>JAABUP010001226.1_pt1 | contig 54109 bp, 70 predicted proteins | sample 5559201 | NCBI WGS metagenome assembly JAABUP01 (sample SAMN10711887, study PRJNA513373) | rock metagenome | isolation source: Antarctica rocks | place: Antarctica | reverse complement strand
AGGCTCTGACCATTACAACTGCCTCATAACCTCGACCCTGCTCGTGAGTACGATGGATCTGTACCTCTCGAAGAGTGAGCTTGCCATCTTGAATACGGCCACATTAATCTGGGGATGTCTGCAGTGGCGATTTGGTTGATAAATACATCATCAAGAGGTTTACCAAGGCAAACAGGGCCAACTCACGGCGCTTGCCTGCCGGCCCTGATGGAAGCGCAGATGCAAGAGAAGGACGCAGAGCCAACACCTACGGGACTTGATCCAGAGAAAGGGCTTGAGCAACCTCTGGTGCTTCTACGGACTAAAGATGATACATACAGGTTCGTTGGCTTGGCGCTTCTGAAGTCAGTACTCGATAATCAACAGAGCCTTCGGGAGGATCCTCGAATCATTGCCAAATGTTGGGCCGCGATATCACCGAAGTTCTTGGACGCGCTACTACGGGCTTCAGAAAGCGGAGGTAGAAGCCAAAAGGAGGCTCAAAATATGGTAGGGCTGGCAGTGGCGGTCATCCATGCCTTTCTTGTGCTGCTTCCGTCAGAAAGTTGTGAGAACGTAAGTATGGTCGGTCGTACTCCAGGCCTCGTTGCCGCGTTACTCCGAAGGTAGGTCACAATTTCTAAGATGTCCTGAGTGATCATAAAGTACTTCGATTGATCATGTAGTTCACCAGATACAACTACGCAAATCCTGCAGATCCTGCTTACGTTTGCCAGTGAGATTCACGGGGCTGGCGAGCTATTGGATTTAGATCTAGAAGACTCGTCGGCTCTGTATGAAATAAGTGCTCAACAACCTTTAGCATTGGATGTTATCAAGCATGCTTTCATAACCAGAACGACGGTGGACAATGTCTCTCATAAATTGATGCGCCTGAGGCTGGACGAGACCGTCTTAGCGCTGATTCGCAACTTTCGACATGCTGAGCTTACCCGGCTGTTCGTCTGTCTTAACGATATATTCAATGGTGTACCATCATGGGTATGTCTGCATACCACGCATCGATGACATGATGGCGCTGACTGTCAGGGCCTACCTAGATTCTTTATCCTGCTAAATGGCTTCCTTCTTTGGTTGCCATGATCCACACCTCTATCGTCCGCTCTCAACATGATATTGCAAGTGATGCCAGGATGGCAGCTCTTGTGTTATCCGCTACTCTTTTGCGGCTATACCGAGAACAGTCGTCTTTACTGCTTTTCAAACCCTCGGCACCTGTTTTTCAACCACTGAATGGGAAACCGTTTGTCTATCTCTTCATAAAACTGCTTCTTGTTGATATCCAAGCGACTATTCCATCCCTACTGGGAATTCTTACTTCCTCGACCTTCGCCAACACCTGTAAACGACTCGCAGCATCGTACGATATCATCGTTGGCTTCATTGGCTACCTGCTCAAGTCCCTTGACCATGAGGATACTGATTCGCATGACACAACAGATTCGCTATTGCCATCAGATCTCCTGCTCAGGTTGAGAACCGATATTGCGGAGGCCATGTCATTGACCATTGAGTACATGAGGGACCGCTATGACGCTGCAATAAGTGTCCCAACTGGCTCTCGAGCATGTAGGCGATCTTCAACGGCATCCCGGCAATCACCAAATCAGCCGCTCATCCTTCTTTCCGACTCCGCAGCTGGTGGTTTACCGGAGGTTCAACTGGCTGCTGCTCAAGTCCGCACCCTTGGTCTATGGCTGCGCGAAGACGATAATCAAAGTCTGCGCAAGGAAGCCGTAGGCATTATCGATGTCCTTCTCAGTCTCTATGTTTCCACTGCTAGCGACGATGTTCGCTCACCGATTATCGTCGCACTTCAGGGCATAACAACAGTTTCCCAAGCTGTCGAGACATTCTTAGACAAAGGTGGATGGACAATTCTGTTCGAAGACCTGAGACCGACCTTGGGATCCTCCAATGCACCTGAAGAGCACGAAATCAGAGCTATTGAGATAGTCAGAGTTCTTCTTGCGGTTGTCGAATCCACACCCCTTGGTACTCCACGAGAGGAATGGATGGAATTGGTTTCAGCCTCTGTTGGAGGGATTATGGCAAAGTCTGTCACATACGAGGAGCTTGAATTACGAATCGGATCATGGCAACTCGCAGTGGAACTACTTACAAGAGCTCCTATGGCGGCCAGAGGGGACTATGTGAAGGAAGCGCAGAGGATGGTGGATCTGGCAAGCGATCATTTGGACGGACGCGAGGATCACAAGCTTCGCGACGGATTGAGAGAGGTTATTGATGGAATAGTGGAGCTTTTTCCAGACCTCAAAGGTATAGATTAGTACCACACTTTCGAATTATATCTCCAGGAAGCAGAATTGGAAGGTCATTTTTCTACCTGTTTCGTGGCCCGAGTCTGTTAGTTTCACGCCCACACGCACCACCGGCTGGATGGCACAGCTTGCGTTGAGAGTCGGCAATCAGAAAACCTCGTTTCCCATCGGGCATTCCATCAAATGAGTCTCTCGCCATATTGCTCGTCACCTACTGGAAGACATAGATGGCAACCTGGACAATTCCACCCTTCACATCTCCAACTCCGCTTCTACGATCCCGTCACGAGCACCCAATTTGTCACAAGCGCTATAACATCTTCTACTATTCACATTTCAACTCCTTCCAACCTTGTTTGGGTAGCCTAATCGCCGTCCTACATATCCCCCCGACCACCACCAGCAAGGTCAAGAACCCAAGAGCAACCTGTTGAACCGCCCTCGCTCCAATCTCCCCTCAACTATACCACGGAAATAATCTCAATCCTCGTACTCACCACCACCCACCACCCCAGCATCGCAATGACATGCCCACTCTCATAGCCCTCAACCCTCGTCCGAGGCCTAGGCCTAGGCCTCTCGCCAAAGCGTTCATAGACGGCCACCATCCCGCCGATTATATCAGCCTGTAAGACTGGTGCGTGAGGGCCGCTTTCAACAGCTGCCGTTGCGACCTTGACCGTGGAAGTAAACATCTGCGGATTCACGTGTTAAGGATAGCAGGGTGGATGTTGCGACACGCGATTTGTGTGGGCCTCTAGTGCTTTTGTCGGGCGGAGGACTAGAAGGGGTTGGGGAGATGGTAAGGGGTCGACTTGGAGAGGGTATTCTGGTTGGCGGACAGGGTGATGCTGGGAGAGCAGGGCGTGTGAGGATAGTGTGGGTACGGAGGAGGGAGGAGGAGAGGAGGGATGATGAGTGGTTATGGGACTGTGAAGGTGCGGAGTTGGGGCGATGCGAATCGGTGGAGTGGATGATGGTGTTGAACTCGCATGTACAAGTACAGCCAAAGCCCTTGCCGAGAGAGGATATACTCCTGAGTTAGTGTTGTTGTACTGCCGTCTTCATAATGTGAGATGTTGCTGTTTGAAAAACTTGGTATACAGATCCGTAATTCAGGTAATCAGGGCATATTCTGATGGAATATCATCTGGTACACCGACATTTCGCGGAAAGAAGGGCAAGAATTCTTTGATCCCGAGCACATAATTCTATTAATGATGATGTCCAAATTGCGTGACTAAAGGCAAAAGCATCCCCGCTACAGCAGCCAAAGTCAGGCGCAGTGTCGGCCCCTGCTTCTGCGGAGCGTAATTGGCATGGCCTTCACCAGCGTAGCCGTTCGAGTGGTTGTCTTGATGCGAAGAATCTTCTTGCATTGCGTGCATTGCTACATATCTGCAGACACAATGTCGGTATTAGCCCACAAGGGAGGACTCTCTGGCGCCGTGTAGAAAGTAGTCACTTACAAGAAAGTCCCGGCTGAGAATAGCAGTGTGATTCCTACCCACCATTTCGTGTTCTCTTCGCCTCCCACGCTACCTCCACCTAGTGCATTCACAACTGCCCATGTTGCCAAAGCTCCAACAGGCGCCGCGAGACTGAAAATGATAAGGTGGCCCCTCGCCCCTCTTTTCGTCAGTCCTTGTTTCAACAACACTGAGGTCAGCCCAAAGGCAGCAGGAGCCTTGTGGACCATGATGGCGAGGAATATGATGAGGCTCAAGCTTGTGTCTGATGTCGAGGATGAAGCGCCCAGCGCTATGCCGTCGGCAGCAGCATGTATTACCAGACCGGTAGTGGTGGATAAGCTGCGCGATTGTTGCGGTGCGGATGGCTCGATGAAGCTATCTGACTCCCCTTCTCTGCTCGGTGATGATGATGCGCGGTGTAGTCCTCTTCCGAGATTCTCAAGGGAAATATGGTAGGGCTGTTGACGTGTATTCGATTGAGAGGAGGCGTGTCGTGGGAGTTGATCGATGAGGTACATAAGTATGAAGCCAAGGACGAGAGACAGGCCAATCCAGGCATGTGGTGAGCGGTCTTCATCGTGATCCTCATGGGCCACCTTACCTGAAGGTGCTTCATCGGATTTTGCTCCTGGTGAAGTCAATCCGGGGTGTCGATCAGGGGTTTGGAAGGGTTGTGCCGTTGGAGTCACAACTGAATCTGTCTTCAGAGTCATGCCAGTCGGTATAACAGGCCCTGGCATCGCTTTGAATTCGTCACCCCCGGGACCCTCCCTCTTCCAACGCCATTGCATACGCTGCGCAGGGTCCGCTTCGCGAACACTAAGGTACCTCTCTTCGGTATGCCACCGTACATCGAGGTGCGCTGCAGGTATATCTCTCCGCTTGTGTGTATGCGCGCTCGAGCTCGCGCTATAGAGGGTCTCCACTCCTTCAGGTATGATCACAATCAACGATGTGCCTACTAAGACCCCCATGCCAATAGTTGAGATGAGTCGCAGTTGCGCTTGCGATAGGGAGAAGGAAAGCGGGAGGGAGCCAGCGAGGAATGATCTAGTCCGTGCGAATTCAGCCGGTGCATCATTAAGTCTTGGAAAGAATACTATAGACTCACGCAACCGCCATCACGGCGCTCAAGGCGAGCAGCGTGAACAGGCCGTCTAACATATTGATCCCCTGGTAAAATATCCAGTTGATTGTCTCAGATTTTTGCGCAAACAACTATCAATGACATGGTTCTTCCGGCACAACTTCCAGAATCCCAGCTACGGTCGTTCGAAGTATACAACTGTAATGACGTTTGATTGAGTTAGTATCCTCCAGATCATCGTAGAAATGGCATACTCCTTACAAACACAGCTAGTACGGACAGGGCTGAAGCTAACTTTAAGCATCAGGACTAGCGTGGTTCGCGCCAGCGCAAACGCGTCTTCTCAACTTATCATCCGCGGTCTGAAGTCTGAAGCATCCCAAAATCACTACAACATGGCAGAGCAAGATGAATGTAATGCCGCAGAGAGACGAACGAAAAGGATGAAGCTGATTAGTTGATAGGGTCCTCTGATGCGAACGAAGCCATAGAGATATCGATCCTACAACAAGGCACGGATACACCGATCACATTGTCGACATTTCACCCCAAATTCACATATCCCGTGTTCGGCGAAGAGGAAAGCATATTTGGCTACCAAGGCCTCCACATCAACCTCCGCTTCGCTGCTCATGACCTCCAGCCCAACGTTGAAATCAATTACGATAAGAAGTTCAAAACGATAGGAGAGACGAAGGCAGCTGATATCGAAGATGTTCTCAGAGAATGGCTACCGCCTTGTAAATATAATTCTGTTTCAGATAGGATCATTGGACTGATACAGTGGTCCTTCAGCTGCGTTCGATAAGATTGCGAAATTCAATACGCATATTCAGACCGACGCATCCGCAAAGGACTTTCGACCGCCGGGCAAGCAAGTCAATACTTATACAAGCAGAGGAAGGAGCTTCGAAATCTGGTGCGGTGATTTGACAGACCCGGCGGTTCAGCGAGTTCTCCAGCGCATGCAGGTCTTTGTGTCGTTCTTCATTGAAGGAGGCACACCCCTCAATCTTGATGACCAGGAATGGACCATCGAGCGGTGGAAAGTCTTTTTCCTGTACGTTTTCTCATGAGATGGGCATGTCCACGAAACTGACGACCATCGTCCATCAGATACGAAAAGCTTTCCAAAGCACCCACACCCACTGCCTCGCCGTACTCTCTCGTCGGATACTCGACCTCCTACCGCTTCTACACCTACACTTCCACCACCCCACCCACGCCTCCATCAAGCCCACCCAGACGGATACAGCCCCACAAGATCCACGACTTCACCCTACCACCACCCACATCCCTCTCGCCCGCCTCCCTGCCCTGCCGCGAGCGCGTCTCCCAATTCCTCATCCTCCCACCCCACCATTCCTTCGGCCACGGCACCCACCTCTACAACACCATGAGCACGCTGTTCCTCTCCGATCCAACCTGCACCGAAATCACCGTCGAGGACCCCAATGAAGCCTTCGACGACCTCCGTGACTACTGCGACTACTCCCGCCTCGGCTCCAACAACACCCTCTCCCAACTACGCCTCAACACCACTCCCCCACCTCCTCCCAAACGTACCCACCGCCGCCTCCCAACCTCCCACCTCCTCCCCCTCCCCCTCCTCACGCACCTCCGCGCCACGAACAAACTCGCCCCGCGCCAATTCATCCGCCTTGTCGAACTGCATCTCCTCTCGCGCATCCCTCCTCATCACCGACAAACAGCCCGACTAACGAAAAAGGGGAAAGCGTCCGACGAGAACGATCGCGCGTATTATTGGTGGAGACTGTTGGTCAAGCAGCGGATTTATAAGAGGCATAAGGATCAGTTGATGCAGTTGGATAGGTTGGAGCGGATCGATAAGTTGGATGAGACGGTAGGGGGGTTGCAGGGGGATTATGAGAGGTTGATTAGAGCTATGCAGGGGAGAGAGAAAGAAGACGGGAAAGAGGAGGGTGCGGAGGAAGGGAGTGCGGGTGCGAATGGGGGTGGGGGTGTTGTGGAGGCGGGCGAGAGGAGGGAGAGAGCGAAGAGGAAGGTTGTCGTTGAGGATGACGACGATGAAGAAGAAGTGAGTCTGGCCAAAAGGCCGAAGGTCTGAGCTTTTTGGGGATGCAGGTGGGCAATTTTCGAGTATAGTGCAGGAACTCTCAGGAAATAGTCCGCTGCATAGCCTGTGCGTCAACAGGGTTACGTTTGCAAAGCATCAGTAAATGCTGGAAAGCAAGCATAAACCAAGCACGAGACTATTTGCCGTGCAGAGCTCCATCTATGATGCTGAAGGCACATTACAGGATGCTACAACTGAAGTCAAAACCAAGCAGAGTAGAACCACCAGCGATCCCAGCGACAATCAATCATTAAAAGCAGCTACCATCCGCAACCCCATCTTCCCCCGTACGTCAGTAGTAAAAGTTCTCCTCCGGTATCCTCCCCCTCAGAAACTGCGGCTCACTACCCCTCACATAAATATCCTCATACAAAATCTTCTGCGACGCCTCCGGCTCCGCCATCTTCTCCGCCTCGGCGACCTCGGCATCCACAAACGCCCTAGCCTCCTTATCAATGCCCTTCAACTCCTCCTCGCTCGTCACGCCCCAATCCAACAATTTCTGCTTCAGCCCCGCAATCGGGTCGTTGGTGCTGCGCATGCGCTGGATCTCTTCGCGCGTGCGGTACGTCGTGCCTGGGTCCGACATCGAGTGCCCGCCGTAGCGGTAGGTGACGTATTCGAAGACGAGGGGCCCGTGGCCGGCGCGCGTGTATTCTTTGCCGTATTGCACGGCCGCTTTCACGGCGAGGACGTCCATGCCGTTGACTTTGAGGCCCGGGATGTATTGGCCGCGCTTGTAGTAGTCTGTTAGAGCGGCGGCGCGGTTGGCGGCTGTGCCCATGCCGTATTTGTTGTCTGAAGGATTGTCAGCAATGGAAGTGATTTGTATGTAGAGATGGTGCTGCTCACTCTCGCAGCCGAAGAGTATGGGCAGGTTCCACAGCTTCGCCATGTTGAAGGCTTCAAACACCTGGCCTTGATTCGACGCGCCATCGCCGTATAAGCAGACGGTTGTGTTGTCCTTCCCTGTGTATTGGTTTGCAAAAGCAATTCCAGCACCGACTGGCACCTGTGCGCCCACAATGCCATTACCACCGTAGAAGCCCTTGGCGAACATGTGCATCGATCCTCCTTTGCCGTACGCAATCCCTTCTCTCCGTCCCAACAGCTCGCCAATGATAGACCTGACCGTACCTCCCCGCATGAGAGCGAAGCCGTGACATCGGTAGGCGGTAATGACGTGATCTTCTTTGGTGATAGCATGCTCGATACCTGCTGCTACCGCTTCTTGACCGGTGGAGAGATGGCAGAAACCTCGAATCTTCTTCTCTTTGTAAAGTCTGTCTGCACCCATCTCCATTCGTCTGAGAAGATCAAGTTAGACCTCGTCCCACTTTGAGATTGCTGAGTATCCTACCGAATTGAGACCATGTCGTAATACATCCTCTTGAGCTCCTTCTTCGTGGTATCAAGGGTGTATGGGGGAGGGTCAAGTTCGTAGGTTTCGAAACTCTCATCTGAGAGCCTTACCTCAAAAGGCTTGTCATCTTCCTACACCATGCAGCAGCATCAGTACAGCTGAGGTTTGGTCTCCGTGCTATGCGGACTAACCTCAGGCACATTCTCCCTCTCCGTGTGCGAGGAAGCGGCATCGGTGGTGACTGCGCGCCGTGCGAGGGGCACAAATGCCTTTCTCCGAAGCGGTGAGGCACGGCTTGTCCTGAGTGCCCTACTGAACATCATGGAACTGAAATGATATTCGAAATTCTGTCCGCACGAAGTGTTGTTGGTTGGGATATCGAGGCTACCTAAGGTGAGCTCTATGACTAAGCGGAGGTTTTCGGCGCGGAAGACTAGCGGCTGCTTCTTCAGCGAAGGCGTCTCTCATCTTCTCAGCTCTTAACATCACACTTATTCCGTGTCTTACATCAATACAGTAACATCTTCTTCTTTTTTGGATTTTACTTTAGCCACGTCCAGAAATACAAATTTATACATTAATTAAGAAATTCTTCTTTAAGCTCACTTTACATTATGATCTTCATTAATATTGTTAATTTACGCTGTCACACTTCTTTAAAAAACAGTTATCTTATTTATACATTCTTCTGTGAGACTTATTAACTAACAATGCGTTGCTGCTTCATTCTCTTGTGCGTCTATTATGTGAAAATGAGACGCATTTCAACTTTGTGGAATAGGGATAGGAGCAGGAAAATGAAATGCTGTCCGTCATATCAACGTTGCCATTCAAGAGTACTAGGTGACTAGCCGCGAGGGACGTCGTTTTCACGGTAAGCCAATCTTAAGACGGCACTCTCTTGTGCAAAGAGATCTGACAAATTTTAGGTGCTACCTATACGGGTTGGAGTTTATGCTGGAGCATGCGGTCTGGATTTCTTGATTCCCCAATTCTGTTGATGAAGCCACACGAAGTCAACATCCTCCTGGGATATACGATGACTTTGCAACTCGGGGATTCAAGTTCTAATCCTGTTAGATCTCATCACACAGGTCAATGATGGCTGTGTCAAAGAGCCATCCAATACCAGTTCGATGTTGGAGTGGACTTGGTACGGAATCTGTCGCTCTTCACCACAGAAGATGCTTACCTTGTTCGCCCAGCTGCTCCCAGCGTATCGCCTTTCCAAAATCATTCACGACCGCTACAATTTTATGGCATTAATGATTCGTTGCCTAAGCGGCACGTCGAGGCATCTGAATGCCTGGAAGGAAAGCTCAGATGGCAGGGAGGAGTAGAATATACGAGAGTAGATGGCGTTTTGGATGAACGGGAGATTTTGTGATAATGGAGGTCGAATGTGTGGAGCCGGAATTCTTCTACGGATGTAAAGGTGGTTCAAGAGCAGTGGCGAAGTTAGTTCATTGATGTACACTGGTTCGGCGCCTTTGCGCTTCGGGAGTTTATTCCCAAAGCACTTCAACATATCTTGCTCATACAATTCGCAGCATACGCACGGTTATTGACCGTCACATTGATCTTCTTCATCTGGCAATTATCACATGCCTTATTGACTCACTTTCGCTTTCACTCTCGTTCCAATGCCACACTCTCCAAATCTCCAGGCGGCGAAGATGTTTGTTCACTGTGTTCTGACATGTTCAGAGGTAGTTCCAGATTGTTGAGCACGGGTTCTATCGGAGGTGTAGAGGTAGGCTTAAAGTGACATTTACTGCTGTCAGCTTACACGCAACATTTTAACGCAATATAAGTCCTTAAAGACTGTCGGCAGTATAATATGTTGGAATTTCGCTTCAAGCGGATAGGAAAAAGAAGAGCTGAACTTACCGGCCAGACCACAATTTGTTTCGTTGGCCAATTCGATGGCTTGTTCCTCGGTTTTGAACGTCGTGAGAACCAAGACAGGTCCAAAAACTTCGTTGGTGTAGATCTGACTAGTCATCGGTGGATCAAGAAAGATCGTCGGCTCGACGAAGTTGCCTTTATCTCCTTTGCGGCCACCGCCGATGACGAGCTTCGCATATTTCTTATCTTGCTCGAGGGACTTCATGACGCGGTCAAACTGAATCTTGTCTGCTAGGGGACCCAACATAGTAGCTTCATCCATGGTCTCGCCCATACACCGGTGGCTGGCGCCTTCGAAGCGACCTTTGAGGGCTTCAAGGAACTTTGGGGCTATGTCTTCTGGGACAAAGATGCGAGAAGCGGCTGAAGTTGCATTAATCTGTGGACTCTGAGAAAGATAGCAGGGGCCTCACCAGCACAGATCTGGCCCGAATTCAGCAAGAAGCCTTGGGACGCTCTGGAAATTTATGTCAGCGTTTTACCTGCAGATAATTAAGTTGTTGAATGGGAATAAAAGAGTACCCAACCCGCCTCCATGATAATCAGGACAGCGTATGGAGAGAAAAAGAAAGGGAACCATACACGGCACGGGCATTGTCCATATCTGCGTCGTTAAAAATCAGCGATGGTGACTTACCACCGAGCTCTAATGTCAGGCGTTTGAGGTTGCTTTTTGTTGCGGCTTCCTAAACGTTTCGGCCAGACGTAGCGGATCCAGTAAAGCTGATTTTGTTGATATCCACGTGAGCTGCGAGCAATCGGCCAGTCTCAGCCCCTCCAGTCACAAAGTTGATCACACCTGGAAAGAAAGCTAGCTTCAATGACCAAGGCACCTAGAGCGAGCGCTCCAAGGGGTGACTTTTCTGAAGCCTTGAAGATAAACTGTAGGAAATCGTGCAAGTGTTAAGAAAGAGAGTTGAGAGATGTAGAATGATGGTACAATTCCCTACTGCCGGAGCAATCTTCCAGTAAACAAAGACTAATGTTGCATTCCAAGTGGCTATGCCTTACGCATACTCCCAAAGGGCCACAACGAATAATCTTCTCCATCTTCTGGAAACATCTCTCCACCAATTTTATCAGCGTAGCCGGCATAACCTGAGCAGCAATCAGTGATATTCGTATGTTATAAAAAATCAGGAGATTGTACATCTCCACACAGGCGGACTTAAGCCGGTGAACATCTTTGCAATAGAGATAGGCTATCCCATCGCAAGGGTCTCGAGTTTTGCCAGTTTCTCGATATTAGCCTCCAACAGGTCCGCAAACTTGTTCTTACATGAGGCCCTTTTTGCACCACTGAAGTGCCTCCATAGTCCGCTCTTGAAAGCTGCTCTTGCAGCGGCAACAGCTGCCTCGACATCTTCTGGGCCAGCTACTTGCAAATCAGAAGTCACGATGGAATCATCTACGGGATACTTGACCGTGAGAGTCTCTCCGGATTTGGACCTGACATACTAATTGTAATGGGTCAGCGAATGCATCTTGCATAGCTTCGAGTAGACTCCGAGTAGACTACCTACTTCGTTATTGATGAATAGTCTTGTTTCGATGGCTTCGGTTCCATTAGTTTAGTATCGTTAGCAGCCATGGTAATTAAGATTTCTGAATCTAATTGTTTGGTCTTCGAGTCCTTGAGGCCTGAGTGCAGTGTTGCGTGACGGGAGCAAACTGCAACTATTGAGCTTTTATAAAGTCAAGTCTTTCTCTTCAACGCAACCAGCTGAGCCGACCACAAAGAGTGGTTGGTGCAAGTCTTGAGCACATCTTGCTGGTGGCTTTGAACCATACAGTCTGTGTGACAGTCTTAAAAAGAGTTATCTTGATTGACATTCAGGCTTCAGCAACAAGCCATGGCGTACAGGGAAGCCTATCACGACTCAAACCTATGTCGCCTCGCCTTGTATCCTCCCGCTCAGCCAGGTACTTGACAGGCCACTGCTTTGCAAGATAATGCGGGGTTTGTATGAGTATCAATTCGGGGCTAGTGAAAGCTATAAGTTGCTGAGAAACTCCAGAACCAACTGAGCTCATCATGTTGATAACCAGCCGTAATATCAAGCTGGAAATATTAAAAGTGTTAATAAATTCTAAAACACACTTCAGAGCTAAACATGAGATAGCGTGAATCATGTTTATATAATCAGATAGTTTCTGATCTACATTATGAGTTATTTTCTTGTGCCCTACTCCGAACACCAGCTGGTATTCATTACATTGAGTTAGTGCTCATTATAATGTAGCTATGTAATTTCTCTACCTCTGACATGATGATAGGTCAGAACCTTATAAAGATATTAAGAAGGCAGAAGGTTTAATGAGACCTGCTACAGTGGTCTTTAGCTCAGCTAATTACTTTAACTACTTAGCTATGCACTCACCTATTCTCTGTATGATTTCTCAACCACCTTTACTTTTTAGTCTGCTCATTATGTTTCTCTGATACTCATATCATGAATTCGTCAAAGACACTGATTGACTGCATTACTTTGGTGACAGCCATTTCAAACTTTATGGCTGAATCAAGCAGCATTGCGCGCGGGTGTTGCTATTTCAATGAAGCCATATGCGTGCATTTAGCGGATTGCTGAAGCCCTACCTCTCTCTCTACCTATCAATGCGAATGGATGACATATCCTCGTCTGTGATGCGGTATCTTGGCTTGAAACCTCCGAAGTGAACACCGTATTCTTTGTTTCTCACAAGCAATAAATAGGTTTCTACTAAACAATGGAATTCCTGACTAAATCATCTGACTACAATAATTCAAAACTCGCAGGGGAGAAGTGGAATGGAAACAGTCGACCATGTTTGCCTGCAACTCACGGTCGAAATCGAACGGGAAAAAACCCCGAATTTTTTTTTACAATTCTACCGGACCATAATCGGTCTCTCTGCCTTCTTTTGCATCTTCTCATGCATTTGAAATCTTACGGTTGTATGGAATAGACTTGAAATGCCCTCACGAATCGGGCAAAGCTTCGTCATCGAGTTCGCATCTATCTTATACCTTCTGCGCCAACGCTTCTCGAACGCCTCTTCAGTCATCTTCGGTACTACCGGCACTTCCGTGTTGACTTTGGTTTTCTCTTCTGGAGTCTTGGACCGAGCCGTTGCCGGATTGTCTTTTCCGGCATCATTGTTGGAGTCCTCAGCATCATCATGCATGTCATCAGAACTGAACAGTGTAGGGCGATCGATCCTCGAGGCCGACCACACTGAAGATATGGATGCAGCGTACGTATGGAGGATCACTTCATGTTCAGAAGGCGATGCAATAGCTGACTGTCATTTCCCTCCGACCAAAGTACTGAAAAGCGCGGCTCTATCTTCGCCGATGAGAATCGCCGCCGTCAAAGCGTCGCTGTATTGACCGAGAACACCACAGGAGAGTCAGTGCTTGATATCACCAGGCGACATTGCCCCGGGCTAACGAACGTAGGATCAAGAATCCTCTTGTTGGCATTCCCAAACATCAGCTTCTCCAGGACGTCGACCTCTTTGCGAATGAGAACAACCTTGACCGACATTCTGCCTCTTCTCCGGAAGGGTGCTTTGGTTGCACAAAACCCTGGCGGTATCGAGAGTATTGCAGAGCTCAACGAAGAGGAACGCCACGTCTTGCGCAACGAGATCCAACACCGATGGAGGCACCCACGGCAACTCTACTTTACCATCATCCTCAACTCCATCGCGGCGGCCATACAGGGATGGGATCAGACCGGCTCGAATGGAGCAAACCTCTCGTTCCCCGTGCAATTCGGCATACCAGATTCAGGGCCCGTCTGCACCGCTGCTGGCACTTGTGAGAAGAACTCCTGGATTGTCGGCTTCATCAATGCTTGTCCGTATATTGCGATTGCCTTCTTGTGAGTCGTGCTAAGTATCTGCGTTCGATGAAGAGCGCCGTGAACCATCCTGACTCTCACGGTCGCAGTGCGGCATGGATTTCAGATCCTATCAACAACATCCTCGGTCGAAGAGGGACGATCTTCCTCGGGGCCATTTTCTCTTTACTCGCACCCATCGGGTCGGCCACTACCCAACATTGGGGTCAGCTCGTTGCTTGTCGGATCTTACTTGGCGTCGGGATGGGTCTGAAAGAAGTCACGGTGCCCGTCTTCTCCGCCGAGAATTCACCAGCGATCATCCGTGGAGGCCTGGTCATGTCGTGGCAGCTCTGGACTGCTTTCGGGATCTTTTTGGGAACTTGTGCGAACCTCGTGGTCGTCAACGCCGGTACGATCACTTGGCGGCTGCAACTGGGCTCTGCCTTCATCCCGGCCGTGCCGCTGGTTCTGGGTATCTGGTTCTGTCCGGAGTCTCCCCGGTGGCTCATGAAGAAACGGAAGCATGATAAAGCCTACAGGTCGCTCGTTCGACTTCGGAACACTCCCCTTCAGGCGGCGAGGGACCTCTACTCCATTCATGCTCAGCTCATTCAAGAAGACATACTCGTAGAAGAGGCGGGCCTCACAAAGACTGACAACTTCTTTACACGTTTCTTTGAATTGTTCACAATCCCACGAAATCGACGGGCGGTTCAAGCCTCGGGCATCGTCATGATCGCTCAGCAAATGTGTGGCAGTAAGTAATGGCTCGGCAATGTTTCTGGTGCCTACTTGAACAAGAGCTGATATTCATTCTAACTGCAGTCAACAATATCGCCTTCTATTCCTCTACTATATTCGCCGAAGCGGGCGCTAACAATATCACTGCGCTTCTCGTAACATGGGGCTTTGGGCTCGTCAACTTCGTATTCGCATGGCCAGCGGTCTGGACAATTGACACTTTTGGACGACGGGCGCTACTCCTTTTCACCTTCCCGCAGATGTTCTGGACCTTACTTGCCGCCGGTTTTTGTTTCTGGATACCGGCAAGCAGCAGGGCGCATCTCGGTCTGATCGCTCTCTTCGTCTTCCTGTTTCGACGCCTTCTACTCTCCAGGTGAAGGGCCCGTTCCTTTCACGTACTCCGCCGAGGTGTTCCCGCTCTCTCACCGTGAAGTCGGCATGTCTTGGGCGGTGGCGACGAACAACTTCTGGGCCTCGGTCCTCTCGCTCACGTTTCCGCGCATGCTCAAGGCGTTCAAGCCCCAGGGCGCCTTCGGCTTCTACGCCGGCCTCAATATTGTCGCTCTTGTGCTGATATTCCTGTTCCTGCCGGAGACGAAGCAGCGCACTCTGGAAGAGTTGGATTACGTCTTCGCCGTGACCACCCGTCGGCATGCTCACTACCAGCTCACCGAGGCTTTGCCATACTGGTTCAAGAGAGATGTCCTGTTCAGGAAGAATACACCTGTCCCCCAGCTGTACAAGTTCGAGAGCTACAACTCTAATTCCGAGACGGACCAGCGCAAAGCAGCCTACAACGAGGATAGCTATGCGGAAGATGCCTGAATGAGTGGTCTGAAGGAAGGGCAAGAGCGCGGGCGATGCGAATCCAGAGCCGTGATTCGTCGCTTCTTGCTTTTACACCCGAGTGTCTATAACATCGTGCTGTGATGATTCCGACGGCGTCAGTGTAGCTTTCTGCAATTGATGAAAACCAATCCGACCTGATGTCACCGTAGAAGTGGGATTGACCCTTTCAAAAGGCAACTGAAGCACCTTTCCGCCGAGTGCCTGCCCAATCTCCTCTGCTACCGTATCTTCGGGCTCAGTGCATTCGATTCATAGTCTCTCTTTCGAGGATTTTGTACCGCAACTTCCCGTCAACCACCGTTCCAGTCTACCAGCTCCCATCCGTTCCAGCCACAGCCACAGCCACAGCCATCTCACATGCCAAGTCACCTGCTCGAAGAGCAGTCTCCTCGCGATGCCATGAGCTCTGCGGGCAAGAACCCAGTCCGATATCACGGGCAACACGCCTTGGAATCGAAAGGTTGGCGGTCGTTAGTGGTGCTCCAGACCCCACAGACCTAGAGCGTCCACTCCGACTCACCGACCCGGATGGCCCGCAAGGCGATCCCTCAGCTCATCACAAGCCGACGGGGGGCCCCCGATCAGGCCCCTTCGTGATGCCGGAAACAGCTCGTGAACTTCACCGGCGGATCTGAATCACATCCCTGTGATCGATCACGATGCGTTCGGACCCACCGCCGCTGGCTGCGCGGACCGGATCCGACACCGGAGTTGGATCTCCGCGACCGCTTCAAGGCTTCGCACAGTGCGACAGACGGTCTGCTGCGCCCTGGATATGCGTCCATCATGCCGCTGCAGCCGCGCCATGCCATCACCCGCCGTGCGACCTATGTATGTGCCTTGCCGGAGACATTTGGCGATTGTAGCTAATCTGGAAGCGTGGTCCGGCGTCATCAAACGTTGTTGCCAGCGCTCACGCTGCAAAGAATTGGGTCCACGCTTTATAGCGATCGTGGTCGATGGTCCTTCTATGAGAGCTGCCGAGGATCGTCTTTCGAGGCTTGGATGATAACCTTGCGGGAGGTGCTGGGTCGCAGTAGACGTGGGAGACTCCATCTTGCGGAACACGGCAGTCCTGTGTGTCCGCTCAGAGCCCTTTTGCCTGATAGAAGTCGCACTGTAGACCTTGGGATACGCATATATGTCGCGGCAGGAAGGTGTCTTTGGCTGGATTGAGACTTCCGTTGTAGATGAGCCTTGCCTTCGATCATTGAATACAAGTGTCTCCGTAGCTGAGACCACTAGGCGGGCCCACTGTTGGAAGATGCAGAGATGCGATGCCTGGACTGGCACGAATGAAACCAAAGCGCTGGGAGTCTGGCCCGGCAGTCTCACTAACTATGACATTCCCTAGGGTATTGTCAAGGAAGCCCTGAACCTACCAGCGCTGAGATAGCTCGCGTCCCACTGCACCAAGGACATGAGCGCGTGACAGGGACTATAATGATAGTGGGAAGAAGTATGAATAGTAACTTGATCATGTCTAATCACGAAAAGATAAATGGAACAAGAGAGTATAAGAGCAAGATCTGGACAACTGTCATAAGGCTAGGCCTCCGCTGCCAGTCCTCTGAGACGCTGGTTGGTGGAGACCTCAATCACGGTATGAAGGTAGCTGAATCTGCCCAGCGCCGAAAACACGAAAGCTGCGAGCAATATCATTAAGACAGATCATAGAGATGTTCAGAACCGGATGTGTAACATGGAGCTATACCTTACTGTTGCTGCGTGATGCAGCTGGTCTTGGGAAACACACGTCTTCTTCGAAAGTGTTTGCATCATGTTCATGCATTGATGATCGCAAATAACGAAAAAGGTAGCAGACAGCTTTGACAAATGATCTTGTGAAACACATAGAAGTGTTCTGAAGAAAGGAGTAATGTACATCCACGGATGACGCGGAATGATTCTGCGAACCGATGGCAAGCCATAGGTTTGTGAGCAGTCGCCTGGAAACACAGTGGTTTCCGGGTCCTCAGGATACCCGCTTCAGACGATGTCAGCTACAAATACTCAAAACTTTGCGGAGAACCATGAAGGTGTGGAATGTCCACGATAACAGCCCTGTTGGGCTTGAGATCCCTTGAAAATCTAACGTCTCCTTGGCCGAAAAAGTTGAAACAGAACAGTTGTACGGGCCTCCGGTAGTCAACTTATGACAGCGGCTCTCAAGTAGGAGCAACATAAGCGCCCTCCCACCTTAGGCAGCTGTAAGCTTAGACGTCACTGATCAAGTCAACACATGTCCATTGCAACCAACACAAGAACGCCTCCCGCCAAGCTTCGATGTGCCGATGCAGTACTCATCTCTAGACCCCAGATTTGACAGGGACAGTATTCGTCTTGCGACACGGACGGCGCCGCACATGGTCCGTTTGCGGCGTGTCATCATCAGATTTTGTGGAATCACCGGCCTCAGGGTCCACTAGTCAATGCATGTAGTATTGCTGTACAGCTTAGGGCGCCTTCGTAGCCGAGTTTGAGATATGCGAGCGCTTACTTGGGCGTCTCTCCAAGTTAGGGCTTTTGAGGCGTGAGTAACGAAGTGTCGCTTGTCAGAATCGAGGTTCTTCACATATCAATCTAACCTTGTGGCACGTGAGTGGACCGCATCGCGAATAAGGTGACGCCCACACCAGACCTTTTGAGTCAGAGATGTTTTTACTACCAAAGATCGTTGTGGCCGTCGTCTTGGAGGTGTTCATTAGCAAACAAAAATATGAGATTGACTCGCTTTGCAGACATGTATCCGATATGCGAATCTGATCTTGCACGATTGGCGGAAAGAAGCGAGGCAGCAGATATCGAACCGCGCGAATGAGAAATATTTCGATGCTCGTAGGCTCCTTCAATTCGAGAGCAGGCTCGTGGCGGTGAGTGGCCCGTACTCGTACCTTGGTAGGATCGGCACAGGCCACTGACGACGGCAGGGTGTTCCCGCAGCATCGCGTGCTCAGCCGCTTCTTCGAAGTGAGGATGATATATCCAATGACGTTGTTCAATTCGCCGAGAGTGACGGGAGAAGGCGTCGTCTCCGGAGGTGTGGAGTGTTATGCTTACGGGGGCCAAATTGTCCATTCATCAAGCCATGGCGTACTTGTAAAGGCGTCCAACGTTAACTACCTGAAAACTCCGACGCAGGTTCGGTCCATTTCAAAACGACGACCCGATATCTTTCATGGAGATGTACTGGACTCCAGATAAACGGGTTTCGAGATGCTTTCAAGTCAACGATGCAGCTGTCAATTCCCATTCAAATCACTGGGCGATCGGGTTGCCTTGCACCGTTTCCGTGACTTGATTTACGCAGGTACAGTACGATTTGAGTATTTCCAATACTGGCCTATACATCAGAAGGCTGTGATCCTGGATCATCTTGGCGGCAATGTATGAGTATAGCCTGGAAAATGGAAAATGGAGTTCCTTCTTGCTATAGTATAATAATAGCATCAATTGTGTTTTTTTGTAAGGTCCCGTCGCCAGTACCGCGGATCGGACGCTTCTATGGTCTTGTGTGTAACCCAACTTCATGTCAGGTTGCGATTGGAACCGAAATGAACGTCTGTAGCCTCACGAGAAAAGAAGAAGAAGAAGAAGACGCTCCAAGGGAAAAGGGGACATGATGCAGGGACATTAGTGACAGGGTCGCTTCAAGGGAGCTGGCACCAGGACGAGGAGAGAATTTGCTACTACAAGCATATCCCGGTATGCTGCAAAGGCAGTCTCGTGTGCGCCGGCCCGTGCATGCGTCTGAGAAGCGTGCAGCGTGCATACATGTATCTAACAGGACAGCGAAAAGGAAGAGCCAACAAGATGGGAGCGTTTCGGACGAAAAGTCGAGTGACCTCCCTTCCTGCAGTAAGTCTCTCTTTTTCCGTCATGAGTTGAAACTGTCTCGGACACAATGCTTTTCGACGACGGTGTGTCTTGGAATAATTAATAATGCACCTTTTTCACTTGGACGGACCGACGAACCTTCTCTCCTAATGCACCTACGGTGTTACCGTGTCGGTAAGTACTAGTAAGGCAGAGACATGAGGATATCGTACCTAGTCTCGAAGTCAAGCTTCCACTGGATTGCACGCTAGAAACGACTTTATGTACCTTAGAGCATGTGTCATGATGGTGGAAGGTGGCTCGTTTTGACCACGGTTTGAAATCTCGTGCCTACAGTATAGATGTGTGTACAAGTATGTATCACCTGTCATACTCGGACAGGTACATTTAATATTGATACCTTCGATTTGCTCTTAAGAAGAGCACAAATACATGTACGCGTACCCGATGGAAGTTCTCACCGACGGAGGAGTCGTACTATGATTACTTAGTTCAGCGGCCATGATTCTCATTGGACCCGGGAAATGATTGGAAGAGGCGGAAGATGGAAGGGGTCGCCTCGCGCGATCCAGCGTGCCTTGGTCGCGTGGGTGTGCCCTGCCCCGCCCTGGTCGAATCGCTCGTGGAATGAATGCTTGCAAGCCATGCTTCTTCTTATTATTTCCCCTTCCACTCCGCTACCACGGCCATTTCGACCACTACTCGGCCAACCGACCCCAGGAGCCCGCCACCCCGGTGAACTTCTTTTCTGGCACTGACGCCGGTCGTCCAGTCGGCCGTCCCATTGGCTCTATTGGAGTTGGCTGACGTCTACAGACAAAGTGTGAAATGTGTGCCGGACATGGGCAAGCTGCATTGAAACAAAAAGGCCGGGGCTTCCCCATAATAATACAATATTAGATGAGAGACAACTTCCACACTAGCTGTCACCGTTCATGGCAAGGGTCTTAATCGATATTACCTGTGCACCGACACCCACCGTAGTCTGGACCGAACAGCCAATATCTGCCTCGGATTCCTTCTGTCCATGTCTAATAAACAACCATCGTCCCACCGTCCTGGTCCTTCAAGGTCCGGCAGCAGCAGAAATCAAGTGGATACGCTGTACGAGCTTGGCTTGATATCGTCCAAGCGCGTCGAAGGGAAGAATTTCCACCCAGGCCGTCAACCGGTGATACATCAGAACGGTATGAGACTCTTGCTTTTGTCACCAGCAGCAACACTGGCACCACTGCGCTCCGAGATGCACATGCATTCGCTATGCCTCAACTAATATGTTTCGGGCCATCTTCTAGGCTTTTCGAAGGAAGCAACTGTCCGTCAGCCTTACAGCCGTCAATTGTCCCACAGTTCCAATCTCTCTGCTCTGAGACCTGCATGTCACCATCAGAAAACCAATACATCCGTTCAACCAGCGTCGCACCGCCAACCCACAGTCAAGCCAACTGCGAAAGGCTCTTCGAGTCGCCCAGCACAACCAGCACAACCACCGGTTTACAGCAATCCAAGTCAGACTTCCTTCAATTGGCGCTCAGGTAGACCGATGGCGGGAATGCTAGATCTTGAGCGGTCACGGACAAGGAGAGAAAGAACCTTTATAGGCAGCGAGTGCGCGGTCTGCGAGGAACCCTTGGAACATACGCTCCGAGGCGAGCGGATCCTCCAATTCTCTTGCGGCCACGTTTCACATGAAGCTTGTTTCTACGAGTACATCAAGGAATTCGAGTCGCAATACTGTCCGACCTGTAACGCGCCACTAGGCCTGGATAGCAGTCGAGGTGGAAACGTGCTTGACTTAGGTAGGGCAAAGCGACTCTAGCAATCATCCTGCAGAGCAGCCGCTGATCAACGCTTAGAGAAACTAAGTAGCATCGTCCGGTCAGTCTCACAGAATGACTCAAGAGATGGTCACCGAAGCGCTCAAAACACCCCGACGCCCTGGGAACACCAATCACCCCGTGATGGGCCAAGGAGCCGAGAATCCAGCGGTCGCAATCAGCTTAGAGAGAACAGGGAACCCCAACGAGACAATAGAGTGGTCCAGCGTGAGCGGATCGAGAGAATGGGGGTTGGGGCACGTTCTCAGCATGCGAGAAATGACAGTGGAGCTACCGGGCTTGCTTCATCTGGCGATTATGGCGAGTCACACCACACAAACGGCGGACGAAGGCACGATTACGATGTTCAATCAATGGAAACCGACCTCAGCAGTCCCCGCGCCAGCATCACGAAGAATCCTATCCCTTCCCCTACCGTGACGGTGCGAAGCGAATTTCCAACTCTCAGTCGATCACGACAACAGCAAAGCTTAACCTGTTTGATTACCATTGAAGTGCCAGATGGAAAGTGGCGTCCAGATCCAGACGATCTGCGAAGTGCTCCCCCTGTACCTTCTTTGCCTCATGAGGATGGTTACGGGCGTCCCAACTCTCCAGCGCCAAACAGGCAACCCATGTGGTCGTTCGAATCTCCCGAGGTTCTGGAAGAGATCACAGAGGATTTGCGTCTGCGGGTAGACAATTGGCATGGCTTGGATTTCCAGAGGTGCGGCATCGTTCCAGGTCAAAAGTGACTATCAGTTTCTAACGGCTTGCAGATTTGGTAAGCTCCGTCTCTACGGAACCATTCGAGTCGGCAAAGACCGGCAGTCATGGCAGGAGTTAGAATGCTTCCTATTCGCAGAAATGCTCATATGCGTTAAAGAGAAGAAGGGCGCTCCCACGCAGTATGCAGACGGAAATTCCAAACGAAAGATGACAAGATGCACGCTCAAAGGGTCCATCTTGATCAAGAAGCACCTGAAGCGTGTGGACTCTAACCCAGGTATTACAACATTCATCCGAGAACTGCAGTCGGTAGTGGCTGACAATACTAAATTAAGACGAACCGGTTTTGACTTTGAGCCTTACCGTCCAAGAACTACCCTCGTTTCACCTTCATTTCCAATCTCGAAACCAGCTTGAGCTTTGGAAGCGAGCCCTCCTGGACCTCAACACCATCGATTTTCCAGTCAGGGGCTCAGAGTACGATCATGACAATTCAGGCACCGATGAGGAGGACTGCAGGACCATGAGAACGAAAAGGATATCATCGGTCAATTCCTCATACGGCGCCAACAAGTCCAACAACACCGCACCCACAGAATACACTAGCTCTGCACGGGGTCATCAGGATCAGCGGCTACCGGCATCCCTCCACGTGCCACTCGATTTGGTAATCGTCATCCCTGTTTCCTCGTCCATGCAGGGACTCAAAATCACGCTTTTGCGTGATGCGCTTAAATTCTTAGTACAAAATCTCGGTGAAAGGGATAGGATGGGTTTGGTCACGTTTGGATCCGGCGGTGGCGGTGTGCCACTCGTGGGTATGACAACGAAGACCTGGAGTGGCTGGACGAAGATCTTGAATTCTATCCGACCTGTTGGACAAAAGAGTCTGCGCGCGGATGTCGTCGAAGGTGCCAACGTTGCTATGGATCTCTTGATGCAGCGCAAGTCAAATAATCCGATCGCGAATATTCTGCTCATAAGCGACTCATCCACCTCAGACGCGGAGAGTGTGGATTTCGTGGTGTCTCGAGCGGAAGCAGCAAAGTTCGTTAACCCTCGCAATCATTTGTTCGGATAACTGCATATGCCTATTCAGAAATTGCACGCATACTGACAGGCCACCCACAGGGTAGCCATCCACTCGTTTGGACTCGGGTTGACGCACAAACCCGACACTATGATTGAATTATCCACACGCACCAAAGCTTCCTATACCTATGTAAAGGACTGGATGATGCTACGGGAATGCGTCGGCGGTTGCTTAGGATCCATGCAGTCGACTTCGCATCAAAACGTCAAGTTGAAACTACGTCTGCCAGAGGGCTCACCGGCCAAATTCGTCAAAATCAGCGGAGCCTTGCAGATTACGAAGCGAGCCACTGGGAGGGACGCTGAAGCCGGATTGGGTGACCTGAGGTTTGGCGACAAGCGAGGTAAGTTCCTGGCGACTGATTGAAATGATGAAACGTAATGCTAAATACATGTCAGACATACTTGTACAGCTCGCTATTGCGCCGGACAGCTCATCACAGGAGCAATTGCCCCAGGACCCATGGGAGACGATCGTGTCTGGTCTCGAAGCCCTCGGCGGACCCATTGATCAGGATGAGCAGCGGACACTGAGTGTTGAAGAGGTTCCGTTGATCCAAGCTGACCTGACCTATGGCGACATCTTGCGCGAAGGCACATTGACACATCTCCCACGGCCATCACTATTGGCAATAACGATGCTGCCGGCAACGCCGAAATCAAAGCAAAGTGGGCAACTGAGCACTCCCCCTATCCCCCCGCATCCAAATGTCGTGCAACGTCGGATGGAGTTGCTCACTTCTGATATGTTGACGCGCGCGTTGACCTTGGTGTCGCGTGGCCAGCATGAGCGCGCTCAACCCTTGCTCAATGAAACACGCAGCATCCTCAAGGGGCTCGGGAAGGGAGGACTACCACCCGTTCCGCAACCTGGAGCGAAGCCACCTAGTGCCACGAACAGTGTGGTTGGAGGTGGCAATAGCTCGCCATCGACTCAAACGCCTGAGCGACAACCATCACCACACCTGGATAGTGGCTGCGCTCCGGCAGCTGGAATCGATGCTACGACCATGTCTGCGCTAGACACGGAGCTTGAGTCTTCGCTGGAGTGGATCAACCATCCAGCTGTATTCGGTCGGGACTCGAGAAAAGCCGTACTACAAGCTATTGGTGTTATCTCATCGCAGCGTGGGTACACCTTTAGGACACCTGCAGAGTCGCTCTGGGCAGGAAGAATATCAGGCATCAAGAGACTAACGTCAAGGTCACGCGAATGGCGTGAAGCTGGTGACGAGGCGTTGATGGAAGAATCGTGAGAAGTTCTAGAGGTGACATGATGGTATTGTCAAAGAAACGATGGGTCTTATCTATACGATATGGTTGATGTTCGAGGGCGACATCTTTGAGATACCTAGGGCGGTTTGGTGCATTTTGGCGGGTCAGGTTGGATATCTGCTTTTTCAGGATACCTAGCGCGCAATGAAGGCATGCTGTACTTATCTGGATATCTATTTATACTACCGCATTTTCTGGAAGATATCTGTGTCTCAATAATCAGAACTGGTGCCCTATGACAGACACGTCAAAACCTAAGTGCTGCTAGCTCCTGACGCATTGAACGGCACTTTCCACTCCCAAGCTGACGGAGCTTACCGCTGTCAACGGACGAGTCTAGGGGCGGATGCAATGGAACAGCTGCTGTCATACTGATCTACCAGCCATTAGATGCTCGTTTCCCTTCGGGGATGCCTTGTCTTCTCGACAAATAGCTGGGCTTATTATCCGAACCATGTTCGCAACACGCACAGCCATCCCACCACGGTGGTCACCACCATCCTCATTCTGCCGCCCCAACCCTAGCTTTCGAGTAATACAGCAGCCGCGGAGGGCTCAGTCACGCATCGGTTATGGACGTCGAAGGCCACAGTACAATCGATTCTCGCGCGCGCAGCAGCTCTACGGCCTGTGGAAGACAAGCCCTACGTTTCGCATCGGCGTTGGCGCCGCCGGGGCGGGCGCGGGCACGTTCTATGTCTACAACCTCGAAGATGTCCCTGTACGTTTATATGTCGAAAGATTCAGGGAAGCTATGTCGTTGATGAGATTGTGGGCAGGTATCGGGTCGCCGCCGCTTCAACTGCGTCTCGCCCAGTGTCGAGCAAAGCACGGCTCAGCAGATGTACCAGCAGACGCTCCAGGAATTCAGGAACAGGGTTTTGCCGGCGTGGCATCCGCAAACGAAGATGGTGCAGAGGGTGTTGGATAGACTGATACCTCGGTCAGGGTTAGTTGACCAGGAATGGGAGGTTCACGTTATTGATGACATAAGTCAAATGAATGCCTTTGTCATTCCGGGGTACGCCCCTTGCTCCACAACTACCGCGGGGTCTCCACTGATCATATCCATAGGGGCAAAGTCTTCGTTTTCAGCGGCATCCTGCCCATTTGTGACGGAGAAGACGGTCTCGCTGCGGTGCTAGGTCATGAGATCGCACATAATGTGGCACATCACGCGGCTGAGAGGATGAGCCAGGTGTTCATTGCGCTACGCGTCGCATGGATAGCGTCCTTGGTTTTTGATGTCTCAGACCAAATCGGCCAAGTCTTGTTGGATTACGCCTTCCTAAGGCCTGGCTCGAGGAAGCAGGAGGTAGGTTTTCTAAATGAGATCTATGTCATTACGAAGTGTTGATGAGCGCAGTCGGAGGCAGACTACATTGGTTTGAGTACGTACATGTAGTCTGATGCTCAATTGACATAGACTGATGCTAATTGTGTGCAGTGATGATGGCGGAGAGCTGCTATGATCCCGAGGCTGCTGCAAGGCTGTGCGTGCGGTATTCCGTGATTTATGGACGCATCTAAATATCTACAGGTGGGACCGAATGGAGCAGGCAGAGAAGATTGCTATTCCGCAATTCATGTCCACCCATCCATCGGTATGTTCTGATCTGATGCTCCTTGATTCTCCAGTAGCTGATGAGGACTAGAATTACAATAGGCTAGGCAAGATACAGAAATGGTAGGTCGCTTTTGTCACACTAAACCGATTTGGAATAAAAAGAATCGAATAGTCTAACATTCCGCAAATTCAGGCTCGCTGAAGCAGAGGAAAAGCGAGCACAGAGCGGTTGCGGAAGCACAATAGGTTACGGTAGGGCACCGTACCGCTTTTCAATAAACATTCGTCCACCTTGACTGACCTTGTCACAGCGGACGACTTCAGAAGAGCCCTTGATAAGGAAAGCATATGGTAATCTATGAAAAAGCCACTGTGCACTCTGAAGGCGTGGATGGCAGGAAGGTGTTCGAGGATTAGGATCGGATGTACTTGTACCTGTGAAGGAACGTCTTCGTGCACTACTAGCAGCTTCTGATAAAATGAAGTCTTTCGAATAGGAGAGCCAATGATACAATCCGTAGCCTAATTTGTTCCATTGATATAGATATAGGCATTGGGAGATGAGTTTGCCCAAGCCCATATTTCGTGTCGAGGCTCGCTAAATTTGAGCTCGTCGCCGAAGCTTTTCAACTTCACGCGTTTTGGAGCTCTACACTCCATACTAAAACCCTCCACCTCCGCAAGATCTCCTGCCCCTCTACTTCAAATCTGCAGCAATGTCACTTTCAATACCCAGCGCGCCGAACAGCGGCCTTTTCAAGCAAGGCTATCAAAAGTAACTGCCTCCACTCCTCCCTCCTGATCAAGCATACTAAGCTCTACGCCTCACAGCTACGAATCAGAAGATGGAGCTGTCCTCCGCAACATCGAGGCTTGCCGCGCAATTGCTCAAACTGTACAAACCTCCCTCGGTCCCTATGGCCGTAACAAGATCGTCATAAACCATCTGCAGAAAATGATCCTCACCTCTGACGCCGCTACGATTTTGAGAGAGCTTGACGTCGTGCACCCGGCAGCGAAGTTGATAGTCATGGCGAGTCAGCAGCAGGAGGCGGAGATGGGTGATGCGACGAACTTGGTGATTGTACTCGCCGGGGAGTTGTTGCGGAAGGCAGAAGACCTGCTGAGGATGGGGCTGAAGGCTAGTGATGTGGTGCAAGGGTATGAGAGAGCGCAGACATTCGCGTTGAAGACGCTGGAAGAACTGGAGGTGGATAAGGTCAAGGATATCAGATCACAGTCGGAGCTGAGTAAAGCGATAAGGACGGTCGTGGCGTCGAAGCAGTCTGGTAGTGAAGATTTTCTGGCAGATATGGTGGCCGAAGCCGTACTCGCTGTGTTGCCGAAGCATGCGGCGAACTTTAATGTGGATAATATTCGTGTAGTCAAGATTATGGGAGGCAGTTTGGAGCAGAGCAGGGTGGTGAAGGGCATGGTGTTCGGGCGAGAACCAGACGGGTCGGTCAAGAAGGCTGAGAAGGCAAAGGTCGGGGTGTTCTCGTGTCCCATCGACATCAGCCAGACGGAGACGAAAGGCACAGTCCTGCTACACAACGCCAAAGAAATGCTCGACTTCACCAAGGGCGAAGAAACCCAACTTGAAAACATCGTCAAAGAACTACATGATTCCGGTCTCCGCGTCGTCGTAGCCGGCTCAACAGTCGGCGAGCTTGCCCTCCATTACCTCAATCGCTTCGGGATCCTCGTCATCAAAATACTCTCCAAGTTTGAGCTCCGTCGCCTTTGCCGTGTCGTCGGCGCTACACCTCTCGCTCGTCTGGGTGCCCCCATGCCAGATGAGATGGGCAATGTTGACATCGTCGAGACGTCGGAAATAGGAGGCGATAGGGTCACAGTCTTCAGACAAGAGAATGATGCCACACGTACCGCAACGCTCGTCATTCGCGGCGCCACGCAAAACCACCTTGACGACATTGAACGAGCTGTGGATGACGGTGTCAATGTCGTCAAAGCCATCACGAGAGATCCAAGATTAGTACCCGGTGCAGGAGCCACGGAAATGCAACTCGTTGAGCGGATCGCCGCGTTTGGCGAAAAGACGCCAGGACTCGGCCAATATTCCATCAGGAAGTACGCCGAAGCCTTCGAAGTAGTCCCCCGCACGCTCGCTGAGTCCGCCGGCCTCGATGCCACGGAAGTTCTCTCGAGACTATACACCGCCCACCACACTTCCTCGAAGTCCAAGCCCGACGATGACGATGACGAAGACGACGATTGGACGACGGGCGTGGATATTGAGAACGTAGACAAAACGGGGACATTGGACGCACAGGAAGAGGGGATTCTAGATTTGTTGGTCAGCAAGCAGTGGGCCATTAGGCTGGCGACAGAGGCAGCCAGGACGGTCCTGAGTGTAGATCAGATCATCGTGGCACGGCAAGCAGGTGGACCGAAACCCCCGGGGCCGAATCCAGGATGGGATAACGATGATTAGGGGGATTGGGATAGAGTGCATTTGAGAATGTAATTGTACTCCTAATAAAGCGAAATAATCATACAGAGGACCTTGATGAAGCTTCGACTCCATAACCAAGACAAATTGTGCATGGATGACATGACAGTGGTCTGCGCTGATACTTCCGATCAGGGCATCGGCCTCTGTCCTTGGAAATCTTGTTGCTTGACATCCTTCTCCTCAAGAGTCTCTCTAATTCATCCTGTTCTCGGCTTCACGCCAGCCAGTATTGCAAGAGTTTGTGGATCTAAGCCTTCATTCAGAGTATATGTAGACATGTCTCCCCAAGTCTTGCACATCAATGTCAACTGCAGAAGCGTCACTGCTGGTTTCGTAAGGCTGTGGAGTTGACCATGGTATTGAATCATACAGGGAAGCCTGCGCTGTGAAGAGACCCAGCTTTAGCTTCACGGAAACCTATAACACATGCACTGCACACCGGCCTAGATCGCTGGACCGGCTGCTATGTAGTCCGGTTCTGAACGTTCATACGGATGCCAGGACGAAGTCATTCATGCAAAGGATCTGCGCATCGATGTGCTCTATCAGCATGCAGCTGCTGATAGCTCTTTGTTCCAATGGCAGATTGTATACCACTTAGTAAGTTCGGGGCAGCTTTTGCCATCGCTCCTCTTGCTGTAAGCCCAGCGCATGTCTTTCACAGCTCCAAAATTTTAACATTGCTGCAGGATGTTGCGTTTCTCTTCTCTGTCTGACTGCTTGGACTCTTAGTAGGGTTACAGATTGGCGATATACGGCAGACCATTTGGAGACTGAAATGAGGAGCAGATCTCTGATCGATGTAAGATGGTTAGAATCGACCTGGATGCGGTTTTTCTGTGGTTGTCGGCCCAGCTGTCTTTCAAACCAAGCGTGGTGTTGACGTGCGTTTTGCGTGGCGGTTCTGTGCAAGATCATCCGCCCTATGTCTTTCCCAGACCGCCTCCTCCTTTGCTGGCACGAGGAGAACACTGCGACTAGAATTTATATAGATGATCCATACTATTATTATTGATTTGCGCTGCTCTTGTATAGCAGTCGAATTCCTCCTCCAGTTCTTGTCGTTTGCTGTGCCAGGGCCCCCAGTCGAAGCACAACCGCCCGCATCGTCCCTTGCCGAACACCTTCAGGGCCTTGTACCTCAGGCAGGTTCAAGACGTCTGACGATCTTTCAAAGATCTTAGGAAGACTCTCGAGTTAGACAAACACGCGTACTGTCGCACGAGTTTGTCGGGTAGTCGATTCCCGACCGCCACTGGGGAGAGCGTTCCCGACGGAGAGGCTTCACGGTTGGAGTCTCAACTTCCTCAGCATTCCGACCCGGCGCATTCGAATACAGGGTCACTTCCACGAAACGAATGTCTCAGTACCTTGACTGACAGAGAGAGGTTCTGCCGGTAGACCTTGGTTTGTGTATGAGCGTGAGATAGGAAAGCGGATACAGAACGTCTTCACCGCTCGTCTCAGCTTTCACACGTGAGGGCTAGAATTATCAGGTCATATACTGCAGGGTTATCACGGGTACAAGCACAAGGCGTCTCTTTGCAGCTCCGAGCTGTCGCATGAAAGAATTTATCCGCCCAAGATGTCCTTACTACAACGGCGGGCTTCGCTGATCGACTCTGACGATGAGATCTCTCCCACCACAAGACCGGCACCGATGTCCCTAGCAACCTCTTCCCCACGGTTGTCACGGAGAAGAAACTCGATGTCACGCTCTCACCCGAAGCCTCTTCCTACGCCAAGCAGGCCTATGGGATCTCCGATTCCACACACCCTCCTTCCTTCAGCGCCTGCATCACCGCCTACTCCCGCTCCAAGTCCTACACCTCATCAGAGAGCACCCAGCTGGAGCACGGCTGGGGAGAACGAGGATGCCTTTCTACGAGATGCCAGATCACACTTCAGCAGACTAGACAGTGCAGAAAGGCAAAGATACTTGGCCGAGATCCTGAACCTGTGCGATAGTCATCAGCTGAGCTTTGTGCACCACTTTGTCAGCCCAAGGTTGAAAAAGGATCCATTCAGGTGCTTACCGAATGAGCTGTGTCTCAGAGTGAGCTTACTTCTTTATTCCCCTAGACGGAGCCTGCTAATAAGCTCTTCGTCAAGGTCTTGGCTTGCGTTGATGATCCGAAGACGTTGTCTCGAGCATCTCAAGTCTCAAGAAGATGGCATGAGCTATTGAGCGATGATATGACCTGGAAGATTCTATGCGACAAGCACGCCTATCGAAGAATGTCCGAATCAAGCACTCCCCCGACCAATCAAGTCCCATCAACCCCGCACCTTGGTTGCGGACCGTACACTCACAAGTCGCGCGCGGGTTCGCCCAAGAGGGCATATGATAGCACATTACTCGGACCTTCAAGTAGCGCTCCCAATCTGTCCATATCGATGTTGTCAGGAGCATCGAGTCCGAAAACCAAGAAACGCAGACCGAAAGCCACATCCTACAAATCCCATTTCAAACAGCGATACATGGTCGAGGCTGCGTGGAGAAAAGGAGGGGAGGCGATATGCAGACATATCACGCCTGACCAAGGAGTTGTAACAAGCCTGCATCTAACGAGCAAGTATATAGTAGTGGCATTGGATAATGCGAAGATCCATGTTTTCAATACAAATGGCGAGCACCAAAAGACGTTGCAAGGACATGTTATGGGTGTCTGGGCCATGGTGCCGTGGGATGACACTCTGGTCAGTGGAGGTTGCGATAGGGATGTGAGGGTATGGAATATGGCTACTGGGTAAGTTTGGACCGATGCATTGCACATACCTTGAATTGGTTGCTGATGGTATTGTTAATCCACAGAAAGAGCGTACACACGTTGCGCGGTCACACGTCTACAGTTCGGTGTCTGAAGATGTCCGATTCTAACACCGCTATATCAGGATCTCGAGATACCACGCTACGGGTCTGGGATATTCCAAACGGGGTTTGTAAGAATGTACTTGTTGGACATCAAGCCAGCGTACGATGTCTCGAAATACATGGAGATATGGTAGTTTCTGGCAGCTATGACACTACGGCACGAATCTGGAGCATTTCTGAGGGAAAGTGTTTACGAACGTTGACAGGCCATTTCAGTCAAATCTATGCCATTGCCTTTGATGGGAAGAGGATAGCCACAGGAAGTTTAGACACAAGTGTGAGGATATGGGATCCTTTCTCCGGGTAAGCATACGCTCAATATATGATGTGGCTTTGTACTGAGGATTCCGCAGGCAATGCCAAGCTATTCTTCAAGGCCACACTTCCCTTGTTGGTCAGCTTCAAATGCGCGGTAACACCCTCGTTACCGGTGGTTCTGACGGTTCCGTACGGGTTTGGTCGCTCGAGGAGATGGCCCCGATCCATCGACTTGCGGCTCACGACAATAGTGTGACAAGTTTACAGTTCGACGACACAAGAATTGTGAGCGGAGGTAGTGATGGCCGGGTCAAGATCTGGAATCTGAAGACAGGCCAGTTAGTCAGGGAATTGAGTTCGCCGGCCGAGGCGGTTTGGAGAGTCGCCTTCGAAGAGGAAAAGGCGGTTATCATGGCTAGTAGGGCTAACAGGACCGTCATGGAGGTACAACGACCCAACATCATCCTTCTCACATGAACGCTAACCTGAATTGTTACTGTACAGGTTTGGTCTTTCTCTCCGCCTGACGACGTAGTCGCGGAAAACGATAGATCAGGTAGTCCAGTCAGCCTGCCCGATCCGGCGATGATGGACTATGGCAGGATCGACGAAAGCGTCGAACAGCTAGGAGACGGTGATATGCATATGACCGACGCCTATGAGGCTGTCGCCGAGGAGATTACGAGGGATCCAAGCCTGCCCCTTGTGGATTGACATAATCATACATTTGGTGCCTCTACATCCAACGATCAACGCAATGTGTCTTCTTTCTTCGTTTGTTACCGTACCTACCGCATTTCTCTGCATTGGAGGCTTACCAGGGCTGCGGTGAGGACTTTTTTGGGTAAGCATCATGTCTGGCGACGGAGCTGAGTATTTGGAGGTTTCCCAGCGGCGGCGTGGCATCTGGCGATTCGTTCCTATAATCTATCACCATATGCCTCTGCCCACCTACAGCACGACCTATCAATGAGATCTAGACTCATCTTCTAATCGCTTTGCTGCTGTGATATATCAAGTACACTCGCACGCACTTCTCACGCACGGACTATCCCTTGGGCGAATCGTCTGTGGAGGTCAATTCCCGCCTGCTCAGGCTGTTATCCCCGTAGGAATTCCAGAAACCACCGTTTTGCTTCCTCGTTAGCACGCTGCTCATCCTCGCACTTTTGAGGCCCGACATCGACCATGACACAGTGACAAGCCCAAAGGCTCCTCTTCATCGTATCACGCTGTCCATTGCCACACTCTCACGAATGCAACCTTGACTATGATATAGTGACAGCAATGACACCGTACGGTCGGGTCATAGAACTCTCCAGTGGAGCTCAACCGCCACGCTTCGAGAGAGTGTTTCACAAAGTTGGCTTAGGGGCCACCTCGGTAGTATATAGTGCTGATGATGAACTGCAGTTTCAGACTTGACGGGACGGCGTTGTCTGTTCATGATAATAGGGTAGGGTGGTTCTGAGCTCCGGGGGGGTTTTGATCTGCGGCGACTGTATTGAGATGGTCTTTGAATAAGAGAATACGACTGGGAGTACTTCATACATACTGTATCTGCCCGGCAATCCTACCCTGATATCTGCTACTGAGAACTCATATGTTGCCTTGGAGTCTGGATGATGGTTGAACGGGTTTTGATGTTCATTACTGTATGGGTATAGATATCTATCTGAGAGGTGCTCCGGCACTTACTCAGTCCCATTCTATCATTGCGGCACCATAACGATGAGATCTGACCGTGCCGGTGTGATCATCGGCGGAATCTCAGCTGGATTTGTCATGATTTACTACGTCATTTCCCTTTGTCGATTTGTGGGCGGGATAACAAGGAAGGAAGTCCTGCAGATGGCGACTCAACCGGATCGATTCGAACGCCTTCTGCTCAGATGGTTCCTTCATGCTGGAATGACTCTGGAGGTCCCCCGGAAAGACCTCAGTGGACTTCGGACGCCAGCAAGAAACCAGGAAAGCTGGTGTCGCAGCGCAGAGTCTGCAGGAAAGAGTCAAAACGTGGAACGAGAGCTGAGCACTAAGTCTTCAGTCGCTGCGGCACTCCAACAGCACATCGAGCATCAACAGCAGGACTATGATCGGAACTGTTGAATTGGCTAGTATGCACTTCGACCATGGAGCACTCCAGCAAGAAACCAGGAAGGCTGGTGTCACGCTGCAGAGTCTCCCGGAAACAGTCAAGAAAGAGACCTAAGCAGCAAGCCCTCAGCCGCTGAGGCACTTCAACAGCAAGTTGAGCGTCAATAACAGCAGGCCCCTTATTCATCAGAAAGCTCTCGAGTTGGCTAGTTTGCGCTCCGGCCATGAAGCAATCCAGCAAGAGGCACGCCTTGCAGGAATTCTAGTGAACGGCGTACCTAGAAGTCGTAACTCATACTTTTCAGTCTATTCGACCTTGCATACTCTGCCCTTTGTCTTGACTTTGGAGGGCTCCCTTAGTTCTGGACCTCTAATATACCAGCTGTTCTCGAAGGTGTTTCTCCAGACCCGTTTGATTGAGCAATTGCTGTTCCGGTCGCAAAGAGCGGCAAAATTTAAGGTGAGGTATACATTCTGCGCTTGATAAGCACCAAATCGCAACTGGGAACCAGACGGAAGAGCGGGCAAGCCTGGCAAACGTGATGGAGGGGCAACTGAAGCCGAGTGACGGCCAACAGTGCGAGTATTGGGTGATTCCTGACAGTATCGTGCAATGTGACCTGGGCGACGGCAGTTGAAACAGGTTCTGGGTGGATGGGTTGGAGCTATCTTGAGATACTGAGGAAAGACATAAAGGCTGGTCCAACTGACTATCCACAGTTTCAGAGAGGAGGTTCGTCATCTTCAGCAACTCCCTGGTGAGCATCTTGTGATGGAGTAAACCACTGTGAATTACTTCATATATGTTGCTGTCGACCCGTTGCGATGCTATTGCTGCTTCATCAACATGAGGCCACAGTGATAACCAGCGTTGTATGACGGTGGTTTGTAGAGGGTCTGTAAGAAGTCTGATTCGGCCCTGACGTTGAATGTTTTGATTTGCAGCGGCTCCAGCATTGAGACAGAATCCGTTCCAACGCCTCCTGCTCAAATGATTCCTCCAAGATGGACGAATGAATCTGAGGGTTCCCCAGGGAGAACGTCCCCTACTCCGGACCACTAGTATACCAGCTGTTTCTGATGGTCCTTATCCAGATCCGTTCGATTGCCGCAATCGCTGTTCTGGTGGCCGCCGTCCGAGCTCGCTGTTCGACTTTGGTCGGCTTTGCCATGGATGTCAACGTTTGTCGAGGAGGTTATTGATCTTCAGCATCAGCTTTGAGAGCATTCTATCATAGATTACTGTGGGGTACTCCGTACATGCTGCTTGCAAAGTGTTCATACTGTGCTGCTTAATCGACGTCAGGACACGGGGACTGCCAGTATTGTATGATGGTAAATCTGTAACGCTTCTGTAACAGAGTATTTCATGATATTAGTTGCCATTGAGCGGTCTTTTGATCATTTTGCTTTCACTTAGAGCTGCTCGTGGGGTGCTCCCGCAACGATATCGGAGTAATATGTTGATGTATACCTCTCTGTTCCTTATGAGGTTCTATCTTGTATCCGAGATTGTGACATCATAAGTAAGTAAGCTAGCTCTTGGTGTGTAAGCGCGGATCCCCTGGAAAGATAGTGATAAGGCAGGTAAAAGATGGGCTCCAACCACGTCAAAAACCTCAACTTTAAACATTTACTCATATCACAACGAGGACTTCCGCTGCTGACTTTGCTTTCCGTAAGACGACTGACGTACACTACAAATCACCAACAATACGCTTGCGCGAGACAGCAGTACTAGCAGCTCCACCTCAGGCCTAAGCAAACCAGCACCGCAACAGGGCCATTGCAAGCTTCGATTCCGCTGGTAGGGAGCTGAAAAGCCGCAATGGCTTCTGCCACGAGGATGGAGGGCCGAAGTCCGCCGGCTGGGCGGATTGACCTGTATTCGAGGCAATATTTTGGTGCCTGCGCTTTAGGTGGTATTATTGGTATGGTGAAGTGATCTCGACCTGTAATTGAGAGTATCTGCTAATCCCAAGTCCTTATGAAGCCTGTAGCCCTACACACACAGCGGTCGTGCCGCTTGACCTTGTATAGCCATATCTATTCCCGATTATAAGTCGCCTGCCCGCTAAGAGCACCTCTAGGTGAAATGCCGACGCCAGGTCGATCCTAAGATCTACTCCTCGAATCTCTCCGGCTGGCGCGCCATCGCCTCTAAGGAGGGCCTCCGCGGTATATTCTTCGGCTGGTCACCCACCTTCGTTGGTTATGCGCTGCAAGGCGGGGGCAAGTACGGCTTCTACGAAGTGTTCAAGTACTTCTACGGCGAGAGGATGTTCCCTAACATGAATAAGACCGTCGTGTACCTCGGGGCGTCTGCCAGTGCTGAATTTCTTGCGGACATAGCCCTGTGCCCGCTCGAGGCGGTTAAGGTAAGGATGCAGACGACATTACCGCCATACGCACATAATCTTCGGGAGGGGTGGAGTAAAATTGTGAGTAAAGAAGGGTATGGTGGGCTGTATAAGGGGCTGTATCCGCTTTGGGCAAGGCAAATACCATATACCATGGTGAAATTCGCGACCTTTGAGAAGACGGTTGAGTATATCTATAAGACGCTGGGGAAGCCCAAGGAGGCGTATTCTACGGTGCAGCAGACGAGTGTGAGTTTCTTGGGTGGGTATATTGCCGGTATAGGTTGTGCGATTATTAGCCATCCGGCGGATGTCATGGTGTCGAAACTCAATGCGGACAGGCAACGTGAGTACTGATCGGATGCATAATGAGCGAGTGTGACTGATGTCTGTGTAGCTGGGGAGAGTGCCGGCAGGGCTATCTCGAGAATCTACGGCAACATCGGATTCAAGGGCTTATGGAACGGATTGCCTGTTAGAATCGTCATGATTGGTACTTTGACGGCATTCCAATGGCTTATTTATGATAGCTTCAAGTGGGTTCTTTAGTCCTGATATCATGTGATGATGCTGACGGCTTTCTCAGGGTATCTCTCGGTTTGCCTACAACGGGTGGACACTGAGCTAGTTGCTGCGCCTCATTTGGGTAATCGTTGATACAGCGAGGAAAGGAGCAAGGCCGGCTATCATATAATATTTTTTGCTACGGTGGGAGAAATCGGTTGCAGATCATTTCAGCCGGGTCAATACTCAAGCTGTCTTTTCGGAAACCCTTTTACTATACTTCTGCACAATTGTTCTGGCACAGAAAGGAATTCAAAGAAATTGCCATGATCAGAAGCTCACACATGGGAGAAGTTGCTGCCTCGATATACTCATGGTCACCCATATGTAAGGAGGGCCGGGTAGCTTGAATTCCATTTGAAAGACATATACTGGAGCACTCCAGAACGTTAGATCTTGAACACGAGTATATAGAATTAGTTTGTGAAGCAAAAGGGTTGTTCGTATTGACTTCTAGCCTATCTATCAAACTCATACGAAGTATAGTTCTAGGTCGTAAATGATTGACGACCCTATGTTCTGGCGCACATCAACATCATGTGTACAGATAATTAGATCTATGACTAGTCATTCACAAGCATGTGATCTATTGAATTTCAGTTGTAGACCTCAATGGCATGTTGTTGTGGGGATCTCCGTACATATTTGGTGGTTGTCCTCATTCGTCGACATTGGCAATTATTTACGACCCTCAACACCATGGACTCGGCTGCACTTTCCGCATCGCCAGCTGCTGCCAACGATATGCTTCTTACGCGAACACCCGCGCCGTTCAATGTTCCGGCAAGCCACTTCACTCACCCTATCCTTAATTTCATTCTTACGTGCCATGACTTCCTGGTTTTGACGTTCATCACTTCAACGTATCCGCAATCGGCAGGAGAACAAGACGATTGAAGAAAGCAAGAGCGTAGCTCGTCGATCTTTCCTCATGGCTCCACCAAGTAAGTAGGCTCTGAGACTTCTCTTCTTGGTCTTCTCTCAAGATCCATGCTCCCACATACATGGATACTGCAAGGCAACCCCAGTACTTGTATCATCTTACATTGTCAATATTGCCAGACGCACTTTTCCTCAAGTTAGCCCAAGGAGAGTCCTGAGTGCTGTCTACGCCTATCTCAGACTCCCCAGTGGAATCACATTCACGGGTTCTACTTTTCATCCAGCACCTCTACTACACTTAGCACGTTACGGCCCCAACACTCGTCCTTCCCTCCCTTGTTATCCCCTAGAGGGCTTCGGCGAGGCTCCCATATTTCCAAACTTTGGATTGAGCGCATAGTCACCTACACCAAGCGCTTGTTCCCACACCTCTGCATCTATGCCTATGTCAAGGACCTCGGGCTCTCTGCCTGGCCAAAATGTCTTCCAATTGTGCTCTATCAGCTCCGACAATTTCAAACCTCAGAAAACCCCTACTAAATCCAAGCATTCGTCTCCCCCGACTAAGTCAACCCCTTCGCTGACCCAGCTTTCCCATCTACCAGATTCAACAGCAGGAACGATCCCTCCACCTCTCCCTCCATCGGTCGAAATGGCATACAGGAACAAATGTATAGACCTGAAGCGGCGGATGAACGAAGTGGAGGAATCAAACGACGCTTATCGTCTTCGGAAAGTGAGATTGATGCGAGGGATCAGAAAGATGAGATTGCAACGAGCGTTTCTGTTGGAAGCATTGTCGAAGAGGATGAAGAAGACTCGAAGGCATAGTGGGATTTTGAACGGAGGACACAACTATGATGAAGAGAGCGAGGGAAGTAGTGGTGGACCCCCTACAGTATGCATACGCTCTAGAGATGCCCAGTAATTTCTGGATGGAACATAGGACTAACGCGGTACATCCTCATAGCCACAGGAGAAACCCCTTCGCACAAAACGCGGCCACCGCCGACCTTCCCTCCCCATCCTCCTTCCATCTCCCTCACCACAGCAAGAGCTGCAGCGCGGCTCCTCGGGTTATATATTGTCCCCTCGTCCTCCCGACCCAGCAATGACCACCCAATACCAACAGCTCACCACCGCCGCTACGCTTCAGCGAGCGTATGACCCACATTCGACCTTCAGCGCCAGCCATGCTTCGATCCCACAGGCCCACAGTAACACAAACATGACAAACGGCCAGCCAACCGGACCACCAGTACGCCCAATCGCACCCTACGACTCATTCGCATTGGCCGCCTACCCTCAATACGCCTCCGCCAACCCCAACGCCGAACCAGCGCAAATCACCGCCGTGCTGCAACAAGCCTGGCGGGACCTCGGCCCTGGCGGACAGCGTCCCTTCGTCGAAGCTTACGAGGAGAAGATGCGAGAGTATCAGGCGGAGAGGGACGAGAACAGGGCGAGGAATAGACATGCGAGTAGGAACGCGAATGGGACTGTGCATGGATCGCAGACAGCGGCGCAAGGGACGAGGGGTAATGACAGTCGGGTACAAATGGTGGGGAGAGGTGGGGAGGACGTGGAGATGGATGGTGCTGCGGGTGCTGGAGGGTTTACTGCTGTCAATGGATGAAGGATTGACGATCATAAAAGGCGTTATTCGGGATCACATTTTGCTGCGGATTGCCGTCTTCGGACTGGAGATTCGATTTATTTACTCTTCGTAGTGGCAAACTGTACCATTAGACGGGCCGTATCCAGAAACTGAGAGCTCAACCGAGGAGATGATCATCATCGCTGCATTCAGCAGGAAATGTTGCTAGATGAGATTTAGTAATTGATGGTACAAGTCTTTCTCCACTGACGAGAGACGGAGATGACAATTCCTCTTGACATATTGAAACGCCGAACTCGATGTCCACCTGCAACGAAGCTGCTGCGAAGAAGTCCTTGCCCATATATAAAAGATGGATGATTATGTGCATGGGAATAACGACTTGAGCGCCGGAACGATGGATCCGAATATACGCCAGAGCAGCCAAGCTCAGTCAACTCCCGCGTAAAGATCAACGACGATATTAACAGCCGCGACGAGGATTTCTGCCGCGATGAGAATGATCACTATGCACCATCCCAAGTCAGCCCCAACTCTCCACTCCATCAAATAACTATCCAAATTGCACCGGACGGAAAACGTGACGTACCAATCCATTCCAAATACTCCCCATGACTATGCGTCAACTGATCCTTCAGCACGGCCAACAAATCCGCAATAACATCCAACCTCTCCGTCAACAGTCCCACCCTCTGATCCATCTCCAGATAGCTCCTGACAGCCCCATATACCGGCTCCAATTGCGGTTCCGCCCACATGAGTTCGGGGGAATCGAGGACGGAACCTTGCAGGTGGATGTTGATGCGTAGGATGAAGAGTTCGCCGATTTGCATGTTTATTTGTCGGCGCGTGAGGTTGACGGTGCCGGTTAGGGCGATGGTTTCGGGGAGGTCTTTGGTTAGTTCGATTGTGTTGTCGACTAGGTCTTCGAAGAGGGATGTCTGTGGTCTTGTTATTAGTGTGTGTGTGGGTAGAACGGGGTTTGATCTCGGGCAGTGGTGGTGCAGGCGATGGATGGGGTGAGAATGAAAGGGGGAAAAGGGGGAGGGGAGCGTACTTTGACGCTCTGGGCGAGAGCGTGGCTGATTGCTAGCTTGGTCATGTAGTTTTTCTTCTCGCGCAGACTTATGAAGTCGTTGTATATTCGCGCCTGATACTCGCGTGTGTAGTAGAAATTGAAGTTCTCCGTCTGAACGTCGTCCTGCGATAGTTTCTCTTTTTCGAATTTTGCTATGTCAATCAAGAATCGCTGTTCTTGTTGGACTGTCATGCCCCATATGACCACTGTTCCGTACTCGAAGAGAAACACTTCAGGCGTATGTACTTGTGTGTCAAAGTCTAGCGTATCTGCTCGTGGTGGTTCGGGTTGTTGCATCTCTGTGGGCGTGTAGTTCGGTATCGAGCTATCTCCGTTCTCAAGGGTCGTGTCACCTGCTTCTATTTGAAGATCTATCAAATCGTCCCTCCTATGTTTGTTGTTTTCTTCGACCTCCACTGCGCTGTCCGAGTATCTTCGTTCTCGCATCGGTTGCTCCGAAGCATACTCGGTCCCGTGGCCGACACCATCCACGTCATCTACACTAGATTCTCGGTCTGGCTTCGATTTGCCGTAATTGTAAGGTGTGTATATGCACTCATCAAAGAGTTTCGGATTCGCTCCCCTTGTCCTCCCCCTTCCTTTCAAGAACTTCATTAATCCATCTAATCGATATGCATTCGCCGTACAATATGCTGTGACCCTTGGCAGCTTATCTCTATCCGCCTTCCCCAACCTTGCAGCATCTCTCCTGGCCGTAGGATCTTTTATCCTAGTAAATTGACTGTATACATCCCTCCCACTTTCTTCATCTAGTCCATCCTCACCAGGATCTGGATTGGGGAGTAATTTCAGCTTCTGCGCGTTCTTGGTTGTTCTTTGGGGTCCGATCTTCGAAGCTGGTGGTAACATTGGTGGAGCTGATAGCGGAGAGCCATGGCTGTTTCGTCTTCTGAGCTTGCTATTGAACGCTGAGAGCATAGGCTGGCCAGCAGAGCCATAATGTTGTGGAGGAGGGAAGGTCGACTGGATTTTTGTAGGAGACCGTAATGCTGCGGAGCCACTTGATGCGCCGCCTGTGGAAGTGATAGTGGTGTGAGGGTTGAATGTCACTGTTCGCTGGGGTCTTGCTGCGGATGTAGCTTGAGATATTGGAGTTTGGTGTATGAGCGGTGATGATTCTGTGGCTGCGGAAGCCATGTCGTCGCAGCAGTAACTCCAGCTCGAAGATTAATGTATGCTCGACCTGACGAAGATTCTTTAGAGCCTCAATCTCATGATAAAGCTCGATGAAAGCATTTCCTCTCAATTGCAAGATACAAAGTACCAATGCGGCTAGCCACGTGCATAAACGGCTCGCTTGGAGATGACGTACAGATTTCTCCGACTTCCGAAGTAACACAAATGCGCAGTTCCATGTCCTGCGTTCATTGGCTACAGCACAGTGGCAACGCTTCACCTATTCGAGACATTCACTCGCTCCAGCCCTAAGGAGTACTATGCTCTTTACGGCGAATATTTGCAACAGAACGAGTCCTAGTATCTCAGCATTTCTTCTGATGGTATTTAGCATCGAATTACACGTTCAGACGCAAGGTGCGATACAAATCACGTCAAAGAATATTCATCTCTGATATAGCAAAGAATCCATTCCTACCAACAGCGACGCCCAGCGATTATTTCGCAAGAGCGACCTGCTTTGGCGCTTGCGACAACCTTCAGAATAAATGTACCTTGATCGGCTCCCACTCGTCTCCGGACATCGTGCTAACAGTGGTAGACAACTTGGCCTCGGAAGACAACAAGAAGCGCTATCTTAAGACGCCGCGATGATTCGACAACGATCCTGGTCAAAAGGTGATGACCGTGCCATGATGCAGCTTTCGACTACGGCTCTGCTCCCGATTGCTCCGATGACTCCCAGACGTGCTAGGGCCAATAATCGCACCGAATCTGGAACAACAAGTTCGCAGAGTAGTCCGATAGCTGCCTCAAGGCCTCGTGGCGTTCGCCGTATGAAGAAGCGATCGCCGAAAGAGTCCAGCTTCGACGATAGAGTAGATGCTCTGGATGCGCACTCTCCGTTCATAGAGAGCGCAATCAACCAAGGCTGCGCAGAGCGGTCGAGGGTAAGCGATAGCACAACAAAGAAGTGGATGCGTAAGATATGCTGCGGCTGCGGATTCCGTCGGGCGGAACGATCAAGTCCCTCTCGACCATGTCCAATGGCTCTACTTGCGCACGAATCCCTCACCGATCTTCCGACGCTCGAAGACACCAGCGCCGTTCCTACCTCGTCGGCCGGCAAGCCAAGACTCTTTCATGTTCCTGCTCTCTTTCGACCCTTTAGGGGGAAGAGATTGTCGACCAACTTCTAAAACGCGTACATTGACCGGACCGCGCTTGATATCTTTCGGTGGCTTTGCCTCGGCGTCGACAAAGGTGTGCTTCTTGGGCTTTGATTTCTTCCGATGTTCTAGGTTTAAGGGTGGTGTCGGGGGTCGGGCGGCAGGCTCTGCTGTAAGGATCTCATCCGGCAGCAGTGCTGGGAGACGTTTCGTTACGATGCTTTCAGGAGTTGCGTGATTATGTGGGACCCTAGGAATGACATTGGTGGAGTCCACGAGTCTATCAGGTTCTGAACTATCGTCGGACATTTCCTCTGCGTTTCTTCTCTTATTTTTTTCTGAAGATCGGGCTTGCTGCTTCAACAGAAAGTCACGCTCGCGACGCTTCTCCTTAGATGCTACCCGTTGCCTGATAAAGTGGAGTCAGCGATGGGTAATTCCATCAATGTAGTGAGATGAACACCTACCTTTCTGCAGCTTTGGCTGCCTCTAAGGTCCGTGCTCGCGCCGTCTTGACTCCAGCTGATGCTGTGACAATCTCTGGCGCTTCATCCTCATTGTCACTCTCTTCAGATCTCTCTAAAATACTGGCAGACTGTGCCTCTAAATGAGTCTGTCCCTTGCTCATGGCCTGAGCTTTGACGTCGGGTTCCTCACTCCCAAATCGGAAATGCGTTGCCTTTGACATCGTAGACATGCCATTTCCGCTTGTCTTGTTGACCTCAGAATTTGCATTTAGTACAGATGCAGTTTCATTGTACTGCTTGAGGATGTCATGTGGAGGCATGGCTCGAGTCAAGGCTGCAATCTTGACATCTGCCGCGGAGTGTTGGTCGTCTCGAGCTGTGCCTAAGAGCACGGCGCCAGCCCGTTGTGATGTTGATCGCTGTCTGTGCTTGATACCAGGTGTATTGTCATCAGGTTCAGTCCAAGTTTCCGCCGTTCCCAGTTCAGGTACCGATCTCTGCCCGACCAGTGCTAAAGCATCCTCCTTCTGCCCAGCAGCCTCATTGCCACCAAGTTTCTGACTATCGACTTTGGTCGCCAAACCCTGCTGCCTCGATGCCATTAACGCACTTGTTCCACTACCATCAGATCCATTATCGTCCGCTATCTCAAGTCCACTCTTCCTTCGTTTGGCGGGCCCCCCCATTGGTGTACTGCTTTCAGAATTTCCATTCTTCCTCTTTCTCGAGACTGTTCTTGGCGTATCAATCTCTGAACCGTCCCTCAACTCCTCATTTGGCAAGCCGTGACTCTGCCGCCGCGTTGTAACCATGCCTACTTCAACCGCGTCTGAAAGCTCGCTGTGAAGCTGCTCGGATGAGGCGGGACTATCCAATGGCTCTTGATCACTTCTAGACTTCTTAAATAATGCTTTGGTAGTGTTGAAAAATCTTGAAAACATCAAGGCAATTTAACGGGTAGACTGTCCACTAGAAAAGACGTTGTGGAGCGCCAAGATTTTACAGTGCGGTCATGTTTCGGAGGTCTCTTTCGCCGATGACCGACGTCCGGTTAGGTCAGCTTAATGTATCTACGACCGCTCTTTCCAAAACAGCATGCAGCATGATAGCTCAACAATCTGCCAAGGCTTCTAGGGGTACAGCCTGTATGTACATCTGTGCTTTTTGCCAGAGTACTAGGTCGTTCCAATCTTCAACAAGATATGAACGACGTCCAGTGAAAGCGCCTTCGATAAAAGACAAGGAGCAGGCAAAGCAATACAACCTCCGCAAATACCCTAATGCATCTCGACCGGCGTTCGACCCTCACGATATTTGGCCGCTCAAGTTACTGAGATCAGCGTATGTTTCTGACGCGCTCCAGATCAAGCCCGAGGATGCGGTATCTTTGCTGGAGAGCTACATAAAACTGGCCAGTTCAAATGTCGATACAATTGAGAAGCTATGTCAACGTATCCGCGACCACAAAATTCCCCTTATATGCAATTCCTGACCAAGGCAGGTCACACCATCGGGCCTCTGACCCTCACTCTTCTCGCTCGGATACTCATTCGCTCGTCTAGCAAATACCACAGAGGCGTTGCCAGGCGCCTCCTCTTCTCAGCTTCCGCTCTCAACGAACCCACCGCAACGCTGCAACTGGTCTCTGAAGGCCTTGGCAAATCGGACCTTGCCAATCCACAGCTGGAAGAACCTCTGCGGCGCCTCTCAACCTTAGGAAAAACAAACAAGAACCCCTCGGCCATGATCCTCCTTGGGCAAATCTTGGAGCGTCAGGGAAAGGCAGATAAGGCGTTGGATTTCTATGAGGAAGTTGTCAATACCAAGAATGATAGGTATGGAGGCGCCGAAGATGAGGATAGCAACATTGCACAGGCATGGCTCGCTCTTGGCCGGATAAAAGCCCAAGGTCGAGATTTGGCTGGCGCAAAAGCAGCTCTGAAGAAAGCAGCTTTAGAATTTGATGATCCAACGGCCTATTTCTACATGGCTAGGTTTCGTGATCCGAAGTCAGACGACTACCTTCTCTACAACCTGAAAGCGGCATCATCAGGCATCTCAGAAGCCGCGCACAACCTCGGCATATTCTATCTGCAGCGCTCCAAGTCAGATCAGCAGACATCTAGCTCTATTGAAACAAGGCTCGATGACGGCAGAGATGCCACATTAGGAGCGCCGCAAACCACATCCGCACAGACACTATCGTCCACTGACTCAGCTAAGGGATTGTTACGGAATACATCCAACGGAATGAGCTTGCATGAAACGCGCACGATGGCGTACGAATGGTTTGCCGTGGCCGCAGAAGGTGGATTTGCCCCCAGCCAGGTTAACTTAGCGCTACTGTTACGCGGGGACGGCTTGTACGATGACGGGATGGCATGGTTGAAACACGCGGAGGGACACCCGAATCTCGGCGCGGAAGTGGAGAGGTTAAAGGGGAAATGGTGGAACAAGAAGGTGAACCTGAGTGGAAACGTGCCATAGGTCATGAACCCAACAGAATTAAGTCTCAGTAAGAACGCTTTAACCCTTCTCTGAAAGACGAAGACTTAAGTGGCGGGCTATTTACCGCTTGTGAGGCTCAGCACCATCGGGGATCCATGCATCCCTCCAGATCGGTTCAATTTCCCTCAACGCAGATGTGTTTCCTCTGTTTGGATCTCGCCCTACGACACAGGAGGCTACTTCTCTGGCAATGATGGTCACCAAGAAGGCATGAGCTCCGAAATCTGCGCGTCTCGAGCCCTCAGCAACTAAGTCGGGCGATTTCAGAAGCATATTAGTAGGTCTGACCGGTCTTGGAGGAGCTGTTCAGCAGATCGAGACTAAAACGGTCCCACCTCCCACTTGGCCATTTATGCTCCTTGCTAGTGTGCCTCTATCGGTGCCGGCTTATAGATGGACAGTGTATCTCGGATTGATCAAAATAAAGTCAGTAGGGGTTTCAGTGCAGGCGTGCCTCAAGCGTCAAGCCTCAAACCTCAAGATTAAGATTAAGATCAAGATCAAGCTCAAGATCAAGCTCAAGACAAATATGTATGGCTAGGTCCTCTTACATATGTGCCAAGCTATACACCTAATCGCGAGTGAAGTCAGATAGATATATGTATGCGCACATAAAAAGATACATCTAACATTCAACCCCGACTTGTAATTATCCTCTGCATAAGACAACAAGCACGGGGAGTCTCTTCATCGTGAAGTTGTGAAGTTGTGAAGTTGTGAAGTTGTGAAGTTGAGCCCGTATCCTGTCCATTCGTCCAGTCCGACAAATTATCTCCAATAAGCCTCCCACTGCCACTGCGACGCTGGTATGTCAAAACCGAAGACAATGTCACGTCCAAGTCCAAAGCCAAAGCCAACGGTATCAATGAAATCAGAAGTATATCTACCTTTTATTCTCCATCGGTTATGACTCCGTCAACTGTCCTCTTTCCCCTTAAGAACAAGAAACTTTGGGAGTATGGTTCAATATACCTCTTTGTTGGCGATTTCCGCACCTCGTTGATAACAGACTGTCTGGGTTCTGACGAGCTTCTTGACTGGCTCTTTAGACACAAAGAGAGGGAGGGTAGGGGATGTTCTCTTTTCAGCGCTCGGGCCGGAGTGTGCTGCAGTCGTAACCCGTGCGATTAGAATGAGTATGAGAGGTTAGCGAAAGGGTCGAAGATGATTTCAAACACATCAGCCAGTCTTGTATGAACGGCAACGATCGATACGATTGTACTGATCATGAGTGATGTAGGAGAAGGTTACGACAGACTCAGACAGAGTGATGAATTGAAGGTGGAGCTCTATGGGTGGATGAGTCGGACTATGAGATGAGAATGGAGGATGTTGTGATGGAAATCTGCGGTATGTTTTGCTTTATTTCTGGTTTCTAGTTGTTCGGTTTCAAGATATGTGTACCTATCTGGAAATCTTTCTCACGAAATCGGAACCATTGGTTTCGGTACAGTGAGAAGATTGAAAGAGGCTTTGAACACAACGATACTTCGGCTCTTCTGCTCCCGATTGTTATTGCCGTTGATATGTTTGTTCTCTTCTCGATTGACATGACATCTATGTCGCCAATCATGTGAAATTCTTCGTGTCGATTTGTACCTAGTAGATACATCGTCCGTCAGAAAGTTGACGATACCGGATTGAAGCCGAAGACGTCATAATTAGGTCTGGGCCTAATGTTCAATTTCGTGAAACCCATATTCAACCCACAGTGATAATGCTTTCGACACTGGAGATGGCGTGATCAAGTTCATGTTTCCAGAATGCGCGATTTAATGGATCGTCGGCTCGTGACACTGCAGAATTTGTTTGGTGGATGACGAAGCATCGCATTTGTGACGAGTAAGATGATCGAGATCGACCGGTTGATGCCGAAGATTTGGATCGACGTATAGCGGTGCCATCATAGCCGGATCAACCATGGCAACGCCGAGATCTGGCAGCGGGTAGCCGACCGTGCGATAGGGTTTGACACATGTGGCTTGCCCGTAGCTCCATCTGAAGACGAGTGAGGTGGAGAAAGAGAGGTGTCACGATGATATTGAATTGCGAGTCTGGATGTGTAAAGAACAACACCAGGCTTCGGCAACTGGGCCGTTTCGTTTTATCAGCGACTGTCCCAAGCTTCTAGCCCTAGCCCGCCGTGTAAGGTACTACAATACATATGTACAGATCTGCTGCACTGACAACGTACCGAATATTGGAGCATGGCACCTGCACGGATGAGTTTGGGCGCGAAGGGTTGATGCCCAAGTGTAACTGAGTATTGATGTTTCGATGACGAACATCCGGAGACCCGGGAAACACGATATCAGTGTCGATCAGTGACAATTGCGGATACGATCGCCTTGTTCCGTCTACTCGGGCTGTAATAATAGGCAAAAATCGAGACCGTCAGGAACGCATTGAGGCCTGACCATGTGACACAAAGGCAGAGTGTGGCAGTGCCAAGGTGAGCTTGGGCGGTATGTTGACGCAGCTGATGAGCCATTGAAAGATAGACTAACCATGCAACAATATTATCATTTGCGATGCAATGCAGATACGCCACAGCTGCTGTGTGAGCTGGACGTTGGAGGGCGGAATGAGCCGAGTGCCAATACCCGGGTTTGAGCTTTCATCAGGTACGAGTACATGTAGGGAGGGCCTGTGGATGCTAAGGTAATGTGTGAAGTATGTGGTATTACATGTTATTCAGTGCATGAGACTTTACTTTTAGATGCATGGATCTTGAATGCCCTTACCTTTGCCCGCTCTGATAGCTGGATGTTGAGCTCCCAGTCTTCACACAATCACTCCCAATCTGGAACGTGGCGAGACATGAACAAGAATTGTAACAGTTTGTGAATTATGTGCATACAGTTACATGTTTTAGGTACGAGTACAGTACTGACCCAGGTTGAACTATGTCTTTCGGGTACTGAAGAGTTCAGAAGACCAACCATCCCAGTGTCACTATTTCTCACTTCTACCTTACAACATACTTGAGAGCCTCAATGTTTGTCAGCTTATGTGAGAGCTGCATGTAGTGTACAAAGCTGTAGTAGGCAAACAGATGGCCGAGATAACATATCAAATTCATCATTCCACAATAGAAGATTCGGATCATCTGACCATGACTAAGGTAATATTAGAAGGCTTCCAAGGATTCATCATGAGGACATCGTTGAGCGTAGAGTTCATGTCCAAAGTACCTTATACAGTTGTACAGTACTTGTATGTACTTCAAAACCCCGGAAACAAGATTCTTTTCTCGCGTTTCCCCATGCTACACTTGACAATATCCATGTCTCTATCAACAGTAACCCGCCAATGAAATAAGACGCGATTCTCGGAGAAAGCGAAACATCAAAGTACTCTACATGTACCTCACGCCCGGACTGACACATTGTCTTTCTTTGGCAAACACAGCACACCCTTTTCTCTCTCTGCAAAAACCTGTCGCCGTCACTTTCTCCGCAGATCTTACGGAGATCATCAGCCCCGCCTCTAGCCTCAGTACAATCTAACTTAGCCACTTTTGTTCGGCCTGGGTCCTTGACGCCTCGAGCGTTCTGATGAGGTCTACGCCTCACCCGCAAATAACCCTAACCATCCATACATAGACCGCGCCTTAGCCTTTAGATCTGGATCTCAGCCCGGTTGACTCTCCACGACCCGTGTTGATGATCCTGGAAACGACTGACGGATGCAGGTAGCGTTGCGACGATCCAGCGATGCGCTGATGTCTACAAAGCTATAGCTTGAGCTTCTTCTCGGAGGATGCCCTCCACACCTTCAGGGTGATCATTCTCGTCCTCCCAAACCTTAATGCATCCCGATATCAGATACAATCAAGTTAGCAATAATAATAGCGCTCCTTTGCATCACCGTCTCTCAATGCTGTATCTGGGACCATCACATCGCACAACGCACGCTGAAGCTGAAGCTGTCGCTGTCAACCACCTCAAATGCGGTTGTTTGCATCGTCGTCGTCTCTTCTCTGCGGCCCTGCTGGGCGCCGATGCGCATGACTCATGTCCTCGCGGCCTCCTCCTCCACCGCCGATATATCCATCACAGAGCGGTGCGCAGGCGGTGGCGGCGGTGGCAGCAGCAGCAGCTCCGTCTTCCTCGATGACCGAGGCACAAGCGATTTGGCCCTATGCCCTTCCTCCACCACACCTGCTCGCAAACCCTTACACTCGTCTACCTCCGCCTGCACATCTTCAGCAATTGCCAAAATCTCCTTCGCGTTCTATACAATCAGAATATGGCTCGTTCCAATACCAGCACCCGCCGCCTTCACATCACTCGCCTCTCCCCCAAACTGCGAAGATAGCTCCACGATGGTCGGCAATGCCAATCGACCGAATACTCTCCCATCAACCCTACACGCCGCCTGCCACAAGCTCGCCATACTCTCCTCGTCGCACTTCACAAATATCGCCACGAACAGAGTCCGGACCAAGACCTGCGCAGAAACGAGCATACGAGAGTACCCAGCAGCTGGAAGACTCCGCCATGTACGTTGGTATGCCCGGTCATACCGTACGCTGCTCACATTCCATAGAAGCTTCCACCAAGGTCCTCCCTTGCTATCACCATGCTACACCGCCCACCGCGACTCGGAAAGCTCGCATCGCAGTTCTCGTACAGCTTCTAGCAGCATCGCACCTGGATCAGCACCGCTCCATCACGCCGAGGCAGCTTCCACTTCACAAACATCTCCGACGAACATGTAATATCCTTCGTCACTGGTACCGTGTCAAGATGCTAACACCGTGGACAGCGCAAGCCGCTACAAGCTTACCGTTCGCCAGCAGCCTCTGGCCGCTCGAGCATGTGGTTTCGGTGAGCGTGACCGCAGAGTAATCGATCCACCGCCAATAGTTCAGCTTTCCCTGGCCGACTTTGACGCCAATTCTTCCACGGATGTCTCTGAGCTCCGGTATCCCTTCAACGTCGTTCACTGCACCCTTCTTTCCTCAAGCTCTCCAAGCACGGATGTCACGGCCATCACCGACCCTGCAACGCACCGCACAACGCGCCGTCTCATGGGTACACTCGTCGCCTCGCCATTTGTCGGCGGAGATCCCGATTCCCAATCTAGCTCGTCTACCGTGGACCTTAATCCAACCAAGCCTAATCAACCCCTTTCCTGCTTCTTCATCTTCCCGGACCTCTCCTGCCGCACGCCCGGTCCCTATCGCTTGCACTTCACGCTCATGCGTCTTGGCTCCGAAATTACTCTCTTGGGCGGAAGGACGCAGATTGTGTCGGCGGTGACTAGCGACGTCTTTCACGTCTTTTCCGCCAAGGATTTTCCGGGGATGAGAGCGAGTACGGGGTTGACTAGAGGCTTGAAGAAGTTGGGTGCGGGCGTCAGTGTGAAGAAGGGAAACGGCGGGAAAGGGAAAGGTTCAAAGGATGGGAAGCGCCAGGAGAAGGAGGAGAGTAGTAGCGAGGACGATGACGGAGACGAGGGAAGTGATGATGACGCAGAGGCAAGAGAACGAGCCAGGGGTAGAGCGAAAAAGAGGAGGAAAGGATGAACCGGACCTTGCGATTCGGGGCGGAAAATTAGGAGTACCGTTCATGTCTTTGTCGATGTCACAAGCATAAGGCGCAATTTTCGGGTTGGACGTGGGTCCTTGGGGCATGCCGGGGCCAGGACATCATCATCACCATGGACTGTTTCAATTCGTCTTGCATCATCGTGGATAAAATATACGCGTATACCACACACGTCGTTTTGGGGTTCCTGTTCTTTAGACATTTCTTCGCAGTAGGGACGGCAGATTTAATGACTGTTGAGTTATTTAGTGAAGGTGCCTTTCGATATCGAAGTATCGAAGTGGACCTTGAACCCAGGGCCTAACACAGCAGCCAGAGGCTGATGCAGAAACCGCCCCCATGATCACGTGGAACCATAGGTTTGGGGTATCTATATATATACACACATGTACGCCTCGTTCATACTCCTTCAACTTATTCATTGACGGTCAGCTATTAGCAGGCACCGCAATATTCGCCAAGTCTGTCAAATAGCTCCCCTCGTCATCCAGATTTGCTCTGGCAATAGCAGCCGTCAAAAGCGCGGCATAGCTCCATGTCAGATCCGTTGCTCCTACAGGTAGTCCAGACGCCCTCCCGAATTCTTCAGTCAAATGACCGTCGCTCGGCGTATGATATTTGATCCTCCGCATGAAGGCGTCCCCCCATCCTTTCAGACTCAACGTCATCTGCGCGAAGTGATGGTCATGGCTTTTATAAACGTGTCCGACGTGGTACCTCTCTTGCGGCGCGAAGTACTGCCAGAACGGCAGACTGGCCTGCGTGACGATGATCTGTTGGTCAAGTGTGATGTACTGGTTTGCTGCCTTGTAGAAAAGCTCGGCCACCGCGGCGGTGCAAAGATACCATGGATTTCCAAGAGATGTACCGACACCGTCGTAGACATCTTCCGGATAGCGACCGACTGGGATCCCCAAAACTTGGCCCGAGGCGTCTTCTGTGACGTTCGCGATAGGAAAGACGTCTACGAAGGACGTTGCGATCTGATAAGCTGAAGCTAGGACCTCGTCGTTTGTATAGCTGTATACACCATCGTTCGCGTAGCCGTGCAAGACACCCAGCACGACGGCGACATCCTTATAGGAGCCTTTCCCACGTAGCACGGGCCCGTACTCATAGAGGATCAGATCCCGGCGGGGGTCCCAGAACTGGGATAGTGTGGTGCTGAGAGCTGATGCCTGAGCCGAAAGGGTTGAAGCGAAGGCGCTGTCACCCATTTTGGTGGCAAAATCTGCACCCATGACCAAAGCTCGTCTCTGAACCAGTCGTGTGTAGAAGTGATCGGACGGTTCTTCTTCCCAAATATCGAAAGACGGGTAAGACCAATTGGACGCAACGAAAGCAAGATCCTTCATGACAGGAGCCTGCGGATAGTGTGTTGAATCATAAATCTTGGACTTGACTGTGTCCATGGAGCCACCATTGCTGAGGTACGCATTGGCAAAATTCATAAGTGTGATGGCTGCGGTCGCTGGTCCGTCGTTCTGCGGACGACCCCAGGGCCCAGTGAAGACGGAATTGTTGAGGTAAAATTTTGGTTCTCCGAGGCCCGTTTGAAGGTCGGGGTCGTTTTGTTCTGTCGCACGGGCCGAAGCGTAATCAAAGAGAATCTTCGAGTAAACCGGCTTGACTGATGCTGTCGTAGCTGAAGCATAGAAGGTGTTTACCACATCCATTGTCAGAGAGCTATCACGGACCCAGTTGAAGGCATAGTCGGGAGCGGTGTATGATTGAGCGGCGATCACGGTTCCAAGGGCAGCACCCGGGATTTTGATGTTGTTGAACATCCTCGCCTTGCTGATTCCAGCCTCGGAGTTGGCATTGGGAGCCAGCCAGGTGGTGATATCCGGCGAAAAGTCACGAGGCGTCGCATATGGCTTAGGCGCTACGGTCGTCGGAGGAGGTGCTCCAGTAGCTGTAACTTTGATATCGAGTATCTGGTCGTAAGTCTGAGAAATATCGACGGCGTCGTACGTAATGTTCAAGAGCTCGGTGATACCGTCCACATAGACCGGTGTAGATGCGTTCCAGTACTCCCATGAGTAATTTGAGGAGAAGACCTCGCCGCCAAAGCCAAGGCTAACTACACTGAGCGGTGTTGACGCTCCAGCCCCATTCGTATAGTATAATGTGAGGACCTTGTTATAGCAAAGGTTCTGTATGGAGGCATGAAATCAGCACAGGTCAATCCAAAACCGTTTTCCCAATTCATACGTACCTGCACATAGACCGTGGCGTTCAAATTGCCACCGCAGTATGAGTATGACTGAAGGGCCAAAGGCGTGGATGGGAGAGAAGATGCCAATGTAACGGTCTGGCACGTCGAGGTTTGGGCGATGACCATTTCAAAGAGACCGAATCCCAGAAGGGTACTGAAGCTCGACATGGTGGTGAAGAGCTTCATGATGGGATGCAATAATCTGTGTTTAACTTCTATTCAATGCCACTAGAAGTAGAAGGAGCTTGTCGCAGGAGCGGCTTCCTTTTATAGAAAGGATGGCGAAAGGATGGCGAAAGGATGATGCAAAGTCCATCGCAATTGAGGACATTGTTGCCTTTTCTAACTAATGAGATTATCTAAAGCAGTCGATTCTGTCGTACAAGTAATTTTCATAGGCCCTGCTGCTCAGAAATACGAACTAAAGCAAAGAGATGCATCCGCAACCGAAAGAATCGTCATATGAAAATGGGGTCTGAAGTCCATGTGCATCGTGAGATCCACAATGGCCCGTAAACAAAGATTCTCAGAGTAGGGCCAGTAGTGCCGATTTTCCCGATTGATACGCAAACCCTGACACTGTTACATCGGTATATCCGTCAGAATTCAAGCCAGCTCTCACAGACGACCATTGATTTATTTCTCCTCCCTGAACCCAGAAGATGGTCAGATGTCAAAGCAACTTTGAAATGTCACTTGAGAGATGGGTAGGACTCGCCACCCACTAGCGGCGCAGCCCCTACCAACGGCGCACTAAACAAGAGGGGTCAACGAATTTTATAGCCTCACAAAATAATTCATTATTAATTAAATAAATTAGCTAGACATCTATAACTTCTAATCAAGCTTCTTCTAAGTCTGTAGAAGCTTCACTGAAGCAAGTAGTATCCAATTCCT
>JAABUP010001225.1_pt1 | contig 54109 bp, 71 predicted proteins | sample 5559201 | NCBI WGS metagenome assembly JAABUP01 (sample SAMN10711887, study PRJNA513373) | rock metagenome | isolation source: Antarctica rocks | place: Antarctica | reverse complement strand
ACAGCAGCATCACCACCCCCACCTCCACCAGTTCAGGCTACCCCATCCCCCACACCTAACCCCACAGCTGTCCAGGATGACTACGCCAACAGTCACCACCCACCACCGCCCCCAGTCTCCACTCCAGCTGTGGCACCAGTCCCTGCTCCCATTGCCAGCCCTGTCTCTCCGGTTGTCAGTCCCACTCTGATCCCTGTTGCTAGCAGCCCCTTACCCAGCACAGCCCCTGGCCCTTACAGCTGCAGCGGCAACTCCACTCTTATGGAGGTGACCTGCACCTACCAGGGCTGTGACTATCACCTTGACAGCGGCTTGGTCAACAACTTGACAGCTGCCATACGGGGTGATGACTGCGTCTCGTTGAACCTGACCACCACACAGCTGGCTGTCTGCGGTGGCTGCACAGTCGTGGATGCAACCACCCTCAACGCAATCTCATCAGGCAACTGCACAGCAGTTTGTGCCAACCAGCCCTCCCTGCCTTGTCAGGCACTGGCACCTGCACCTGCACCTGCGCCCATGGTTGTCTCAGCACCAGCTGCGGCCCCAGTTGTAGCCCCTGTCTCCCAGCCTGCTGCTGCACCCACCCCAGCCGTGGCCATCCTGCCCAATGTCAGCGTCCCCACGCCTGCAGTGTGTGCTGATGCCACCGCCCCCATGAGCTATGTCTGCAACTCCACCTACAACTACACTGCTGCTCAGCTCAACTACACCATTGGCGTGCTGGGGACCACACCTTGTGAACAGCTGGACCTGCAGTCTACTACACTGCAGGCTGCTGATGTCTACAAGTGTGGTGAACTGGTCATTGGCCAGGGCGCTTACAATGCCATTGTAGCAGGGCTGTGCGTTCCTCAGTGCCCTGCTAGGGCAGCTGCCCCTGCCCCTGCCCCTGCAGTCATCGCCAGTCCTGTGATGGCATCACCGGTTGCACTTCCAATCACACCACCTGCTGCGCCATCCCCGACAGCAGCAACCTCTCCAAGCACCACTGCTACTGCATTGCCAACAGCAGTGGCAAGGCCTTCACCAACCAGCAGCTCACCTCCTGTGACCCCTGGTGCTTCACCAGTGGCTGTGACTACCCCAGCAGCAACTCCCTCACCAACATCAGCAGTCACCCCTCCAGCCCCCACTGCTAAGCCTTCCTCACCAACGCTAACCACCTCACCTTCCCCTGCGACCACAGGCAGTCCCAGCATCACCCCTGCGCCCTCATCAACAATCACCCCGGTCGTCACCCCAGCAGTGACCCCAGCTGTGACTCCAGCGGCCCCTTCACCCCCCACACTGGCAGAGGTTACAGTGCCCACCCCAGCTGTCTGTGCCAATGGCGTCGCCCCAACAGCTTATGTCTGTAACTCCACGTACAACTACACCACAGCTGCGCTGGTCAGCACCGTCGAGACTCTGGAATCGACACCATGCACAGCTGTCAGCATCCAAGGCACTGCCAGCACTGTCTACCACTGTGATAGTCTCGTGATTGACAGCGGCGCATATGCTGCCATTGTCAATGGCACTTGTCAGCCAGTCTGTGCTGCAGCTCCAGGCCCAGCCCCCATGCCAACCCCCACCCCCGCTGCTGCACCAGCCCCAGCTGCAATCCCAGTGCCAACCCCTACAGTGGCTTCTGCCACCCCCACAGCTACCTTTTCACCTGCAGCAGCAGCTACCACACCAGCTGCCAGCCCAGTTGCCACTATGGCACCCCCTGTCACACCAACAGGCACCCCTGTTGTCAGCAGTCCATCCCAACGCTCACCCACACCAGTCGCTTACTCCCCAGTGGCAACAGCAACTGCTAGTCCTGTGAGCAGATCACCAGCACAGACAATGTTGCCATCACCTGGGGTGACTCCTGGTGTAGTCACCCCAGCAGCTGCTACCTGCTCTGATATTGCGCCACCTAATGGCATGACATGTGATCAGGAGGTGAGCAAGATGTCCCTGCTCATGGAGATACATGCCATCTCCCTTGTCTTTGCATCATCACAATTTTTGGTGCATGGATAAAGGGCTGTGGGTATGTGCTTGTCAGTCTCAATCCCCAACAGGCAAATTGCATGCCTGCTTGGCAGCCTACAACAATCATCAAGTTGCTTTCTTCAACTTGCCCCTGAGGCAGCATTGCAGTTTGCGTCTCTGATTACTGTCATGCCTCATTGATTACAATAAGGCAAATATGGGACTGCTGACTGACTCAATTCTTGCATTGCTGCAGAGGATTGCAGGCAATTGTCAGTTAGCCAATATGACCACGCCAACAGCAGAAGCACCGGAGGGCTATTGCCAGACCACCTGTGACAGATGCTTTGCCACCAGTGCCCCTGTCTCAGCCCCCACTGTGGCCCCCACAGTTGCGCCCCAGCCACCTCCAGCCCCTGTTGTCTTCTCTCCTCCCCCCCCTCCCCCTGCTGCAACCACATCACCCACTTCTGCGGGCACGCCGCCTCAGTCAGTCACACAGCCACCGCCAGCACCCATCACATTCTCACCACCCCCTCCTCCACCTAGCCCCACCTCACCCAACCTTCAGGTGTGAAACGAGCAAACTTGCTTTTTTTTGCCCTTACCTACTAATTGCATAAGCAAGCCTTTGGGCAGGCAACGTATACTTTCTCGGTGCCAAGTTGCATGGTCATGCATGCAGGAAGCATGGCCATCTTACTTGGTTTTCATGCTTTCATTGGTTATTGCAGGATGTGGGGTTCACAGGCAGCCACCCACCGCCACCCCCCGCCCCTGTCGCCACGCCTGCTAGCCCAGCTGCCATCTCACCTTCACCTGCACCGTACAGTGCAGCTTCCCCAGCCCCCCTGGCATTTGCCTCCTCCCCAAGGGCCAGTGCCCCAGTGCCAGCTCCAGCTGTGGCCACCTCTGTAGCCACTGCTTCACCAAGTCCAACCTCCACACCTTCATCAGCTCTTCTAAATGGCGGCGCCACCGGCAGCCACCCCCCACCACCTCCACTGACAACAATCAGTCCCGTTGCTGCTGCACCCGCTCCAGCTGTGGTGTCACCAACTGCCACTGCTAGTCCTGCGGCCACAGCTACTCCTACTGCTACTCCAGCTGGACTCCAAAATATTGGCTATACTGGCAGTCACCCCCCACCACCCCCATTGACAATGATGAGTCCCTCTGCTGCTGCACCTGCCCCAGCTGTGGCATCACCGACTGCCCCTGCTAGTCCTGCTGCCACAGCTACTCCCACTGCCACCCCAGCTGAGCTGCAGAATGTTGGCTACACAGGCAGTCACCCCCCACCTCCCCCACCCCCTACAGGCACCCCCACTGTGACCCCAACGACCACTGCCTCTCCTGCTGTCATTGCAACCCCAACAGCAACCCCTGTCAGCAGGACAGTGATGTCACCAGGTGCCACTGCTAGTCCAGTTACTACAGCTGTGGCTTCGCCCACACCAGTGGCAACTGCGGCAAGCAGCAGTCCCATATCATCCCCGACAGTTGCTGCTAGGCAGTCACCTAGCCCAACGCTGACGCCTGTTCAGGCACCTGACACTGGCACTGGAGGTGAGCGTCAGCACATTGCTTGAGTCACACCTTCTCATGGAACCCATGTAGTGGGCCGCTGTCAACCTGCCTGCAGCTGCTTGATGCTGCGCTGTAATGCAAGTAGGGATTATGCCCATGCGCTCAAAGCTTGCATGTCACTTGCATGTTGGCCCAGGCTGAATGCTGACGGTGATTGTGTGCTCAACACCATCTGCATGCAGTTCAAGTCATCATGCTGGTCAGCATCATGCAAAATCTGCTGACAGCAATAGTGTCATGTCAGCCTGCATCAAATTCACCTGTTGTCCGTGCATGCAGGCACTTCTGCCAGCCCAATGGCAGCAGCATCTGCCAGCCCAACCGCTACTGCTGTGGCTGGCTGCACCTGCAACGCCACCTCCAACACCCTTCCCCAGCCCACACCCACAATCACTTTCACATCCACAGACTCCTGTGTCCCCGCTGGCACCACAGCATCCAATAGCACCACAGGGGCAATCTACTTCACAGCGCAGGTCCAGTTCAACGGCCCTGTACAGGCTGGTAGCCTCACAGCAGCCAGCTTTGGGGTTGGCAGCATAGCGGCGGCCAACCTGACTAGCAACAGCAGTGATGCAAACTGCTCTTGTGGAACCACGGTCAGAAGGGAGGCCACCCCAGGTGCGTTGACTTGTTGACAGACCTGTTGACAGATGCAGCGCTCTGTCTCCATGCTTGCAGCTTATGCATTGGTGTCAAGCCGTGTTGAGACTGTCTGCAATGTCCCACGCTGTATGACAGAGCGTGGCGCTGATGTAGTGTGTCAAGTGACGCATCAAGGACAAACCCATTTGTCAAGTGCAGCTGCCTGAACACATGTTGTGCTGCATGAAGCTTGCCAGACCAGTCCATGTGGCATAGCCCGCACCCATGTATGATGAATGTGGGTCTGCTTGACATGTTTGTAGATGCACTCACTCACTCACTCACTCACTCACTCACTCACTCACTCACTCACTCACTCACTCACTCACTCACTCATTTATTGGTGTGCAATGGTATGCTCATCCCTGATTGCATGATGCAGGCAGTGGTGCAGTGACCAGTGTGACGCAGCTGGACTGCTCCACATACACAGTGCAGGGCTACATGCCCCAGAACGATCCCTTCGAGGTCAACTCCACCACAGTGGTGCTGCAACTGAAGGCCGGTACAGCTTCTGCTTGCAACGGCACCTTCCCAGCTGCCTCACAGCTTGTGGCTGTCAACCACAGGTGACCTTCAGACTCCTAGGCTTGGTTTTCTTTCAGCAATGTTGCCGCGCTGTGCTGATTCGTTATACATTTGTAATATGGTTTATATATATTTTCATTATACATATGTAGGTGTCTCAGATGCCAGCTATGCATTGCTATTCAGCAGCTGCCTTGTAGCTGCATTTGCAAAATTTCTGTTGCTGATAGTTGTTCATGGCAGAGGATTGAAACCTGGTGTGAGACATTCCACGATTGCCTAAGAACTCAATGGCACAAAGCTTGCTGCTGTTGACAGCGCTCACAAGATTGCACAATCGACAGTGGAGGCTTGCTTTGCAGGCCTATTGCTAAGATGTATGCCACCCAGATGTCATACCCAAGCGGCGTCCCCACCACCACAGCCACATCAGCACTGTTCATAGTCACCTTCTCAGAACCAGTGGTCTCACTCAACACAACGGACTTCACCATTTCAGGGCCTGCTGGCGCATCAGCCAGGCTCATGCAGTATCCAGGCAGCGACAGCATATACCGATTAGCAGTGGACGTATCCAGCTCGTACTGTGGGCCAGTCACCCTCAGCTTGACAGGAGATGTGCAAGATTCGCAAGGACAGACAGTGTGTCCGGATGCTTCTTGTTCTAGCATAACGTATACCAAGTCATGCAGTAGCTGCTCGAGAGCACTGGTGCCTTCTGCTGGTATTGAGGTTGTCAAGCCATTGAGAAATGGGGGCAATGTCTGTGTCTAGAGGTTTGTCCTGTTGAGTCGTTGAGTACTTGCTAGGGTTTGAGATGTGAAAACAAGTTTTGATAGTCAATTTGTTTGCTGCCAATAACATTTTCTTGCTCTCAAGACGCTCATGCCCAACAATAATCCAGCACTTGCAGCTTTGACCATCAGTCTGTCTGATTGTTTGACTTTCATGTCCTTTGATTTAGCTCAGAACAATAAGCTTAGCAACAAGCAAGTTAAGTGCAGGCATTGTTGCTTAGCCTTTACAGTGTATACTGAATAAGATCAATGGCATTACATGTAACAAATGATGTCTACCAACTTGTTTGTTTGCGGAGAACTCATTTGAGCGGATCATTTGATCTGAGCTAGTAGCACATGATGTATTAAAGCACTCAGCACATGGCAGGATTATCACAATGCATGCCTATCATCAAGGCCGTAACTATTGCAGCAAGTGATTGCAAGCCTGAGTCTGTCATCTATAATGCTCCTGAGCTTTCCTTTCATCTCATAAGCCAGCAAACTGTCAGTAGACTGACCATGAACAGCAAGCAGGCTCTCCAGATAGTTAGGAAGCTCAAGGATGTTTTCACATGTGTGTGCCTGCATGTCACATGTCATGCCTGGGTCTTCAGGTGAGTGAGTAGCTCGACAATGTTCTTGCATGCATGGCTCACAATGACACACAGCACCATCATCATCAATTCTGAGTGCGTGGCTCACCTGAGGTAGCCGGGACAGCATGATGGTGTGGTCCTTCAGGTCAAAAGCAACAAAGGGCAGCTCAATCCGCAACACCTCTGTGTGTGGCTGCGGCAATCTCCGACTGCCGGTTACAAAGAACAGGAAGTGCTGCTTGAGCTCTGTCTCCCAGGCATTTATTGCCTGCAGCATCATCAAGTACTGCACACACTTGCAAGTGGACAAGTCCCTGCTAAGTGTTGTGTGAAACAAGCACTGGACTATGAGCAAAGCGCGCCTCCAACACTGATGTGTACGCCTACTGACAATTTTGCCGACTTGTTGCAACATGCAGATCAAACACATGCGTGGTAAAACGGATGTGACACTTGACAACAAACAACTAGATTTGTGGGCGTCTTAAGCTCATGGTTGATCAACAGACTGCTGACAAGCATCTAACCAAAGCTTGCTAACAATGCAAGCCATGACATCCAAGGGCATCCACATGCCAAAGCCATACTATATCTTTCTGGAATGTCTCGTTGACAAGCTTGAGCTTTTTCAGCGATGTTGTACAGCTGTATATTCTTGAATGTACACAGCGCCAGCAACACTTCTTAGTAAAGCCAGAGAAGGTTGCACTCTGTATGATACAATGTAATCAACATTCACTATCATATGCCTGATGAAGTCTTGTTCCCTGCTCAACGGACCTCCCACAAGCAGGTAGCCAAATCCTTGAACTCAGTCTGCAGCTGATGATCCAGCACAATGTGGAAAACGTCCTGGATCCTTGTGGCTGCCTGCCAAGTGGTGCTGCTGCCGCTCACCATTGCTGTCAGGTCTTGTGGTGTGACCAGGTAAGCTTGCAGCAAGTCCAGGCTGACAGCAGCACGGAAACCATACACAAAGGAGCCCCATTCACAACATGCAGCATTCAACACATCGCGCAGCCTAACGCAATCCTGCATGACTGCATACTGTGCCACAATATCTCCATGATCCAGGCATGTTATCAGGCTCTGCAGATCAGTGCATCCTTGGGAACATGTATGTGAGATCCAATCTATCAAGGGAACATGCAGCATGCTGCAGTCATACAGCTCTCAACATGTCACGGTAGTTTCCTGTGGCAAACAGGCCAAGTTGCCCTGATAGCAGATGCCAGAGTTTCAAGGACGCATTGATTTGCAGAGCCCAAGAAAAAAGCTTGAACAATAAGAATCCAGGTCCACTCGGCAATGGCAAGGCTACCAGTGTTTCTTAAGTGTTAAATCAGGCATGGGGATTCAGGTGTTTGCAGCTTAGTGGTATTGGGCAGTGCATACACCAAGAGAAAAGCTCTCCAGACACAAGCACTTCAAGATAACTCACGCTCACTTGGGTATGCAAGGGTAAAGCATGGGTAGGCAGGGCACCCCTGTATGCCAAGCAGGCATGGTAAAACCACACCCACATGCCAATGATCCCCTGGTCAGAGCTGTACAGTGCAACCTCAACAGGACAAAAAATTACAAAGGCTGCAAGTGCCAGAAAGACATGGATGGGAAGCTACAAGAAGCTGAAGAAGACGACACATGCTGTATCCTCACCTGTGCAAAGCTGGCAGACTGCCATTGCACATCCTCCACACACACGCGCAGCACAGCATGCTGGACATAAGCCTCCCTGCTTGTGTCCAAGGGCAGGCCCTCTAGCTGCAGAAGGCCTGCTAGATCCTGCCCTGCCATGCAGGCTACCTTCTGCAGGGCTTGTGCCGCTGCAGGATCAAAGCTTTGAAAACTTTGGAAGGATGCCTGCAGCAAAACAAACAGTTGCAGCTGCTAAGCAGTCTATTTGATTAAGCCCTGTTCAAGACGACACGCCAGCATGTATGTCCAATGCAGCTGCTGCCTGCTTTCTCATCCTGACATAAGCTGTGATGCATGAATGGGCATAGAGGCGATGCTTCCTCATGCCAGGCAGCAGTACAGCTCAGCAGAGCATACATCAAAGAAGCTGCCATGCTTCACCGTCAGCAACCAGCTTTTTGAAGATTGAGCAGTGAGACTACAGTGTTCCAACCCATGATGCACCTGCCTGGAGCTTGTGAACCTCGAACAAATTGTGTAGCAGTGCATGGGTGAGTGGTAATTCAGCATGGCAGTCACAATATTGAGACCATATCAGCTCACCTGGAAGCTGCCACCCTGAAGAACCTTCCGGCATAATAGAGGTGCTAGCCTGATGCCCAGATCTGTCCTGTTATGCAATGCCTGACCAGCAAGCCAGCCAGCCATGTAGTACTGGCGCTGTGCATCAGCAGAAGACCTGAGCGCAGCATTGTACCAGTAACATGTTGCACTCTCGTTGTAGATGAACAGCGCCTCCTCTCCCTGGCCTGCAGATGGTGACAAATCGAAATCTTGATTCCCAGGGAAAGTTGCAGGGCATGCGCAGTCTGACTGCAGCTTGAAGAGCATGACTCAGCAGTCCTCCTTGCAGACATGAAATTGTACTGCAATGAGCTCTTGCCAGATGATGCTCAGTGCATGGACACAAGGACATGATGGTCATACACAAAAGCATGACATGCACATACAACACGCAATAACATGCCTTGACTGGATTTCCCAATGTTCAGGTCAAGCTCCAAGTCATGAATAAGTCATGCCTTGTGGCGCTCACAGATTTGATTTGCTGCAGGAGGTGAAGGGCAAGCACACACGCATCTGTAGCACATGGGGGCAACCTGTACTTGGGGTGGTCATGCCAGCTCCCACAAGAGCAAAGAACTCCTTCCTGGGTCCCTGCCCCTCCCCTTCTTCCCTAGATCCTCCCCCCACCTGATCATCCCTACCATTTAGACAGCCTCTTTCCACAATGTCGCTGCTCACCAAGTCTGCACTGCTTGACCAAGCCCCAGCAGCCTGTGGGCTGACATCACCCTGTGGCTGCTGCATGCTGCTGTGACTGCTGCTGAGTTGGGGTGCCTGTGTGTCTGTGCAATGCTGCTGCATGCTGTGCTGAGGGCTGCTCAGCTGGTGTGCAGAAGGCTGAGCTGGAGGGAGAGTGATGAAAGACGGCGCTATGATACGAGGACCTGTCGGGAGAGCTGAAGCTGCAGGTGTTGATAGGTGAGCGCAAGCGTCTGTAAAGGCTGATGCCCTCCTGACCTGCAGAGGGCGTGCTTGTTTGGAAGCTGGTGCTCACTGGCATTTCAGGGCGCAAAACCAGGCTGCATAGGCTTGTCATCATGCCGAAGTTAGTGGTAAAAGGGGAGCTGGTTTTATCAGATACACTGCTTGTCAACAGACATCAGCACAGGTGTGTTGACAGATTGGTGCAAGCTGGTCAACTAAAAGCCAGCTTGCACCATATTCATGAGTAGGTAGAAAGCTAATATGCGTCAGGTTTGTATTGGCAAGGCCTGCCTTCTTGGCTGTACGTACAGGTTTGCTAAACAAGGGCATGATCCATGTCCAAAACAGCAGGCACCAAATGCATGACCATGCAAGTAGCAAGTCTCTTTGCACATGCGTCAATGCCAGAAGAAAGGTGGCAGTATCAGTACCTGAAGTCTGACCACAGCAGGTGGCTGGGATACAAAAGCAGCGTGGTGTTGCTTTGGACGCAGGGCTGAGAACAGCTGGCAGATACACAGAGTCCAAGCCAATGGCAGATGCCAGATTCTGCCATTCTCGCCATTTCTGACCAGCAGAATCTGCTGCACTTGCTGTCACTTGTACAAGAGCAAGTGAGACCATTGCCACAATGCTGTTGATGGCTGGACACTGTGCAGCAAGCGTGCCAGCAACTACACCTGGTGCTGCAACAGATAGGGTGTATAGAACTGCAAGCAAGCGTGAGGTGCTGCCAGGGTTGAGACCTGATGCTGACAGTTCAGTGCTGAGTAACGTTTGCAGCTGGGGCAGCTGCAGAGCTGCCCATGTCAGAGTTGAATTGTTCTTGGATGCCAGCTGAAGATCCAAGCTGTCCAGGACCTGACCAAAGCTCTGCTCAAGTATGGCGCATAGTGACTTGGCGCACTGCCTACTGACAAACGCACAACACTGAAACTCTTCCCTGCTGACGAAACAACACCAACAAAGCAATAAGACAGATTATAAACCAGGTGGCACATCACCTGGCGTCTCTAGCTCCCGAAGAGCTCCTACCCCTTTCTGGAGCAGTAGGAGCTGCTGTGATCGCAGATACAGTCCACACCACTTGCCGGCTGTTGCTCCGAGGGTCAGCCGCCTCTGCATGGCTAGATAGAGGGGCTACAGATCTTTTGCTGCACAACGAACCCATCCGCAGCGACCCAGCAACTTTCTGGTCTTGCACCTGAGGCCCAGCATGCCGTTTACACCTTTGACCGGAGCAATATGGGCATCAAGTAAGCCATGCTAGCAAGAACGACGATATTGCAAGACACAATGCTCTAGCATTTGCTCTGAAATGCGCATCCCTAGGGTCTAGTCACTAAGAAAGTACAACCACGAGCACAATGGATGCTCGGCTTCGCACTGACAGATGGACGCATCGACAACCCCACTTGACCCTAACCCTGCCACCCCACCACCCCGGCGTGGTCAACAGTGTGGCCTGTTATGGCTGCTGCTCCACCTTGCCGATTGCATACGTTCACCAAGTGCGCCCGTTGACTGATCGACATGTCCAATAGTTTGTTCCGGGGACTGCAGACATCGTGCAGCTTGCTGTGCGCAGGCAGTGTTAGGACTCTGCATGCCGTCACACCAGGCTGTGTTGCGGGGCTCCCGCTGCTGCTGCAGCCATTCACGAATCTCCGATCGTTTTCTTCCGCAGCATCCGGCACTGGGCATCTGCGCGATTTTGCTATCATAGGTGAGGCCTATGCAGCCAGATCACATGCCAGCACTGCACTTCTGGACTACCTGGACAAGTTGGCCATCACAGCACTGATCCCGTGCCGTAAAGTGCATGTCACATTACGACGTCATGTAGATGAAGTGCCCATGTGGATGCAGCTCATGTGGACCATGGCAAGACCACCCTCATGGACAGACTGTTGTCCCAGACAGGAAATACCTTGGCAGGAGATCGCGTAATGGATAGCAATGCTCTTGAGAAGGAGAGGGGCATCACCATTAGTTCAAAGTACACCTCATTTGGCTACAAGGGCTTCACCATCAATGCAGTTGATACACCTGGTCACGCAGATTTTGGTGGCGAGGTGGAGCGGTAATTACCTTACCACCTGAGATGTTCACATACCTGCGTGATGCTGTGCTTACATCAGCATGATGAGCTCACTCGGCATGGAGCTTGTCGTTGGTGCTGTTGCTGTGCTAATCATGGGCATGCTCAGCATCAAATAAGAACATTGCCATGCTGTTCATGCTTGTATTTCTACAGTCACTGGGGACTGGCACCAGATGAATACAGGCCTTGACTACTCACTGCAGTTGCTGCTGTCCCACAGCTGAAATCAAGGCAATTATGTCAATCCCAGGGCATGCATGCCATTGTGTGAAACCACGGTCCCACAGCACCTTAGCTGCTGTGTTATGCTTTCCCTTCAGAATCCTGGGCATGGTGGATGGCGCCCTACTGCTGGTTGACGCCAATGAAGGGCCCTTATCCCAGACCAAGTTTGTACTGGAGAAGGCTCTCAAGCGCGGTCTCAAGCCTGTAGTTGTCTTGAATAAGGTGATGCTCAAGTCCATGGGACAACTTCATAGGTTCACACCCTGCCTTGTTGTTGTGGCTGCTTGTAGTGCTTGGCATGGCGCCGGCTTCACTCTATGTTCCTCAAGCTGCTGTTGCATGCTGGACGCTCCATCCTCCAAGTGTGCTGAACAGCACAATTTGAAATGGGGCAGTACTCAGAGCTTGTGATGATCTGAGGGCATGTTTGCTGTGTCAGGTAGATCGGCCCTCGGTGACAGAGCAGCAGTGTAATGAGGTTCAGAGCAACCTGTTTGACCTGTTTGCGCATCTCGGTGCCACTGATGACCAGCTAGATTTCACCACCTTGTATGCGTCAGCCCGAGAGGTAAGCCCAAAACCAGGTCCAGCTTGACTGAAGTTCTGAAGTTCAGACAATATCAGACAGCAGCACACAACCTCAAGATCTTACAGACCACTGGAGCTGGGCTAGGCTGCATGCAACTGAGACTATGAGTCCAATGCAACTGGGACTATGAGTCCAATGTATGCAGTGCATGTCACCCCTTGTGCATGGTCAGGAAGCAAGTGTCAAGAACCACAGCGGTTGTCTCTGCTGGCCCTGCAAAAGGCACATATTAGATTTGCAGATGCTAATGTCTTGTGTGTTTTTACAGCCGTACAGTCATGCAGAACATGTCCTGCATGGCCAGCATCAGCTGAGATGTTGTGAGAAATGCTCAATCATATTGGCACTGATTCACCATGCAAAGCGTGACTGACTCATCATCGCAAAGCATAAAAACACAGACAGCCCACGTACCTCAATGTTGCCTTCAGGGCTGGGCGAGTAAGGAACTTTGTGTGGGGCAGGCTCCTGAAAACCCTAGCATGGCTCCCTTGTTAGACGCCATTCTAGAGCATGTACCCCCACCCCCAGGGGACCCACAGGGCCAGTTTGCCATGCTAGTCACCATGACAGAAAGGGACTCCTTCTTGGGTAGAGTAGCTACAGGCAGAATTGCGTCTGGGCAGGTCAAGGTTGGAGACAAGATCAAAGTGTTGCGGCATAGTGGTGAGCTCATACAGCTCTCTATAGACACAGTGCCATCGCTGTGCTCACGCTGGCATGCCTTGGACACTGAGACCATGGATGCTGGCAGCATTTCATGAGCATTGCACCTCATGACTAGCATCGGTCTTTCTGTTGGGCACAGCAGCGAAGGCATGTACTGTGTGGTCAGCAGGCGTTACAACAGTGTATCTTTAGCTGAAGTCAGCATGCATACAAACATATGCCCAATGCATCATGCATTCGCATGATAGGTAAAGGTCGGCATGTGCTTGATGGGCAGCTATGATGAAGTTGTGCCGCGAGGCACTTTGTTTTCTGCGAGCACCACCTCTGGTGCGCTGAGCACTAAAACAACTCCAATTGATCCTACTGAGCTGCCACACATCACACTCCCATTGCGTCTTGCAGCCTTCGAATCTTGGTTACCTTACCACGTTACTGGCTAAACGACAAAGTCTCTGTAAGACTGGCTGCAGGCCAGGTTGCTTAATTTGCAAGTTTTGTTGGTGTTGCCCTCAAAATCATGCATCAAGTATGACGTCATAGGCAAGGGGTAGCAGCTTGCACAGCTGAGTCTTGTAAGGTAGTCCTGCAAGCTAGTCCTTCCAGAGGCGCCACACTTTACACGACGTAACTACATGATGTGCAAAGCCGTGCTGCAATCAAAGTATACAGCACTGAACAACAAAGGCCAGCTTGACTGCTCAACTGAGATGATGTGTAGTATATACCATATAGATGGTAGTGATAAGTGTTATTTGGTTAGAAGCCATATGTCTTGACTGACCCATTGTGATTCTTGTAGGGGCGCCTGGTGCTGACAGCAAGGTGACTAAGATCTTCAAGCGCAGTGGCGTAGGCAAACTCGAGCTGGACAGTGCCAGTGCTGGCGATGTCATATCCATGACAGGCGCTGCAGCAGCTGGCATTGCTGACACCATTGGGGCTGTGGATTTAGCAGCTGCCCTGTCCCCAGGGCCCATTGAGCCTCCCACCCTCAGGTAACCCCCCTTCCTTGGTATAAAGCCAGTTGTGACTCATCAGACGTCCGGGGTTGAATGTGCAGCTGAACGTGATGTGCAACAAGACCAAGCTGTTGCTATCACGTTCAGTGGCACATTCAACCCCGGATGTCTGATGAGTCACAACTGGCTTGATACCAAGCTGTCGAGAAAAGAGCTGTTGAGTGTCCCTTCCAGCCAAAACCTGCACACACTGAAACAAATAGCCATGTTCACAAGCTCAGATTGAACGCCATGAGCTGTCACACCTGAAAAGGCTTGCACGCAGGCTTGTCTTGAGGTGTGTCAACACATTTGCATCAGTGTGGTCTTGATCATCAAGAGCATGTGGCATGCCAATGAGATTGCAAATGAGATTGCCAATGAGATTGCCAATGAGATTGCCAATGAGATTGTATGTCAGCGCATCAACTTGATGCACAAGGGAAACAAATCATACCATCAGGCAATTCAATGTAGAGATGCTTGAGGTGTTCCTGGCTTGATGCACTACAGACCAGACTGTGCAAGCGCAGGTGAAAGTAAGTCAAGATGATATACAGTGGACTCTGTTCAACATCAGAAGTGGCTGCTGCAGACCATGTTCTGCCGATGAAGTACTGAAGTTGTTATGGTCTGCATGCAGTATGATATTTGGTCCAAACGACTCACCCCTGGCGGGCAGAGAGGGCACACATTTGACCGGCAGTAAGATTGGAGAACGCCTCAATGCTGAAGCTGAGACCAGTGTTTCACTGCGGGTGCTGCCTGTTGATGGCGGTGGCGAGTCCTTTCAGGTGCAAGCTAGAGGGGAGCTTCAGTTGGGACTCCTTATAGGTGATTGCCTTTCGCCCCTGTCATGTTGCCCATCAGGTGCAAGCCAGACAGGAGCTCCAGCTGGGACTGTTTGTCTTTGGACATCGCCTGTCAGTCTGTTGTGTGCCTTGACGGTTATACGCAGGCAATACATTGATTCCAATGCTATTGCAAAAGTAGTTGTGTGAGGCCAGTCAGCAGCATAGCTGCCAAGGTTGGCGAAAAAGTCAACACTGCAGAGTGTAGCTTGGATTTGTTCTAGGCAGCTTTGGTCCGGCACAGCATAGACAGCCTTGGTGCATATGCAGCCGTGTTCTCTACCTACAGACGCTGCACGCTGATCAGCTTGGCCTTGTATCGTTGCCTTCTGTATCAGCGCATCTTGTGACTAGCTTAATGAACACTATTGGGCTTGCTCTCATGTTGATGGTGTGTATGCAGAAAACATGAGAAGAGAGGGGTATGAGCTGTCAGTATCCCCACCTGTTGTTGTGTACAGGTGAGCTAAGTTCATCACTGCATGCTGTGACCTGCTTGCTGTGTTACATGACAGGTAGCTCTTTGCAGTGCAACTTCCTGGCTCAGAATCACACTAGCAGTGCACGGAAGCCATTAGGGTTGCTTGTCTGACAGCATTTGCTTATAATGCAATCCTTGCACAAGAGCAGCTCCGATTATCTGTTACAGACTGCAATCAAGATAAGCATCGTTGCGATGCAGTCTGCTTTGTCTGTCTGGTCCTGTCTGGCTGCTCACTATTTCTGCTGGCATCACAGCGGTTGTGCACAGCTTTTTGTGACCTTGTGATTACACCATTGAGTCAAGCTGTGTGCTGCAGAATGGTGAATGGACAGCGAATGGAACCTTTAGAGGAAGTCGTTTGTGAAATCGAAGATGAGTTCTCAGGACCCATCATTGACGCATTGTCTTTGAGACGAGGGGAGGTACGCATCCACACCTCTGCACTCGCAAGACTTGCTGATTGCCCAAAGCTTTGCTTTTGACAAGAGATGCATGCAGATGTGCACCCTGGGTTTTTGCTGTCGATCATCTTCCTCCTTTCCGTTTCAACAATTCAGCCGTCTTCCAATGTGGAAGCTGCCTTGCTTACCGTGTGTGCTTACTGTTTTGCTTACACAATGACAAGAAGTACTTCAGGGACGAGGATGCAGTCGTAACACCCCACATATCACCTCATACAGCATCTCTCAGTCATCTGGTCATCTGCTGTTCTTGTATGCACATCGTTTTGCATGCACCTGCATACATGCATCTCAAATGTTGACACCTGCATGGGCTGGCCGCCTGGCAGACTCAAACATCGCTAGTTCTGCACGAGCAAAGACCAATGTTGTGATGCAGTTACTAGAGATGAAGCCAATAGAAGTAGAGGGCAAGCAGAGGCTGACCTTCATAGCCCCTTCCAGAGGACTCATCGGCTTCAGGTCCTTGTTCGCGACTTTGACACGGGGGAGCGGCATGATGCACAGGGCCTTCCAATCGTATGGCCATTACAAGGGCCCACTGGACAAGGTTCGAAAAGGAGTCCTCATCTCAATGGCAGGTCAGACCCTGGTGAACAGCTGTATCTTGTCAGAAGTACCTTTTGTGGCAAAACGCAACATTTGTGGCAGTCTCTCCAGCCCTTGTCATCACTTGATGCCTGCTGTCCTTGAGTGTGAATTGTGTATGCGACCCAATTGTTTTTATCTGCCTGTCAGCTTGTGAAACTTACTCCCAAATACTACCTTGCGTAGCGCGATTGCGTGCAATCCTGCATTTGATTGCAGCAATTTGAGGCCTGACATGTGGCTGATGCATGTAGCTCTATTGCACTGCTTCTGTTTCTTGCATATGGCGTACATGGACTTGGCTAATGCCTTTCTACATTTGTTTCTGCCTTTGTATATGGGCCTACCACAGCCACTTTTAGACCAGATGCTGTTCATGTGTTCTCACTTGGCAGATGCTTGCAGGTGGCAAAACCACCACACATGCCCTGGGGCTGCTGGAGCCCCGCGGTGTGCTGTTCACTGGCATTCAGCAAGAAGTCTACAATGGGATGATCATAGGCGAATGCTCCAGAGACGGAGAAATGGAGGTGAGGAAGTCGATCGCTGGTGTGCTACACCTTGGTATCTGATGCTTCTGGTACATGCCAGAGTTTGAGCATGCGCAAAAGCCTTGCGCAAACAGGTCACAAGCTACAACAACATGCATAAGCAGTCCATGAGAGCTGGCAGTGACTACAGCAGCAGCCCCACATCTTCTGGAACGGCTTTTGCTGTGCAGGTGAATCCAGTGCGGGAGAAGAAACTGACCAATGTAAGGAACACAGGCTCAGAGGAGAAAGTCAGCCTCTCGCCACCACGAATTTTCACACTGGAAGATGCAATAGGTGCTGGCAACTCAACACCTGTGCTTGCGTTGTCTGAGACTCTGTCCCGTGCGTATGCCGTCTTGCTGCACCCACCTCTTTCACATAAGTAAGCATGGGAGTAAGCTTGCTGACGTACTGCTCTTCTGCAGGTTATGTGGCAGAAGACGAGCTCATTGAAGTCACACCAAGCAAGATCAGGTGGGCAGAATGTCAGCCATTTGGGTGTTTTTTGGTGGCATTGTGATGCACACTGTGCAGGTAATGCCTTTGCTGAAATGAAGCTTCTGATGTATTGCCTGCAGGCTACGGAAACGGATGCTTGACAGCAGTGCGCGCAAGTCACTCAAGCGCAAGGCAGCTTGAGGTACTGGCAGGGATGACGTAACAAATGCATCAGTATGATGAACTCAATCTGTGTTTGCAACAGATGAAAACTGGGTACCATAGTTTATATTGTGATTCATTTGTTGTGCTTACCATTCTTTCAGTGACATTGGTGAACGACATTACTCAAGGAATGAACGCCATCAGGCATTACATCAGCAATGCTTGTGTTTTTGCTCTTGCTTTCAGGTTGCATTTCATATCAATCAATGTTTCTAGGAATATTGCGCACTCTCGAATGTTTTGACTCTGTCAGGATTTTACCATGTCAACCTGCACAACACTGCACAAGAATCTTGTCAGATATAATCAGGCGCAGTTAGCAAGCTGATTTGACAAGTTGGATGTAACACGATTCGTGGCAGATTAAAGGTGCAATATACCAGGACAATTTAGACAAGTATACTAGTGTACGTCCAACTTGAAGGTCAATTCCTACATGACATGGCAATACATTGTACAGAGCATTCCTAGGTCAGTGGCGATTGCATTGTCCAGCATGTTAAAAGACACATCTGACACAAATATAGCACATAAAAGCCTACAAGATGGACAGAACTGTCTAGACAATGCACTGTTTGTGTCAATTCTACTGTCTTGCAAATGCCATAGCCCTTGGTAAACCTTACAACTGTGCTGAAGCACACTCGAACATGTACCAAACAACTTGTTAATGCGGTCTTGCACTGCCAGTGCACCACACAGTGTACAATGATAATGTCGTTGTGAGTTGACATCAGGAGTCTCAAAAGTCCCAAATCTCAGAAGCCTCCTGCATATCTGTATGCAGATCTGCTCCAGTCCATGAATACAAACATGAAGCGCTGCAAAGCTTCGATGTAAGCTTCAGCAGGCTGGCTCCAGGTGCGTCTCTGTGTACGAATGAAAAATTCTTCATAATAATTGTCAATACAGCGCACTGTCAGGCTATGCGCTTCTTGCTCATTCAGGGACTGAGTTGTAGACAGCAGATGGACTATGTTGCTGGAAATTGCGCACGTGGCTCGTTCCTTAGCATAGGACACAACATCATTCAGCAACAGTACCAACAGAACAGCAAGATCTTCAAGACGCTTGAGATCTGGATGCCTGAGCTGTGACGCAGCAATCGGATGAGGAAGAGCCAAAGTCTGCAGCAGTGGCAGAAAAAGCTGCACAAAACAGTCATCGAACCGGTGCTGGATGTACTCTTGCACCAGTGTTACTTGACGCAGGGCCTTATTTGCTGTGATTGACCTGCAGCAGCACTGGACTTCAGGACTGATCTACAGCATAACCTATCTTTGACTCAGTGGCTGTCTGCCAGCTGGAGAGAGCTGCAAGCAGTTCTGGTCAGCAGCTTTGCAGCAGCTGCAATGTCAGACACATGACTGTGTTTGGTGTTGCAAAGCCTCCAGGCACAGATGATGCTGGCTGGAAATTTGGATCAGTCCTGATGCAACCTTAAAGTGGAGACACATACTCACCTGACCAGCACTTCTCTCTTCGCTGGCTCAAAACGCTCCAACACCGGTGCATGTTACAATGAGATGCCTGGTCAGATACACACAAGCTGATTGTTCACAGGTCACAGCAGGAACTTAACCAGCAATCCAGGAATCTGGAATCACAACTGACCTGCTGGCATTCACGGCAGACAGCTGCTACTCATCACATGCCAGCAGTGCTGATATCTGTTGTCTTACAGTGCAAGACACAGTGTGATGTAATCAAGATGTTACACCAGGTGACCACACCAGGTCCTGGTGTGTGTTATGCTTGCAAGATCTGTTCCAACGCATTACACAAGCTGACATGACGCTCCGTGAACACAAAGCTCTTCTCAATCAGAAACATGTATGTATCATATGTTATTAAAGTTCCCAGGCATTGTGAGTGTTACTATTAACCTCCAAGATGCACTACACACTGTGTCAGCCTAACATGACGCTCATGAAAGAAATGACATTGATTCATATACCTGTGCATGGTATAAGGTATATACCTTACATGTATGTAAGGTATGTCTATTCGTTCTATTCGTCGGCATGCCAATCAGTTTCTCCCCTAATAGTATATGTATACTGCTGACTGCCCATGCATTTTGCCAGGCACCAGACATTTGCTTTCTGGATTCGATGTCATCAAGACAGAGTGACTGCAACCATGCCCTACGACCAAGTCCAATGTAAATGTTGACATGTCTTGTGGAGCCTATGCTGTCTAATTGCAGTTGCAATCACTGAACACCTGACTGAAACAGAAACTACCCTGGCGCAGCACAATCAATGAACAAGCACAGGCGTTCATCTGCAGCCATTTTTGGGGCCATTCCAGCTTTTTTATACATGGTTGCCGTTCTGAGTCCTATCCTAAATAGGTCCTTTATATGATTTTCCTCCCCTAACCAATCAGTACTGCATGATCAAATGTGTGCGTATTCTTCATGATGATATTATGAGCCTTTGTTACAGCATTGATGCTCTCACAACAGCGATGCAGCATCTGCCCTGCTGCCCAATCAGCTACAATTTGTCTGCTGATAATCGTGGCAGAACAGCACTTTGACACGCATGCTGTGAACATAAAGTAAAAAACGCCGGTCCGTGCAATGCAATTACTGTACTGATTTGGATGTGCTCATGACAGCAAAGCTGCACTGTAACAACAAGATGCAGTTGTTATGCTCCTGGTGGCCACCTTAGGAGGCTCCCGTTATGACCGCTGAAAAGCGTAAACTTTTAATTTCTTTTGCAGTTGTTGTCTGCAGCATGTTGTGCCAAGGAACATTACACCCATATCATTGCCTACTTCTGTGTGTTTACTGATAGCTTCGCATGTGCATAACAGCAATTACAGCCTCTTGAAAGATGTGCTTGCAAGCAGCCGAATCTGCTTTCCAGCAGCTTGTGGAGGTTGGTCACATGGCAGGGCCGCACTCTCGTCTAGCACATCTCATTCATTTGAAACTCACAAGCTCTACATCGAAGATAAGGGTTGAGTTGGGGGGAATCAGCTGCAGCAAAACAGACTGTGATCAGTTTTCTGTGTTGCAAGCACATTCATCACAGGCATTTCTTCTCGCATGAAATTCACTCACCCCATTGCCAACGCCTTGGCTCCCGTAGGCATAGTCGGGTGAGCAGGTGAGCTTGGCTCGTTCACCCTTGCTCAGTTGGATGATCCCCTCGTCCCACGCTTTGATAACTTGTCCCTGACCTAGCTTGAAGTCGAGAGGCTGACCCCGCTTTCTGCTGCTGTCAAACTCTTTGCCGTTTTGCAAAGTCCCAACGTAATGTACAGAGACTGTCTGACCTTTCTTTGGGTACTCTCCATTGCCAGGACTGATCTTCTGCACCTCCACACCCATACTTAAAATGTGGTCACAGTGATTTGGTAGCAAAGTGGCCGACGTAGATTTCAACAGGTATATGCGTGCACAGACTAGTATCTTACGAAAAGTGGCAGAAGCTTCATGGAACGGCTTCATGCTGTGACGGCCAAATCTGTTAATCTTCTTCTGCAGTTGGATACCCTGCAATGAGACCTGACTCCGACCAAACACCCTCTTGCGAGCGCGTCACAAGAGAAGTACTGTTGGCTTCCATTCGCTGCAAACATACTAGAAAAGCATTTCATTTGCGATGACGCGATTTGCTGTGCGACAGCACGACCCCTTGAGGACTGCAACAGGACGAAGGCATCACCTCAATTTACTCTTGCACGACCACGATCAAGTATGGCTGTCGGTCCTGTGTCCAAACAATAAGGTCAAAGACTCCCGTGCAACCAGCGACTTCGTGCAGGAGAATGCAAAGACTTACGGGGACCGAGCTCCCGGTTTGTTATCAGTAACTAAACTTCGCCATCAGGCCTCGCGGGTAAGTGGGTCCTGCGCGGATTCGTGTCCCGAATCTTATCTTGCAACCGCTAGTGTGAACACTCAGGTGGACAGTCCGGCATCCTCTCCACAGCACTCCTCAACCAGCAAGAGCCTCAGGTAATGTCTAGCTGTGTTTTGCCTGCAAAGTGCACATACAAATTAGGCTTGCATCTGGTTGCACTGGCGTGAACACCTAATCTGCACGAATGTCAAGCACTGCAGGCTGATCCCCAAGTGGTTTGCAGATATGCACAGCAGCTGCCCAGCCTAACTGAGCAAGCCCTAGCTTTGTCAGGGTCTGTGCGGGTCCAGGACTCTCTGCTGAGCAGCACATCCGTTGATCAAGCTCCTTGTATCTCCAGACCGACATTTGCCACACAGGCAGCCACCCTGGACAGTAGCAAGTCTGCAATCCAACCCTCATGGCTGACACCACAGCAGCTGCAGAACAGGCAGTTGGGTATGCCTTGCATTCTTACCTGTCACGCGCAGCTTGACGCAGCTTCACTAGCTTCCAGCTGTCCATACTGTCAGTTTCACTGAACTGCCGGGAACTGCAGGGATGAAGGTGGCCAAGATGATGAGTTCCCACAGGACACCAACTGGGGCATTTGCCAACTTTGACATGCCTGTTGCACCGTAGCTGTGGTATCAAATTCGGGTTTACTGACTATCTTGTGTTTGGTGTCACAACGTGCAGCCCTGGACAGCATCAGTACGTCAGGACGTAATTGTTCACTCGTTTCCATTTTCAGGTTTTGCTACATGTGTACAACGTGCAGCCTAACATCACTACATCTCTTATTTCTTCAATGAACTCATTCCTGATTGGGATGTCAGAGCCATGGCCAATGCACAGCATAATTAAATGCTGAGCAATAAATCTGTCTGCAGACAAAGCTGTCAAGACACAGCTGTCAAAACTACCTTGTCCACACAGAATCAAAGGCAGCAATGCTTAGTAAGCTTATCAAACTACAGCTGCAAGGACCTAAGAAAGGCCACTCTAAAAGAGCTATTGAGTTACCAATAACAAGCCAACATAAACAAACAGCTAACAATGTCAACAAGCTTTGCTTACAAAACGCATAGCTTGCGCAGCAAATGCAAGCAATCAAACAGGCATGTTCACATAGAGAGAAATCACTGCAAAACTGCAATCCATGCGCAGGAGTCACACGCGAATGTGCTCAATAACTATGCATGCTTCCAGCACAGCGGCTTAAACTCATGCAGCCAGGAAGACCACAACAACTAGCAGAACAAAAGCAACAAATGAATATCTAAAAGCTGCTGCAAACAAAGCATAGGAGACTACTGCCAACTTCCACAGAATGCTACCGAATCCCCAGATCAGCAGGGCAGACAATGCCACTGCCAAAGCATTCTGTGCTAGAGCCTCTGGCGAAGCATCATCCTACATGTAACATCCAAAGGCTTGATAGGTATTTCGCCTTGATAGGTATTTCGCCTTGTCGTGGTCAGTGGAATGAGGTGCACTGCCAGGTGCAACAAATACTGCACGCTGAGACATGCAGACGGCTTACTCACAAGCCTGCTGTATCCCCTCCGGCAAGGACCTTTGTTGCTTTGTCTGGAAAAATTTGTTGAGACCGCACCTCATACCAAATTTCTTCGAGCAGGTCCAGTTGGTCTGGTGCATCAGTCCAATCTGGGGACTCTTCTCCCCACGACGGAGAGACTATGTCCTCTCTGTCACGCTGCCCTTTGTCACCTCCTCTGCCTCTACCGAAGAAGGCATTTGCTTCGGTAGCTTTCTGATGCTGCAATCGGGTTGTTCTACGAAAGAATTCGGGTCTGCAGGACCAGGGGTGAGGATAATGAAGACTACGCGATTGTGGTCCTGCTAAAGAGCACAACATGCGAACATGCCAAAGTCCCAAGTGAGGTCTCGCAATGAATCGCCTGCCAGGCCGGAAGGCAAGCACCTCTAATGTCGAAAGCGCTAGAGTATTTGGCAATTGCCCATGAAGAGAGAGACTACTTTACCTTGTTTTGTTCGTCTTTGGGCTATTTGTAACCTTAATTGGGCTATTTTGGGCGAATTCCTGTTTCTGCAGCTAGATTCCGCCAGCTTGTTGCAGAGCGCTCACGGAAATAGGCATCGTTAGGTCTGTGTTGGGAAACTGAGACATCGTTCGACGCCGACTCCATGTGACGGATAGCGTGAGGTCGCTTGCCCTGTTCTGCGACGCATAAGTGACCCCGGCAAGTCAGTCTCGGCATGGCTGACACCTCCGACGACAAGAAAGTCGCGGAGGGTGCCACCGGCGATGCCACTTACGATGTTCTGGAGAAAGACTTTCAAGAAGTATGCGTGGCAGATCACTGCATGCATCTCGCCTTTCAGAGCTTCCTTTTGGAACCAGAAACACGTTTACATATCTCCTTGAGCTGAGCACAATTCGTACTTTGCAGGTCTTGCTGGAGCTTCAACGTGATAAAGCACTTGAGCGCTTTAGAGCAGAGTATGAGAAGCTGTTCAAAGCAGTCAGGAAATCCCATGGTGAGTATCAAAGTTGCGCTGGGTTCCCTTGCTAACGTACCCATTATTGACTTTGGCAAGGTTTTGATGCAAGCATTCACATGTGTAGGGCAGCACATGAACAATGCCAACAATGTTGTATGCTGTGCAGACAATGAGACGCGCTTGACCAAAAAGGTGAAAGAGCTGAATGGGGAGATTGTGGGCAATGCTGCCAAGGTGCAGACAGCTCTCCGACTCAGTGAGGAGGATCAGACAACCATTGTCACTCTCAAGAAGGAAGTGGAAAAGGCATGGAAGCTGGTCGATGCCAGTCATGAGAAGGTAAAGCCTTATTCGCTACTTCGTTCTCAACAAACAACACGAAGATGTCCAGCGTAGTAAGCACCATGCTTTCGCATGCAACAATGGTCTCCAAAGGATGCCAGCATGCACTTGGCAACGCTACAATTGCAGCATCACCAAAGCATACATGCTGTCAGGCCTAAAGTGCCACCGTATTTTGTAAATACATTGCCTTTGAAGCATGTTTCCACAGGAGCCTCTGCCTCTGCCTCTGCCTCTGCCTCTGCCTCTGCCTCTGCCTCTGCCTCTGCCTCTGCCTCTGCCTCTGCCTCTGCCTCTGCCTCTGCAAGCTGCAAGTGATGCAATGCGGCTGTAAATGCAGCTTTATTGACGGTATGGTGGTGATGCAGGAAGCCCGGGCCAAGGACATGATCAGCCAGCTGAAGCTGGAGATGAACAACCTGACACGCCTGGTGGAGGCCGGGGCAGGGCTCAGCATTGGTGAGGAGTCCACCATGAACGAGCTGCTCAAGCAGAAGGAGGACCTCACCAAGGAGCGAGATGCACAGGTGCAGCCAGACCTCATGAGTGCACAACTTTGGGCTGTAGCTTTTGGAACCAGTGCGTGCTGACAAGTTGGTCGGACAAATTCAGCATTTTGCTAGACTTGTGCCTGCCATACAGACACCAGGAAGTCTGCTAGCATCATGCAGCAGCCTTTGCAATGTCATGACGACGCATCAATGATTCGTGACAACAAACATGCCAAAATGGCTACGACCATGACGCACACACATTTCAACTTCTCCTGTCACTTGCCACCAGATCTGAGCCTGCGGATCTGGGCAGCATCACCATTCGCTGTGCACGCTACCTAAAGCTTTTGGGTACAGCCTGATACAATTGCAGCAGCATCAAGTTTGACGTTAGTTGAAATGTGGGCAGGTGGACCAGATTGTGGCGCTGCGTAGTGAGGCGCTGCAGCTGAATGAGAGCCTGAGACTGGCTCAGCTGGACAAGACTGAGGGGGAGGGCCAGCTCCAGATCCTAAAGGACAAGATTGCTGCCAAGAACCTGGAAGGAGAGAGGTGAGCACACCCATTGTCACACCCAAAGCTATGCATTAGGTGTGCATTAGGTACGCATGAGGTATGCATTAGGTATGCATTAGGAAGCCTCATATGGCATTGTGAAGCCCAGAAACTGTTGCTGCCGCACAATTGTATCCTGCTGGCTGCCATGTTGCTACAGCACGTCAAGACCTGATGTCCAGTGCAGGCGCAGCTATACACAAAGCCCGGTGGCTGCTACCTAGGGTGCTGAGTATGTTTGCTTTCTTTGTTGTGATTTTCCTCATGGTAGCACTGATGTCATCTGCCGGCAGCAGACAGTTAGCAGCATGTTATCATACAGAGTATACTGCTGGACAAGAACAGCATCCTGCCTGACCAACTGGGACTGTTTCACGGGACACAGATGTTTCTCTGTTCACAGCTTGGCTGGCAGCCTCACAGATGTCAAAGGGCCTGCATGAACGGATGACACTTTGTCAAAGAACACAAACATGTCGACATGCAATCCTCATCAAGAACAGAAGTGGTGTGACAGGGAGGCACGCAAGAAGGAGAGGTTAGAGGGCGAGGTGAAGCAGCTGAAGACGGCTCTAGAAGCCCGCCAGGCAGACATCAAGACCAAGTCGGCGGCCGCCCAACAGAGCGAAGAGCAGGTCAAGCGGCTGGAGCAGATGCTGCGTGAGAGCCAGGTGGCCACGGACCGGGTCCAGAAGGAGTTCAACCTGCTGAATGAGAAGGTGCAGAAGCTGCATCACGACTTGGAGGACCAGATCCACACCAACACGCAGCTGCTGGCCGAGAACAGCCAGAAGGCGGTGGAGCTGAAGCAGAAGGAGGAGGACATTGTGGCAGTCAAGGTCAGTTGGGCTCTCTCAACTATGTCCATTGCTATTACTGCGCTCGCAATTGTGTTGGTGACCAGTCAGGTTTCTGAACCATGTCCATCATTGTCACTCTGGTCGCAATTGTGTTGGTGACCAGTCAGGTTTCTGAACCATGTCCATCATTGTTACTGTGCTCGCAGTTGTAGTGGTGACCAGTCAGGTTTCTGAACCATGTCCATCGTTGTTACTGTGGTCGCAATTGTGTTGGTGACCAGTCAGGTTTCTGAACCATGTCCATCTATGTTACTGTGCTCGCAATTGTATTGGTGACCAGTCAGGTTTCTGAACCATGTCCATCGTTGTTACTGTGGTCGCAATTGTGTTGGTGACCAGTCAGGTGTGTGAACCATGTCCATCATTGTCACTATGATTGTGATTGTCTCTGTGACAAAAACCATAACAGTCACAGCCAGACAGCGTTGCCACAGCTGAAGCAGAAGGAGGCCATCCTAACCGTCAAGGTCTATGTGCATTGCAACGCTTTGCCTGTGGCTGTGGGGCGGTAAGCATGAGTCATACTTACCCTGTGTCCCTGGAATCACAATGACCATGATGGTGTTAGTGACTGTGGTCCTGTACAGTACAGATGCATTTTCACCGACAACAGTAGCGGGGTAACAGTCACAGTCACAGTCACAGCCACAGTCACAGTCACAGTCACAGTGCATTTACCAGTAATGGTGTCAGGTACGACAATGGTAGGTAAGTGTGACAGCAACATGATACTGATGTTGGTGCCGATGGTGTAGGCAGAGACAGCAAAGATGGCATGATTGAGGCAAGCCACCATTGTCAATCAAAGACCCTGCATCAAACGTGCATGTGACAGTAGCAACAACAGCAGCACTATCCTTCACAGTTGCAGGCACAGTAACAGTAACAGTAACAGTAACAGTAACAGGATGCTGACGCTAATCTGCATGGTGTAGGCAGAGGCGGCGAAGGTGGCCAAGGTGAGAGAAGCCACCATTGCCAAGCTGAAGACTCTGGAGAAGCAGAAGTCTGAGGTTGAGAAGACCAGGGATGATATCAAGTACGTGTTGCTTCCATGGTTTTTGCTCTTGACTTGTACCAGCATCGCCTTGGTCACTGTAAGCTCCTGTCTGTACATAGCAATCAGATTGCAGAAAAAGCCTTTTTATGGATACAAGGCTTGTGTCTTACATGACTGTGGGATGTGATTTGGACAAGCCAGGGTTCAGAACAAGACATTCACGGCATGCAAGCTGTGCTGCTCAATGCATTGTATTTGAAATGAAAGGTTCAAAAGCGACCACAGCCATTCACATTTGCAGGCGTGTCTGAGGAGATTACTGCGGTGTTATGTAATCCGGCAGCATGCGCCGCAGTGATGATAGCGTGACTTGATAGCAGCATGGGCTGATCTCTGCACATTCAGCAACAAAGCTGAAGTTTCATGCCAGCAGCATGTCACATGACACTGACAACAGCATGACCTGAAGTCATCCTGAATGGAAATCCTGAAGTAGTGCTTCAGATATGACCAAGCTGCATGCATCTGTACAGGGTGACTGACCACCCGTTGACATGGGAGATTCCTGATATGCAGGGGTGAAGTGTGTTGTAACACAGCGGATGCTGCGCAAGAAGTTTGCATTGTGTCCAGAACACCAGCTGAATGTCAGTGGTGGTTTGCAGGGGTGAAGTGTCTCACCTGGAGCGCGAGATTGACAGCCTGAAGCGTGCTGTTGATGGCGAGCGCAAGAAGGCAGACGACCTCATCCGTGAGCGTGATCTGCTGAACAAGCTCAACACTCAGGCCGAGCACGCGACCCACAAGCAGATTGATCTGATCAAGATCAATGAGAACACCAAGCGCAACTTGGAGCAGGAGATGAACGGTTACAAGCTGGAGGCTCAGAAGCAGGCTAAGGTCACTCATTGCGCCCTGTCTTGCTGTGCATGCCCTGCCCTGCCCTGCCCTGCCCTGCCCTGCCCTGCCCTGCATGGTCTGATCAGCAGGGCCCTAGCCTGCTCTGCTCTGATCAAGAGCCCCCTAGCCCGTTGCCCTGCCCTGCCTGCCCTGCCCTGCCCTGCTCTCATCAGTCGTGCCACAGCCTGCACAAGACTTCCTGTCCGGCCCTATAACTTATTGCTGTGCTCCGTTGATTGCCCAGTCCTGTTCTGTTGTGCCACATCTCAGCTGTTCCTATCTTACTTGGCAGGCTTTGAGCTGCAGCAGTGTGCCATGCAACCATGTTTGGCTTGGTTGCAGCACATCTGGAGAAGAAGACACGAGGGCAGGAGGCCACAAGGACAGACATCTACTGACTTGTAGCAGCAACAAGTGGTAATGTTGACCTTACCTCTGACTTGTGTGTGTTGTGTGGCTGCAGCACATCTGGGCACTGGAGGGTGAGAGGGAGGCCCGGGGCCAGGAGGCCACAGAAGCCTCCCAGCGTCATGCCAAGGCCCTGGAGCAGGTCAAGCTCAGAGACATGGCTGCTGCTGACCTCCAGAAGAAGGTACACATCCCAGCTGCATGGCATGCCTTGTGTCTCTTGCCACTGCTCGCACCTTCACTTTGCATTTGGGGTTTGTGAATGGTGTCCAACTGACAGGCTGCTGACTGACTCTGGTAGTGGGTACACTCATGATCTTACATGCATGAGTTGAGTCATTTCATGCGGCTGTGCAGTTGCATCTTCATGTTGCTGTTGAGCTTGTACAACCATGTGATATCTGCAGCTCGTATGTCATTGACCAGCATGTGCCAGAAAAGCCATCTACGCTCATGAAATGAAATCCTAATCAAAGTTTGTCTGTTGCTGCAAGAATCACTCTATTCCCTCATGAAAATGTTGATTGTTGCTGCAGCACTTGCTGTCCCTGTGCATGTGCTATTACGCTTGGTGCAGATCATTCATATCAATAGCCTGTTCACTGTGTCACGCGGACCATCACATCAATTGGCTTCAACTTTGATGCTCCTGTTGCAGATTGTGGAGGGTGAAACAAGGCTGAAGCAGCAGCAGAACCTGTACGAGGCGGTGCGTGCTGACCGCAACCTGTACAGCAAGAATCTCATCCAAGCTCAGGACGAGATTCAGGAGATGAAGCGCAAGTTTCAGATCATGGTACGGTTCCATGCATACCACACTGCCAATTTCTCATCACCCAAGCTGCCAACATCGACCTTGCTTGGCTGATCATATGTGTCTGTTATCCAGTTGTGCTGATGCAGCAGCTTGTGGTCTTACTGTACAACTAGGTTTGCGATGCCTTGAATGGGCCACTGCAATGACTCTGCTGTATGACTTGTCCTCAACATTGCAGAGTCCACAAAAGACAGGCAGTGCTGCTTTGCAATGCTGTGCAACTGTGTGTATAGGACTGCAGCGCTGCATCCAGCTGGCAACATGTAAGTTGTATGCTGCATACTAACTAAACTATCAAGACTGTACATGATCAAAGAAGTTGTTGCATCCTTGTAGACGATGCCTACCAGCAAGCAACACCAGTTCTGTAAGCTGATACCAGACAGATCAGCTACACTGAAATCCTATGCTGTCAATGCAGCACTATGCACGCTGATGCAGTACTGTCATTGCTGCCAACATGGGGTGTGTGCGTGTATGCAGAACCACCAGATAGATCAGCTGAAGGAGGAGATCAGTGGCAAGGACCTGGCCCTAGTCAAGGAGCACTTTGACCACATGAAGGTATGCTCCCCACAACTCCCTGCAGATTGTCCTCTAAACAATGAGCATGTGTCGTCAGCTTATGAAGGTGTCCCCCAAACTTGTCCTGCAGACCGCTCTGCATCCACTGAGCATGTGGTGTCACATATCCGGACAACCAGACAGTACATGGCATGAGCACAGCCCTGCAATGTGTGGGGCTGAAGAACTCGATGCAAAAGTCACTGTGAGACTGTCATATGACCATGGCATACACAATGCCATGTGCATGACGTGCTGTGACCTGTTCACTCATTCATTCATGATTTGTGTTCAGTCACTCATCTACACGCTCAATCATTCAATTGTTCCTTTGACCATCCAGCATGTGTCTCCTCCAAGGTGCATGCAGCAACCTGTTTGGTAAGGCATCATTCCCTTGAGTATCTGAAAAGAGGCATCACTGCACCGATCTCCAGGGCCAACCCTAATGTGCGGTGTGACTGCAGGTGGAGAAGGAGCGTGAGGCACTGAGATTTGAGATGAACAAGGCGGCTGCTCAGATGAAGGAGGCTGACGCCGCCATTGCTGCTCAGAAGGCTGAGCTGGACAAGCTCAACCAGATCATCACTGAGGCTGATCAGGTATGATCCAATGTGTTAGTCAGGTGATCAGGTGTGATGCGCGGCATTGGTTCATGTGATCTCTAGTGTTCCAGTGTTCAATTAGGCATCCTTTCCCTCAGGTGATCACACAGGTTCAATGCGTCAGCCATGCAATCAGGTGGCCAGCTCTGCTGGGTCATGCACTGGCTTCACTCTCAATGCTGCAATGTGGCAAGTACCTCTGTTTCTGTAATTGTCTATGTACGGTTGTAACTAATGCAGCAGCCATGACAGTTGGCGCCAGCCTGGACATGAAAGCTGCTACCACGCAAAGCCAGTCCACACTAGAAGGCGCAATTTGACTACCCTTGGCTCTGACTATACAATGCTGCTACCAATCAATGCTTGCTCCAATCACAAGATTTTAGTTTTGTAGAAGAGTAGCAAAGCTTGTTCATCGTCACTGCCAACTTTTGCATCACTTGTCATGGACGGGCTCAAACCACTTCCCACTCCCCTCTTCCTCTCAGCCATGTAAGCCTCTTGTCCACACAGCAAAGTGCTTAGCGATGCCACCTAGTGTCAGCAATCAGTATTCATTTAGATGCTTGATGATGAACACTTGACACCACACACGTCTTTTGCAGGAGCAACTGCGGCAGAAGAAGGAGTATGACATTGTGATTGGGGAGCGGGACATATTGGGGACACAGCTCATACGCCGTAATGATGAGCTGGCGCTGCTGTATGAGAAGATCAAGATCCAGCAGAGCACCCTGAACAAGGGCCAGCTGCAGTACAGAGACAGGTCAGCCACCTGCATGACCGTCTACTGCCTATCGTCTACTGTCGAGCTATACTGTCTACTGTCTGCTGGGTGGCTGTACTGTCCGCTGTCTACTTTTCAGCTGTACTGTCTACTGTCCAGCTATACTGTCTACTGTCTACTGCTTAGCTGTGCTGTCTGCTGTCTACAGCCCAGCTATGCTGTCTACTGTCTAGCTATATTGTGTGCTGTCTACTGGACAGCTGTACTGTCAATAGTCTATTGTCCAGCTATACTGTCTACAGCCCAGCTATACTGTCTACTGTCCAGCTATACTGTTTGCTGTCTACTGTAGTAGCTACACTGTTTACTGTCGGCTGTCTACTACCCAGCTGCACTGTCTGCTGCCCAGAGTCCATTCGTATCATACATGCATGGCAGCATGCACAGCAGCAGTCTGCCCTGCTATCTACACTCACAGTACACCTACTCATCTCAATGTTCAGTGTCAGTTCAGCAGGAAGAGCATGACAGTGCCAACAACAGATAGCATCTAGCGCAGCAGATAGCAGAACAGAATTGAGTACAGTACGTTTCCAGAACCTGCGTTGCCAATAAGCAAGGCGGTGCATGAATCTTGTACAGCCAGCTAGTAAGCTGTTCAAAACCGGCTGTCTTTAATGCCCAAAGGGAGTTCTTGGACCTTGAATGAGCCAAGACTTCTGTGTGTGACTTAACTTGAGTCTGTGTGATTCAAGGCAATGGGCTCACTCATGCTACGGATGGGATGGCCAGTATGCATGCTCGTGAAGTCTGGCTTTGGATTTGCACAGGCTAAACAGAACACCAATGTAGTCACTGCCCATGCTCCATAGCACAGATGCTGACTAAGCTGTGTCTTTGAGCGTCTACAGGTCGCATGACTAAGCTATGGGGTTCAATGCGTGCAGGTTGATTGAGCTGTGGTCTTGGTTGTGTGCAGGTTGAATGAGCTGTGGTCTTGGATGTGTGCAGGTTGAATGAGCTGAGACTGCTGAAGCTGAAGCTTGGGGAGTCGCGGCGTGAGCTGCACATCCTGAAGAACAGTGTGGCCAACATTGACATCCTGAAGCATGAGGTGCACTGCCTGGGGCGCGAGCTGCTGCAGGAGCGCACCAAGGTGAAGGCCCTCTCTGAGGAGCTGGAGAACCCCCTCAACGTCCACAGGTGACTGACTTTCTCTTCATCTGCATTTGACGGACGTCGAGCATGAATACCAAGGTGAAAGCCCTCTCTGAGGAGCTGGAGAACCACCTCAATGTTCACAGGTGACTCGCCGCCTCTTTTTCATCTTCCGTTCCTGTCCCCCCTGTGTCAGACTATCACATCCGTCTGTGTTTGATAGATGTCAACCATGAATACCAAGGTGAAGGCGCTCTCTGAGGAGCTGGAGGAACCCCCTCAACATCCATGGATGACTCCAGTCTCCTCTTTACCTTCATTTTCTTTCTCCATAGTCAGCTTCTCTTCCTTGTCTGTATTTGACTGTTTGTTAACTGTGATAGCCAAAGGCGAAGGATGTCTCTTAGAGGGTGGAGCACGCCATCAGCTTTCAGGTTGCCTCTTCTTGTCATTCTGCTTCTGCCATTCCTCTTCTGGTGCTGCTGCTGGTGCTGCTGCTGCTGCTGCTGCTTTTCTGTGCACACATGCATGCTGACAAGCAGTCTCGAGAGCAGTTTAAAGCATAGGTCATCTGCGTGGAGTAGGAGAACTCCCTTAGCACCCACAGGCACCTCTTACCTCATCTGTCCACCAATGTATCAGTGACTTGCAACAGGATTGACTCAACATGGCAAGTTGCACACCTGTCAGGTGGCCGTCGCCATGCTGTGCATGCTGTGCATGATGTGCTTGTCGTGCATGCCCACAGCCTATCAGCACCAACTTTTAGCTGTGGCACATCACACAGTTGCACTGATCAAGTTTGTGAGTCACTGCTACCTGTACTTTCAGACAGGCTGACGCACTGTTTCAGCAGAGATGGGGTTGTATTACATGACAGCTTGAGCAGGTTTCTTTGCCACACTGCAAACTTGACTTGTGCTGGGTGAAGCTCTTGGAAGGGACTTACAAGTATGGTCAGGGTCAGATGCAAACAGAATACCTTGCGCTTGCCACCGTTGTGTAGGGTGCTCAGCACTCAGGACAGCGATCAAACATCAGCATCTTGATGAAATTGCGCAATTGAGGCCGAAGCGTCAAGGAGGATGATGCAAATCCAATCTTGTGGGCATCAGTCCATTAGCACACCTGTTGGACCTGTGTATGCTGATGTGTAGGGTGTTTGCCAAAAGTGGTGCGTAGCCTACAGTAACATTCCGCACAAGCATGTTTCACATTGAGGCGGCGGAAGCCGAAGGGCAACCATGCATCAGCAAACAAGAAAATCCAAAAGGCTCAGATCATCCAGAACCGTATAAACTGCAAGAGCTTGTGCATCTCCTAAGTGTGGCTGACATGGTAGCTGTTGTCCAGATGGAGGAAGCTGGAGGGCAGTGACCCATCAGCCTACGAGATGATCCAGAAGGTTCAGACCCTGCAGAAGAGGCTGATTGCCAAGACTGAGGAGGTGGTGGAGGCGGACCTGCTGATTCAGGAGAAGGAGAAGCTGTATGTGGAGCTGAAAAACATTTTGGCACGACAGCCGGGCCCTGAAGTTGCTGAGCAGCTCAGCATCTACCAGGTGCTGTGCTCTTCAAGTTATGTCTTGCCCTTGCCCTTGCATTTGACTGTGCCTTAGCTGTTGATTGTGCCTTTGCGTGTGCCTTTGCGTGTGCCTTTGCAATTTATTTTGCCTTGGCGTGTGCATAGGCTTTGCCAAAATGCAATGTTTTCTTTTTTTCGCGAGTCCTGTCGAAGATGCCCATGACATTGATGTTGCCATAGCCCACAACCGTGCTACTGCCCCATCAAGTCCTCCGTTGCCCCTTGCTGTTACCATCTGACTTTGCCCCTGCCATTGAAGCTGCCTGTGGCCATGCTTCTGCCCTTGATGCCATACTTGTACAGAAGCTTGCACAGCAACATGATCCACCTAAGTGTGCTGAGTGAAAGTTTCATTCAGGCTTTTCATGATGAAGCATTGGATCCTGTGCAGGCAAACTTGCGGGAGAAGACCAAACAAATGAAGGCCATGGCTAGTGAGCTGAACATGTACCAGGCGCAAGTGAATGAGTACAAGTACCAGATAGAGCGACTGACTAGAGACCTGAATGACATGAAGCGCAAGTATTTGGAGCAGCGGCGGCGAGAGCAGTTGACAATGGAGAGGGACAGAGGTCTCGAGCCCCAGAACTTGATTGCTGCTGTTGGCGGTACAACACCGCCAGAAAGCATGCCAAAATTTGTGGGTGGTGGATTCTCCCTGTCCACTGCAGCTTCATGATAAAAGTAGACCGTTTCATGCTTGCTTCCTTTACACATTCTTGTATGACAACATATTCATCAAACACAGAGCAATGTTTTGCTTCAATGCTCAGCTGGCTGGCAGGAAATTGTAGCAAATGCTTCAGCAGGCATAGTGCCTCAGTCTGAGCAGCTGCAGACTGACAAAGGCATGCAGGCCAGATGCGCCAACACTCAGCGCTGCATTTGACAAGCTCTCCCCTCATTACATTTCAAACTTGTAGTTGGCATTGCTACATTGCCGCAGATATTACATACCGGAGATCATTTGTTTTTGACAACATGTAACAGCAGCAGCAGCACTGACTGCAACAACACCTCAGCAAGCGCATTGCCTTGCTGAACGTGCGATCTTGAATGGCCTCAAAACATAACACCAGCAACCTGCTAGACCTAGTAAGACTGGACAGCACTAAACCACCTCATAGCCATCTGTTTGAAGCTGCGTACGCAATGCATACTTGATAGGGTTGCCTGTCTCTAGACTGATAACATCGGCAACTTCCACCTGCAATATCAAAACCACGTTTTGACATGGCAGAGACATGCGTGACACTGTCATGCTCTCAGCTTGATGCAACAGTCAGGCATCAGGGAGTCACTGCTATATCATCACTTCAGCAGCTGTCACTGAAGTGTCGCTCACACCAAAAGCACCTTCAGCAAGGGCAGCGTACCTGACACAATGTCCTGGTGGCATTGAAGTTGACTGTGACTGGGAAGAATGACTCTGGTCGTGTGTTGGGCACAACAAATTCTAGAGAACCGGTGCGATTGCTGTCATCGATGATGTCAATGGACCACAGCATGATGGACTTCCTGGCGTCATAGCGCCAGTCACCATCCACCTGTATCATGAATGAGCCTTCAGCTGCACGGTGCATTCTGCCTACAACGCACTGATTCAAAGGCACTCCGAGCAATGTTTGTCCAACAAGCTTTTGAGTCCAGCAAGCTGTACAATCAGAGACAAACACACAGATGCCCGACATAGGCCTGACTGCACACATGACACGCATCTCCTGTCCTTGCCTATCCTCAGAGGATTGGCAGCTTAGTATTATGATGCATGCACAGCGGCCGCAGCTCAGGTGACTTGTGGACGCACAGCTCACAGTCAAGATTTGACAGAGACTGCCTTACAGAGACTGCCTTGTTGTCCCAGGGAGCAAGGGTGCACAACAAAAACCTGGCGCTGCCTAGCTCAACACGACTTCGATGAACCTTCACGACGAGCTGTAAACTAACAGGTGCGCTCATGTGTCACACATTGGTTATTTCTCGGGCACTTTTGTCAGCCAACATGTGACCCAGGAGCGCGATGTCTGACCAGCGTGCAGGCAAACAGACCTGGTTGACTTTGGGTGAGGCCGCCAGGGCTGGTAGTGGTATAGCAATGGCCACATTCTGCAGGTCAAAGTCTGTGGTCGACTCGTACTCTATGTTGACATAGGACTCTCCCCCTGAGGCAGATGGCCAGCAGTTGATCAGCAGAGGCACCATGCCCTCGTCTGTGGTCTGCACAAAAGATCAAACTCATGTCAGATGCCGCAAACCAGACAGCATGCAACACAGCATCAAGTGATGAGCATTGTGGCTTGTAGCTACAGCTGTTATCAGGATGTCAATGCATTGCTCACCATCAGAGCAGTTCACAGCAGGTGCAGCGTCTTTGTAGCATTTTGCCGGCCAGGATCCTGCATAAGCTTGCGCAATGATGTTTGCTGCTTGTACTTTATGCAGAGAGTAGATTACCTGCTTACAAAATGCTGTCAATACACAGCTGTTTGTGACTTGTGCGGTACACAGTCATGACTGCAGGCCACTAGTTTACCTGCATGCGCCACTTGAGGATGCCCAGAGGGCTACCAGCAGGGAAGGGCTTCTGAGGGTCCTTCAGCCCCAGCACACTCTGGCTGCTGTACAGGCCCTTGTCAATGTTGGGGTGCGTCTTCATCTGGAAGCCGCTGTTTTGCCCAGCGCTGATGTTCACCTTCAGTCGCGAGTCTTCCTCATTCAGCACCTGGAGCGCATAGAATGATGACTGGGCAGGTATAAGCAGTCGCGTTCATTTTCAGGTTTGCTGCTGGACCCAGAAGAACAGCGTTTGGCATAGGCAGATGCCTGACAAAGCATCACCAAGTGTGATAAAATTGCTTAGGAGCAAGCTGAAGCAGGCAGCTGCATCATGTATGTGGCCCAGAATACAAGGGATGCAGCATTTCAAGTCATTGCATACATCAATGAGGTGCAGGCTGAGAGCTGCTGCTGGCAGATAGTAGTACGATAGAAGTGGCACTGCATGGAGAGTAATTGGGTCACCTGCAGTGCCATGCCGCCATTGACTTCCATGCTTTCCACTCCACCATCCTTGTTCAGAACCACCATGAGCTTCTCATCCACCACAATGGAGACAGGCTCTGAGGGCACCACCATGGGAGCCACCGCCCCAACAGCTGCTGGTGCAGCTTCCACATTCATCACCTCGCCCTGGAGCATGAGCGCAATGGCTTGTGAGCTGTGGCGACACTGACGATAGGCAGCACATGCAGCATCCTGGGTGTACAAGCGTTTGAGAGCAAACCAAAGAATGGACAAGCCAAAGGCAGACCTGCTGCAGGCATGGTGACCTGTCAAGATGAAGACAGTTCTGCACAGCCTAAATGCAGTGACAAAGCATCTGTTGCCACACAGACAGCACATATAAGCCATGCAAGCTGAACTTTGGCATGATGATATATTGTGCTGCTGATGCTCACAGTCAAATATGCACCCCTGCAGCAGCAGGCATGCTACAGCAGAGTTGACAAAGCGAGAACACACACCTCAGCACGCAAGGAGTCCAGAAAGTCATTGGCTTTCTTGGCCTTGCCAAGCTGCATGCCTTTCTTCACAGGTTTGGCACCATCAGTAGGTCTGCCGGTAGAAAACGCTGTTGGAGCTTGAGACATGTAAGTTGGTGTGTTGTCTAAGTCCACTGCCCTGCTGCCCATGCTTGGAGAGGGTGCATATGATGGCATCCCTCTGCCAGCTTTGGCAGACTCCAGCTTGGCTCTGTCAATTTCTTGCGCCTTCTGTTTCATGTTCTGGATTGCTTCCTGCCGCTTGGACTGGATGATCATCTTGTATAGCTTCTCCTCGTGTGACTCCATCTCAGTGTTCTGCCGTACTTGCTGCAGAGTGACGTTCTCTTTGTGACCTAAGGAGATGACTTCGTCAAAGGCAAAGAGCAAGTCAAACGCTGCTTTGGTAATTCCCTCCTCATCTAGAGACTGTGCATAGTCTGGAACTATCTTTGCCAGTATTCTGAGAATGTCTAGATCCTCCAAAATGTTGCTAGACTTGTTTGTCACCACCAGCAGGTGCAGCGTCTGCAAGCACACGCACTCTAACAGGTGACCTGGGGCGTTACCAGCTTGTTGAGCGAGAGCTCAAATCAGCAAGCGGAACATACCTCTAGAGGTTGATAAACATATCGAACATTCTCTGTCTCTACATATGTATGTTGTCTGCCACTGCCGATCAACTTGGGGAAAGCTGCCAATAGGCCCTCTATTCTGATTCGGCTCATATCGACATACTGCCTGGATACCAAGGCTGCAGAGACACGCTGCTCGTCAGCGAGAGTGAACTGGAAGCTGAAATGATTCCCGCAAGACAACTTTATGCAAACAACCTTTGCCAGTCTTAGTCACGATCGAGGCAGCCAAGACGACCATGATCAGCCGGGAGAGCTGCTGATCGGCAAAAGTCAGTTATACTGGTGGCTTGATATGGTGTTGACCACCTTTGCTATCAGGCTGTCAACACGGGAATGTGTTGGTCGATCTGTATATGCTTGAGTGCGTTTCAGACACTGTGCTGACAGGAGCATGAACTGGGTTACGAGTATTGCAAACAATCACATTCGAAAGGCCTGCGCGCATATACTACGGGCAGGATAGTTTCTGCTGTTGCTGTGCAGGAGCATCGCTGCGCACTAACCCCTCGCATATCGCCCTCTTGGGGCTGGTGCAGCCAAAAGTAGCACAGAAACGCCCTACATGAACAGGGCCTTTAATGGTGTGTAGCCACAGAGAGGTCACTGTTGATGCAGCCTAGCAACAACGTTGATCCAATTTTGGATTCACCAAGGGCAGCCAAGCATGCAAAGCAAACGTCTAAGTGACCGGCACTGTACAATGCAAGCTCTTTCCAAATAAGATGTTGTAGACAGTGCTGATATTTTGGGCTCAGCGCAACAAACAACCGATCTACTTTGCTGACATGCCCACGTCATCCGCTAGCTTGCACTTGACAGCAGATTTGCATGCTTCAGCGTTTGCCTTACAGCATGTGATGCCTTGAGACAGTCATCAAACTGCACAAACATAGCCTCAAAAGATGCATCTGAATGCATTGCTTTGCCTGGCACATTGCTGGTATAACGGCATAACCTATTCAACTCAAACTCCCTAATGCTCCAATCACTTCACCAAACTCTGCAAATCACTGTCTTGTGGGTAGCATGTTATTGGACCCAGCCTATTTCAGTCAGGCTTGCTCAGAATCAGGAGGGGCAGCTGCTAAGTATCCCAAGACACACTTTTCTAGCATGAAATCTGAATTGACCCAGGCATGGTATTTGTTGAAGAGGGACGTTGCATCCAAACCAGCTCCTTTCATGATCCAGTCCAGACCTCCAGGATGAAACTTGAGGTAGGGTGTGACATTATACACCTGCACAGCAGATGGGCTCATTGCAGCAGCTGGCCTGCCTTTGTAAGCTACTTTCATGGTATAGTCATGTACATCGCAGCATGAATCCGCCAACTCATGTCAGCATTCATGCCCTTGCATGCCTGTTCTCAATGCCCACTCTAAGTTGTATATGCTGAAGTGTTGTGGCTCACCTTGCCTTTGAGCACCAGCCATGCATCGTCCTTAGATCTGTGCTGCTTGACTTCAGCCATTGCTATTGGCCTGTTGTTGGGCTTGCCGTTGAGTCCTGTAGCACAAGTGCATCACCCTTGCATCATGGCCTGCTTGCATGCTGAAAAACCACCTGCATGCAGGGGTAAGAGCAGTGCTCTGGATTTAAGTGCAGCATCTGCAGCTGAATGCGCTGTGTGCTTGTGAGTACCTGCTAAGTCAGGATGGGTTCTGGTGAGTCTCATCCAGTCCATCTGACTGTATCCTTTCTCTAGGGGAATCTGCAGGCGTCAGTTGCTGTGAGTAATGCCTGACATACAACGCTGTCGCTACTACAGACTTGAGTCTACAAACAGCCAGTAAAGGCACCTTGCCGGGCCTGGCATCAGGCTTCAGCTTGGGTTCAGGAATAGGTATTGACTTTGGTACATGGGCACCATTTTGCCTGTCAGAGCAGTCTACAACTGTTGCACAGCTTGTCAAGGGATTCTGCACGTTAGCCATGATGTGAGAGGCTGTTCAACAGCCTTGCTGTGAAAGGTCAACACAAGAATGCTATTGCGGAGCCTACGAGTATGCAGTCAACAAGCAGTGCCTTACTTGTTTCGGCAACTGAGACTGCCTTGGTGGTCGAGGAACAGGGAATGAAAAGTCCTCCTGTTGACTTTGATCAGCCATTCCTGTCTGTGATCCCAAAGAGGCTTGCCACGCACAGCGTCACCTGCTTACACGATGCTGATCCGTTTTCACTGCTGATATATAGCGCCCTCTTCGATATTGTGACTTGACGTGACGGATGCAAGCATACAGCGCCTTCAAAATGTTCCTGAGACTCACATCCACACTTGCAAATTTTTCCGTGACATGCATTCAGTTGCATAGCTGACAAAAGTAGTACCAGTGCTAGCCTTAGTCATGGCCAGCACCAAACTCTGTACAGGCGCCATCAGCTAGGCCTCCTATCAGCCTAGCAGCAGCAGTCATACACCATTTTCCAGTACAATTTTGCTTGTGCTTGCGCCGTTTGCTGTTGCCAGCAGGTTGCTTTAGCTGTCTGCTGACATCAAGTGAGCTCACTCATCCGGATGCTACTAAATGTGCTGCTTTGACGCATGTTACGCAGACACTGACATCTACATCCTATTTGCATATGCTGCGCTGGTGTTCATGCAGGTGGATGCAGGTAACAATTGAATCACCCTGCACAGGCAAAGCGCAGGCAACGGAACCAAACTTTGAACCACTGCAAACTTGGTCCTACCATTGACACGTCAGCAAGTTTGCTGATAGTCACTAGTATCCATGGGCCTGTGTAGCTTCAAAGTCAAGATCAGTGCTGTTTTCTCAAAGCATACAACAAACATGGACATGAGCTTCACCAGCCAGTCGAAAGGCACAACAGGCACTGGCAGCAACAAGTGATGAGCATCAATGATGGCAATGAACAACTGCTCAACAGACTTCAACAGGGCCATCACACTGTTTCTATCAAGATTCCAGTCACACAGAAAATAGGCATATCTAGACCAGCTGACAAGTCAGTCTGCGGAGGGAGGGCTGATCATCCTGTTTGTGACATCCAGCCAAAGCATACATTGCTCATGCCAATGACGCGCTCAGGGTTGACAAGCGTCCAAGCAGTGTCAGATGAGAGCTGCAGCGGCAGTGCTCAGCTTTTTGCCTTTGATTTTGATTTGCAATCTGAACCACTTCCTCATCAGCAGTGCAACAGCGTCTTGGCTCAACACGCTGCTGTCCACTGTCAAGCTCTGAAGCTGTAGCCAGTGCCCCTGAACAAGACCTGGAATGTCTACCGCGGGATTAGCACTGAGGTCCAGCTCTTCCAACGCAGGCCAGTTGGCATGGGCAAGCTTCCAGGTGGCTTCATGGTTTATCAGATTGCTCCTGAGATTCAGATGTTTCAGCAAAGGCCATCTGCTCAATGCCAGAGCGTGTGTTCCGTCTGCACGCAAAGTGTTGAAGCGCAGATTCAAACACTGCAGCTTAGGCCAGTCTGCTGCAACCAGCTGCAGGACTGCCTCGTCATCAAGCCAGTTGAAGCTAAGATCCAGTCTCTCCAGCTGTGGCAGGGGACTTTTTGCTATGTGCCACAAGGCTGCTGCGTTCAGTGTGGTTCGACTAAGATTAAGCTCTGCCAGCATGGGCCATGCGCCCTTGGCAAGCTGTGCTACACTCCTGGAATCTAGGCCAAGACCGCTGAGGTTCAAGCTGGTCAACCGTGGCCAGCTGCCGCTGCCGAGCACAGTCAAGTGGTCTGCTATTGCGAGGTGCTCTGGGTGGGGGTGTGCAAGCTGGGCAAGACTGATGGTCGTGACAGCGTTGTGCAGCATTGTACGAAACTCTGATGTGGTGAGGAACCCTCTCTCCTGCTTGAGGAGACCTTGCAGCCGGTATTGCACCACTTCGAAAAGAGTCATCTCGACAAAGCCAGCAGTCACACAGGTGCAGGTTTAATGCACGGAAAGCACATTGAAGAAGCGGTCAGGCTGTTCTTGGCCGCTTACTGTGCATTGTATCGTCTGCGGGACGTAAGTTACGTCACGTAACATAGTCTTGGTCAACTGTACGGGACTTGACATGCATGCTGGCAGAGGATATTCAAAGAGATAAAACTGGGGAGAAAAGTCAGACTCATGTGCCACGGTCCTGAAAGATTTTACAGAGATTACAATGCTCCTGGACCTCGTCGGCTAGCAACTGCTGTCCCATTATATACGTTTCTACTGGATCTTCCGTCTGATTTTGTGCTTCTGACGGCCTTCGACAAGCTACAGCGTTGGCAACTGTTGTCTTGATCACTGCTCAGCAAAACGAAAAGTTCCGCGAGCTTGCTTTCGTAATGGCCGCAATCCGTAGTGCGCTGGGCAGTTGGCAAGAAATTAACGATGTACCTTTTACTGCCATCATGCAAGAGCTAGCTTTGAATGATAAGATAGCTTGCGAGTCAGTCTGTAGACAATGGCGCGCTCAGTTGCGGGACGCTCCTGCTCCAAGTCTCTGGGGCAAGGTCGTCACGGTCACCAACAGCGTTGCCTTTGCAGTCACAGTCCTCCCGGAGGAACCAGGAATAGTACTGCCAGGCTCAGACGACCATCGCTTGAATCTGGCTGAATGGCTGGCTCGGCGGTCTACCGGAATACAGTATTTGCGCTTACACAATGCCGTCCCGTTCAACGATGCACCAGATGACGCAAGACGAATGTGCTATCTCCTGAAGCCTTTGCAAGCTGCAGCAAAGCCTGACCTCATACTTGACCTTATTGGTGCGTTCATGCGTGTTAGCACTTGCTCACATGTATCCACCTGCCTTGCTGAGCTCAATCTTTGCATTTGCTATAAATAAGTAGCCTGTGTTGTGACTTGCAGACGCGCCAGTCCTGATGCACCTGGAGATATGCAAGCTTGTACACCTCATGTGTGTGGACCTGACAGTGTGTGCAGAAATATCAGATGATGAATGGGCCAGTATCAGCGGCTTTGCCAATCTGGTCAAGCTCCATATGTTTGCAGCTCTACCACGTGAAACAAGCACATTGCGACTGGATTTCCCAAAACTCACACACTTATCTCTTGGAGGCCTGGGCACATCAATATCGTCAGAAGCTCGCATGCGCATGGGGCTGATATGCAATTTGACCACTTTGACATACTTACATTTCACAGCATCATACCCCTCCTATGTGCTTGACACCACAAGTGGTCTTGCAGAGATACCAGCATCCTTGACACGGCTGTGCAACCTTCAAGAGTTGCATGCCTACGGTGTCACTTCTGTATCAGCAAGTGTGTCTATGCTGACAAGCCTGCAAGTACTGTCATTACGGCAGCTGCCCAGCATTGACGTTGACTTGTCTGGACTTAAACAGTTGACATCTCTGCGGCTCTATGGTGGTGAGCCCACAAGGAGACTGTGTGGGGTTGCAACATCTTGTTTCAGAACAAGCAGACTTGTGCCTTAACAAATCTGTCTGATGCAACTGCATTGACGTTTCTGGAGCTCAAGCTAGTAGAGGGACTGCAGTGGCCCACAACACTTCAACGACTGCAGACATTGAAGCTTGTTGACTCAACGGCAGGATCTGGACTTTTCATACATCTTTACAGGCATGAGCAGGATCCTGCTCTTCCGGAAGTGTACATAGAAGCAATTCCTTCAGAGTGGCAGTACTACAGCAGTCTTACTTGTCTGGAGTTGCCCAAGTTGGCTATGCAGGAGGAAATGCCGCTTTGGCTGACTGCTTTAGGGCAACTCAAGGAACTGGATATGCCCAATGCAACATTTTATGATTTTCCTGATAGGCTGCTGCAGCTCACTAGCATAGAGGTTCTTAAGTTGCACTATCTCAACACACATCTGAAAGGCAAGATAGCGGGTTTGGCTGACTTGCCATCATTGCGATACTTAGACTTTGGCTGGTTGGGTCACTTTGACAGAACTGACTACATACCGTTTTATACTGATGACAGTTTGTCAGGCCTAGAGGAGCTGGAAGTAGCCCTGAGGGATAGGCCCTCCAAGTTGTGGAGGGTTGCATACCCAGCGCCGCAGGGCATACTTGCAGCTGGAATTAAATTGACTTTTGCAGACAAGAGCTTTCTTAATTTTGAGCTTGCTGCAGAGCAATGACGGTCAGGTGGGTAGGATGGGTAATGTCAACAAGTTGAGTTGGCAATGTTGCTGTGGTCATGAGTCTGCACGATTCTCAGACATGTTTTTATAACGAAGTGGCATTACTGTTGATATGCTGACAATGAGAGAGAGAGGGGTTTACATCTGAATGCCAGCCCAACCAGACTGATCAGAGGGGCCCAATGGACCAGTGCATGAAAGTGTGATGGAGTGTGACGACTGCCAGCCAACATTTGCATGTATACAAATCATGCGCCTAGAAATCAGTGTTGAACCTTCATGGAAGGGGATGGAAATCTGTCGCATAGGTTGAAGTAAAAAGGCGCCTCAGTGCGCAAGATCATATGGGCAAAACACGCCCCAGTATCACAAAACGGCCAAAAAATCAAGGAAAAGACATGAATGGCTGTTTTGCTCAATTCAACCACACATACTCAACACGATGGCACATCCCAGAGGCCAAAGTGTTATAAGGCAGAATGTACACTTTGCATCAGAACGCCCCCACACACCCTGAACGTTGTGCATCCCAAGCCAAACACCATAGCAGCAGGCTTGACAGTGCCATGCCTGAGGAAAGCAACGCTTACGACGTCAACCTATGCAGGCTGAACAACAAGGCCACAACAGCACTTACTGCGCGATGACTGCCTCAGCAGTTACGTAATTTTGCAAACAAGTTTATAGATTTGGGCGTTTCTGCAGTTACTGCAGTGCAATCTCACCAACCGGAACTTATGTAATCTTGTTCGTTGCTACAACTTGTCACGTTGAATGCCTGTACCAGCACATTGCATGCCAGGGCCTACAAGCCAACAGCGAATGAAACAATCGATAAGCCAGCTCTGCAGGTATACGGTACGGTATACGGTGTACGGTAGATTCCGTACTGAATTGCATCTGACAGTTGTAGATAGTATTTGTGATCGACTGAAATCATCTGCTGAACGTGCCATAATGTCGTAATTGAGCTGAGCACTGCACACCAGGAGTGCGTATTTGTCTCAAGGCATCAGAGGTTGCCACCAATGATTGCCTGTAGGTGACTGTATGATGTTGTACATGGTAATGAATGCTTATGTTGAAACTTGCCTTGTGGTGTCTGTAGCAGTCTCAGAGTATGACATTCAGAATGATTCAGTATAGTGATCAGGTGTTCCAGCAAAAGTGCAAGCATGAAATGCAGTCCTGATAATCAACTGCTGGACACAGATTGGCTCTGCTCACTTGGCAGCTGCAAGTGCTGAAGTCCTCTTCTTCCGTCAACGCAAAGGTACAGAGTGCTCTGGCACTGTGCCAGTTCGCAACAGTCCGACGTGCAGACTCCGCTTGCTTCCGGCATGGCACAATCCGTGGTCACGAAAGCATTACAGGACAACCTGGTGATGGTATTTTCCAAGTCATGTTGCCCTCACTGCCTTCGAGCTAAGCGCGTCCTTGACGCTGAGCTTGGCCAAAGCAAATACGTCGTGATGGAGCTGGAAAACAGGCCTGACTGCGCTGCTATTCAGGACTATCTCAGGCAACTCACGGGCGCTCGGACTGTACCTAGAGTCTTTCTTCAAGGTATGGAGGCGAACTGTCCCACCTATTCTTGCTGCCACACTGGCCAGGTGTCGTATCAGATGTTGTTTTCAGGCAAGTGCATTGGGGGCGGGGCCGAGACAGCACAGTTGCAAAACAATGGCAAATTGAAGCAGCTGCTGAAACAGATAGGAGCTCTATGAGCTCCCTTGACACGCCAAGCTTGAGTGTCCTAGTGATGAGACTAGAGTACCGCTAACCATACTAAAATCACCAGCGGACCTTGTCAAAGGAGTGCATGTCATGTACACCACCCTCAGCTTGAGCAGCGCCTGTTCTGCATTCCAGACGCATCTGGCCACTTCGAAGCAGTTCATGAGCTGAAGCCAGATCTCTTGCCCCCAAATCTTGAAATCCTTGTCGTGAGGCTTGCAACAGGAACGGTACTGTTTGCCTGCAAGAGCAAAGAAGAACGTGGTGAATTCTGCAGCAGCGATATTTCTGCTGCCTGTGCTAGATCCATGATCCACTTTTTGGCTTGCTCCAGTTGGTGTGCAAATGTCACCCTCACTCTTAGCTAAGTAGGTTCTTGACTCTTTGACTGAGCTGAATAATCACTTTAAAGCGTATGCTCAAGCTGTGTACCATGACACTTGTGGTTTACGTACGCTACACAACTCATAGCACATGCTTATGACTGTGTGTTGCTCACCTGATGGATCCCTTGTCTTTGACAGTTCCGCTGACGCCTTGCGCTATCTTGGTGTTTTGTGTGTCACCATAGTATCTGGACTCACTGCCCTTCTGCATTGCTTCCAAGCTGCCCATGCCTCTGTACTTTTTTACCCTTGTGCCATTGCTGGTGAAGTACTCACCTGCAGACACAGTTATCGTTTACTAGTTTCAACAGCATCTCAGCATGGCTGTTTGCAATGTGGCTTACGCCAGACTGGGACTTTGGTGTTTCATCACTGGAGCACTCATGCTTGCAGCAAGGAGTCTCTTGCCGCTCAGCAGCGCGCTTGAATGACACTAAATTCCTAGCATATTTGGCAATGTGACTGACTATGTGATGTGCTTACCTGGGGCCTCTGTTGTCCCAGCAAACATGGAGCCACACATGACTGTGGATGCACCCAAGGCAAGGGCCTTGACAATGTGCCCTGAGTTCTGTACGCCCCCATCAGCAATGATGGGCACCCCTGCTGCCCTGGCTACCCTGCCAACATGGTACACAGCTGTGGCCTGCCCTCGACCCACAGCGCAAACCTGATCGGCAACACAGTCCTCAAATCAATATTCTGCTTCACCATTTAGGCATTTGTCTTCTTGCAGCATTGTGGCCACCTCTGCAAGTTGCTGTACCCATACACAGCTTTGTAGCTGTGAAGGCTTGTTCACGCACATTCCACAAGCATAACAGACAGCACACAACATCTTTGAATATCAGTGAATACGAGCTTCAACAAGTATCAAAAATCTAGACCGAGACAGAGAAAGCAAGAAAAATTTATATAGAAGTTATTGAAAAGGAAGAATATCGTTAAAGATGGGATAAGAAAAGAGTGATAGTACGGTGTGCAAGGCAGTGCTTTGTGTGTGGCTGAGATGTGCTGCAAAGGCTGCTCACTCGTTTGTCAAGGCGGTTCAACTGAGCAATAACAGTGTCAAGCCTGGTGAGGTATATGTCTGAGAGCAGCACACATCTCAGTCACTGCAACAGACACAAAGCCCACGTGTATACAGCGTACCTCTTGGGTGGTGCATATAGAGCCAGAGCCCATGCCCACTCTGAGAGCATCAGCACCAGCTGCTATAAGGCGGCGGGCCTGAGCGCCTGTCACCACATTGCCGGCAATGACTTGCAGATCTGGATGGGCCTGCTTCAGGTGCTGCAGCATCTCTATCTGGTAGGTGGAGTCCCCTGCACAGGGCGGTCATACAGTCATGCAGGCTTGTCTAGACAACCAACATCATCTGCAGAACGCAGACCATTGGCGCAGGCACAGACTGCAGAGCTGTGGTCTGTCTGTCCTCAAAGTCTGTGCAAATCAACGCTGTTGCTTGTGACGCAATTGACATGCTCTGAGAATGGATACAATGCCAGTGCTCAGCTAGTCCATGTTGCTTACATGCCAGGCATGCTCACGCGCCTGCCAGGCAAATCAGCTTCATAAACACCGAAGATGTGAATTCGAAGCAGATGCATCAAAAGCTGTGGCTGCAGATGCAGACAAGAGTAACAAGAGTGTGAAGCTGCAACCCGCATTACCTTGACTGCTATCAAGAATGACAACGTCAACATCAGCTTGCTTCCGTAACTCATCTACTCTGGTTCTGTCTTCTTGCCGTGTGCCTACTGCTGCTCCCACTAGATACCTGCCTTTGCTGTCAAGACTAGGAGGCACTATCTGCTTGTATGCAACCTTGACCTGCGTGCACAACAAACAGGATTTTGACGCCCTCACTGCTGTCTGCAAGCAACATACGTACTGCAACTCTTATGTGTTGTCACACATGCAGTCATGTTGCAGTTCAGATTGTTGATCACCGCCAGGAAAGGGATGCCTGTATGCAAGACCTGATGGGGAAGCTACTGTGACCCATGTACGCTGTGGGTGATTGAACACATTGTGCATAGAATGTGCCAGCAGCTCAGCTACTTGAGTGCAAGCGTACGCTTCCAGTAAAAGAATTCCAGCATGGCCAAGAGACTCTGTGCTTCTGTCATGAGCCCTTGACACACAGCACATGTTTTCTCATGCAAAGTGCCTACACATGTCACCAGTCTGAACAAAATGAATTCATGACGGACACAGCACCTACCAGGTTCCCTCTCTGATCAACAAATGGTAAAATTTCAATTTGATGCTTGGCCATGATGAGCTGGACCTCCTCAGGTGAAGTTGCCTCAGAAGCTGTTGGTGCAGACCTGCATATGCAACAATATGACAAGCTTCATGCTGTTCCCCACGCTACTTGTGATCTACATTTGGATCAGTAAGCCAACAGCTTTTGAATCACACAAGCTGTAATGTTCATTGAGCCATATGCAGGAGCTCGTGCATATCAGGTTTGGCAGGAAGCATAACAGAGTTGATACTGATGTGAAGGAGAATCCTTGTGGCTACAATGATGCATCTCGCATTGACTGCATGCTTGTCACATGTGCTGCTTTGTTTGCGGCATCCAAGCAGATGCACATTCCTCTGCTGGCCATCCCATATTGCTATGTCATTCAAAGCCAACCCCTGGTACACAAGAGCAGTTGTTGCATGGCTTGAAGAGCAAAATGTGTAACTTGTGTACCTATCATTGATTTGAGATTGGTAAGCCGTGGTGAGATTGCCTAAGTCTGAAGCTGACTGGCCTTCAACAAGGTGTAGGCCCGTTGGAGTTGCAATTGCCAGCAGCTTTCCACCAACAGCACCAGAGTCGGTCACACAGGCATTGCGGAAGCCGCTGCTACCCTGCAACACCCCAGCTCTCACTCCCGCCAGCGGAAATATCTTTGCGAGCTGTTGAAAGTGTACTAAAACATCAGCACCTGTCGGTCAGCTAACACTTCTCTCTAAGCTGTTATTGGAAGCAGGCAAGTAACACTGTGCACAACTGTGATAAGGTTTACATGCATGCCTCAGAGATTTCTGCATTTGCTTGACGACTTGAAATGTCCACGGTGCCTGACAAATTGTCTTGTGAAGAGCCATGTGTACAGAGGTATCACGAGGCTGACTTTGAAAACATGCCATGCAAAACATATTCTGCAAACATGCAATGCAAACATGCAATGCAGACATGCAAGGCAACGCTGAATAAAGACACAGCAGTGCAGCTAGCTGTGTACTGCATCAGCAGATATGCATGGCGGACGGTGAGTCGAGTCGTGTGCACATGCCTGGACGTCCTGTATCTGCTTCAGCTCCTGTTTGGGTGACAGGATGATTGGGTTGGCTTCAAAGCCTGCAGGCTGCTGCTTTAAGCTTTTCACAGCCTCCACTTGCTGCTCAAGAGGCATGTTGTAGTGCACAAAACCAATGCCCCCCAGCTGCAAAAATATAACCAGCATGCGGATCAAACATTGAGCGCAATGAGTTGAGGTCAAAGTAAGATGCAGGACATCACTGCATTGCATGTGTTGACGATGCGATTGTAGCAGCCTTGCCAACTGTGCTTAGTGTATGCGGGTTACAGGAGAGGGCAGGCAGTTGAGAAGGAGAAATTGCCAGAAACAAATGATGAAGCTGCAACATGTCGAGAAGAATTACCGTGGCCATGATGATTGCCATGTTGGCTTCTGTCACAGTATCCATGGGCGAGCTGACAACTGGGGATGTCAGCTTGATCTTTTTTGTCAGATGTGTTGTAAGACTGACCTGCAAATCTGGGTGTGTCAATTGGCAGTTTGTCCAGAGGTGCTGAATCTTGGTACAGCAAATCTTACAAATGCAATCAAAGTGGAAACTGGCCCACCTCATGCGCACCAAAGTTGATGTGGCCAGGATGGAAAATGACGTCATCATAGGTATAGGTGATGCCTTGTCCAAACAGCCTTGATGCAGGCAGGCCTGCAAGTTCAATCAAAGTGAAGATATACAGGACGGCTCACAATACCAAAACGACGCACAAGTCAGTAACTCGCCGTCAGGGACTTCCTCATCGTCATAGCTTTGTTGAGTTTGTTGGTTTATAATGGTAGCTGCCGACATGTTTTCGATCAGAACCAACGCGAAACTCAAGGATGCGGCAACACGGAGCAGGCAAGCCCAATAAATGTGGTGTCAACCTGCAGATGTTCCGGTCCGCGTCAATGTCTTGCTTTACGCCGCAAGCGCAATCAAAGCAAGATAGAAGTCTTCACGGCGCTCACGTGCTTAGGGCATGTGAGCAGGCGTTACGGAATTCCACAGGAAATTCAAGTCGCCGGCCTTGATGCAGGCCTTGATGCAGGCCGCAGGCTGACCTCTGCTGTGCAGCACGCACTAATGGCCGCCGAGACGTGTCATTGCTGGGTCAGTTGACGGTATGCAGACTCTTGCTTCGCAGAGCCCCGGGGTCCAGCTGACGACTTCGACTTTCGGAACTCCGTACATCATTCAGCAGCTCCAGTCTAATCCTCAAATAACACGGTATCCCACTTGCTGCAGCCAATTTGCAAGCATTTGCTAGCTCCAAGTTCTGACTTATGGCTGGAGTGTAGGGAGCTACTTACTGACATCGGTGTCACCTTGAAGACACCCCTCCCATCTCCGGTAGGTATTGCGTCATATTGCAAGTTGCAGCATGCTTCCTTTGAGTACTTTCCTCATAGCAGTGCTTCCAGCGCAAACACAGTCTACAAATCAGTCATCGTACATAGTCGGAAAGCAGCACTGTACAAGAGCTTGCCTTTCAACTCAAGCGAACCTGACGCAGGCAGACTTTGTCAAAAACCTTGACAAGCAATTTCAAGCGTCTAGAAAGGAGCAAAGCCTTGTTGGAGGTAGTTCCAGCAGTCTTGCAGCAAAGGATGGACAGTCAAGGGCTGTTGCAGGCACACGTGCAAGCAGCCTTGACAGCGCCCTGGCAGCGGTAGGCAGGTCTTTGCCTTGTAATGCCAACCATCAACAGTCTCTCGGTCTTGACTGTGCATGAAAAAGACCCCAGCAAGCCTGACAAAGCCTTTGTACCATGTTGTATGCCAACTCAACATGATGAACTTCTACAAAGGATGGATGTCAACATCTTCATGAGGCTGTTGCTGTACACAGTTTGATGCTGCTGCAAACTGTTGGCTGTGCTTGAGCTTATCCCTTTACCATTCCTCCTTCTCTGCCCAAGCAAATTGCCTGTTGCAAAGCCTACAGCAAACTTGTTCAGTAAATCATTGCTGCATTTGGCACACCAATGTGACATCAAACACTTCACATGTCTAGCCCATGAGCACAGCAGGAAAGCCAGCCTTGTCGACCCGCAGCTGCAGTACTGTGACATTGTGTGAGCGTGTGCTGTGCAGCAAGGCGCATTCTCAGATTTGGAGGATCTGCTAGACGCCAGCCACAAGCTGGTGGAGGAGTCAGTTGACAGCCGAGCCCGCAGCCAACAGGCCTCCCCTGCCGTTACAAGAGATATCCTGCGTCAGGTATCATGCCATTTGCAAGCTTAATTTTCAGTCAATCAATGTACACTTTCTGTCTCTAGGACTCATCAGCGGATTGGCCAGAAAACAATTGGGAAATCAACGTACACCAAGCACTAAATGTTCCGACTAAGCACTAAATGCTCCAAGGCGTTTGACAGTAGAGCACCAAAGATATTCAGGCAATCAGCATGTTTTACATGGGTCGCTTTGTAGCTGAATGAGCGTCCAGCTTCAGGAGTTTGCCATGTCAGGTGTCATGCAGGCAGCAACTGTTGCTGCACCTGAGCTGATTGTGAGCTTGAGTTTGGTGCCAGCTACATCCTGCATCAAAAGTTCATGCCATGTGCAAACCCCTTTGCTGCTGCACAGCTTACCACATTGAGCTTGCCTTGACGCATCTTCACACTTTGTGACAAGACAATTGCAGGCAGCAATGCGCAGCCAGAATGCTGACACAATTCATGCTGCTTTTGTTGAGGCAGATGGCAGTTGCTTGCTCCTGTCACTGCAATTGCAGCAGGCTACAATTACTATAGCAAACTCTGAAATGCCTCACGGCTGCTATGGCCCAGTCCTCCTCCACCTCTCATCCATTCTGTTACAGTAACAACCCTGATCAACACCAAACTGCTTTCAGAACATTGTGTGAGACAGACAAGCCACAGCACATGTTCATCAAATGGCCAAGCTGTTTCTGCGCTCTCTGGCTTTGCAGCCGGCTGACAGTGGGGCTCGCTCTGGGCGCTTCACAAGAGATCAGCCTGGTGAAAGTTTGTGGAGGACCTCCTCCAGCGTCACAGCAGATGGCTCCCCTGGTGCTGACCCAATTGGTCCAGCAGCCTTTGAGATCCAGGCTTTCTCAGGGATACAGGATCTACAGCAGGAAGCAGGTAACAGCCTGCTGCAGACGCACATGCACACAGAGCTGGCCTTGATAATGGATCAGGAAATGAACAAGTGCTTGTCACACATCTGAGGGATGGCCGCTGATGCTGCCACTTGTGGTTTAGGCCTTCTTCACACACACTACTACCTGGTTTGTTCAGACATGCTTATGGTGTCTCATGGGACACTTGTCCTTGTGCCACAACATGCACAACAGAAGCTGCCCTCTTCACAGATGGCAGTGTTGCGGCACAAAGCTTGTTGTCTATCAGACGCAATCAGCATGTCTGACCAAGAACAATCTGTGAATTTTGTTCAGGAGCAATGTGGTGTACAAATGGCATCTGCAGCTGTACATATGTTTTCACTGCCAAAAGGCACAGGCAAGCAGAGAGCTTGTTGTGTTGCCCCAGGTGTGCCATTAGTGATGGCTACAGCTCCTGGTCCCCATGCACAGCTGCTTCATAACATGTGCCAGCGGCGGTACTGGGATACGCTCGACATACGGCAGTACTTGACACGTATTGACAAGCCCCCTCGTTTGCGCTTGGAGCCCAGTCAAGGAGCAAGGTGACCTTTTGACCTTGCATACACGGACTGGCAGCCCCTTGTGAGCCAGGCCAGCATGCTCACCACCAGCAAACTCTCTTGTTCATCAACTTGCATGCGTACAATTGTGCACTAGAAGTCAAACAAGCGTCTGCAGGCCTAATGTTTACACAAAAAAGAAGAAGAAGAAAGATTACATGCAGCCCTGATTGCACAAATGATTCTGATGACATCCTAGATTGCATGCCAGCTTCAAGCAAACGATCTGACTATTTTGCTGTCAAGGTTGTGGTGCAGCTGTTCCTTCCGTGGTTGCAATGAACTGCAGCTGCAGATGCTGTTTGCAGATTTCCTGGCAAAGCAAGGGCATTGGCAGACTCCATCCAGGCATGGACTGACATGCAGGAAGCAAACGCACAGGCCTTTAGCAATAAGCTTGAAGCCTCATTCCTACATGGTGGTAGACATGCTCCAAAAGCATCCAGTCCAATCTCAAATGACAGTAGGAGAATGTCAAATGAGAGCTTAGTCACACCAGCATCCAGTCCCACTAGATCTGCCACCAGAACTTCGTCAACTAAGCGAGCTGTTCTTGTAGCAAGATGACGCATCTCCTAGGCCAACAAGGACCTCACAAAGCCTCTTGCAATTGTAGCAAAATTGCCAATGCTGGTCGTCATGCATTCACTAGTGTACCATAGTAAGTTTCTAGCCTTATTGATGCCTGCCCCAAATCCTACAGGTGCATGCATTGTTGTTTTTGCATTGTGCAACCAACAGGCAGATCAATGTTGGACAGTGCTAAACGAATAGACAGCTGTGGCTGTAAAAGTCTTTAGCCTGCACACTGATTGCAAGGGATTATATGTAGGTCAGGCATTGCTATGAAGCAATTGCTAGGACTACGGGGGGGGGGGGGGGGGGGGGGGGGGCAGACGC
>JAABUP010001224.1_pt1 | contig 54110 bp, 49 predicted proteins | sample 5559201 | NCBI WGS metagenome assembly JAABUP01 (sample SAMN10711887, study PRJNA513373) | rock metagenome | isolation source: Antarctica rocks | place: Antarctica | reverse complement strand
CAAATATATGAGATGTCGAAGTGTAGGTTGAAAGATGGCAGACATTCTGCTCGAGTGATAAGATATTCGGCTTCTCGAACAAACGGCCCTTGAGCTTTTGCGAGGTATACTTGCGAGATGAAAGCGTTGTAACTGTATTCCTTCCACCTAGCAGGTCAATGGTCGACTCCAAATCATTGAAACGATTTGATCCTTCGAATAAATTATCCACACAATTATTCTCCATCGTTTTGGGTTATGTTTGAGATGGCGCCGTGGGAGCCTCCATGTGCTGTTGCGAACTCCGCAGCAAAGAATTTCGATCTAGCTTCCCGGGGGATCTTTGGTATTCCTTGTTCCTGGAATGCAGGTATTGTTTCGCAAGCTTTTATGATACGGCTGATGATAGGAACCCCTTCTTCTGCTGGCTGGTTTGCGGGCGAAATATCCAAGGCCAGATCAAGTCTATACATGGCTTGGACCATTGATACTAAAGATACGTCCGCAATTGAGAGCTCGTCACCAACGGAGTATAAACCCGCAGATTCTTGTGCCCGCAATTCGAAAGCTTTCAAGATTTTAACCACACGAGATCGAGCCATAGAGGACGGATCGCGTCCGAGCCTATTATTCATGGAAAGAAGGACACTAAATCTTTGTAGATACGCGGTATCGCAAGCTATCATGGCCGCGAGATCTTTGGCCTTGCACCGTCGTGCAATGTCTGTCACAGGCGATATCAATGGCATTCAATTGGGGTACGAATCTTCAAGGTAGTCCAGGATGTTCAATGGCTGGGACATCATCAGGGATTCACCATTGTCGTAGTCGGCTATCAAGAGAGGTTGGGCGTCCTTGCGATCGCTGTGGAGGAGTTGGTGACCCTTCTTGGGCGGCTGTCTCGATGGAATGGATAGTGACTGGTATCTTCAAGCTGAGGGCTGTCGAACATTGAACCATTAGCAGAAGGCATCGAGCTTAGGACTTGGATAATTGAATAAATCGACGGTGCTGTCGTAAACACGGTCTGCCTCCTCTACTCTTTATTGGCTTGATAGAGATGGTCGCCAGGTCAAAGTCGCTCACCAATACGAATCAGGGCACTTAGCTAAGAAAATCGACGACTCCAAAGAGTGAGCTTGGAGAGTTGGAGGACCATTGTTCAAACTCACAGTGGAACGTTCCTCCGAAAGCTCAATTGAAAAACAAGCGGAGATACTTGATTTAATATCCGGCGGTAAGCCAGTCTAATCGTCCAAACTTGACTAGCGTATCCAAGGGTAACACCAAGGCCCAATTCGTCAAATCTATGATCTGCAGATGACTCAGAACCCTGCCAAGAGCCGAGTAGATCAATCAGCTACAAGGGATAATGCAAATTGATAGTCACAAGACCTACGTATGTGCTCAACAGCGCCCGGAAACCTAAACAAATCCATTTTTTTCATCACCAGGTGTCCCTACAATATGCTTGATATGTGATAATGATGTTCCATTCCATCTAACGAGACTCGAAGCTTTGATGAGATCCTGCCGCTTGCAAGATGTCAAGACATAAGCTGGTGAAGGCTCTAGATTTAGATGAGGAACTCGATGACTTTGATGGTGACGCAGAGTCCGACTACGTCGAGGAGGTGGGAGCCGAAGACAAAGGTACTTGTAACATCACGTCATAGCTCCGCGAGACTTTGATACGGTAAGCCAGTGCATGCAGCTGACGGATTTTCTAGAACAACTACGATTGGGCACTATCAAAGTGCGAAATGTCTTAGGCGATGACGTACCTTTTACGGACCGGGAGATCCAAGACTCATTGTGGCACTATTATTATGACATCGCTAAGACTGTGAACTATCTACTAAGTGAGAGTTGTTGAATTCTCTTTGTCCTGGAGAAATATTACTGACTTTCTTTAGAACAGAAAGCGCAGTCGGAACCGAAGAAAGCCAAAAAAAAGACCGTGGATATGACAGAAGCTAAGCCCAACGGTGAGCCTGATTTTCGATTATTTCATGTCCCACACGAGAGCAGGTTTTCTATCTCCGGAACTTGCAGGTGAGCGATCTGCATCGTGACTGAAGTATTTCTGGCTGAGAATACTTCTTGGACCAGGATCTGGATCTCTCGACTGGGACCAAAGATCTGGGCTGCCGGGAAGTCCTCCCAACATGTCCAGCCATTGCTCTAGTGATCTTTCAGTCGCGGAATTCTTCAGAGATTCGCCATGGCTCGACGTACCAAAAGAGCGGATAGGGGAGATCCTCGTCGAGCCCCTTTATGCGCGACGAGGACTTCTCGGTGGCACTTCCAAGCAGGATGGGGCTCCTAAATCCAAGCTTGCTGCTTTAGTTGCTACTCGCAAGAACAAGGAAAATCAAAGACCTGAGGATGGTCGAATCTCCACAAACTCGGTCGCTCTTCTCGACAAGCTTGCAGTAACATCCCGAGAATCAAAGATGAACCAGGGACCGGACACTTCCGTTCCAAGCCGGCAAAGTCAGACGACTGAGCGAGCTGCGAAGGTGCGAAATAGGCAGTATCACGCGCGAAAACCACAGGACACTTCTGTCCTAAAGCCGCCTCAAGAAGTATCCTCTATCATTGAAATGCCACCGCCCAGGCCATCCGTAGAGAGTCAGCCTGAAGGCGTACCAGCTGCTACTCCTTCAGTCTTCGCGCAGATAATGTTAGGGTTGATCTCAAAAGCTGAATCTGTCGAACCCCAATCCTTAGATCAACATGCAGTGCGAGCTTTCGTGAATTGTACTGAGTTCAATTTTGCAGGACCAAGTCCAGATGATGTCGTACTTGAAGCGCAAACTTCGAAGAGCCAGCCTTCAAAAATAATAAAGCAAACGCCGAAAACGAAGAATGATGACAATTCCATTAATGATGTTGCGCAAGGCATAAAAGGTGTCACCGTGGAAGAGCAAAAAGTCAAACGCAAGAATCTTGATGTCCTTGCGGAGTTCGAGAAATCGAAATCTAAGAACGCAGCTAACTTTGTGGTCATTGGTATGTCTAAAAAAAACACTTTAACTTATTACTCTGACTCGAGATCTCTAGGCCACGTCGACGCAGGCAAAAGCACGCTGATGGGTCGTCTACTTCACGATTTGAATGTCGTAGACAAAAGAACAATAGATAAGTATCGCAAAGAAGCCGATCGACTGGGCAAATCTTCATTCGCATTGGCTTGGGTTCTCGATCAAGGCACTGAAGAGCGGGAACGAGGCGTCACCATTGACATAGCCATGAACAAGTTCGAGACGGACAGGACTAGCTTTACTATTCTAGACGCTCCAGGCCATCGCGACTTCATCCCGAATATGATCGCAGGCGCAAGCCAAGCCGACTTCGCTGTACTCGTCATCGATGCTAGCACAGGAAATTTCGAATCTGGTCTCAAAGGCCAGACGAAGGAACACGCTCTACTTGTACGTAGCATAGGAGTCCAACGTGTCGTTGTTGCTATCAATAAGCTAGACACTGTCCAATGGTCCCAGGATCGCTTCGACGAGATAGCCCAGCAGGTCTCTGCTTTCCTTACCAGCGCTGGCTTCTTGTCAAAAAACCTCGCTTTCGTGCCATGTGCGGGCCTGACGGGAGAGAACATCGTCCGGAAAAGCGAGGACGCTAAAGCTTCATGGTACACCGGACCATCCCTCATCTCACTCCTCGAATCATCTGAGCCTATTGCTCGTGCGTTGGAGAAACCACTGCGAGTCACCATTGATGACATGTTCCGTGGTGGCGTACAGAATCCTCTGTCTATCTCTGGTCGCGTTGACGCTGGAAGTACTCAGATAGGCGACATAATCCAAGTAATGCCAGCCAACCAGACAGCAATCATAAAAGGTCTTGAAGTCGACTCCGAGCCCGCTGATTGGGCGGTCGCCGGCCAGAACGTCGTCCTCCATCTCACAGGTATTGAGGCCAAATACCTAAAATCGGGTGATGTCATCTGCCTACCTTCAGCTCCCGTCCGATGCATTACATCATTCATTGTCAAAATTCTAGCATTTGAGCACATTACGCCTATGCATTGCGAAGTCCTCAAGGGAAGACTACTTGCCGCGAGTCGGGTCACGAAGTTAGTGGCCCAGCTTGACAAAGCATCAGGCGCGGTGTTAAAAGGTAAGAAGCCACGACTAGTCAAACCAGGGACAGTGGCCAGGATCGTCATCGAGGTGGACGATCCTATTCCATTGGAGCAAGGAGATAGAGTTATCATAAGAGCTGGTGGCGAGACTATGGGTGCCGGCTTAGTAGAGTGATGGCGTAAGTGAACCTATCTTATCATCATCCAAGCCTCTTGGACACACGTGTCGTCACCCTAATTTTCGTCCTATTCTCGGCTTTTCTCAAGGCTCATAAGCGCAAGTGAGGCTTGGACAGTTTTTCAGTGGTTGCGCGTGTGTTTCATGGTTTTAACACATGCGACTAGCGCGATTCGTGACTATGTCTTGAAAAAGGTCCAATGCGCGTCGAGCAGCTCGTAGATGTTTTGTTACACCAGGATCTATCTTAAGTGAGGGCTGGCCCCTCGACGATATGTTCAAAATTTTCAGATCTCGTCCTTGGTTTACCTGGAATCATTTCTACCCATAGCGTGGCATTATCGGATTTTCTTTCCATCTTTTTTCTGTTATTACACAGCAATGTTGACCTTTGTTTATACGTTTCTCTTCTTTTATGTCGGCGTCGTCATCGTCACATCTAGTCCGATCAGTACGGACACACCGTCATCCGTTCCAGCCACCGTCCCTGTCTGCGTCAATTCCGGCCTACATTCTATATGGGGGGCCACCAACCTCGAAGACGGCCGATTGAATCAAAGCCCACAGCAACTGAATCCTTATGACTGTGCCTACGCGCTCCTAGGTTTCAAACTAGGCCTGCACAATATCAGTAAAGCCAGCTTCGACTTCTATTCAAAGGCCTATATCAGTGGAGTAGCGCCTGAAGGCACATGGGGCCTACCGACTGGCACACGAAGCAGTACGTCTGGCCATCAGACAATAACACTGCCCCTCATCACCCACTCTTCGCAGACTAACTAGGTTTCATTTACAGGACAAGAAGGATCAGGCAACTGCGTGGCAGTAGTCCGAATGCGACATGATTTCTTCGCCTCCGCCCTTCCATTCCCCAACGGCAGATACTTGGATACAATATCGCCAAAAACACAGAAAGACAACTGGGGTGTAATTTTGGCGGCCCTGGACGCTTTGCAGCACGACTGCATTGCCGGACAGAAGATGGGTGGCTGGGTTGCGATTGGAGAGGGCATCATTGCGGCCATGTGGCCATCGGGGAGTTTCATGGATAAGCGGTATGGGGTTGATACTTCGGAGGTGGACGGGGTGAGGTCCTTGCAGGAGAGTTACAATTATACGAGTACGGAACTGGGAGGGTGAATGGACGGAGATGCGGGAAGAGTTGGTATGAAAAATGAAAACGGTGCATGTATTCAATATTTGCAGCTGATTTGTTTCTAGGCTTTCAAGCTTTATCACCACCCACGAGAGATGAAGACGACCCAATCCACTTAACGAGTTCTCTCCGGCCCCACACCTAGATCTTCGAGTGATGAAGTGGAAAGTGGCACAAATCCGCCCAAGACGACACAGGGAGACCCAAAAGAACTTTAAGAGTAGACAGAAATTTTTAGGCTAACAATTCCAGAGCGTAGAAGGGCGCCAGCGCAATCAAAGATGTAAAGTACACAATGCTCACGCATCACCTTAGACATAGACATAGACATGCACCGCCGCAATGGCTTTTTCTGCATCAAGGCTTACTCATCGAAAGTCATCGTATTCTTGCGTCACGATTGGGCATGACATGATCTCAATCCATGCGCTCGAAAATTTTGGCTTTGCACGCAAGACGAAACAAGATTTCTTTCATAGCACTTCTGATGTGTTGCTTGGGTGGTTATCTCTGAGGCTTTTACCTTTTTAAAACAGGTACGTATATTCGTGTATCATATCCATCATTTCGCGTGTACAAATCCCCATGTGTATCGTCGCAAGTCGATTCCTCCAACTTGGCACATTTGGGCTATCCTCCTAACCCAGACGCCGTACTAAATCCGATGATGCCACCGGCGGCATCCTCACATCCCTTGCCCATTTACAACGCCAATCTCACGTCAAGCCTTTATCGGTCTTCACGCTTCCAAGACAATCTCAGCGCCGGAAGCCAGATTCGCAACATTGATGTTGCCACCCTCTGCTCGACTCAGCATCTCCCTCACCTCCTCAATCTTGTATTTCCTCGTCTTCACGGACATGACACTCAGCCCGCTATTGTCCTTGTCCTCGTCATGAGCACTGATCCAGCATTTAGCCATCAGGTTTTGTGCGATCTCCACTCCGCCTGGAAGGCCAGCGGCGATGTTGCCGCCTAGCCACCATGGGTTTTGAACACGGTCGAAGGAGTGGAGGAGGAGGGTTAGAGGGAGGGCGGCGGTGGCCATGAGATGAGAGGAGGCGTAGGCACGAATGAGGGAGTAGTTGACGCCGTGCGGTGAGTAGATTACCGAGAGGGCTTTTTCCGCGTGGGTGCGTGAGGTCGATACGATGGAGCTTGTAGAACTGATGGAGCGGTTGTGTGCCGAGAACGTGCTGCTCTGGTTGGATGCCGGACTGGAGGAAGGCTCGGATGAGGCGGGGAGGGCGCTGTTTTGCCTGGTAGGTGAATCGGGAGGTGTGAGTGGGAGGTTTTGTGGCGCTGGAGGTTCCGGTGGCCTTTGTTGGAATCTTGATTGGGTGTTTAGAGATATGGGGGAGAATGGCCGTGAGGGGGTGTAAGAGGACGGTGGAGGGCGGTAGGTGATTCCAATGGCATTGTGTACGCCCGATACGTCCATTTTGGCCGGAATAAAGGAGATGGTTGCTTCGCCAGGCGCACCTCCTGGTATTATCGGGGGTATGCAGAACCTGATGACTGAGTCGGGTTTCTTCTCCGAGAACACCCGCAGCGAATGCACTCTTGAAGGGTCAAAGAACTTGAAGCCTCGTATCCTCTTTGCGGCGGCTCCCTCAGCCAGAATGGTGGTAATTGGAGATGTAGGATCCAATTGGCGTAAGGTGGCTTCATGACAATGGTCGGGCTTGTCTTGCGATACAAGGACCACATTTGGTTCGGGTATATGGGACAGGTTCTGTATGTGGGAGGGGGTGGTATGCTTGGAGAGTAGGAATTTGGGGTGCCACATAGTGGAGGGGCCGACGATCCATGGATCGACAAGTATGGAGAAGGTACCAGGAGGCTGCTGATACTGGAGGCCAGATGGAGTACGTGGACGCTTGTCGTTGGGAGCGAAGGTGAGTAGGAAAGTAGTGTCCCCATTGAGATGTGTGACGGTCAGAGACATGATGTTTGTGGAGAGCGACAATAGGTCGTCGCACTAGAAAGCGAAGTCCAAAGCAACCATGGTCATGAAGAAGCCATTGCGAATTTGATCGTGTTGCGAAAGGCTCTGGCTGTCGAGCTGAGTGGGTCGAGCTGGGTGGGAGAAGTTGTAGAATGCACGATGTAGAATTGGAGAGAGCAGAGAGCGCAAGGGTGAAGGAGGGTGATCTAATCAAGGCAGTTCGAGGCGAGCTAGCCAGTCCTTGCTCAAACCTTAATCTCCTCTGGTGGCAACGCGAGTCGAGAAGCCATGTGCCAATCTTACGGATAGGACCAGTCTCTTAGAGCTTCAGCCTCCAATCCGACCGAGCTCTTCCACCAGATCCGTCCTGATAGAGCATAAGATTATTGCTACAATCAGATGCCCATGATGACATCTCATCTGCAAGGACCCGCCCAACTCTCCCCAGTATCCTCAGACTCCTTCCGCCCAGCGAAGCGCCGCAGGTTCTATCGCAAGCGCACGGACACTGAGGATGACGAGGCTTCCGATAACCTACTACCCCAAACCGCACCTACGCCTGAGCTTCAGACGGTCGAAGAGCTCATCTCTCAGAATGGAAACATCCGAGAATCTGACAATCAGATTGAAGACGAAGCACCTCTCTCAGTCGCAGATCTAATCCGTCAGCGCAAAGCTATCCAGCGACGTAGAGGTGGGATCGAATTTACTAACTTCACTTCCTCGGTCACAGCAAACCCTGACAACGCTCTCGTCGTGAAAGAGGATGACACACCGGCCGACGTAAAGTCCGTCATTGAGCGCTTCGCTCCTCAGACAGGACAGATCTCAGACACCACAGACAAGCACATGTACGTCCTCCCCTCCCGGTCTTTCAATCACACAAGAAGCAGCGACTGACGGAGTAAGGATGGCTTATATAGAATCCGAGTTGGCTAAGCGTACCCGTCAAGATCAGGCTACATTTACCCTCACGCATAACGGACAGGAATTGTCTTCTAATGGCGCCCTTCTCGATGCGAAGGTGCAGCGTCAGCCAGCGGCGCTCGGCAAACTTCACGAAATCGACCTTGGTCCAGATGCTACCTTGAGAAACATTGCTCGAACAGAAGCAGCACAACGAAAGCTTGACGGGATAGAGCCCGAGTTTGATGAAAGAACTGGAAAGATACGCTTACGGCGGGATGGGAAACCTTACGGATGGCGGAAGAGGCGCAACAGCGACGACGTGAAGCGAGACAAGCTTGTCGAAGAGGTGATGCGTGAATCTAGACTTGAGATCTACGATGAGCCGGATGACGAAGGGCCTCATGATGACCAAGCAGCCGACGACCGTATTGCAGAGCAGTTCAGACGAGAGTTCTTGGATGCAGTCTCGAGTCGCAAACAGAAGGCTGTACAAGAGAAGAAACCAGTGAGAGGACAGCCGGTGGATGATGCGCCCAAGGGGCCGAAGCTGGGAGGCAGCAGAAGTGCACGAGCAGCAATGAGAGAAAAGCAAGAGGCGGCCGCCAAAAAGAGATGACGATGAGAGCAAAGAACGTCTTGGTGGAGAAGTCCATCGAAAACCAGTGGCTCGGAATTTGCTCCGTCAGAAACATGAATGTGACCAAAAAGATCGTTCATCATCTACATTCCTATATCCTAGGTCCTTGCGTCTTTCATATTCGCCTCTGTCCCAGTGATCTACCCTCACTTCTCCCGTCATGATTCCAAAATACTGACCCTCTTCTACGTGCCGATGGCAATACAATCTTCCACCAAGGCAGATTTTCTTCGCTTCACAGTGTTTCCCACACAATTTGCACTCTTCAAAAAATACTATGTGGCATGTTTGAGGCGCCACTTGTAGCAAGTGAAAGGGACATCTAGGAAGCGCAAGGACTAGGAGATTATGGACCAATCTACTGTATGTCAGGATTATTCAGCGTTGAACACGATGTAGGTTCAATCGCTTCAAACGCTAGAGGTGCTATGGATTCATGCATTGGATGCGTTCATATCCTATTTGCATAGATGGTATCCCGAGGTACCAATGTCCATGCCGTCGCACTTGGATGATCTTCCTTTTGCGCAATATCAAATGATAACGTTATGCATGTTGTGTTCGCCGGACTAGCTGCTAGCAAAGTTCGGACATTGCGGTTGCGTTCGGTGTATTACTTTGCCTGAATGCCTTTATTCCTTCCGAACTTCACCTTCACATTCAACCCTTCTCTCGGGATCTCAAGATCGACAATGCAGGACTTGATGATCTCATTCAAGAATTGTAGGCTTGCGCATTCAAGTCTTGTCGCCCGATCAAGACAGCAGACTGCGGGACTAGTCTTCGGACCTCAGCTATCTACGCCGGGCTCTTCCATGGAAGAAGATGTATACGTTTGAAAGCCCTCGCCCCTGCTCTCGAAGTCTACAAGAGCTGTACGATTGAGTCCGTTGCGCTTTCAACTTGGCATGTTATTATAGATAGCAGCGTCAAGAAGGAATAATTCTCTAGCTACATATCTCAATCTGTCCATTCTTATTTTAACAAGTCCCACACATTGTTTCTATCACCAACATACGCGGAAATGCCTGTTTCTAAAGTGGCACTTCTAGGTAGCAAGATACAATATCTCACCGCCAACATCCAGCACTCCATCGAAACTGAGGATTCCTACTCCGACGCCGAAGATGAGCTTCTTGATGCCCTCGAAGACCTGCACACCGAGCTCGTTGGTCCAATGAAGTTCCTCGGGACCTTCTTTGCTCCCCCCGATTTCTCAGCAATGCAAGTAGCGTACGAGTATGAGATATTTCAATATGTCCCTACTCAACCTCTGAATGGAGGAAAACCAGGACCGTATCCTGCTATCTCATCTAAGGACTTGGCCGCGCAGGTCGGAATGGACGAAGCCTTCCTCGTCCGCATCATGCGTTTACTTGCCGCCAACAAAATCTTCAGCGAGGTTGACGACCGAGTCTTTGCTCACACAAAGCTCTCCGCCGGCATGGCTGAAGAGCTTGTCGCGGCTCATTTGGGCGGTCTCCTCAACGACGTATACAAGGCCTCTACCAGCTTGACCGATACAATTAAAGGAGGGTATTCGAGTGCTTGGGAGGCGAGGTTCGGTATGCCAATGTACGAATACTTTGAGAAGAACCTCAGCAAGGACCGCATCCGAATGGCAAAGTCGATGGCCGTTTCATCGCAAGAGGAGTTGAAGGAGCTTGCCGTCATCTTCCCCTGGAAGGACTTCCGCAAAGTGGTTGATATAGGCGGTGGGGTTGGGCATCTTGCAACATACCTAGCTCAAGTGAGTGTCACCTCCAAAATCATCTGCCATAAGCCGTACAGTTACTCCGATGCTAAACCCACCCAAACCAGCAACACCCCCACCTTCAAACCGTAAACCAAGACCTCCCCCTCGTCTTCCAAGACGCCGTCGCCCAACTCGCCGCGCTCCCCCGCTCCCAAAAATCCGCCCACGACCGCATCACCTTCGAAGCCTACGACTACTACACACCCCAACCGCGCACCGACGCCGACGCCTTCATCCTTCGTCGCTGCCTCCACAACAACAGCGACCCTGAATGCGTACGCATCTTGAAAGCGGTGGTGCCTGGTTTGGAAGCTGGGGGGGACGGGGCCAGGTTGCTGATTATTGAGAAGTTGCTGCCGAGGTGGGATGAGTATAAGTGTCGGCACAAGACGAAGAGGTTGAGGAGGGAGGATGTTGTGATGATGATTAGTGTTGGGGGGAAGGAGAGGACGTTGGATGAGTTTGGGGGGTTGGTCAGGGAGGCGGATGGGAGGTTTGAGGTATGGTTTCCTTCCTTCTTCTCGGTTCACGTGTCCCCATAACGGCGACGGTGCGGATTCATATCCTGATTCTCTCAATCTAGATCGACAAAGTGTACCCAGCTCGCGATCATTTCGCGGTGGTGTCCGTGAAGCTTGGGACTGCAAAGCCGTCTGATCTTAATGGACATTAGGTATAGCACTTGATTGTGGGTTGAAACGGTTCAGATTCAGCGCACATCGAGGTCAGATGTTCCTGTTGACACTTACGAAGGCTACTGGTAAGGAGTCGCGACTCTGGTTCAATAGCTAGGACTCTCGTCGAACCTTCGTTTCAAGCTAGTGTAATCATGCCTAGCACTCATCATTATGTTTCTCCGTGTTGCATGCCCTGCTTAACCTTAGTCATGCTGTCTCAACTACACAAGGCGATCCATCACTCCGTAAGTTTTTGAAAATTGCCCAAGCTCTTATCCATCACTCCTCTGCCGCATTGATGGAGAGGTCCAACATGACCCTTTTCTCTCGAGTATCTTAAAGCTAGCCTACTGTCCGTGACCCGTACCCCATCCCAGTCCTCTCCAACACAGAAGTAGAGTCGCTGTCTCATCGTTTTCGAAAGAGACCCAACTATGTGCCGTGATTTTTCTCAAATTGCCGAATTCCCTTTTGATCAGGATAGTAGAAATACTCTGAATTCCTCTGATGCCGAGTCGGTTGTGCGATAGGAGGTGAGATGCTTTTGGTAGCGCTGAGGAGGGGCGGAGAGTATGCTGTATGGGAGTGAAGGAGGTTGGTCCGATGCTTGGCCTATTTGGTACCAGTAGCCAAGGGTGGCTTACACTGGTTGTGAAATAAAGTCAACATCGAGGAAGGTGTATGACAACTCCGTAGATGATTCCCAACCTCAGGGATTCTCGAGCGAATGGGGAAGGAAGGACTGATAGTCGTCACTCGGTATGTAGGAAATAAGTGCCAGTGGCCCACACAGTATTATCCATGTATTATCAGTATTAACGAAGGACGGTTATTTAGCTCAGACTCAAATTACAGATCCGCATATTATACCCTTACTATATCCCTTCCCCTTCCTTTACCTCAACAAGCTCATGCATAAAAATTCCGCCCCGAATGTCCCAAGATCAAAGCCCAAGTGGTGACTCCAATGGCTGCTACCAAGCAGAGAGACTGTTGTAATGAGAGAATAATCTGTAGGGATCATACTGCTTCTTGAGCGCATGCAATCTCGGTAGCTTCCTTTCGCCATACCACGCCTTCTCATCCTCGTCTCCGTTCGCGAGATTGACGTAGACTTCGAGGGATTGGGAGCCGCTGGTTGGAAGAAGCAGATTGCGGCTGGCCTGACCGACTTGGGCGACGGTCGAGGTGAGATTGTTGTCTTCGAAGCCGAGGTCGAAATGGCTGTATTGTAATTACGTGTCAGCGAAGACAATGACGATCCGTGCGATCAACATAGGAGTGGATTAGAGGCTTACACATAAGCAGTCGCGTTCCTCCATGGATACGCCGTGGCGTCATCTGGAACCTCTTGCGCCACCCGATTCGGGTATTGAACAAGTGCCCATATCGCTCGTTGAAGACCAGGATAGGTCTTATAAACACCTTCAACGTAGTTTGTGAAGTTCGTGAGCGCGGGAACGTCGATCTGGTAGAGATTGATACTGTAGACGCTGTGCTTGAAGCCTTTGATGCAAGCTTGAGCATCAATCCCGAATTTGGATGAGGGTTCGATATCTTTCCATGGTATTTCGGTGATGTTTTGAGCAAGAGGCTTCAGTTTCTTGAGAGGCTCGACATATTTCATGCCTTCGGCTAATGGGCCCGCGTAGACCACGTTGACAAGGAAGAAAGTCTGGAGCAGATGCATAAGCTCTGGCAATTCCAAAAGGCAGGATCCGAAGGACTTACACCCCCAATGTCTTCATTGTAAGCAATACCGACTTCAAACGCCAGGGCGTCTGGTTGATTGTCTGCGTACGACCTGAGATACTCGTAAATTGACTCGTTGTAACTGCCCGCGATCCTAAAATCGGCGTTCATCGCTTGTCCATTATTGGTGAAGTCATAGACTTCATACGTCGCATAGGTGACTATGCCAAAGTTGAACCCTGCACCTCGGATCCCCCAGAAGAGACCGGAATGGGATGTTGCGGAGACATCCAAGATATCACCACGACCAGTCACCATTCGTACGGACTGAAGGGCATCAAGCTGAAGACCGTGAAGTCCACCATAAGGCCCAATACCACCGCCCAAGGTAGCACCCAAAAGACCAACGCAGGAGTCGGACCCGACCTCTATAGGAAGAGTGAGCACACGTCCTTAGATCGAAGATCATCAATTCTCTTACGAAACTCTTTGCCCGCATCATACAATGGTCCACTGACATTCCCAAAGCGGACTGATCCGCCTACAGTCATAGTGTTTGCAATTTTGTCAACTGCAACCGTGTTGAAGTTGCCCAAGTCGACTTCGATACCGTTCTGTATCGAGCTAAATGACGTTGAGTAACCATGTCCACCGCCAGTCCCGAGGAAAGAGATGTTGTTTTTATAAGCGTATTTTATCTAATCGGAGCAGGCGTCAGCAGTGCTCGCCAAAGACCTCTCATGCCCAACGCATTGAAGGTGGAGGAAGGCTTTCGCCCGGACTGCACAACGCACAATCTTCTGGACATCGGTATCCAACGCCGGCTTCACGGATACGACATAGCTCGGTGCGCCAAAAGCATTCCATCGCTGAGTCGTTTCTGACGCGTAATTGGGATCGCTGGGTAAGTAAACACCCGTCTTAGGCGAGAGGACTCGTCGAAAGTGGGTAGCAATGGCAGGACCAGATACAGCATAGACTGGCGTAAGAGCCAAAAGGAGCGCGCACCCCAGGAACTGTAAGGAATGCATGGCAGCGGCAAAGTACGTCAGGCTGAAGCGTGTGCATACTCGACTCTGGAGACACGAGGGGTTTATGTAGACTTGGATGATGGCAAGCTGTTGCCTCATTGATGCACACAGACACCATGTTTGCCTGTGTGGATGGCCCCCTCTAGCTAACGCAATACATCGTTGTTTGTCCGCATTAGGAAAACAGGTCATACATGTTAGCATTCAAGACAAGATCTTCGAGCATAGGCCACCGAGTACTACCCAAAGAATGCTCGTACAGTGCGTGCGCATTACATCCGTCCCGCCCATCCCAAGATACGTCAGTTTTGCAGAGTGCATGAATTGGGAGCACAAGGCTGCCTACTCGTAAGAAACGAGAGACTTCTAAGATGGTCTGGAGCGATCTGGACACCTCCACAGTCAGCTTCTCGGATCCGAGAGGGCGGGCAGTGGGTGCGCCGAGGTGATTGGTGGGAGGAGTCGGAGTTAGCAGGACTGGGGGAGCTCGGGTATTTTTCTATCACATATATCGCCAAGCTAACGGGAGTCGGAATACGATCGCAGAAACAGCCCGAGGAGCATGTGGCGTTGGGCCATATTGATCAAGACATGCAGGCTTTGCGGATTGCCCGATCCGGTGATATGATGAGAACGGGCACGCACCGCCATAAGTCCCCGATGCTCCTTTCGGGAGGCTCCAATGACGAGTGCATGAGAAGCAGGGGATCGGACAGCTGACGAATGATGTCTGACATCTCATCGAGGGCATCGCGTGTTTTGCTAATCCTGGGAGGCTGACTCTCGGACAATTCATCAAAACCATTCGAAGGTCGCTTTGGCGTGCCGGAAATTCCACAGACTGTGCCTGCGACCTTCGGAAACGTCTTTCTATCACCAAGACTCTTACCGTGCCATTGGTCGCTCTCTTCAAGTACTTGCCACACTCCATTGACAATGGAGAAGATCGACACTCATCACCACATACTGCCTCCAAAATACGTACAAGGTAGGCGGGACATGCCACTTTCCATATGTGCAGTTGAAGTAACGACCAACCACAGCATGGATGAATGCGTCTGGGATTCCGAAGGGAATGAAGATGCCGGAATGGAGCACTCAATTGAGTCTTGACTCCATGGCTCGCAGTGGTGTCGGAGTCAGCATCTTATCCATCAGTGCTCCAGCCGTAGGCTTCTCCAAAGACAAAGCAGAGGCAGCGTCTTTAGCCCGCGAAAACAACGAATACGCGGCGTCACTCCGAGATCAGTCTCCTTCTCAATTTGGCTTCTTCGCGACACTCCCAAATCTCGATGATGTGAAAGCTTGCATGGACGAGATCGCTCACAGCTTCGACGTACTTAAAGCTGACGGCGTAACGTTGCTCACGAGTTACAGCGCAAAATATCTGGGACATCCCGACTTCGGCCCCATCTGGGACGAGCTTGATCGCCGCGGAAGCGTTGTTTTCATACACCCCAGTGCCGATATACACGCAGGAGTGTTGAAGGAACCTTGGATCCCAGCACCGATAATCGACTTTCCTCACGAGACAACTCGCACTGCCGTGCATATGATTATTGCGAATACCGTGCGAGAACACCCCAATTGCAAAATCATCCTCTCCCATGGCGGCGGGACATTACCATACGCGGCAACCAGATTTGCGTACCTTTCTGCAGAAGGAAATTTCATGCAAAAGTCTGCCGAGGAATTCGTGGAGGATGCGAAGAGTTTCTATTATGATCTCGCGCTCACAGCATTTGATCATCCAGTGAGGTTGTTGCGGGAGTTTGCCAGGAAGGACCACATCCTGTATGGGAGCGACTTTCCGTTTGCACGGGAAGGCATTGTTGCACAGCAAGTAGCTAACCTCGATCAAATCTTCAGTGGGATGAGCAGGGAAGAGGAATTCTCGATCAGGCGCGGCGCTGCATTGAAACTGTTCCCTCGGCTAGCAAAGTCGTGATATGAACAAGAGAAAATAGAGGAAGACTGCAGTCATCTGGCTTGTTTCATGGCTTGAAGTCAATCCTGCTTGCGGGATCTTGGGCTGACCGCTGAGAGGGATGTGGTGCTATTGACCTCTAATAGCCTTCTGATATTTGCGAAGCCCGGCCTAAGTTTTGTCACATGCTATCCTCAGTCCGCTAATCCCCCACGGCTGCAAGGCACCTCGCCGTTGACTCCGCCTTTGAGAGCCTTGTTGAATTTGCCTGGTGTTGCAGAAGATCAAAATGTGGATGATCGGGTAATCTGGTATTCGTGATTAATCTTGTATGACTGCATTTGTAGTTCCGACCAGGACAAATTCTCTGGTAGCCCCCCACACCGCCATGTTGTCAGCTTGGACGTCCCAATGCTCTCATATGTGCGACCGCATCATGAATCCTCAGCGTCAGCTTTCCAGCTCGACACTTAGAAATGGCGAGATAGTTGGTCTAAGTGATGGATTGGCTTTAATGAGATGGGATACCAGATGTCATTGGGGAAACTACGAGATCTTGGCATTTGATAGAAAGAGGACGCTCTAGCTAGATTGGGCTCGTGGATTTAGAAATAGCACTAGCACTGGCACTAGCGAGGCGCAGTCTCCTCAAGATTGATATTGTTGATGAGAAGCCTTGGTGAGGCTGATTGAGCTTTATCCGATCGACTTTTCCAGATTGACTGTTCATTCTAGTTGCCGCGAGATTACTTGCTGTACACCGGAGAATCTGCAGGGTCTCGAAGCCAGCCAAGGTAGCTTAGCCACTCAGTAAGCATAAGATAACCCATGGTCATCAGCACTAGCAGGATCACCTGCATGTAGCGCATCTTGGTAGGATATCTAGCCAGATACTACATACGCACTTTCTAAAGATCGCTGATGTCTATCGAGATCTGCCTCGTCATCTGCATCGGAGTTGAAACATCTTAGGCTGCCTGCATATCAATCAAACGCGATCTTGAGCACGAAAAATTTTCAGCTCCGATGATAGAATGCCGGGGCAGAGTCTTTGAGCATACCATAGTTCTAAGGATATTTGTTCTACTAAGTTCATAATGATGAGTTTTTGAATTGTCATGAACTTGGACACTACCGACTGAGGGAAAGCACTATGAGGGTGTGGGGTTGAATGGCCGGCCTTCCCATTGTGCTGATATCTAGGGCCAGTCTAAATTCTGAAAGCGTGTTTCTTGGTGATCTCCTCGTTAAAACTCGACTTCTGACCAGTCTGCTGTTCGCTTAGCCTGAGGCTGGAGTAGGGGACTTACGGACTCAGCAAAAGGACGGGACATGCTTCAATCAAGCCCTCACAAGTGAAGTTGCTCCGCCTCTCAAGAGCACGAGAAACATATGAGAGAAAGCTTGCTCCCGCGATTTATCGTCGTAGAAGACAGATTATATCTACTTGTCGACTAAGCACTGAGAGTATGGACAACATCAGGGTGATCCTGGCAATATCCGAGGAGAATAGTGATGAGCATCATGCACTCTCACTATCTAACCTCATTCAATTTACCGGAGGATTAGACCTGGTCACGCACAACCGGGGCGTTTGAAGGTGGGGTATGTTCGGAGGTTTGATTTTGTTTCGGAGGATTCAAAGATCGTAGGTGAGGATACCTAATTGGTCTCCATGGCTTGCATACATCATCTCGAGGGACCTTCCATAGACAGAGTGCTTCTGTGTCATGGCGTTCGATAACGTTGTTACGTCGAGATATAGCCAGTCAACTTTTACGGGAGGAGGCGCAGCAGGGTGAATGAAACCGTGCATGAGATCAAGTTCAAGTCCTTTGTCCTACATGCAAGGGTCTGAAGAGTACGCCTGAGGGGCTACAAATCTGTCCTCCGGTGGGTTCTACGCTTACTTCTTCTCATTTGAAGTATGGTGCTGTATACAAAGTGGCGCTCTATTCATGTGCTGATTTTCCATACATTGGTAGGAACATGGCTTGTGGTGGCTTTCATTCGTCAAGATAAGATCTCGTCCTTTCCAGTGTCTCGGTAGAGGAGAGGAGAAGCCAAGTTTAGAAGGTTCATGCATGAGCATCAGAAATGCCTTAAAAAGTCGACGTATGTAGATCGTCCCGGGTGGCTTTCCCCTGCATGCACATGGTCAAGTTTTCAACGTCCTTTGTCAAAATGGTGTCGGGGCAGACCCAAAGTATAGGTCCCTTCGCTTGTAAGGGTCCTTCAATATGTCGAAAAACTTATAGACTCCCTGGCACTAGACCAGTTCGGATACTGGTATTACCGGATATATGTCATTGGCCACAGACTCTACCAAGCAAGTCCAGGCTGTGCTGGGGTTTTCTCCGCGATCACAATCGTCAATCTAAGCTTTAGACTTGTCAAAGTGGTCGGAGGGTTGCCATTTCAAGCGTTCGGGCCGAAGATATGGCCTACGATCGAACGATCACGAAAGATATGCGAGTCAGGATGAACGGCATCTCCGGATCGTACTCGAAGGGTGATAGCTCCCCAAAATCGACGAACTTCTAATAAATAGAAGGAGACTGCCCAGATCGAGATTCTGGAAAATCGTTGTTCAATTCCTCATCACCTTTACACCTGCTGAGTGATACTCAGATAGTTCAGACTTAGTCAGACCCAGCAGAAAAAAATGTCTATTCCCAAAGAGACTACGGTTTTGATTGTCGGGGGTGGTCCGGCAGGCTCATACTCAGCTTCGGTACTGGCACGCGAAGGAGTTAAATGTGTCTTGTTGGAAGCAGATGTATTTCCAAGGTGCGCCATAATTGGAGTGCAGCTGCTGTATCGACCTGGCGGCACTTGACTTCCTTGCGCACCATTCTCTAGATACCCACCTACTGACTTTGGTAGATATCATGTCGGCGAGAGTATGATCGCATCGATGCGCCATTTCCTGCGATTCATAGACTTGGACAGTACATTTGACAACCACGGCTTCAGAAAGAAGGTAAGGCAAATCGAATGCCAAGATTAAATACCTACTAACAGCTCCTTCCCAGCTGGGTGCAGCATTCAAGATCAATGACAAGCCTGAGGGATGTAGGTCCTTTGTGGTCGTTGCAGAGCATACCGGATTTCTCGCTAATTACGTGACAGTCACGGATTTTATTGCTGCTGGCGGCCCAGACAATTACGCATGGAATGTAGTCCGCTCTGAAATGGACGACATGATGTTCAGACATGCAGCAAAGTGCGGTGTAGAAGCCTTTGATGGCGTTAAGGTCAACTCAATAGAATTCGTTCCTTCAGACAGCCCGAATGATTTGGCGGACCCTGATACTCCCAATCCCGGACGCCCGGTCTCTGCTACTTGGTCACGCAAAGACGGAACCTCCGGCGAGATCAAATTCGATTATATTGTGGACGCAAGCGGACGAGCTGGTTTGGTGAGCACTAAGTATTTGAAGAACCGAAAGACCAATCAAGGACTGAAGAACATTGCCAATTGGGGTTACTGGAAAGGAGCGAGCAGCTATGGGGTCGGCACGCCAAGAGAGGGTGTACCATTCTTCGAAGCGCTCACAGGTACTGTTCCGACTGAAGCGTTTTGCGCAACACTTGAAGATTCTGATATGTTTCTTTTTAGATGCAAGTGGCTGGTGCTGGCTTATACCACTACACAATGGGACTACATCCGTTGGTATTGTCCAAAACCAAGGCCTTGCCACCGAAAAGAAAAGGGCCCTAGGGTCACCATCCACACAGGAATTTTACAAAGAATCTCTCAAGTTGGCCCCAAGGATCTCCGAACTCCTCACCAACGGCGAGCTCGCGACTGAAATCAAGGCTGCGTCAGATTGGTCCTACAGCGCATCCTGCTACGCCATCCCAAATGTTCGCATTGCGGGCGACGCAGGTTGCTTCATTGACCCATACTTTTCATCCGGCGTGCATCTGGCGCTATCAAGTGCTTTATCAGCTGCAACGACAATTCGTGCAGCAATGAGAGGAGACTGCGACGAGCGCACTGCCATGAAGTGGCATTCAAGCAAAGTCTCGGAAGGGTACACTCGCTTCCTGCTTGTGGTCTTGAGTGCTCTCAAGCAGATCAGGAAGCAAGAGGAGCCGATCTTGAGCGATTGGGATGAGGAGGGTTTCGAAAGAGCTTTCGCATTCTTCAGACCAAGTAAGGCCTCTTATTAGCCGGGACAGCTAGCATGAACCCCATTACTGACACCGTTCATAGTCATTCAAGGAACAGCCGACGTAAGCGGCAAGCTCAGTCAACAGGAGCTTTCCAGCACTGTCGACTTCTGTCTCAACGCTTTCGAGGCACATGATCCGGACCAGACTAAAGCAGTCATGAAGAAACTCGAGACTGTGAACGCCACTAACGGTATCGAAGCAGCAGCTACGGCTGTTAATAGTACCGAAATGTCTCCCAGCCCTTCTACGGCACAGACCGAAGCGAAGCTTCAAGAGAAGGCCAAAGTTGATCCTGAAGGTCTTTCGCCGGAGGAGCTGCGGATGTTGAAGACTATTCGCGCCCGACAGATGCTAAGGACGGAGGACTCCATGAACCTCAATAATTTTGGTACCGATGCTATCGATGGGTGGGCACCGCTTATCTCAAGGGGAACTTTGAGTCTTGTCAAGGTCGCAGCCAGCTCGGCTCCAAAGCCTCTTCCGGTCAATCTCGGCGTCTTTCAAGGTGCCAATATGGGGGATGTGAGGATGCAAGAGCAGCAGGCTGCCATCGCAGCTCATTGAGACTATTTATTGGAAAAATTCGTAGGTCTCAAACACGGACAAGAGCAACGCCACATTTGTCTTTGGAATATTGAAGCACATCAGGGTGCGATATTTCAACATAAGATTAGTAGAGAGTAGTGACTCATTGCTCACACTAAGAGATTTCTCCTGTTGTCCTCTCTCGGATGATGTCTTTTATGTGATCTTCAAAATCTCATGAACATATCGTCCCTCTTGTCGTGACAAAGTGACCGTTTTTTCCACCGACTGAATTTTAAAATAATGTCTCCAAATGGACGGAATTCCTCGCCACAATTTTGTATATTCAAGCCCTCATTCTGCGTGAGTACTACGCGTCGTATTCGCGCTGTGTCAGCTTTGTCAATCCCAGCTACTTAAAGAAGTTCTCTCGCATTGCATAGAGACATCACAGTGCATGTGGCAATCAGAACAACTAGTAGAATTAGGTCCCCATAGTGCTTCACCTGTATCCACCTACAGCTTCGCACGATCAGCGATTGTTCCATCTAATCAGTCGTGCTTACTGTCTAACTTTCTCAAAACCATCGTATACCTCCCCGTAGTTGTTGATATCCATGAGTCTGCCTGCCTCGCGCCAGTTTTGCCTCAATTAATAGTAATAATTAACATGAACTTTGGACCGATTAGACGATCAACAGGATTGAGAGCCGATAATTGTCTCACAGGCTTATCTACAATCCCATGTTGTGGCCTGGGCGTCGATATGTTTATCGATTCCCGCTCGCCTCACTGCAAGTCCACCAATAAGCGGGTCCGCTGAGAGCAACCCAAATGTCGATGGAGAAACGTGAGTATCGAGGCAATCTTACTGCGGATTGAATGTCGGTTTGTGATCCTTCTACGACCATTCGGGCGTAGATATTTGCTTTGCTTGATGGGGCTAAGAACATACGAAAACCTTGGTATGACTGTGACCTCTTCGCCTACGTTCGTAAGTTCGGCAAGCACAAATTAGATTCACAGCCAATCTCAGCTTCATTACAATTTACAGAAATCTTACCTGATTCCCTGTGTGTCAGCTGGGCGTCACGAGGGGCCTATTCTTAGTCTTTGCTTCACCCTTCACCTTTTTGTTTCCCCGACAGGTCGCAGGCACAAAGAGACCGGCATAAAATGCGATGTCAGTCCACTATCGCTATTACTGCTGCACTCTCTTCCGGACACCTCAAATTTCTACCTCAGTCATTTGATACTCCTAATTCATATCAAACCACAAATACCTAAGCTGTTCCTGCTCACACAAAGTGCCACCGTTACTTCAATAACTCGGGAAGTGTTCGATAATGAATCCTCCTTCAAGCGAGGCATGTGTCAAAGAAGCAGAAAAAGGTTCTGATTTCGTAACACCGATACCTAAAGTTCAATGGGCAGGGGCAGGAAAGTACTCAACGTTAGAGAGAAATGCCCCTTGCGATAGAAATCGCAAGGACCACCCTAATCCCAAGGAGGCTGGATTTCAGAAGCTTATCGCCAGATCAACGGACGGACAACTGAGTCTCTTCGAATGGACAGGTCCGAGTAGAAACCTTCTACAACAGTGTGAGCAAATCGAGGTGCGTTGGGGTGACAGCTGCGGCAGCTCGTCTGAGGGTTTTGGGTCTCCCGAAGACCGTGTGGAGACAGAAGGGAGCACAATCACCTCTGGCAAGCCGAAATCCGAGTCAACGATCTAGAGGACATTTTGAGCAAACCGTCAATTTAATTCCTACACCATGACCTATTTAATGACTCATGATTCGTGGATCATGGCCTAAATAGACTACAGGCTCAGCATTGATGAAACAGACCCCCAGTCATTTGGAAGAATGAAGAGACTCGTTGTAGGACGTGGACAGGGTGAAGGAAGCCATACGAGGGGCGGGATTGAACTCTGCGTATAGAATTTTTTTACGCCAATTAGCGCTATGTTGGACACAGGACACACTGGAAATAGGGTAAGCATTTCATGCACATGGCTACGAATACCAAGTCTGGCGGCAGCGAAACAATTTGAAGGCTATCATTGATTTGAAATACCAAGTGAAGATTCGAATAACCCTTTTGATCGGCATGACACTCTTTTGTACTTATATTGCGTGTCAAAAGCTAAAAGGGCGAGTTTGTCTCTTTGCCTTCTCCTACCTTCGATTAGTTCTAGAATTGTATGATAGCCGAGTAAGCACTGCATTTAGTCATGATTGGTTGCCTTGTTTCGCTCATTGGTCACTTTCAGTACAGCTCTGCGGGGTACAACCAGACACGAAACGCCCGATTTGAGATCACCTCTTTGCTCACAACTTCAAGAAATCCCCTAGAACAGACGCCCTTGTCTAATCCTGTCTCCACAACCGAGCATCACGAATATCACGTACCCGCCAGCGCATCACCATGCCTGTCTCAAAGCAGAAGACTAGCACAAACCAAAATGCATGGGCCAAGTTGAAACAGCACATGAAGACAGAGCCTCGCTACGTTCCTGCTCTCGCCTACGGCCATATAAAAATATCGACGCCAAGACGGAGCTTCTTCAAGCGCTGGGTGCTGGGAAAGAAGGAGAAGGAATATACAAATGTGATGACAATCCACGCGCCAATGCCAAACGAGGTGGTTGAGAGACCGGGAGGACGACGTTGATTGAACGCGCCCAAGCGGAGAACGGGAGAACGACAACGATCTTGCAAATAAGAATGAAAACCGGTTGATAAAGAATGATGTCTGGTGGGCTTCAGTCTGATACAGGTTGAAAGTATGGAGGTTGAGGTAGTCTTGAGCGGAAACGACATAACGCGAGCAGCCGCCATACATCTCTACTCAATGCTGGTATGAAGAGTCAGAGGGCGAGGGAAAATTTTCAATGTGGTCCAAAACATCCATCAAATATTGTGAGACTCTAAATGCTCGTTCAGATGGAATACCTTGCTTAGCCGGAAATGGGTGACTTTCAATTCCTGACTTTATGTAAAGCTCAACTAGTATTTAGCGTGTATCGTGCCTGTAAAAACTCTGTTGTAGCGTGGTCATCCACGGTCGGCCGCGAACATTAAAAAGTCGACTTTTTAATTTTAAAACGACCTCTAGACTTATATCTACCTCGTGCGACTAGCTATACTATATATTAAAGTTATTATACGTAGTATCCCTTTCCTTGTGTACGGGAGGTACACGCTAACGGGAGATGCACGCATGGGTGGTGATAAGTCAGCTTAGGTTTGCTAAGATTTGCTAAGATTTGCTAAGCTGTTCCAAGTTTGGCCTGATAGAGTTAACCAATTATCACCCCTACGTCGATCTCCCCTTAGCGTGTACCTCCCGTGCACAAGGAAAGGGATAGGCTATAATTTGCCCCTAAATTTAGGCCCCGTGAGGTACGTTAAAATATCGCTTTATGGGGAGTCTTTTTTCCTTCCTAGAAGACTCCCCATAAAGCGATATTTTAACGTACCTCACGGGGCCTAAATTTAGGGGCAAATTATAGCCCGTATTATTACGGTTATATTTAGTATAAAGCTCTTATTATAAAACGACGTTATTATAGTTCTAGAGGCCTTTCTAAGTCAAAATTTCGATTTTAGTGAGGTTCGCGGGGCCGACCGTGGATGACCACGCTACAACAGAGTTTTTACAGGCACGATACAAGTTTAATGAGATTCCTTGGCACACTTTTCTACACTCAACCCCACGCGTTTTAGAAAAGTTTTGTGAATGTTATGATACGGCCTCGACAGCACCACTGTCATGTAGCGCTAAGAGTCATACTACATAAAATACGTTTAGAAGAGTCTATGCTATCCCTTTCCTTTTGAGCGGATGATCCGAGCTAGCAGCTAGCGTATCCGAGGCCAACCTGAAGATTCAGTTCGTCCATTTCGTCTCTATGATTGTATCAGCATAGCGACTTCAATGTATTGTTACGATGGCGAGTACCCCTGATATCTAAGGTCGCATAGCTTTTGACTGAGTTCAAGACCCAAAAATTGCTCCTGGCACACTTGATTCTAAAACAATGTTCCCAATGCATCGAGCCTCGTAGCTCGTGATCTTCATAAAAGTGTGACCATGCACGCAGATGGCTAGACGTAGTCATCTTATCTCCTTGATATGAGGCATGGATCCATTTTCGCTATCAGTGGGGGTTGCAAGTCTGGTTGGGTTGACTGCACATACCGTTCATGTTACGACAATCTATATTCGCGAAGTAAGGCATGGGAAAGAAGCCGCTTCGGAGATGTTGAGAGAGCTCAACGCTCTACATCATGATCTTGCACGGCTTGATACGTTCCTCAAGTCCCAGGAAGCCCTTCGGCCCTTTGACAACACCTCGGTTCTTGTCACAAGTACCTCTGCATGCCGTGAAAAGCTCAATATACTACAAAAGAAGCTAGATGGTGCCGGTTTTACTCGACTCAGCCGGATCAGATGGCCGCTCAACCTGAAGGAACATCGGGAAACGATAACGGAACTTAGAGCTCTTGCTCAATGGATCCAGTTTGCCTTAACCATTGATGGTTGTGCATTGCTCTCAAAGACATCGGACGAAGTGCTAGATACACTAAAACGTCAATTGGAAACATTTCAGCTGGTTGAAAGCATTGGCGATCGGACGCACTCAATAGAAAGATCTTTGAAAGAGCAAGCCCAAGCTGCCAAGGACCAGCGTGTAGCGGAGGTACGCGAAGGAGTCTTGAATTGGGTCTCTTCCATTGATCATGAGCAGAAGCACCATGACATGCGTGTTCCGCGTGTAGATGGTACCGGGGAATGTTTCTTAGACTTGGAAGAGTTCCAGCGTTGGCGAGACGAACCACAACTGTGCAACAATGTCCTCTGGTGTCAAGGTATTCAAGGCTAAGGAAAATCTATTCTAGCGTCCTTAGTGATTGATCGATTGAGAGCTCATCGGTTGAAGGAGAATGTCGTGGTCGCCTACTTCTACTTTGATTATCGAAACCAGGAGACCCAGTCAGCCGAAAACGTGATCTCCAGCATACTGAGACAAATTGCTCTAGGAAAGTCTGAACTTCCGCACTCAGTTGCAGAGCTTTACCGCAAGCTGAAAGGGCAACGGAGACCACAGCAGCAGGAGCTCGAGCAGACAGTTCAAAAATTATGTGCGGATTTCGATAGGGTTTTCATTTTAATCCACGCTTTAGATGAGTGCGATGCGAACAATCATAGGAACTCAGTTCTTGGGTTTCTAGAAACCCTGCGGAGTTCGTCCTCCGTAAGTATATTCGTGACCAGCCGTCCACACCTGAAGGATACTACAATGATATATGAGACGTCCTCTAAAGTGCTAATTGAAGCAGAAAATTCCGATTTGAGGAGATATGTGTCTCAGGAGATAGAAAGCAGCGATGCCGTCGAAGAAATCGACATCGCTTTCGAGGAAGACATCATTAAGAAATTCGTTGCAGGAGCTCACAGGATGTACGTAAAGTCTCCCATGTGTCTCATAATCTTCAATTGGTCATCTAGCCGATCATTCATTCCGTGCTTTCGCGAGCTGATACTTAAAGTACCCAGGTTCCTACTAGTAGTGCTACAGGTCCAGGCAATTCTGAGCGAGACTTCTGTCGGGGAGGTGGAAGAAGCCTTAGATATCATGCCAAGTGGTCTCAACGATGCAGTTGAAGAAACGCTACAGAGGATCCAGAAACAACCAGAAAAGCGAAGAACTTTAGGCATGAATACGCTAATGTGGATATCTCACTCGAAGAGACCGCTGAGGGTCGCGGAACTGAGTGAAGCGCTTTCGATAAGACCAGGAGAGTCTTACTTAAATCCGAAGTTTCGCAAGAGGCAAGGGTTGATGCTGGCCTGCTGTATGGGCTTGGTCATAGTCGACAAGGAAAGCTCTGTCATTCGTCTCGTTCATTACTCGGTACAAGAGTACTTCAGTGAGCATCATAGCCGGATATTCCCTTTTGGTAAACAGTCGATCGCCGAACATTTGGTGATGTATTTGATGTCTGATGCGTTTGCTCTTGGTAGCAGTGAGGATGAGTCAGAGATACTCACATTGATTGGTCGCCATCCCTTTGCAACATATGCTACTCGCAACTGGGGAGACCATGTGCTAGATGCGACGAGCAAGATGTAGATATTTTGGCTCTTAAGTTTCTACGCTCGAATCCCCACCGAGCGTGTTCACTTCAGATCTGTTACTATGCACGTGGACGCCGTAAGGAGTACTGGGAGGAAGAGGAAGCAAAAAGCCGCAATGGGCTACACATCGCTGCTTCGTTTGGCCTTTGGGGGCTAGCAGAGGAATTACTGGACTCCGGCGAATGCGATGTAAAGTCCTTGACAAAGATGGGCACTACACCGTTAATTGTAGCAGCAGCGAATGGACACAAAACCTTTATAAGAATGCTGCTAGATAAGGGCGTGGACCTTGTGAATGAAGACTGGTATGGCTCAGCTCTACACTGCGCCGCCGAATCTGGGAAACTTGTGGGCATATCGGAGCTTTTGAGTACCGGAATCAACGTCGATCTCAAGGACTCTCATGGATGCACTCCATTACATTGCGCTACATTATCCGAACATGCTCACGCGATGCAGTCTTTGCTAGACCATGGTACAGACGTCAACGCTGTAGACCTTCATTTATACACCCCTCTCCGCTACGCCGTAGTGTGGAAACACCATGAGTCGATCTTAGAAGTCTTACTAAGGAATGGAGCAGACATGGAAATGCGCAGCGGCTCTGGATTCACTGTTCTTCATCTTGCGGCTAACATGGAACTTAAGGACTTACTTCTCCTACTCTTGAATTATGGAGCAGAGGTGGATGCTAAGCATTTATACGGAAACGTCGCTCTTCACTTCGCAGCCGAACAAGATAACGCCGACATTGTCCATATTCTGCTGGAGCGAGGGGCAAGTATAGAGGCTCGGACTTTCAAAGGTGCTACCGCCCTTTGTCTAGCAGCACAGCGTGGAGCAGATCCAACAGTCAATCTATTACTAGAACATGGTACTAACACTTATGTGGCTGGCAACAATCAATTAACGCCTCTTCTTCACGCGCGTAAGGAGAAGCATGGTAATATCATACGGGCGATATTGAAGGCTCGCGTGGGCACAAAGGTGCAGGGTGAAGATGGAGAAATAAAACTTGATTTTCCGTTTGACGGTGAGTTCAATGAAAGTCATAGACTTTTATCACAATTGGAGGAATCAAGACGCCCAAATATCATGCGCGACCTCGCCTTGATACACAAGATGGCTGAGGAAAGGTCTTTTGGAATGTCATCTCATTGCACGATACTGGAGCACGACTCACCCCCAACATAACATCGAAGCACCTAAACCCCTATCCAGGAGAGCCGCCAAATTTATATCTACTAGCACCTAGTAGTCTTACTCCATGCCATGACCGCTTATTTGCCTCCGTTACGCCACCATTGGGCAGGGCATTTGTGACCTAGTCAAAAATGCGACAGGAGAACGAGCTCAAGAATGTCAAGATCGCCTTCACGTTTCACTGCGATCACTTTTTGAGGCATCACCATTCAGTAATGTCAGGATTCGGAGTTATCCTATTTGTTACTACATCAGTCGCAAGATTACTTAGTATTTGCTATTATTTAAGGCAGCCTAAGTCCTTACATATGTCTCACCCTAGGGATTTTCACCCGAAGTCTACTTATTCTCTAGGACGATAAGGTAGTGGACCACAAGGGGCGAGGGCTCTACATATCATCGATTCTTTCTAGGCATTGTCCCTAATAACAACACTAGGTTAGGACTTTGGGGAGGGTAAGTGCACGAGATCCTATTAATCCCCTGAACCTAGGAACCTACCAGCTCATAGGATAAGGCGTGCAGTGGCAAGAAACGAGCGGCAATGTAGTCATAATCGATTCGCAGGTCGATGGGGTGATGACTTGTTATCATCATCTTGAAGACTGGCAGATGCAGATGCTGTTCGCCAAAATATAACGACATTCACTTGATGTTCTTCTAGTGGTATCAGAGACTTGGAATGAGACTCCATCGGGGCTGTATTCACAATTCATGGGTATCTAAATCCTACTCCACTGTAAAAACCAACGCCAGACCTTTTCCATCACCGTAAGTCGTCATCAGAATTCCACCTCCCCTAGCCCTCTCTCCTTAAGAGCTCCCTGAACGCCCTTCTTAACCTTTCTCACCGCCTCCCTCCAGACACCCTTACTATCACCCTCTTCTACGACCCAGAACATCCACTTTGCCACACTAAGGGCCTTGTCCATGTCCCTCTCATCTGTCACGACCCGCTGCAAATACTTCACCAACGCATCTATATCCTCAGCGTAGGGTGCTTCGTCTCTGAACTCCTCAAACCACGCACTGATTGCCTCCCTCAGTTCAGGAAGTCGACTAAAATTTTGCGCGGTGAATGTGGGCTTGGACGGGCGTGGTGGAAGGGTAAGCGTACGTTGGCCGACAGCGTGACGCTGGATGTTTGGGGGTCTTTTTCGTTTGCTGGCAGTGAAATCGATACCGCCTTTCTTCTGTAATCGGTCACGTCTGGCTTGTGCGAGGACTTCACGACGGATGTCGTCTGGAAGGGCTGCGAGGAAATCGTTTGGAATCTCTTCAGGGGGGTCCTCGGTTATTCCTTTTGACGAGGGGGAAGTGGGGCGAGCGTTGGCGACGAAGTTGGATTGAGTCAATGTTGGGAATCCTGCCGTGGAATGCTTGTTACCGCGAGAAAATAAGCGGCCACGCTTTTTTGTGGGCGTTACCAACTTCCTTGGGAGGGGTATAGGTTTGCGAGGTGACTGTGGCAGCCGTGCTTGAGCTCCGGGTTTGTGCGGCGACTTTGGGTAGAAAGCTAGGATCTCGGCACGAACGTCTGCAGGCAAGGCGTCTAAAGTTTCCTTGTCGAGTTGAGAGTGAGGTGGTATAGCATCAGCAGGGGAAGTTGGAGTGTTGGAGCGGGACCTCCGTGCCAATGCACCTCCAGGGTTGCTTTGCTTTGAAAGAAGCTTCGATCGGATGTCACGAGGAAGTTCGTCAAGTACCTCAGGGTCGACCTGAGTTGGTAACACGAATTGAGTACCAAGAGTATTCAATGGCAATCGAGGTTTGCCGCTTGGAGAGGTCTCTTTCGCGAAGGCAGCTGCGGGGTGAGGACCAGGAGTGACTTTAGGCTTCTGTGGGCTTTCGATATCATCTGCAGTAGTGTCATCGGCCGGTAAACGAGTCTTTGGCGGGATGGAAGCTGTGAATTGCAACCGTTTCTGACTACTGTCTTGTGGTTTCTCGACGGTCCCTTTGAGTGGCTCGAGTCTCTGCATTTGCACGCCAAGTCCTCTCAGCTCGCCTGGAGAGAACCCGAAGCCTCGTAGAATAGAGATTGCTTCTCTTCCAATGACCTCTTTTTCATTGGTTGCGACGCCAAGGATGAGACTCTTGTTGAAGCTATCGCACTTGCCATGGCCAAGATGTTTTGGCGGATCTAGAGGAGCATCTGCCGCCCGTCTCATGATCTTCATTGTGAGTTGCCGTCCTTTCACTTGCTCAGTGACCAGCCGCTTGTGCAATTCGTCGCACAAGCTTTGGATGAATTCCTCAGCCTGGTCTTGCGTTACGAAACGGATCCCCCAATTAACTTCTGCAGAAACCGATTTGCGGATGACTTGCTCTCCAATTTCAGTACGGTCGATGCCCCTTGAATAATCCCAGATCTTCTCGCCTGTCTTTGGTCCTAAAGTTGTAATCATCCGCTCCTTGGAGAGTTCCCGTACATCCTTTATGAACCTGACCCCAATCTCTTCCAGTTTCCCGCCTATACTGTAGGCAACTCCCGGCAGATCTTGGACTGTGAGACCTCCTAGAAATTCTAAGACTTCTTCGGGTTTGATGTGATGCTGACCTGCGGGTTTGGCTTTCCTCAAGGCGACTTTCGCGAGCAGTACATTACCTCCTATACCAACGGAGACTGCGCACCCAGTATTCTCTCTGACCTTTTCTCGTAAATTTGTGGCAATCTCATCGGCTTCTGCCTGCTCCCTCCAAATACTACCCTCATGAACACCCCTTCCTTCATGGCCCCCAGCGGCAATACACAGAGCACTCACATCGACTAGGGCTTCATCGACGCTCACGCTCTGAACTGTCCCCCCAATATCCATGAGGGCTTCGTAGAAGTCTCGACTCGCGTCCTCATAAGCAGGGAAGTCGTACGGTAAAACTTTCAATTCTGGACACATTTTCTGAGCATGCTTCATCCACATACCATTCTTGACGCCGTATTTGCGAGCGGGATAATTGCAACTGGCTATCTCTGATCCTGGCCCACCACCATGGGCAACTACGACCGGCTTCTCAACGTATTGAGGGAACTTCTTCAACGATACCGCGGCGAAGAAGCTGTCAAAATCAACGTGAAGGATGTATCGCCTTGACCCAGGAGCTCGTTTTTCTTGGGTTCGCTGTGACGAAGTCTTTTCTGCAGCTAGCTTTTGAAGTCTTGATTTGAGATCTGCTTTCCAAGCAGATAGGTGATGCAGCCGAGACTCTTCATAATACTGTTTGAGAAATTCTGGGTTTACCACCGTAGACTTTCGTACTCGTGGATCAGCTAGCAACATGGCATTGTGCTCTTCCGCAGTTGGCTTCATAGGAGTCTGACTTTCCGTCCGTGCTACACCAGCCGCTGAAAGCACCTTGTCTTTATCAAGATCATTAACGGTAGTCGCACCTGGAGCCTTGTGCTCTTGGAAATTGAGGCATTTCTTTTGAGCGACATCCTCATGTAAAGCACTAGGCTTTACAGCATGACCTTGAAGTGGTGAAACATGTTCACTGAAGTTGCTCGTATGCTCCAATACTCCATTGGTTTCCTTGAAAGCATCACTAACTATACCTTCTTCTGTCTTCAGGCTGTCCAATACACTAGAATCATTGATGACTCTCTCAGAAGACCTGTCGCTATTTACGCTAGGCGATTCATCACGAGGTCGCTGCTTCCGATGCTCTTCGGGCTGAGACTGTGTCAATGGCTGGTCGACTGCCAGTAAATCATCCGTAGTGCAGTCAATATCACTAACATCTTCGTGGAGGAAAACTGGCGCGTCGACGTCAGCGGCTTGATCGCGAAACGGGCTGTGTACAGCATCTTGAAATTTATCACCCGTCCCCTGCGGACCGTTGCTATTCTGCCGTACTTGAGTCCTGGAAGAGGGTTCACAGTCACGGGAGTTGAGCTCATCTGCAGCCCCCTTTACTTGGGCAGTATACCAGCTGGTATCCGTCTGATCTTTGTAGCCTCCATATAGATGATTGATCTGACTGGTGATATTGCCGTTGTCGAACCCAAGCACGCGCTGTCCGACTCCTTCGTCTACAACCCTGTATGCATCCCAAGGCAACAACTTGCCTGCACCAATACTGTCCACAACCCACGCTGGCTTGACAACCCGGTATTTCGAGAATTCCACCTTTTTCTTTGGAGTAAGGTTGCTTGCAATAATGTGGGTGACAGTAGTCTTGCCATCGAGATACTGCATGAAACCTCCGTCGTGGCTGACTATCAGGCTATGCAGATCGTTGAGCGAGGGCTGCGTGTAGCCGTTGACATGTGCAACAACGCCTCTGAAAATGGGAGCATTATTAGCAGACAATGACCGTCTTTCGGCGTCCAGATTCTGTAACTTGATCTTTTTCCGCCGGAAGTAATCGCTGAAGCCCCCAAACTTGGAAGACTCGTATTCTTCACCCTCCTCATCATGGAACTTATGCTGATCAATTCGCTTGCGTACTGCTGATGAATTTGCCTCCAATCTTGAGCCCATGACTTGCGTTTCCGGCGTCTATCACAACGGAACTCCAGCTTTGAGACTCTCGCCTTGGTAGGCGAATGATCTGTAGTCACATTTCCAGTATGATGTCGTCTCGGAGGCTCCACCTGAGCTCCAGACAGGGTGGGTAAGCTTAGATAAACGCCAAAGTTTGCCTTGTTCTTTGCAAGAAGTCATAGCACATCATTTCCCATCATACTCGCGTAGACTGACATGAAGCTAAAGACGGGCACTAACCGATACACTTCCGATTAGCACTAGAAAAACTGCTGAGCTCAAAACTTTTCCTAAGCCACTCACTTGACTTGACAGAATCAATTCAGAAACAGAACTCCGCGTCTATTCCTTGACCACTTTACATATCAGGATTAGTACCTCCAGCATCCGCCAAAAGATTTGGCATCACTGCTTGCCCGATATGTCAAACATGCTACCTGTAGCGGTCTACGGACTGACAGTACCAGCGGGCGATGTCATGGTTCCGGCAATTATCGACTTTCCTGCTACCGTGCGTGTTGAGGTTTTTCGTTACCCAGCTTCACAATTGCAAGTAATAATCAAAATGCTTTCTAGTTTCGGATCACGATGGCTGCCATTGACCCTAGCGCTATTCCCGAACACACTGGCACTGTCAATGGCAACACACCAGCTCGAGCGACGTTGAAGTTGGTTTACGATCCTCGCGGACCCGACATTGAGGACTCGGAGGAGGATTCCGAGGATGAAGAGGACGCACTCAAAGCTCTGCTAGAGGGTGCCGGATCTGAGGACGAAGACGATGAGGAAGACGACGAATCTTCGAGCGACGACGAGGAAAAGAATGGCGGGCCAAGTGATCCATCAAAGACTAAGAAAGCTCGCCGAGAAGCTTCTATGCAGCAAATGATCAAGTCATTGGCCGAATCACAAGACGATAGCGAAAATGATGTGGATATGGATAGTGCTCCGAAGGTGAATGGCTTGCTTGGCAAACCAAACAAGGGAAAAGGCAAGGCCCCTTTAGAAGATTCAGACGACAACGAGAGTGAGGAAGATAGTGAGGTCTCATTGGATGGCCTAGACGAGCAGGTTGTGTGTACTTTGGACCCGGAGAAGGTATGAGAATGATGGATGGATCCGCGGTCCTCAATGTGAAATCCCTACTCACAAAATTTGTCTAGTGTTACCAACAACCGCTCGATATCACCATTCCGGAAGACCAGCGCGCCTATTTCAAGGTATCTGGCACTCACGCAATATATCTCACAGGCAATTATGTCATTCCATCAGAGAATGGCCACAATCACGAGCACGAAATGTATGGTGGCGAAGAGGATGACTCGGATGGCTACGATATGTCCCCCGATGAAGACGAGCTCGAGCTACTGGATGAGGACGAGAGCGATGACCTTGATGATATGGAAGACCCGCGCATCAAAGAGATCGTATCTGAGGATGAGGAGGAGCCGCCCAAGCTCCTCAAAAAGGAAGAGCCAAGTCAAAAAGGCAAGAACAAGCGTGCTCATGAGGAGTCTTCTGATGTTGAGGCACCTGCTGCCAGCCTCGACGATATCATGACAAAGTCTCTTAAGCCAGCACCGCCAGCAGAATCTTCTACCAACGGGATCACCAATGGAGAGCCAAAGCTCAGTAAGAAGCAACTGAAGAAGCTAAAGAATAATGCCGGAAAAGCAGTGGAGGCAGCTGTGGATAACAAAGACGTGAAAATAGATGACACCGCAGCTAAAGAGGTCGATAGTCAGAAAGGGGACAAGAAAGTCCAATTCGCCAAGAATCTCGAACAGGGTCCTTCTGCTTCGCCATCAACGGTCAAGTCAGAAAATGGGGATAAGAGTAAGAGCGAAACAAAAAAGGATGACGGAAAGCCCAAGGCTAGCCTGGGCGTGAAGACAGTCTCAGGAGTCAACATCGACGATAGAAAGCTTGGTAAGGGCCCGGCAGCTAAGAAGGGCAGCAAGGTGGGCATGAGATACATTGGGAAGCTCAAGGATGGCAAGGTCTTCGACGGTGAGTCGGCTCGAAAATGTTTCCTCTACTAAAGATCCAAATTAACATTTTTGTAGCCAATAAGAGTGGCAAACCATTTGCTTTCACTCTCGGCCAAGGTTCGGTCATCAAAGGCATGGACATCGGTGCGACAGGTATGTCAGTTGGCGGGGAGCGTCGCATTGTCATCCCATCGGAATTGGCATATGGGAAAAAGGGAACTCCTCCAGACATCCCGCCTAATGCCGAGCTCACCTTTGACCTTAAGATGCTCGAGGTCAAGTAGAGCGTGGAAACGCTTTGCATCGACGAGCAAGACTGTACATTGGCGACAGTTTCGTCACTGCTCTCTCTAGTTTACTGAGCTCTAATGGCTCAGGTCTTCCACTTCGGTTCGATTAATGTGCTTTACAGCGATGATATCCGACTTGCATTTGTTGCATGGCATAGCAGGGAGGAGGATATCTTCAGTTCGGAAAAGTATGGCGTCGACGTTCGAGTCAGCAGGTGCATGGATGATGGCCATACATAGTAAAGTAATGTTTCTGTATCAAATTTTCTCCACGTCATCGAATAATCGTAGAGAGTCCCAATCGTGGACATTGGCAATTGCAACCGAGCCAACCAAGACTAGGACTAGTCCGCCAAGACCACTGTACGCGTGATCGCGTATTAACGCGTCTTCCCGTGGGGAATCGCGATCCCTCTCCCTGCGAGTCTGCCTCCACCGTTCCCATGCAAACACCACCAGTGCGCAACAATGTCTTCACCAGCTTCTCGGCGATCCCAGAGAGCTCAAACGCAGGGTACGCCGCGAGCTGCGCGCCAGAATGTTCCATCTTCGTCGCCCCTTTTATACCGTTCATCTCCGGCAGCCGGCCTAGACGGTAATGACCATATGGATATCAGCTCGCCCTTAAAGCAAGCCTCAGCGGCTGGCAGCACTCCTCGAGCCCCCCCGGGTGGTATGTCCATGGATCGACTGTTCTAGGGTGATGGTCGCTAATATTCAAAGACTCGTCTCCCATCAGATACGCCCCTTCCTCTAGCCCAACTCGAGCCGTCAATAGTGGACGAGAGCCTGACGTGCCGACCAGTAGCAGTGGCCTATTCGTACGCTCGTCAAGATCATCTGCACCAGGCAGTTCGGGCCCGAATAACACGAGAAGAGGAGACATTCATTCCGATGTCTTCGGTGCTACGCCTGCCAGAAGACGACGTCTCTTTGTCGATGAACATGGTGTGCCAGTACGCGATTGGCCTTCAGACCCAGCTACATTCTCCAACCTCGATCCGAATACATCGGAAGCAGATGCAATCGGAGGCTCATCCACGAGGATTATTTGGGGAACGAATATTTCAATACAGGACACCATGTCTACCTTCAAAGAGTTCCTTTTGGGATACCAAAAGAAATACCGTTTGTGGGCTGACGGCGCCACCGAAGAAGAGACTTCAGAGCCTGGAAGTGGAGGAGACGAGAGGGAGTATGTAATGATGTTAGATAACATGCGCCATCTTGGAGTCACTGGCCTCAATCTGGATGTCCGTAATTTAAAAGCTTTCCCGTCTACGGTGAAATTATGGCATCAGTTGCAGGCATACCCTCATGAGATCGTTCCCCTCATGGATCAAGCCATTAAGGACATCATCGTGGACCAAGCCGAGGAGGAGATGAACAGGCTTAGATCAGAGCAGCAAATTCAACGTACTCAAGCGAGACCTGACAGCTCCATACCAGCAGTCCCAAGCTCGGACACGAATGGACACGCTGATCAGCGGTCAGTGGTACCTGATTTAGTCCAAGAAGCCGAGACCAAAGTCTATAAAGTCAAGCCTTTTGGACTGGATAAATCAGTGAACATGAGGGAATTGAACCCGAATGGTAAACTCCAATCTTCCATTCGCGCTTCTGCATCAATAACGTGATTACAGACATGGACAAGATGGTTAGCATAAAAGGTCTGGTGATCCGAACAACGCCTGTCATACCAGACATGAAGACAGGTAAGAATTTGGCTTCAAAACCTTATAAATTTACCTAACTTTTATCCACCAGCGTTCTTCCGATGCCAAGTCTGCAATCACGCAATCAATGTGTCTCTCGATAGAGGAAAGATTGCTGAGCCAACACGATGCCCTCGTCAAGCATGTCTATCTCAAAATTCGATGCAAATCGTTCATAACCGGTGCGAGTTTGCTGATAAGCAGGTCATCAAACTTCAAGAGACCCCAGACAACGTCCCAGACGGTCAAACACCTCATTCTGTATCTCTTTGCGCCTACGAGGAACTCGTCGACGTTTGTAAGGCTGGTGACCGTATTGAGGTCACCGGAATCTTCCGAAGTAATCCAGTCCGCATCAACCCAAGGCAACGGACTATCAAGGCCTTGTTCAAGACCTATATTGATGTCCTTCACATCCAAAAAGTTGACAAAAGAAGACTGGGTGTAGATGTTTCAACTATCGAACAGGAGCTCTCCGAACAGGTCGCTGGCGACGTCGAAGAGACCAGAAGGATCAGCGAAGAAGAAAAGGCGAGGATTAAGGCAACAGCCGCCCGAGGAGACGTCTACGAGCTCTTATCTAGATCCTTAGCTCCTAGTGTATACGAGATGGATGATGTCAAGAAAGGCATCTTGCTGCAATTGTTTGGCGGGACTAACAAATCTTTTGAGAAAGGAGGAAGCCCGAAGTATCGAGGAGACATCAACGTCCTACTTTGCGGTGATCCATCGACATCAAAGTCTCAACTCTTAATGTACGTTCATAAAATTGCGCCTCGGGGAGTCTATACCAGTGGAAAGGGGTCTTCAGCCGTCGGTCTTACCGCCTATGTCAGCCGAGATCCAGAAACGCGGCAGATTGTGCTCGAGTCTGGTGCTCTTGTCCTATCGGATGGTGGAGTCTGCTGCATTGACGAATTCGACAAGATGTCCGATGCCACCCGATCAGTTCTGCATGAAGTGATGGAGCAGCAAACGATCTCTATCGCCAAGGCTGGCATCATCACCACTTTGAATGCTCGGACCAGTATACTAGCATCTGCAAATCCTATTGGAAGCAAGTATAACGTCAACCTATCTGTACCACAGAACATTGATCTACCGCCAACCCTCCTTTCTCGATTTGATCTTGTGTACCTTGTGCTTGATCGTGTCGACGAGCAGAACGACCGACGATTGGCGAGGCATCTTGTTGGCATGTATCTCGAGGATGCCCCTGAAAACGCCAGCTCTCAAGAGATACTTGTCAGCATCTCCCTCTGCTTTCTCTCAAAATACCATGCTGACTATTGAGCCACAGCCCGTTGAATTTCTAACATCCTACATATCCTATGCACGCTCTAATTGTCAACCGAAGATTACGCAAGAGGCTTCAGAGGCTCTCGTCGCCGCCTACGTGCAAATGCGCAAGCTAGGCGAAGAGATCCGGGCCGCTGAACGTCGTATCACCGCTACCACTCGTCAGCTCGAATCCATGATCCGGCTTGCCGAAGCACATGCCAAGATGCGCCTCTCAGAGGAGGTCACTGCCAATGATGTGCACGAAGCTGTCCGCTTGATCAAATCTGCGTTGAAACAGGCAGCTACTGACGCACGGACTGGACTTATCGATATGGGCTTGCTGACCGAAGGCACCAGTGCTAGTGAGAGGAGACGAAAATCGGATCTAAAGAAGGCGATTACAGACTTGCTTGACGAGATGACAAGAGCAGGAGGTGCTGCTCGGTACAGTGAAGTCTACAGAAGGGTCAGTGAGCAGGGAAGTGCCCAGGTAGAAGGTGCAGAATTTGCAGATGCATTGAGGAGTCTAGAGCAGGAGGGACAGGTTGCCGTGGGCGGAGAAGGTCCGAGGCGGAACATCAGGAGGGTTACTGGCGTTGCATGATGGGCTGTAGATTTATAGGGGGTCGTAATGAAGGTATGCAGCATGTTTGAATATAAATGTCATTTGGTGAGATTACGATCCTTTCGATGAGGTAGGAAGAAGTCCATTTGCGTTGCCCTTCAGGTGCCCAGATTAGGTCATTGAACTGTTGGTCCTTTTCGAAAACCTTCACAGAAATTGTAGGATTATCACTCTCAAGCAAAATGGACTTGTCATTTAATGGGATTCCAGCTTCAAAAGACCAGGTCACGTGAGAAGAAACGCGTTGGCGGCGCGCTACACGTCACTTCAAATCTGACAGGTTAAGAGTTTCTTCTCCCCTGCCTTTCCAGATTTCTATCCCACACGGTTGGGGTACAATAGCTTTTCGGCTTCGAAAGTCACCATGGCTACGCCATTGAAACGTAAAGCGGCTGATATAGCCACATCCACAGCCAAGAAACCCAAGGCCAATGCCTCGATAACCTCTTTCTTTTCCTCGCCTGCCGGTCCAGCTAAGCCAGAGACAGCTGAAGCATCTACTGTCTCCTCCAAGACTTCATCTTCGCCAGCAAATGCCGTCGACGAAGGCTCTCACAAGTCCACAGCACCCATCTTCAACGCTCCCAGTGCAGGAGCTTCGTCGACAGCAGGAGCCCCAGCACCGAAGTTCGATAAGGAGAAGTGGATTGAGAAGCTGACACCCGAGCAAAAAGATTTACTGGCCCTAGAAATTCAATCACTAGACGAAAGCTGGCTGGCTCAGCTCAAGGACGAAGTAGTCAGCAGAGACTTTCTGGAGTTGAAGCGATTTCTTAAGTCAGAGCATGAGGCGGGGAAAAAGATCTTTCCGCCGGCAGCAGATGTGTACTCATGGTATGTCAGTGACTCTTGTGGTCGCAGAGTCAAGCACTGAACAACAGAACAAGGTCCCGTCACACTCCACTATCCACGGTCAAAGTCGTCATTCTTGGTCAAGATCCATATCACGGCCCAAATCAAGCCCATGGCCTCTGTTTCTCTGTGCGGCCGCCCACTCCAGCGCCACCGTCACTTCAAAATATCTACAAACTATTGAAGAAAGAATACACTGATTTCTCACCACCACCAAAGAACGGCGGCCTTCTCACTCCTTGGGCGGATAGAGGGGTGCTACTGTTAAATACGTGTTTGACTGTCAGAGCCCATGAAGCCAATAGCCATTCGAACAAAGGCTGGGAGAAATTCACCCAGAAAGTCATCGATATTGTAGCAAAGCAGAGGACTCGAGGGGTGGTTTTTCTGGCATGGGGAGCTCCAGCTGGTAAGAGAGTGGCCAAGATTGATCGCAGCAGGCACTGTGTGCTCCAGAGCGTGCATCCGAGTCCTCTAAGTGCCATGAGGGGCTTTGTAAGTTCTCCGTCATGGTGAGCCGGACGGATAGACTGATAGCGTGTAGTTCGACTGCGGTCATTTCAGAAAGACCAATGAGTGGCTGAAGCAGCGATACGGGGATGATGGGGAAGTTGATTGGAACCTCGATGTTTCGCCGGAGAAGACGGGAGTCTGAGTTCGATCGCGGGTTTCAGGACGAGCATCATCCTGGGAATTTGGCAAATCCCCCTACATTGACGGGCGAGCTTTGAAACCTCTTAAGCTGGCTCGTGTTATCTCGAGAACAAGCTGTGACATTCTCAATATTTTCTATGCAGCTCTGCGACTCTCACGCCTCGTAAGACGTTCATAAATTCGGCCGAATAATCCTCGGCCCCAATCCAAATCTTAGGCACCTACAGATATACCGTACACTGATTCACCTGAACCCCAACTTGGTTGTGTTCCATTTACCCAGGCTCTGTCACTGCTACACCAGGATGATAGTAGAGTTGGGAAATTTCTTCTTTCATCGTTGCCCCGAGTCCAAATCAGCCCCAACGTGGCTCGAAACCTGTCATTCAGCTGACACCCGACGAAACGCTCGGCCTGTGGCTTTAGATCTTGCACGCTGGCAGAGAGGAATCTCGTAAGATTTGTAGACAGTCAGGCGCACATGGATTTTGATAGCTAGGTACAGTATGTAGCTCCGATTTCCTACAATAATTATTCGTCTCAGTCAAGTAGGCCTCTGGCACAGATGGTCAAGAGGTGATGATCTTTAGTAATTCTGAGTCCATCAGACGAATCCAAGGCAATATGGCATCTGTTTTAGCGTGTTCTGTTATTTTGGACGATTGAGCATCTCTTCGCGGCCTTTGACTGGGCTATATGCCTAACTATATGAACTCGAGATTCTTTCCGCGTGAACATTCTTCCACCATTTCGTTCTTCTCATCTAACATTATCAACGTATTCGAGGCTTCTTTGCTTTTCCTCCCAGATCAGGACATCTCCCGGCTTGCGCATCCTCACCAAGCGCTGAGGATGACAAGGGCCTTTCGGTCAAAACACCGGCACCACTTGAATCAAATTCTGGATCTTTTGACGAGCATTGATGCCTGCATGTTAAGTCAGCGTATTGTAAGACATCGAAACTGATTCGATCAGGGGTAAGGAGATGTATGAAGCAGAAAGCAAGCAAATGCACTTACAAGCCCAATGACCAACGCCAAAGCTCCAAATCCGAGTCCTCGGCTGAAACATCAGCACGCCCTAATCCAGCCTCCTCAAGCTTCTTCATTGAAAGAGCTTTCGAGTAGCATGACTGTGCAAATCCCTGGTCTTCTTTATTGAACTCTCCACCGCTCATCAAAGAATTCCACTTCTTGTACAACGAAAGGTCTTTGCCGCGAGTCCACTTCAGAAGCGTTTGTGTCCTTGTCAATTCTCTGCGCTGCAGCGCTTTCTGTCTAACACGGGCAGCGTCGGCAACGTCTGCATCATATCGAGCCTTTATCCTTGGATCTGTTGCTGCATCTAAAAGATCGACACAGCGCCTATGGGCCCCGCTCGTCCTCTCCATTCATAAGTCCTGTGTGTCCGGCCGATACCAGGTATCGTCTCCGCAATTAGTTATACCGCACTGTAATAACCTCTTGGGATCTTATAAGGCCCATCCCCAATGCTCTCTTTTCTGGAACAAGCTCTGTTGATAGTGGATCAGACGCATTTCCAACCGGCCGGGCCAACCCCAGCACCAGTCCACTCCTGTGTCCACAACGAGTTTATTGTGACTAGATGCGATACCCCATCGGGGCCAGTACTCTAAGTCTCTGACTAGTCGCTGGATAAGAAGTGGTTGCTTTTCCAAAATACCTTGATGGCTACCTTGGTCGAGTTGGAAGCTATTGACTTCATCCCTCAAAAACCCCCGTACAGCTTCCCACTCATAAAGCTCCCGGTCGTCATATCTCAGATAGTACCAGCAGCTTGTTTGTGAACGGTCTTCACTACGGCAAAGCCAATCATTTCCTGGGTCGTTCTGGGCCCTTCTTTTCGAAGTCGCGAGCCGTCCGGGAAAGTGAGTTCGTTCGTGGAAATTACCTCTGAAAGTCATTACATTTTCGATGCTCTTCTGCTCATAGATACTCTGGAAGCGCAAGAAGGCGCACCGAATACGGCACAGTTCTCTGGACGATACCTGACTGTCTGGCTGCCCACTAGGCACTAAGACGCGGCGATATGCAAAAGAGGTCACAAAGCAGTCTATGCTCTCCATAGCTTCTGTCACATGAAAAAGCCAAGCAACTTCATCTGAACATGAGTACGTTTCCAAGGGAGGCCAGCCATTTGCCTTGACGTGCTTTTCCAGGTCGCTAGCTACTACTAGGCTCACTGCATTCGCAGTGCGTAACGAAGCGCCTTTCATAGAGTTGACATGTTCTCCGCCTTCGTCGGATAAGTTGTTTAAAGGGCCTTCCAAAACCTCCGAGGCATAACGACGAAAAAGGCTTTGGTCCGACGGGCTTGCGACAAGGAGATTTCGAAGGGTAGGCAGGTCCGCTAAATTCTTGTAGATTTCGATTTGGATCTCGGCTGGCATCAGCTGCCACACATTGGAGTGTTCTTGAGGTGGCCAGACTGCCATTTTGTGGCGTCTCTTAAGGGAATTTTTCAATGAATTGTGCAATATTGTACAGAACCAATATTTGACATTCCTGTAGCTGTCTTTGGAAGTTGTCTTTGCAGGTAGCAAATTGATTTATAGCGTAGTCGGCTACATGTATTGAAGAGAGGTATCTGAGAAGCGGTTGCTAAACTCGAGGTTTGAATAATACAGCCCCTTCTTTGAGCTGACTTCTTTGTAGACGAATTATGAAGAGTTTTTCTTAGTTTGGTGACTCACGAAAAAAATTGTTGAGGGTGGAACGGCCACGAGCCCGAGGACTTGGCCTGGAAAATCCACAAGATACAGGAAACTAGTCGGTATACCTTGGATGCTGCAGAAACAGCAGAATCCTTGAGACGCTAATGAGATAATATTATAACGTTTAATACTAACTGGGGTCCTTTGAAACGACTGCCTAATGTGATCACAGTTTCTGCTCACTTCTAACTTTCAACCTGTTCCTAACAAAATTCGCGTCAAGACTGTAAGAAGAAGCTTAGACTTTGCATCAAGAATCCAGCTTCCTTAAGGGGAACACTTGTAGCCGTCAATGAAACCACAGATAAGCCGTTGATCAGAAGTTGATATGCTAAGATTTCAATAGCTTACTTTGACGTTTGTCCCTTTGACAATGAAGTATAAGTACCCAAAGCATGGATAATCCTTTGGCTGGCCAAGACGTGGCCTAGTGTAATGCCTTTGGCTAAGAATCTTCTGGTATTGCCTGCAGAATTGAAAGTCAAATTCCGCAATACCTGCTTATATAGAGAAGAAGAGAAAAACTTCAAGGTTTTCGTTTCGAGAGAGTCAAAATTATTGATAAACAAGCAAATGCAATCTAACGAAATCGGTGTTCTGTAGAGTGGCAGACTTGGTACAGGACTCCAAGATTTGCGCTGTCAGTGAAGAGCTTTTCAAGGGTGGAGCGAAGCCTGTTGGATTGAAAAGGCTGGTGGTTGGGATTGAACGGATTGAGGATAGTTTTATAATGTACATGAGAAGTCGCACTCCATTGACCGCGATTAGTCTTGTCGCTATCGTCTTAGGATCGTTAGCTGAGACATACTCAAGCTCACTTCCCTTTCTTGACCCAGCCCTCTACAGCCTCCCTACCCTCCTTGACCATCTCATCAGACCATTTCCTAGTCGCCTCTCCCCGTATCTTAGCCTGCTTCCAACCCTCCTCCGCTGCACCACGTATCCGCATATGATTCTCGGCTATTAAAGGCGCCCTCTCTTCGTACCTCCATATAAGATCCGCCACATTCCGCGAAGTATATGGCAAGACAACCCACGCCGTTCCGATTCCAACTGCGAACGGTACGCTTGTCCTTAGGAGCATATTTCGGTTTCGGGACACAATCGATCCTGCCATTGCGGCAACGAGAACGTACAGAACGCCAGGCATTATCCGTTCATGTGTTTCGGGCGGAGGTGCTAAAGATGCGATGGTTTGTGTGAAAGCTTGCTCTTGATGTAAGACAGAAGACATAAAGGCATTGATGCGGTCTTCAGCTAGAGCAGAGTGAGCGTATACGAATCTTCGCGCGCGGCCAATTTGGCTTGCCAAGCGGTCTGTAGGAGTGAGAGATGGAGATGCATCTTTGTTGGCAGAGGGATTGGATCTAGGAGGTTGGCGGATAAGAGCGAGATCGTCATAGATGGGTTTCCGGGAAATCTATCGCGATTCCTAAGTATGACTGCCAGCGGACCAGAGGTATCTCAAGTTACCTCTTCTTCTTGTGGTGACTCGGCATGAACGGTAGTGTAAGGGAAAAGTAGCGTGCCAGCTGCGACGGCGGTGACGGCCAAAGGCGAGACAGGTCGCTGCGAAGTGTCAATGTTTGCAGAAAACCTCACTTGGATTGACTGAAGTTACCTGCCGAAGAAGAGGTCGGAACGCCATCCTGAAAAGATGAATACTTAAAACGACCACACCTGAGCTTCCATTCACAATAATACCCCGACAAGAAGCGTTAGGGCGGCTGTCATTTCACTAGTCCTCTCTGGGTGGTTTTCTGAGTCTGGCTGTCGAATCTCTGCCTGCGATGCCATGCAGAGGCGATACGCTAATAAAAAGGTACCTTGCCACTTAACCACATTAGGGTTATAAATGGAGGCCGCCCGGTCTCACCATTCAAGCTCTCGAAGCTCGATCAATATCCCAGCCAGGAGGATACTTTCAGGTGCAAAGTTACAGAACAGATCGCTCAAAGCATTGATTCAACGCGTTTGCTCTTCATAATATGCCTCATGATGTTTGATACCCAATAGAGCGGCTTCCTCCAAATCTCCAAATCAGCGAGTAGCCCCTTGTGTATGTCTCGTTGCGTATGGGCTCCTCGACCAAAAAGAATCCTAGATCATTCGTTGAGAGCTAGGGATTATCCGAGACTTCTTGGACATACGTTACGAAACTAGGTAATCCACAGTTCATTCTACTAAGCTTTTTGAACTTCTGACAAGTACCGTTTTCTGTGATGCTTGGGCGTCATTGACAAAGAAATCCAACAAACTCGTATTGTGCTGAGACGCTGAGCGTGGATGGTCGACAGGATGATGGCGCTCTAAAGTCTTTCCCAAGAACAAATCGCATGTCTGACATTTTTGGCTGGAAAACGCTTCTGGACTGCCAATCTGCGAATTCATCCTAGTCTTAGAATAATTGTTTTCCCGTATCATTCAAGGAGCATTCAAGGAGCACCAGATCCCCAATCTGCTCGCCTGTTGCCTGTACCAATCCTATCTTGACAAGTGTTTCACATCTATCTGCTCAGCCCTTTAATTCGGTCCCATTACTCCCCATACCAACTCTTACTCCAAAACTCACAGCCACAGCTGCCGCTAAGCCTAGGCACAGAAACGACGGTCCCCACTTGTCATGGTATCTCACAGCCCTCCTCCCCCTTATCATTCTCACTCGCCATAGATACAAAGCCATACTGTACAGCAATGCCAGACAGGCAACAATTGTAAAGCCCCAAGCGCTGGCTAAAGACAGTGCGTCGCCAAAATTAAGCAAAGTAGCAGCAATAGAGCCGAGTATGATGCTAAATTCAAGCCAGCTTAGAAAGGTACGTTCGGCCGCGAAATAGACTTTGGGTTCCACGCGCACAGGCACGTGGATACGTTTACCCTTGGGCGCCTTGAATTTACGACCTTCGACCGGGCCGACGGCTTGAGGCAATGAGGGGCCTGGAATAGGCGTTGGCTTTGGTGCTGGAACTATCCTCTTGATGCCGGCCACAATACATGACCCTAGCATAGTCATGTGATGAGTCACGATTCTCTTGCGATAGTGCCATCCGCCAACTTGTTTAGCTTCCTCTATATCATCGACATCCTCGTCCTCCGAGTCATAGATGGGATAGTCATCTGGATTTTCTATCGGCGCTGCAGCGATTCGTTCTTCGATGTCAAGGCTATTGGAAGGATCCGCGGTGCGTTCCATGTCGTACTGTTCCATGGCGTCGCGAGCTTCGCGAAGTCTCCGAATACCGGGATCGCTGTCTGCGCTATCCTCGCCGTGAAGGGTAGGGCTCCTTTGGCTGTTGGTCCTTTCTTCAGAATTTGCTTCCGTGTCTGAGTCGTCCTCAGAGTCATCGTCGATATCGTCACTTGTCGAGTAATTAGTCGACTGGCCTGGTCTTTCAATACCGAAGCGGTGCGTTACAGGTTTCCGGATGTCGACGTCCATTTGTGGCATCCAAAAGGGAAGTAAATTGATTCGGGTAGGAAACATTGTGGCCGTACCGTGTATGAATTTGCTGAATTTTGGTACGGCTTCGACCAAGTGGCTGCCAATAAGCTCTCGAACCCATTCAGGCGGGTCTTGACCAGCTTGGGTTTGGAGTTTCACCTCAAGAACGGCGTACGGAAATCGCTCAACGTCTTCAGGGGGCAGCTGCGAGAAGGGATAATCAATGCCAATATCCATACGTCGCCAGTTTTTGCCAGCTCGATCTCGTCCGTCAAGATTGTCTTCGCGTGTCATTGTCAATTCAGTGTCAAGTGATATCCGGACCCGAGCATCCCCTGGTAGCTGGAAGGCGGTCCGGTTATAGAAAGATCTTGTGACTGGGACGAGCTCTCTGGCAATTACACGATACTGGATCTCCTTGGCTAGCTGCTCAAGATCTGCGATTTCTTTTTCGCTCTTCTTTCTCTCCTTTCTTGCTTTCTCGAAGACGTTCGCGGCTGTTAGTTTTCCGGTGAGGAAAGCGTTGACGTTTTTCTCCTTGAGCGAGAACCGGGCTTTGACAGACTTCTCGCCTGTCCAGTCTTCTCGGTGGGTTTTCCGCTCTACAAAGATCGTTTCAGTATCCATTCCACCATACCATCGTAACCTGATAGCCTCAGCGCCTTCGGTCTTCTTCAACCGGCCGGTGTAAAGCTCCCAGGTTTTCGGGTTGTCATAGTAGATGGAGGAGATTGCCGAGTCTTCTGTCTCGAACTCTTTGCTGGCATTGAACACAAGAACAGGGAGGTGCTACAGAGATTAGCATTCTCCGTTTTCGAACGGTAAGGCCCATCGCTGACCTTCAGTATTATCAGCTTCAACTCAGTGATATTATCAGGGTGCACCCAATACTTGGTGGTCTGTCGCACAAAATTTTGCTGACCACCACCGGCTGCACTATCACCTTTGACGGGATAACCCCTAGTCCGTACCAGGTCGTATAGCTTTGATAGCTTGACAATGAACGCGTCATAGTTGTCTTGGAAGAATGGCTTTGCCTTCAGTCGTGCAGCGAAGACGGGTTTTAGGTGCCACTCCGTTTGTTTCTGACAACTATCAGCATCTTCCCAAAGCGCTCCTCATCATCTGATCACATTGGAGACCTTACGTCATGCTTCTTGATAATCTTTTGAAATCCAGTATAGTTCAGTTGTGTAAACTTGGCCAGATCATGTACATCGGCAATGATGTCACTCAAGTCCTCTTCTAATAGCATGAAATCATCTTCCGTTGGTATGTCATCTTCCGGCGCTTGCTCGCCAGAGGTGTTCCCATTCTGCGTAGGCTTCGGCCCTCTTTTGTCCAATCGTCCAATCACATCATTCACCTCCTTCTCACTGGCCTTTATGCGTCTCACAATCTCTCCCGATTTCACACGCTGAAAGGTGAACACTTTGTCCAGTTCACTCTCAAGCTCGGCGACGAACGCTTTCTCATCGTCTTCGGTCCATGGACGCCGTTTTGGTTTGGGATTTTGTGGGTTGGGGTCGTGGATATAAGGTGTCTTGAGAGCCTCTTTGAGGTCATCGTAGGCGATATAATAGTAATAGTAGTCCTTCAGCAGCGACGTTCGTAGTTGCTGGCCAAAGCTGGCACGTCATGGTTAGTTGGCGGTCTAGAAGGTTGTTTCGTTCCGATTGGAGGTGGGGCGGACGCACTGCATTTTGCCCGCCTAGGCTCCTCCGGCCCTCTCCGGAGGATTTAGATCCTAATGGCAATTGAGAGCTCGCATTGATCTATTGACGAACACTCATTGAAGCGTCGTAGTGATACAAGCGAGAAACGGCTCTAGCCTGATTTACGTAGTGGATTCGAGAGGGAGGACCGAGGACGCTGCTTTTTGCGGAAGGCAAGTCTGTCTGCTTGAGTTCGCAGAAGAGTCCATTGACCAATCACAAGCTACAGCTGAGCGCGTGTTCTGGCCCGGGACTGCCCTAAGTTGATTCCAGCTCACTGGGAGAACTTTTGGCACCAAACATACGAAATGGTTTTATCCGTCCAACAAAAATATTATACATGTGCACCAAATCATGAAGGCTTCGCTATGCTAACGTCAAGCTTACCAATACCCCACGCAGTCGCAAATACAGCTATGATACCAGTGAAGATTGTTAGTGGCTTCCTGTATGCCGCTGTGAATGGGTAGTCGTACGTGACGAGGATATCCTTGTCGCGTGCCTCGTCAATCACGTTCATCGCAGTCAATCTTAATGTCGTTCTGCCGAGCGTATCCATGAAGGTTTTATGAGACGATATCTCGCTGGATACGATCTGGATGGGAGTCTCATATCTCACGTTTCTGGAGCGAGAACAGCTCGTCAGCAACCCAGAGGTCGAAGGTCAACGTTGAAACTTGGTAGGAGAGTTCTTGACTTACGTTGCACCTTCAGGTAGGATGACCCTCAGCTCCACCCTGTCGTACGAAACGCCCTCACCCATCTTTGGCCCTTCCAAGAAAGGCACCTTGAGCACGTAGTCATTTCCTCTTGCCACTTTCCGAAGGAAGCTCTTCAAGTCCGCATCCCACCCGACTTTGAAACTGTACTTCCAACCCCCAAAAACCGGGTATCTTGGCTTAAGCTCCAAAAGCGCTTCCCGTGAATTGCTCCGATACCGGCTTGTAGACACATTGCCAATGTCATCCGTGAAGTATGGGTTCAAGCTCCCAACCCTTAAGGGTACGGTGAGCATTCTTAATGCGCTCGTAGGCGGGTTGTAGTATTGGGTCGACGCCCAAGTCACTCTGGAGAAGTGGCCAGCAAGATGAGCACCGATATTCGTGAGCCAGTACCGCTCCTCCGACGCCAGATTTCCACCCCATTGGCTAATTTCAATGTCTCTCTCAAGCAACGTCGCATGTATGATCGGCTTGGTGAACTCATATCGCACACTGGCGTCTTGCTCGGAACCCGCAGGTGTATTTTCATACGGTCCATACGTGAAGACAGTTCCTTGACGTTCAGGCTCCGGAGTGTAGTCTGGAATGTCGGCTGACGGGAATTTGATTTTAGTCTTCTGCTTCTGTGTAAGGTAGGCCGAGGGTGCATAAGTTGAGAAGGTGTGGAGTAAGTACTGTTTATCCTGCTGTTCGATGGTCGCCGGAAGAGGTGTAAGAGCAGATAGTGTATGATATGTTATAGAGAGGGTCTGTTGTGCGTTCGGAGCGAGGGCGGACGGTAAGGTAACGCGGTAGAATTGCGTAGGACTGGAGGGCCACGGATCAGTCATTGTCGAGGGACAGCGCATATTGCTGCCGGTCCATCTCACCTGTACGGGTCATATTCGACGACCTCACTTGTAAAGGCCGGGAGACCAGGATTTTTCTTGTCCCTGACCTCGAGACCTCCTACTTTGCCAATTGTTTCCGCCTTGAAAGGTATAAAGTAAGTATCTTGCTCCTTTGCATCTGTATTCTCGATGGCAACGTTGATTGTTTCCCTGACGTAGCCCTTTTCAAGATTGATGTTGCGCAAGAGATTGACATTTTTGAATACTTGTGATGGCTTGAAGTTATTTGGGAGGATCTGATGTGAAGAGAGGGGCGCGGAGATGTTTGTCTCAGCAATGCAGGTGGCCCCAATTAACCACAGACAAGCTGCAACCAAATAAGGAGACCTCATTGTCGAATTTCCAGAGTCATCGGCCTTTGTGTGAAGTCGAATGGCTTCGAAGGTTGTCTCAAGAGCTTCGCTGTCCTCATTTGGCTCAGCCCTACGTATCCGCGGAATTAAGCTTGAAATTTCCGGTAGATATCTTGTTCCAATGACGAAAGCCGCAATTTTCAATTGTGTTTGACGTTGACTTGCGGTGTTCGAGATGGCTCAGAGAGCCCCGTTGCTGTCCTCGCTAATCGTTTCTCAATTACGATCTACAATCTGTACCCGAATCACTCCCTCTTTTGAACATCGCCGTAATAGTAGCGATTGGCAATTAGGTCCCAACAACCCCTTCGTGAAGGTATCAGATGAGGTGAGAGAAGCCATAAATCAAAAGCGGCCAGTAGTAGCTCTGGAAACCACGATTTACACGCATGGTGGCACCATCTGCATTCCAAGATTGTGAGAACTTAAATTGATACTTAGGCCAGGTTTCCCATATCCTGAGAATACAGCATTAGCCTCGCATCTAGAGTCGGTAGTCAGGCTCAATGGAGGGGTACCAGCGACCATTGGAGTTCTTCATGGCATTGCTCGAGTTGGGTTCTCGGCAGAGGAATTGATTGAGCTTACTGCTTCTGCTGGTAAGCTGGACACCAGGAAGGTCTCACGCAGAGATCTACCCTACTTGCTAGGTTTGGTAAACATGATGATTCACTACCGTTCTGTTTACAGACATCGATTTGTTTTCTGATTTGAGGATTTTTATCTAGGGGCACGCTGGCAGAAAGTTGAATGGAGGCACCACCATTGCGGGAACTATGGTGCTTGCTAGATTGACCGGTATCGAGGTCTTTGCTACTGGCGGGTTAGGAGGCGTTCATCGCGGTGGCGAGAATTCCATGGACATCAGCGCAGACCTCACCGAGTTAGGTCGAACCAGAATGGCCGTGATAAGTTCTGGGTGTAAAAGCTTTTTAGACATACCCCGTACGCTTGAGTACCTGGAGACTCAAGGTGTCTGCGTGGGAACATTTGCAGAGCGGCATGGTCCAGTGGACTTCCCCGCCTTCTGGACTAGGGACAGTGGCACCCCGAGCCCTTTGATTATCAGCGACGAGGAAGAAGCAGCATCTATGATTTGTAGGTAATGCCTCGAAGATGTGACAGTCTTCATTATCACCAAAAACCCGGCTAACATCTTTTCAGACGCACAAAGATGCACAGCTCTTGAGTCCGGCATGCTCCTTGCAAATCCAATTCCTCATGAGCATTCCATTGCAAAAGGTGAGATGGACATTGTCATCGCTCAGGCCCTCCAAGATGCGGATAAGTCTGCGTCAGTTGGAAGCGACAACTCGCCTTTTGTTCTGAAGCGAATCCGGGAGATTACCAATGGAGCTTCAGTGAGTGCCAATCGAGCATTAATCGAAGCAAATGTTGCTCGCGGAACAAAGGTTGCGGTCCACCTAGCCAGATTGCACCGATCCCATGGACACCCTCGGTGAGAGCGCGGTGTTGAGATACACCAGGTGCAGCAGCTAAGATCTGATTTGCAGTTCTATTCCAATGAGTGATGCCAATGAGCAAGCAAACCAAGGGCAGAGTGCTCCCTTGGGCTCGATGACGCAGTCAAATTTCGCGGGTCGTGCAAACGATGTTATCGTAGCTGGTGCATTAGCAATTGACGTTTCTTGTAACTTTGTCCCATCAGACGATGCGGTAATATCAAGTCAACCGCGGTTTCATACGTCCAACCCCGCCTCGATCAGCCAGAATCTTGGCGGCGTTGGTCACAACGTCGCAACTGCGTTACATTACATGAATTCTAGCGTTCGTCTCTGCACCAGCATTGGAGACGATATTGCGGGCTCCACTGCAATCGATATCCTAGCTAAGCGAGGTTTACAAACGTGCGGAGTTCAGAGGCTGTCTACAGGATCTCATACGGCTCAGTACGTTGCAGTGAACGACGCAAAGAAGGATCTTGTACTAGCAATGGCTGATATGACGATTCTGCAAGACACGGACAAGGATTTTCATGCCTCTTGGCAATGCCATCTGGATACATGCAAGCCGAAATGGCTTGTAGTAGATGCAAATTGGGACTCGGGCACTCTTCAGGGATGGCTCAAAGCGGCCAAGGTATCTGGAACCAAAGTTGCATATGAGCCAGTGTCTGCTACTAAATCACAGAGAATTTTCCCTCGTGATTCTGGATACGATATTGACTTAGCAGCAGTTCCTGGGCATCTCATAAATCTGGCAACGCCTAACACTTTGGAATTATTCTCTATCCATGAGGCTGCAAATAATGCTGGGGCATTTGAACGCGAGGACTGGTGGAAAGTAATTAATAGCATTGGCTTGCCAGCCTCAGGTTCACGAGAGAAACTTGTGGCACTGACGAACAATGCCTTGGTTGATCAAGGTGTTCCACAACAAAGCATACGACTACTGCCCTTCATGCCATGCATCTTGACGACGTTGGGCGAGCAGGGTGTCTTATTGACCCAATTGCTTCAACCGGGTGATGTTTGTCTTACATCGCCTTTATACGCGCCTTACATACTTTGTCGATCTACGAATGGGAATGCCTTTGTTGGTGGGGTCTACATGCGATTGTTTCCTCCAGCGGAAACAGTACCGAAGGACAAAATTGTTAGCGTGAATGGAGTTGGCGATACCTTTCTGGGTGTCATAATTGCTGGTCTGACCAAGGAACATCCTAAGAATATTGCACAATTAGTCGACGTCGCACAGAAGGCTAGTGTGATGACTCTGTCGAGCAGAGAGACCGTCAGTCCACAGATATCTGCACTCATATCCGAGCTTTAGCTCACACAGTGGGCATGAAACTCATCAGACCATCGATTTCAATTTAAAGGAAAGAGTCATCACCAGCTACTGATCAGCTCATTACTTCTGATGCTACTTTCATCCACAACTTTCCTGGCGCCGGCTCCATCAACCACAGGTAATCTCCCTTGGACATTCTTACTCAGTAGAGATTTTGGATCTAGTAGGCCGATTTGGACAAGCACGCTCGCTTGATCCCAGTATATATGCTCATGATATAGCTTGCCACCTCGGATACAAACAATCACTACCAGCGCTACTTCGACGTCCTTTTTTGTGGGCTCCACATCTGGTAGCAGCCAAGGCATGACCTGGGTGTGCTTGAACGAAAGGTGCATTTCATCGACCACGCGATCTGTTCCAACGGTGCGGGAGAGAAGCCTCATTTTTAGTGAGGGCGGGTTTCCTGGGATGAAATAGTCACGATAGAAGCGGTGAAGGTCTTTATAGCCGATTCCACCAGTGAGGGTTGGGATATGGTTGACATACGGCTCGGCCACCATGGTAGCCATTGTGGCGTCCACATCCTTCGTCACGAACTCCAATGCAACATGTTCCTCCCACACCTTCTCTAAATCAACCTCGACCTCAAAAGCTTTTCTTAGGGTTGCCAGCGTCCTCGACCATGCAAGACTTGCAGCCACCTTATCGAACGCTTTCACATTGGTCGCTGCAAATCCTTCCTTGACATCTGGATAGACATAATAACGACAGCTTGGAGTGAAATCCAAAGACTCTGCAAAGTGCACCAAGACATTAAAATGGGGAGGAAAGCCGTTGCCAAGCGAGGAAAAATTGTCCGGGTAGTATAAAACAAGGGCACACAGCTTCTCCATTGATTTGAGATCGATTTCGAGAAACACTGATGCAGCTTCTCCATATGCTACAGATAAGATGAATGTTAGTCCGAATTTTCGGAGGACTGGTGGTAAGGGCTAGAAAAAGACGGACCTACGATGGCGAAGTTCTCGCCATCACCTAACTCCCCGGCGAGGCGCCTCAGAGCCTCTATAGACTCATGTTGACTTTCGACATTAGCTAAGGGCAAGTATGAAACGTCAAAGCTTTCCGCTTTAAAGTCTTTTAGTATCGTCTCATCGAAGTCGCTTTTGTCATCTCTGGCGGCGAGGACAAGTTTGTGTCGAATTGCTGACTTCTGGTCCTGAGTGAACTGCATAGCGTCAAGCGATCATATCATAGCATTAGGAAGTACAACTTCTTGCTCGAGTGGGGTCACAAGTCTTTGAGGCTAAGACGTCATAGCGACATGGATAAAGTGATCTAGTAAACCGTAAGGTAAAGTGAGTAAGTATTTCGACGTAGACACGACCTAGTGAAAGTTGAAGCGAAACAAGCCATGATGGATTATTGCATGCCAAAATACTGCCACTTTGATGCTGTGCTTGAACGACCTGAGAAGTGTGCTGATCAAGACCGACGCTTCGTCCGAAGTGACCTATTCGGGGAAGAAGCGCTTCTTTACCATCGGGAGTCGGATC
>JAABUP010001223.1_pt1 | contig 54125 bp, 90 predicted proteins | sample 5559201 | NCBI WGS metagenome assembly JAABUP01 (sample SAMN10711887, study PRJNA513373) | rock metagenome | isolation source: Antarctica rocks | place: Antarctica | reverse complement strand
GATCCTTTTTTGCGCAGCAAGATCATATGCAGGTTTTCAAGTTCGTTCTAGACTGTCTTGATGTTCTCCACATTTGACCTTCGTCTTCTTCTATATGTGATCAGACTTGCTGGCTGGCTAAAGCATTGTAATCTCTCTCTCTCTCTCTCTCATGTCTAGGAGTCGATCAGGTGCATGCACCTTGCGGCACCATTCCCGCACAGACTGGTTCTGTTTGCATGCATTACCAAGCCGTCCCTTTTCACAAGCCAACCCATTCACGACCGGAAGGCTCGACACCTGTGACGGTCTGCATGGGAGGTCTAGCACACACTTACAACGGCCTCGCCACCACCTGCGATTGAGCTGGCAGAAGCACAACATTGTTGGCCATTGCAGCAGGTCATGCAGTCGCTGTTTTGTGATTGTGAGCTCGGCCTTAGGCCAACACAGGAGCATACAGAACAGCGAGCATACTCACACAGCCCTTGCTATGCCTTGCAGGTCTTCCCTTTGGGCAACAACAATCGCTGCAAGCCATGTCAGACCAGGTGCTTTGTAGTCCACCAAAAGCACGCCTGCTGTTGACCAAGCTTGGACTACATGTCTTGAAAGCTGTGTGTCACAGGTGTACATTCACCTGTGAATCTCCAAAATCCCAATGATCTGCTGAACTGGAGAGTAGTGGACCAGAAACAGCAGCTTCTTGGCATTGTCCAGGAGGTACCAACTCTGCCTTGCTCACCTGAAAACAGTCAGCTTTGTCTGTATTCACTGCACTAAATTGCATCCATGTGCCCCAACTTCTCCGTACTACAGGTCATTCAACCTCAGGAAGCACTTGCTGGTACCTGTCCTCTTTTGCGCATTCAACTGCAGACAGCAAGAACAGATAATTCCCAGCCGTGTGAGCAGCATCTCATTCCATGGGTGTCAACTATTGTTCAAAAGATCCACAGCCAATCATGCACCATTACCATTGCTCCTCCAGCTGGTTTACTAGAGCTAGGCAGGCAGCAAGTGCTGCTAGACCAGCTCAGGCCTGAGCTGATTGCTTATGGAGAGCCAGCACCTGACAGCATGGCAGCACGGCTTGGTCAGCATTACATGCCCACAAAGCGTCAGCTTGCAGATGCAGGAAGAGAGGACCTGATCAAGCGTGTCATATCGGCTGGAGGTTTCATTCATGTAGCACATCTGTTGGGCTTGCGTGCCAAGCGCAAACCTGAAGGTCAGTTTGCTTGTTTTGCCACCTCCACATGGAGATACACAGTGTAAGCGCATGTCAAGTTTGGTGACTGGGCTTGCACAGTCTATGTAGCACATGACATGTTTTGAGGGCTGAAGTAGAGGAATGCATTGCAAAACCCTAAAAACATGTCATGTGCTACATGGGACTGTGCAATCCCCATTGCATTGCATTGCACAGCATAATGCCATTTGCATCATGTCATGTAACACCACAGCTCAGCCTTGCTTGGAAGGCAGGACGGTAGCACAAAAAATGCTGCCACAGACCACACCGCATCTGGGTTGCACAACCAAACCTACCACATCGGCTTTGCATGCAATGTACAAAAGTTGCCTATGGCTGCGTCAGTGATGGCAGAAGTGGTGTGCTGGCAGGGTACTGGGATGAACCTGAGAACATGGACCGGGAGCTGAGTCTCTTTGTTGCTGGCACATGGACATGCCTCCATGATGCATCTTCTGGTGAGCCATATTATTACAACCAGGTCTGCTTTCGATATCACTTCATGCGTCGTACCAGTACATTGCATTTGACAAATGCCGGCTCACACTCTGGCACACTTTTGTGTTGTGTCCCATCGCTTTAAAAAAAAAAAAAAAGGGACAGGTCCTTTTTCATCCTTTTTCATCCTTTTTCATCCTTTTTCATCCTTTTTCATCCTTTTTCTTCGAAAAAGGCATTTTTTGAAGCAAAAGACTTTCCCAGATCTGGTGCAAGTCCACAACAGACAGTCTGCACAACTCTCTTACCGAACCCAGATATTGCTCAGAGCATGCATCACTCCTTTCGTAGTGAGGTCTCAGCTTCATTATAAGGCCAGCAAGCTGACTATAGCGCAAATGCATGATGCTGCCACTCAGCTATCTTGCCTGCTTTGTTGCTACTGGGCAGCTTCCAGTGGAGGTGATGTGTGCAGGTGACTGGTAAGACCCAGTGGGACCTCCCACAGACCCCACAAAGCATCCCCCTAGATGATGCTGGCACCTTCATCTTTGCTGAGGCGGATGCCGACAGGGTGATGCCCAGTCGAAGTGCAGTACTGGCTGCTGGCCGCTTTGACCTACATCACGGGATCATGTACCAGGGTGGCTACAAGGCTACAGCTGCTGCCCTTGACAGGCCCCATACCTGGCCTCGCCACAAGGTGACTGTTGTTCTGTTGCACCTTGTGCTACGTTTTAGCAGCAAGATGCACACACCCACGGGAAACAGCCTCATGCACTATGTACAGGTTGTATGCCCTGATCCTGCATGACTCGAGTAGTGTTCATCACAGGAAGCGGGCTCTTTGTTCAGCTGCATGTAATGTCTGGCTTTTGATTTCAAGTGTGGTGTGGTGTGGTGTCAATTGACCACAACAGCTCAAACACTGGGAATGCCGTGTCCTGTCAAAAGCAGACTACACCCCTGCTTACCACTTGAGGTCATCAATACCGATCCCATGTCTTTCCCCATGTTGTGCAGAAATTTGATACAGCAGCACAGCTTGCAGAGGAGTTACAGGCCTTCAACAGAGAAGAAGGACTTCTCATAGACTTCGTACCGACAGCCAATGCCTTGAGAGGTGCGGAAAGGCATGATCTACTTGCGGGGATAAGACAATATGGTGGAGCACTCAGTCTGGCCCCGCAGATTGGCATGAAAACGCAGAGAGGATCAGGATTTGACAGCACAGTCTCAGTGGCCAAAGAACTGCTGAAGTTTGTGAAGCATTTGCATAAGCCCAGTGACATCAGACAATCTTGGCTTATGCCCAGTGTTTATCAGCTGCGACAAGCTGGACGCCATGACTTGGCAGCTGGCGTCTACAAGTTTGGGCTTGGGCAGGTTGCACAAGCTGCTGCCCTGAAATACAACAGACCCAGAAAACCCTCTCAATGTCTAGCCAACCAATTGGAAAAGAAGTTGTGTGATGACATCAAAGAGCAGTCTTCGTCAGAAAATCGCATTACATCAAACTGTCACAGTGATCGTATTGCAGATCAACATGATGTTGCGCATGAGATACGCTGACATGGTGATCCTTTGTCTTTGACCAGATTGTGGTTTCGAATCATCTGGCATGAGAACCCAGAGGGAATTTGGATTTGAGGATACTGACTCCGCTGCAAGACCGCATTTTGTTTTTATGGAGGCACAACATGTACACAGTGTGTTACCAATGACCTCAGGCAATTTTGATGTGTGCCTGAGAGCAGCAACTGCTTGAGGCAAGACGTTTTGACCTTCTTACCGCCATGCAGACGATTTGATGAAAATAAGATGATGCAGGCAGCTCACTTGAGGGTAGTGAAAACGGAGCAACAGAGTCACAATGACTGTGGGTCCCAAGCACTCTGCACATACTATGCCTGTTGTTTGGCTTGTGGCTTAAAATTGTCAACCACTCAGAATTCAGCTAAGTTCAGCTCAACAAAGTAATGTTGGGCAGTTCTTCACGTTTCACACAGCTCGGTCTGGAGATGCGCATACTTTTCAGCTTGACAAGCTTCCTGAAGCGTGCACTGAAGCACAAGTATCAGTGTGCTGTGACAGCTGTCAGGAATAGCACTGCTGAACACACGTGTTTAAACACTACCATCAGATGCCCTATATACAAGGTGAGACGAGAATGAATCAAGATATGCTAGGAATCATACAGGGAGATGCAGTCGACTTCATAGCTGTAAGGATCTCACTAACTTCATTCACCATGTGCCAAGTGCTTTTGTTAGACTCAGCATCTGCATGACTATGGCTTTTCTTGGTGATCAGCACACAATGTGACCAGGAAAAGTGTACTGCTTTTGATCAGGAGAGCCCTGTTGAGAGTGTATGTGGGACCAGAAAGCTTTGATGACAAAGCGTATTTCTTGCAAGTCTAGAGTTTCTGAGCACAGCAGCCAACAGTAGCACTGCATGCAAATGCCGCTTCAGTGTTGATTTGACCATGTGCCCGCAATCACATTTGTTTTGTTGCAGTCAGGTAAGGCGCATGACAAGACCCGTCAACCAGCAACGTCTCTGATGGTTTGATTCCACTTCATGAGCGGTGTAGGTGTTCCAGCTGGCACATCTTGCCGGGCTATGTCCAAAAGCAGCAGTAATCGCTTGATTGGCATCTGGGACTCTATCAACGAGGCAACAGCCATATTCACCTGCACCAACCCAGGTGTACTCACCCTGCATCTGAATGTTGCAGCAAGTGTGGAGATCACCCAGCTAAAGTACATGTGCTGAGCATACAAACTCAGTGATGCCTGTGGGCATGAGCCAGCTCACCCTGGTGCATTACACAGTCACAAGGGCTTGCTTGTCATTTTTCACGCATACAAATTTTGTTTATTTATGTATTATTAAGAGGAACCAGTTCCCTCCTTGCAAATGAGCAGATGCACAAATGTGAGATGCAGGCTTACCTCATCTGGGGCAAAGGCTCTGAGTGCCTTCAGCACTGTCATGATTTCTGGCTCCTTCAGCTTGGGCACATTGAGCACCACATTGAAGGTGGTGCTGACCTCCATGTCCTCCATGACAGCCCCAGCACTGGTGGTCCCCAGCACCAGCAGCTTTCGCCCCTTGGGCGGCTGCTTCTTCAGCAGCACCAGCAAGGTCTGAAGGACCGAGTTGCTGAAGCGGGGTCCAATTGCTACGTACTCCAGCAGCCGCTCAATGTCGTCTAGTATGATGATGGAGAAGACAGACTGCACACGCAAATGTTCAGCGTTCAATGTAATGTTGCATCGAGACAATGAAATGCACTGCTAGCCTCATTGTTATAGCCTTGAGTCAGGTACACGCTGATGAAGGCATGAGCATGTACATGTGTGGTTCAGTTTCATATGGTCCAGTTGACATTGCTTGCTGGTGTTACACTTGCGAAAATGGCGAGAGTACAGCTCTGCATGACAGCAGTGAGTTTGGCTGAAACAACGGCTGCCACAAGTGTCAAAATAGCACATACTTTGTGTGCAAAGCCCGGTGTGCGCTTGCTCTTGACAGCACAAGCAGGCAGACATAAGCTTTGTGGCCCTACTCGGTAAGCATCGTCAAAGACTTTGGAGATCTGGGCAGCCTTGGCCTGCTCTGAGAAGCCCACCATGTTCTCTGCCGAGATGAGCTTGACATAGGGGAACTGGCTGTCAATGCCAATGGTAGCAGCCAGAGCAGTCTTGCCTGTGCCTGTGGGGCCTTCTAGCAGACAGGTCAGTATGGGTGTCTTCTCGCTGGTTCGCACCTATGCAGGCACAAGTGGATGATGGCTGACTCATGAGTGCAATATAGAGAGCTACAGAAGATAAAGAAGGAAGAAGAAGGAGGAGGGCAGAAAGTATGCTTGCAAGCTTTGTCCAGCCCACAATTTGAATAGCTTGAGAGATGACACCGACGTGGCACTTGAACGCTTGAACAGCTTGTGGCAGAGCTTTAACAACCCTGCATTATATCCTTCATTATGATTTATTTTACAATGATGAGTGAACATGAACAAGTTGCCACAGTGATTGCATTGTTGTTCGACTCAGATGCAGTACAAGTTTTTGACAACCTCGGACATTGCAGACTCAGTCAAAACCTAGACAACACTGGATGGGTGCAGCTGTCAAGAACAGGCAGTGGCTAGGCAAAGGGGGAAGCAGCGCCAGCCAAAGGGAGAAGCAGTGCCAGTCAAAGGGGGAAGCGGTGCCAGTCAAAGGAAGCAGCTGTGCCAGTCAAAGGGGGAAGCGGTGCCAGTCAAAGGAAGCAGCAGTGCCAGTCAAAGGGAGGGGCAGTGCCAGTCAAAGGGAGAAGCAGTGCCAGTCAAAGTGAGGAGCAGTGCCAGTCAAAGGGAGGAGCAGTGCCAGTCAAAGGGAGAAGCCATGCCAGTGAAAGGGAGGAGCAGTGCCAGTCAAAGGGAGGAGCAGTGCCGGTCAAAGGGAGGAGCAGTGCCAGTCAAAGGCCAACACATTACCTGCTCAACAAGGTTGCGGCAAGTTGACTGCAGGTGTCTGAAGTGCTCTCCACTGTCCACCATGCCATTGAGGCGGTACTGCTCCAGGGTCTCTGTCACAGCTCCAAAGGCTGGCTTCACCTCTGATAGAGCCCGCTCAAAGTCAGCCATCTCAATCTGCCAGCAGGAGAAAGATCTGATCTACCAAGCTGTGCAGTGTACACACTTACGGTGATGCTGATTTAGGAGGCTATGGGCTTCACACATTGCACAGACAATGTCACTGCTGCCGTCATTGGTCTTGACACATGTACGACACCGACGTTCAGTTACTACAAGTCAGGCAGAATGAAGCACGGCTGAGCGCAGCATGACAGGCTGCAGTGCCAGTGTTGTTGAAGTGACAGTAGTTTGTTCGCACACAGAGCGCACCTGTTTGACTGCCTTGGTGCGGGTGCTGCAGCAACACGACACATGATGATAGACAGCATCTTTCATCAAACAGCCTGAGCATCATCACATTTGGATATTCAAGGGAGCATGTTACAGGCCCACCTTGATGTTTTCCTCAATGACAGGCTTGTCCAGATCATTCACATCCACTTGCCGGTTCAGGGCAAAGGAGGCTGCGCTCTTGACCAGCCCCTCAATTTCAGCACCACTGAAGTTCTTTGTGCGCTCTGCAAGCATCAATGTGCATGATGTATTTGAGACTTCCTTGTCAACGCACATGTGCAAAGCTAGTGTGGCAGGCATGACTTGCCATCATTAGTTTGATGCAACACAGGCATTTTGTTCTGGACCAGAAGCAAAATCAGCCTGCAAATTAGGCTCATGGCGTTGGCAATTCACATAAAAGAGGGCTCACAGTCATTGTCAATGCTCAAATGCCTGGACGTACAGTTTGAGTATGGACTAGGCAGCCTGAAGGAACTTTGAACACACCTGCTAAACTCCACAGGTCTATGTCACGCCCAAGGAAGGAGTTGGCCGCCATTTTGCTGGTGTGAATCTACAGAATCACAGGCACAGTGGATTCAGCAAGTTGACACCGTAGCTGTATCTAGTGCTGACTCTAGGGGACAGGCTATAGAGCATTTTGTGCTCACAAGACACTTATCAAGAGAAAACTGAAGTAAAGCAGATTGGTGCACTCTACCGCCACCGATGCATGTTGCAGCACATGAATGACTGCATGACGACGCCAGCAGCACAAAAGGACATTATGCACTGCAAGTACTTGTCAGTCATGCCTATCTGGTACAATGAACAAAGCGTATCTGCACTGCCTAGTATATGATGCAAAGTACTGGCACAGACAAATGACCCAATGACACTGCAGTGACTGCTACATGTCCCTCATTGCATGACAAGTCTCACCTGCAGGATCTGGAGGCGACCTTTGTCATCTGGCAGCCCAATCTCAACTTGCACCTCCAACCGCCCTGGCCTCAGCAGGGCTTCATCCAACATGTCCTTCCTGTTGGTCATGCCAATCAGCAAGATGTTGTTCAAGGAGTCAACGCCATCAATCTTGGTCAGGAGCTGGTTGACAACGGTGTCATGCACCCCAGCACCACTGTTGACACTGCCTCTGGATTTGCAGATGGCATCAATTTCATCAAAGATGATGACGTGCAGCTCTGAGGCTTCTCCATGGGCAGCCTGGTCTGCTTCTGCTTCTTCGAACAGCTTCCTGACGTTCTCTTCACTGGCGCCAACATACTTGTTGAGGATTTCAGGTCCATTGACTACCTTGGGCTCTTTGCCGTTCAGCATCTTGCCAATCTGGCGAGCAATCAAGGTTTTACCTGCAACAAGATGCAGCTGCGTCAACTGCTACTTCTCACAACATACATTCTTGCTTGCTGAGCTCTGCTGTGTCCCAACAAACAGCAAACAGAACGTGCCACACATGCTTCACACATGGTCGCAGCCAAATATTTCATGCAGACCTGGCTTGCTCTGCTTGCATAATCCATCATGCACAGTGTAGGAGGCATCAATCACAAGGCCAAATGAGCATCAGGAGCATCCCAAGCGCATATGTATTTGATGCACCCATGACTACCAGTATAGCAGCAGTTGCGAGGTACAGCTTGAGCATAGCAGCACTGACATGAATCTATTTATGTAGGTATAATCAATGAAGCAGAGTTCTCCCTTTTGCAGAAGAGATTCCGCTTAGGTGAAGCCAGCCATACCTGTGCCAGGAGGACCAAACAACAACACTCCCTTGACATGGTGAATGCCCAGCCGCTCTACCACTGAAGGAGGGAACACTCGGCTGGCAAATGCACGTCTGAAGATCTGCTCGAACTGATTGTCCAAGCCACCAATGCCCAGCTTCTCAAAGTTGAACTCCTTGTGCTTGAAAAGCTGAGGGGCGACATTGCTGTGCTGGCCAGCTAGCTTGAGACCACTGTTGGGTGGGACCTCAAAGATGAAGGCTGTGCTTGGGACAAGCTGTGCTCTGCGGGCTTCAACTTGGTCCCCAACTTTGTCTGTGACTAACAGATTTGTGACCACAAGTAAGTAGTTGGTGCCCAAGTACTCAAATGTCACGTTCTGCTCCACTGCAAAGACCTGCAACACCCATAGGCAATGTCTTTGTGCATGCTGCTACCAGTAGGCTGCTTGCAAGCGGCTTACAAGCTAATTTCTTGAGGACGCCAGTCCTGCACAGACCGCACACGACGGTGCCCCCCATGTATGCCTAATGTCATGCATGCTTCACAGGCATATGCATGATGGGTCATTTGCCAAAGACTTGTCCAAGATGCTGAGTGTCCAACAAAATACACACCTGTCCCCCAAACCGACTTTGGATGTGAGCATTCAGAATAGCAGCATCCAGTTCCACTGGGGCAGCTTCCTTGATGTTCTTCTTAGTCACAAAACTGAGTTGGGCACTGAGGACTGTGACAGCAAAACCATCCCTGGGCAAACGGAATACATTGACGGCAACTTTGTCTCCCACTGACACCTTCAGCATCTGCAGTCAGGTAGCATGGTTGGCTTTATGCAAGTGCATGTATATGAATCTTTACACGTGTCATTTGTCTTGAGTCTGTGGATGATACTTGAGAATTTTGAGTAGCCACAGGCATAGTCTGCTGCACTGACAGTGAGCTTGCAGGGCAAATGAAGGAACTAGATCCTGACACCATATCAAGGGTAGAATGGTAACCAACAGAGTGTGTTTCTGATTTGGCTGGACATGTGGAGATGCTACAACTGCTGAGGTTTGCATAAAGTCAAAGCTTACTCTACGCTGTATAGTGTTCAGGCCAAAATCACTAGGATTGATGCGCGGATCGCCACGCACAGACAAAACCCTGCAGCACCGTCAGTTGTGGAAAGGATTAAGGCAGCAGCTGTACTTGGTCAAGATTGCAGCAGCGTAGCATGACTTACACATTGACATCAACAGCACTTACACATCAGCCACTTCTACATATCCAGCTTGAGCAAGAGGATCAGAGACTGACACAAAGGCAAGGTTGGTCTTTGCTGCATCCTGCATTTGGCATCTAGCATTTTGGTAAGTCAAACAACGAATGCCTGCTATGAATACACAGACCAATTATCTTATGCCTTCACCTGGTCGGGACATCCTGCAATTCTATAAGTGCCAGGGGGCAGAAGCTCAGATTGAGAGGCCTGTCGAGCTGGAGGACCGGTAGCACCCCCCGACAGTGGAGCTCCAGCCAGGGATGCCGGATATGGAGCGCCCACTGGTGTGTAAGCGTTTGCTGGTGCGACTCCAGGCGCTGCTTGGCTATTGAACGAATTCTGCCGAGATCTGCTGGAGTTACTCGAAGGAAACCACGACGACATACTTTCACTGATGACAGTCACCTAGGCTTTGCCGCGATTGCGTGCTTCAGCATGCAGGGCCATCAGGAAGTGTAAATGCAGAAGTCAGTGCGACATGAATCTTTACGGTCAAAGAAGCTGCAGCTACCTGCGCAACACCAAAAACGAGGAAGAAGTGGGACATTCCCATGGAAGCAGCTGGTTAGGCAATCACAGTCGCGCCTGGCACGGCAGGGAAGCAGTCGGTCGTCCACTCACAATCGGTCCTAAGAATGGTCGCGATGCAGATGCAGTGGATTGTTGCGCTGCCGCTGATCGGCATCGAGATACGATCTTTGACTTGATGCATGCTTGGTCAAAACATCGTTTTCAGCGATGTTGTGTATTTGAGACAACTTACATGCTGCGCTGATTAGACAGCAATAAGCTTGCATCTGTATCTTCTGGTGAGATTCCGCAGGTCTTGGCTAGAAAATGCAGGCTTTACAGAGCTGGGCAGAAGCTCTTGCTGATCAAGGGCACGTTTCTCAAGCACCTCTCGACCTGCTGCTCAACACGTGTCAGCCGAAACAAGGAGGTCCTTTGAGGCCAGCTGACTCTCTGTCTACCCCTAGAGGACAGACGGCAGCTTTTCAGCAGGGGCTCAGCACTACTTGGTCAACCTCTCAGCCAAATGGTGAGGGTGCGCAGCTGAACTAAGCTACAGCAAAGATTGAGGCCGCCTCCCAGAGACTTACAAGCACATGACTGCAGGCACAAGCACAGCTATGTACGGCTCTGCAGAGGCAGAAGTACAAGCTGTCATTCCTTTGTGTACGTATCTCATGAGAACAGAAGGCAAGGTGAGCAAAAATGCTGCCTATCGTGGCAACAAAGTTAGACAGGATCTCCGTTCCACTACAATGTTCAGTCATGGCAAAGCAAGGTTACAAACAATCTTATGACTGGCATTGTAGGATGCTCAGGAGATTATGCCTAGGTTGCTTCACTGCCTGCATAGACTGCCAAACTGCTCAGCTTCCAGCAAAAGCCCTGCCCGGTGGCAGACCATGTTGTCTACACTCTTCAGCAGCTTGTACAAAGTGATGTGCCTCCAGCACTTCCCAGAATCAGGCAGGAAAGAGATCAGTCAGGCTGTCAAGCAGCTGTTGGTGCTTGCTGTCGAAGGACCCTTTGAAACCGAGTCAGGCTCAGACACCAACCCGGACTTGCTGGCAGGTCTCAGGGGTGCTGTGTCGTTGCCTCACGACAGCTCAGCATTTCTGCCCCTCTTGCCTGATGATGCATCAGCGCTTTTGGCCTCTCTGGTGGGTGAGCACATGGCACATGACAGACTCAGAGAGGGCCTGACAGACAGCAGTAATCAGCTGGTGGTTTTGCTGCTAGCTGCTCAGCTATGCAAGTCAGCCTCCAAAGGCCGAAATCTTGATAGCAGTCTTGCACATCAGATAGCTTCAGTGGCAAGCAGGTGAGCGAACAGTTGCATACAGAAGGGCATGACATCCAGGCATTACCTGACCGGTCAAAACACCAAAGTTGCAGTACACTTCTGAAACACCTGTAGTTGTGCTAGGGCCCTGAGATGTGTGCACAAACAGGTCCACCTTGAAGCTGAACACCTGCTGTCACATCAGCTTCTTTGCTCCTTTGCGCCATGAATGTGCATCCAAGACTGATGGAGACAGCAATCACACGTAAGTTGGTTATGCTTTTGTGTGATCAAGTGCAGCTGGCTGAAGGACATGATGCGGCCAGTCACGTCGTCCATTGATGGTGCTGAGTCCAGCTCTGAAGATGGCCTTGCCAGACCTGCCCCTCTGCCCTCTAGAGAAATGGTTGCTGGAGCCTCCTACCTGGCCTGCACCTTATCAGCTCAGGTACTGAACACACTTAAACTGCTGTCCTGGCACCTATGACAGCTGCGAGTATGCTATGGCCAGACAAATCGGTTTAGCACTGAAACAATGGTATCTGTCTCCAAGCCGACAGACACTGCTGCATAGAGAGAGTGTGGGGTCATGACATACTCATGCACTGCCTCAGGCCGGCACACTGGCTCTGCTACGGCAATAAGGAAGTCATAGGCCTGCTTATAGACAGGTGAGTACGTCTCCAAAAAGATTCTTCCATCAGGACAGACCCACAGCGGCCTGAAACACAGCAACGTGTTTATTTGATGTGTGTGTGACATGTCAAGTGGCATAAATTACATTAAAACAGGACACATGCATGGTAGTTGCAGGGTAACAGCAGCTAAGACTGCTGCAATAGTATTGTTGAACAAAGGAGGTGAACCTGAGTACTGGAACTGCAAAGTGAACGAGGTTTGACATGCTTGGTGTCCATGCAAGCTGCAAGTTGCTGATCAAAGCAGCGGCTGCAGCAGAAAGACTGACGGCTTGCCTGTTCTGGTGATCAGGCTTGAGCTGCAGCTTGGAAAAGTCTGCTTCGTGCTCATCTTCGTGGCCGAGACGAATATAATCGTCATCATCTTCTTCGAGCTCCTCAAGGTCATCAGCACCGACACCAACAGCCTCTGCGCCTATAGGAATCTGCATGCACCAGAGTCAGGACTTCAGCTTCAATATTTGGCACATCTTGTAAGCATCTGCAAAGCTTGTTAGCATCTGCTGTGCATTTACAAAGCTGCTGATGTGAGAATGCGCAGCAGGTGTGTTGATGGGCAGCAACCAATACAGGCACAAGAGAGCCTGAAAAGCAGCTGCAGAAGCTGCAGCTTGCAATTTCATGTTTAGACAGCTCAAAGATTGACGTCACCTCTGCGTAAGCTTCTTCATACCCCTCATCCTCATCACGAAACCGCTTACTGCTGTTGGCTCGCTTAGCTCTCCTCGGTGCAGCAGTGGAGGCAGAACCCTGCGTACCAGCATAGGCTTCTCAAACAGACAAGGTGCATGGAAAGGAACTTTACAGTATTGCAAGAGATCCAAAGCTGACCTTCTTGTAGCCAGCGTCTGCGTCTTCGCCTTTCTTTCGATTACCAGCTTTGCCAGCTGACTTGACGCTGATCTTTGGGGGCATGCAGCGCCTGGCAGAGTGACAAACAGAACGCCTGCAACTATGGTTCGGCGAAGCTCAAGCAATTCAGACAGAATAAGCGAAGACTGTAAGCGGAGACCCTGAGCAAACGAGAGTCTTTTGTGGAGCTGTGGTGAAGTGCAGCAGGAAAAGGTTTCGGAACTGCAGCTGGTCTCGGAGCTAGGTCCGAAACGACATTCCCACAGAATCCGTTGCGGCGATGCTTTTGTAGCATCGCAAGCATTGACGCTAATGGCCGGCATGTCGCTTCTCAGCTATAATTTCAAGTCGACGTCAAAGAGCAACTCAGAAGTTGGCCAGCAGCATGACGACACTCGTCGTTCATAAAGTACATACACTTGATCTGACTGATGGAGGTAAACGTTGCTCGACTTGAGACCGGTTACCGGCAGATACTTTGCCGCGCACAAGCACACTCAGTAAATCACATCAGCGCATGAGCGCCTGAGCGTCGCGTAAGACGTTGCCTGCGCTTCTCAGGTGTTGCCCCCCTTTCGCAGTGCAAGTCCGCGTGGCAGTCAGAATGTCTGTGGCCGGCTTCGCCTTGACCTTTGCAGCCGGACTTGTGGCTGGGTGGCTCCTAAAGACCTTCCTAGCGTGGAGACAGCAGCAGCTTCAGCAGTGCCCTGGTTCAGCTTTACATGTACCCTTTCCACCCCCAGAAGACCTTGTGCAAGCGGTCAAAGATGAGCAACTTGTACTCCTGGCTGGTACTGGCCTTGTTGCCAATCTGTGTCCCAAGCCTGTCTGGTTGCCAGCTCATACAAGGGAGTTGGCTGACGTACAAAATGCCGGCAGAAGCTGGGAAGGCCTGTATCAAGCACTTTTTGGCACAATCAAACGCCAGTATGGTCCAGACTTCTCAGCAGAGATTGACAAGCTTTTGACAGATCCAGCAGGTGAGATAGAGCTCCTATCTCACCTGCTGCTTTACAGCAAATTCAGGCAGAAACGCTGAGCAAAGTTGTGGACTGATAGTTGTATGCATATATACGCAGGCTTCGATTATGCAGCAGCACAGGCGCTGCTGCTGAAAGGGATGCAGGTCATCAAAGGCTTTCCTGGCCATCCTACTGCAGATGAAAAGGTCTTTCTTGGGGAGTTGACACTGGTGTTGCTGCAACAACTCCAGGTGCAGGGCTATTCTGTCTGCATGCATGTTTGAGTGCATCAGCTTTCCAGAAAGGCTGGACATGCATGCAACATTGCTAACCTGCTGCTGTTGGGCTAGCCACAGCCACTGCCACTAGCCACTAGCCACTGCCAACCATGTTACCATGTTATGCACCTGCAGTACAGTCGGTGCAGACATGAAGCATCTTCAGCTGATGCTTGTGATCATAATTGGCAACATGCATGAGGCAAGCACAAGACGGCAGATTGTTGCAAACCTTCTCAAGGCTGATGCCAACATGCAGTGTCTGGTGTGTGCAGCCAGACCTGGATAGCATGACAGCGCATGCCATCAGAGCACTGGGCAAAGCAGTCAAGCTTGCTTTGACGACCAACTATGATGGAGTGCTGTCAACTGTTTTGGGCAGAACAATGACGTCACCAGCAGCAGTCTTACAGCGCTGGGGATCTGCTGTGGATTATGTTACAGCAGGGGAAGCTTTAGGGGCAGTTGCCAGGCATAAAAAGGAGCTAATACAGCTGCATGGAAGCGTGTATGATAAGGGCTCAATTGTTCTGCTAGACCCAGAGTACACTGCTACTCAGACAGACTTCCAAAAGTTCATGCTGCCACTTGTTGGTCAGTACAGCTTGCTGATTGTTGGCAGCCGCGGTGGTGCACATGATGCTCATTTCACACCCATGTGGCAGCATGTAGCCACAAATTGGAGAACAGATGATGCATCAAGCCACCCAGTGCATACTGTACTGGCTCTAGAGCGGGAGTCATCAGCCATTCGTAGAGAGTTTTATTCTGACACTGTCTTTGGTGACTGGGCCAAAGAGCATATTAGGGTTGTTGAGTATGGGACCCAGCATGCACAGCTGGGTCCGTTTTTGCACCAATTGGCTGCTCAGGCAGGCCTGGAGCCAAGCAATAGGAGCAGGTTGAATTTGTGAAGGCCTCAGTAGAGGCATATGCGTGGCATCTTCATGCCCCAAGAGAGGCATATGTGTGGTGCTGTGATGCCTGTTGTACATGTCCTTGCTTTTGCACTTACACCATCAGGAAGAACTTGGTAGACGTCATGTCTAAAGCGTTCGTTGTGTGTCCTTCTTGGCACTTCAAAGCCTGAAGTTCACCTCAGAAATGTGCTTTATGGCAGTGCAGTTGACATCTACTGCAACGAGATGTGGTTGTTTGTTCAGGGCCAACAGGCTAAGGCTTTGTTGACTCTCTGTTGTGTGCATACCTTTGGAACATTGTCTGCATGGGGCAGCTGTTGCACATGACACAGCACATCATGTTACATTAAGTGTTGCTCAAGGCTTCACCATGCAAACTACCATAGCATTAAAGCATTGACGTGGACTGCCAGCTTTAGTACCAAGTGTCAAAGAAATTGTTACTGTTCAAAAGGAACATCTACGCTTGAGTCACATACATACTTCATACATAAAAGGAAGTACACAATACGGTAAAGCCAATACCCCCATCACTCTGGTGGTAACTTATATATATGTACGTAGGATATATGGATCCTGCTTGAGGACATGTACATACTAAGTATGTCATACTTCAAAAAGACGCAGTGCTACATAGCACATGTAAAGGCAGGAGGAATGGACCAGGAAAACGACCATACTGCTGATGCAACAGTCTGCAACCTGTCTTCATGGGCTCAACCCAAAGGGCACTTGCAAAAAGCAGCCTCTAGCAGCAGCATCTTGTTGCATCACTAACCAAAACTGATGGATACAACCAACGCGAAATGACCAAACGAGACACTCACTCAACTGCAGCAGGACTTGATATACAAGTACAAGGAGTAGCAGCTTAGCTCATAGCTGTGCCTTCTACCTTGTAGGTATGAACAGGAGATGTCTAGCAGGTAGAGATTATGATATACACAGTAACAGTGTCGCAGGTAGATGATCATAGTATGTGCATAGGGTAGCCCTCAGACATCATTTCCAGAGGGTCTTCAGCCGCCAAGACAGTGAGCTCATCCAAGGTTGCAATGATCTGAGTGAAGCTGGGCCGCTCATCTGCGTCTGGGTGCATGCATGCCAACCCCAGTTCCTGCAAAGTTCATCCACCTGCTTGGAGGGTTCTGTCATGATTGCAAGCATACTGCATGCAGCTGCCCGACAATGAAAGATGTTGCCGCACATGTCTTCTGTGCACACATCTTGTTTCTGCGCACCAACAGTCTTGCAGCAACACTGAGCAGCACCCATCACTGCCATCTCAGCAGCAAGAACCTGGCACAAAGACTGCCAGGCTGTGCGTGCGTGTCATGGAGCATTGAGAATGAAGCTGGCTGACCTCAAAGCGGGCAGGTGTGCCATAGGGGAACTCAAGCTGCTGGTTGAGGCCGCAGATGGTGTGCACAATCTGGGCGTGGCGCATGCCTGCCCAGGGCCGCTGCCCTGTGTACATCTCCCACAACACCACTCCAAAAGCATACACATCAACAGCCTGGCTCAAACTACCTGCCATTTGCAACCCAAAGTATCAGCATGAAACTGCAGCACGCGGCATACACAACACAGTCATGCTTACCTCTGCACGGCCATGTTGTGTATGCGAAAACAAGGTGTCTTGCATTGCATTCGCAATCAGAGCAAACAAGCCTAGCACACACACAATCAGCTGCACATCAAAAAAGCCCCTTGCTGCTGTGCCAAAGAGGGTCATAGGAACAGGGTTGAGCTGACCTTCCAGCATGAGCTCAGGAGGCATGTGAGTGATGGTGCCGATGGCGCGGGTCTGGATGGTTTCCCCCTGGGGCAGCATGCGTGCCAGCCCAAAGTCGGCCACCTTGGCTGTGAAGCCCCGTTGGTCATCGCTGTTGCATGCCAGCAAGACGTTGTTGCTGGACAGGTCCCCGTGCAAGATGTCCAGGCTGTGTAGATAGGCCATGGCACTGCAGAACAGTTTCAGTTTGTATGCTGAGGATCAGATGTTTTGACAGCACCAGGCGGTACATGTTGCCGGTGCACATGGCAGACATCACTCACTTTGGTGAAGTATGTGCATATTGTTGATGATCTGATACAGACATAACGGCTCACAAGGGCGCACACTATGCTATATGCATGCTGTGCCTTTGTAAGTGTCTAACATCTGGTTGCTTCAACACCAAATGCTATGTATTGGGGATGTTAGGTTTCATGGGGACAGGCCCAGTGCAGTGCAATCGTGAGGCTGAGCAGGCACTGCCAGCTTCACACAACTGAATGAGCAGCAGGGCCAAAGGACCTTGCATGAGATGTGAGCACATGACTGGTTGCAGGGCACTGGGCCTGGGTGACAGCAGTGTCATGCATACCTGGCAATCTCAGTAGCAGTCATGATGATTGCCTCCAAGTCAGCAGAGCCATCCATGACAGCTTTCCTGCTCCGAAACCAGCCTCTGCACAACAGTGCATGAGCTTATTAACCATCAAGACCTGCTGGACTAGGCACTTGACTTATCATGGCATGCTGTGCTATCCTGTTCAAGGATACTTTGTTTGATGCAATCAAACCTGAGTCTCACACTAACAAAGACATCAGGCTTGATTTCATCACTGCAAGGTGGACAGATTGTCGTGGAGTCGAAAACTGAACACCCTTAATGGCATGCGCAACAAGATAGTAGGATACGGCTGCAACTGTGGCTATCATGGCACAAAAAAACAGAAGATGACCAGGGAAGACAAGCAGCCGTACCTGTCCAAGGCATCTTGCAGGGATCCTTTGCTGCAAAACTCCAGCACCATCCATGTCTCAGAAACCTTGCGCTCTGCAGTATCAGCACTCTGCAGCTCCTGCCGTGCATGCCCCTGCACACGCCCCAATCTGCTCATCAATTGCTCAAATATGATATGCAATAACAGTCACACTGAGATGCAATGGCAACAAGAAGCAGTCCACAACACTAGCACAAACTGCCATACATGGTGACATCCCTTGTCATTGAATACATGTAGTGTGTCAGCAAAGTGAGAAAGCAGATAGGAGGCAGGACATACCTGGCGTATTCTGGTGTAGAACTTGTAGGTATGGATGATGTTTGGGTGAGCCAGGTCAATGCTGAGCATGGCCTCCAGAGGCTTCAGGGGCGCGTTGCTTTCATCCCCCTTGGCATGCAGTGCCTCCACCACCTGTGCATACACACATGCTACTCACCACCAACACAGGCATTGACGAATGCAAATTTGAAATAGCTAGACGTACCAACAAGCAGATACACAGCAGGAGCTTAGCAAAGCTGTGCAACGATACTCGCAGGGCAATCAGCTGTACTTGTCTAGCTGGCAAACAGACAGGTTGGTTGGGATCACGAGACAAACAGAAGCATATGAAAAAGTAGATTGTGTTTAGTAACTGGCACAAGGGTAGCTCAGATGTGAGTGGTTGGCGTACCTTGACAGCCACAGTGGCACCATTCCAGGTGCCCCTGTAGACATGTCCTGACCCCCCCTGCCCCAGAAGCGGCCCCAGATTGACAGCTGTGAAAGGCTCAGTCTCAGCTATGGTCCCAGAGATCGGCGGCAGTATGATTGGGGATGCTTCATCGCTGTTGATGATGCGGCAGCCACTCCTGCTGCGCTGATTAGCAGGCTTTTCAGGATCCCGTATTGTAGCATAGTAGAAGCTTTGCGCCACACTGTCCGCACTGCTCTGAAGCACTGTCGGCCTGCCATACCAATACCAAGACTCAGGAGGCACCTCTCGTGAAGTCTGACACTGCTTCTCAATACGTCTTATCAGCTTTACTTAGGTCTGTGATGAGCAGCATAAAACAAGCCATGCTCAAGGATAGCAGAAATAAACCTCATGCAGCTGACTTGCAGGTATGTCACACACGTGGGTCCCTCAGTCTACAAAGACAGTGTTGTAGAGGTGACATAACTGGGCAGGGGTTTGTTCACACAAGCCATGAGGTTGTGCTGCATACTGCACATGCCCATGACAGCCTACATGTTAGCCGTCAGCATGTTGCCTCATGCTGCCTGTGAATGACATCATGCTCTTGACACGTGACACTGGACATGTAGTGGCACCTGAAGCGGAAGTCCAGAGTCTTGATGGTGAGGTAATCCTGGTGATCCAGTTGGCTGGCCAGCTGCAGGTTGAAGGTGGTCTGGCGGGCTGCGCTCTCCATGCACATCTGGGCCACAGGTTGCAACCCCATGTCTGGCGCGTAGAACACATCCCACAGCAGACTGCCCTCGGCATGCTCCCTGCAGCCAGGCAACTCACTTGAGCATTGCTTGCCATTGCTGCTGCTGCTGTGTGATCTGAGGGCCAAAGTCAGACCAGCTCAAACCCTGCTGCTCTTTCTGTTGTTCCTGACTCCGGACTACAGCCGATACACAGGTCGTGTTTGCTGCAGATGACAGTTGATTGCAAATCTCTGCACGCCTTCAGCATTGCATTTCAGGGCTGTGTCTTCCTGTGTACTGCATGCGAGTCCACAACCTGAGACGGAAGAGGCTGACCTGCATATACCGCTGGCAGCAACCCAGGCTTGGTTGACAGCCAGTATCCTCCAGTGCTGCTGGTTGGAGATGTCACACAGCATGGCAGGGTCACCAGACCCACGTGTGGCATTGCAGAGAGCAGCAGCATGCCCCTTAATGTAGGCCTGGTGTGCTAGGCTCTTAGCAAGGCTGGCCTGCTCCAGGTGGCGCACTGCCATGCCTGCAAACCTGGTGAGCAGGCTCTGGCCCTGTGCATCCAGGTCCCGGGGCAACATGTCGGTGATGCTCCTGCGGTGCAGCAAGCAGGACATATGACAGTGAGCTGGCGCTGGGCATGTATGAATCCATACGCTGTGCTCATGACTGAATTGCTTGCAAAGCCCTGCTTATGCGTGAACCTTGTGCAGTGCATGTGTTGTGAAGCTGCAACTGCATGCTGCAACAATGTATATACATTGTTATGTCCAGCCGCAACGCTACTACAGTGCATGCGTGTGTGCATACTGCTATGAGGATGTGGCTTACATGCATCCAGCGCAGAAGCCATTGGAAAGAACGAGGGGAGCTGCAGCGTAAAAGCGGAGTCCAGGCTCCTTGACAACCATAGGGTGGTGTTGCAGCCTGCAGGTAAAAGGAGGGGGGTGAACAGGTATGTGGGACAGCAAACACAGATGTAGTTGACATGCTGCAGGAAGATGAGCTTGACAAGTCAACGCAAGCGTTGCAAGCATGTGCTCCAGGAAGTGGCGAATGCTGATGCAATTGGATGGTGCAACAGGGCTGCACTGTCAGCACTGATGGTGCCTTGTGCATAGTTGCGTATGTGGGATTTGCAGCAGATGGTGATTCAGTGTACCTGAAGTCTGTGAGGCAGTCTGGCACCACCATGACCTCTGGCTTTGGGAACAGAAGTGTCCATGCGCCAATGCACAACTGCCTACCCTGAAAGCCTGCCTGACCAGATTGGGTCTGCACCAACCACAGCCAATCAATCAGCACACTAGCTCATGAGTGACGCAACAAGGCAGTGTCCAGGCATGAAGCATGCAGTGCAGTCATGATTGATGTGTGACATCCAGGAGACAAAAGAGGAAGCATGCAGAGGCAGGCATGTGATACAGCACATGTCACACCTTTGAGTGTGTGGCCATGCAGGTGGTGCAGAAGGCATGTTGAAGATGGCATGGTGACTGACCTGACACCAGACGGTCTTGTTGCCAATGAGTGTGATAGTCACAACAGGCACTTGGAAGGCACCGGCTGCACATGCTGCAACATCATGCAAAGCAGCAGCTGGCGGCTCCTGAAGGATGTTGAGAGCTTCCAAAGCTTCCTGCCTAGCAATCTCGTTGCTGGGCAAGGGGGGAGGCCGGTGCTGGCCATGAGTCAGAACAGCCCCATTGGCATGAAGGCCCGGTTGATTAGCAGTCAGCATGGATGCACCATGTGGGACCATGCGCTGGAAGGACTTCTCCTTTGCTGCCCAGCTGAGAGACTGTGCAGAAGGGGACAGTGCTCTTGAGTATGCATGACTGTATGACCTCCTTGAAATGTAGTCACAAGCAGTGTTTGGAGCGGAGGGCACACGTTTTGTGACGGTGCTCAATGCCCTGCGTACACGGTGCTGGCACTTGGTGTCGCTTGGCACAGAGCGCATCTGGTATCTGCTGGTGAGGCTCTGGGGAGCAGCTGCCAGCTGAGCAGCAGCTTCAAAATGAGCTGCAAAGTTGTCTGGTGTGCATGGTTCCTTCTGCAATGCACTGCTGCCGCCTGGTCTCTGGGCTTGCCCATGACTGACGCACACAACATCAGAGGGAGTGGTCCGAGTTGAGTGGCCATGTACAGCTGATATGACAGACTGAGGGGTGAGATTCACAGGGTTGGCAAAATCATGGCTGTCCTTGTGCAGGCCATGCTGCTGGGTGCTCTTCCTGTCGGGCACATCTGCATATCTGAATGCTGTGGACTCACTGCTGTCTATGCGCTGAGACTGGGAGGCAGCAGACAGCTCATGTTCACGATAGGCTTCTGCACTGCGCCTTTCATTAGGCCTGTTTGCTGTTGAGCTGCTGGAAAAGCGCCGGGCACGAGCTTGCAGAACTGCTGCTGTTGCTCTCCAGGAGAATCTTGGGGCTGTTTCTGAGCCATGTCGTGCATCTCGGAATGGTGTTGCACTGGGGGTTTCAGGACCAGGAGCAAGAGAAGAGGCGCGCCGAGACCTTGTGTCTACTGGAATATCAAGTCCACTAAAAGCTGCCTTGTGCGCCAATAGACTTGAAAAGGTAACTTGCTGAGGAAATGTGTGGTTGTCTGTCACCACCTGCAGAAGAGAAACATGATTGGAAAGTTGAGGACCTGCTAGAACTGCTTCAAAGCACGATTCAGGATTTGTCTGATTCGCAAAGTACCGTTGATGGCGCGTTGCGCGAAATTGCGTGCAGCACTCTGACTTGCTCTTCAGAACAAGCGGGCAAGTTCGCGGCGATGTCAGGCTGCGGCTTGGTCAGGCTGCAGCCCATTTCTCAAGTGCTACTACGATACAATGCCATGCTGACAGGCACGAGCAGCGCCATGATGACGACTATTGTCTGCTCTGCAGTGTGAAAACTGAGAGTATGCACTACTGTAAAGCTGACGGGCTATCTGTAGCAGTCAACAGACAAGGCAACTGCTAAAGGTGTCGAACGGACTGTTCAGTCGCAATCACACACTCTACCAGCTGCCAAGGTATACCACGCAGCTCGACGTGCTAAAGGTCCTGAGCAATGGCAGGATAGCCACAACAGTAAGCTGAGGCTGCAATGGCTGAGGCAGAGCGCTTGCGAAATCTATTCCGCCAAATTGCGCTAAACATTTTGGAGAATCCGGTTTGACGTACCACATGACAAGGATCATCCTCATTTGATCACGGATGATCCAAACAAATGCGCTCTCGTGATGAAAAACGAACGAGTGCCTATCACTTAGTCATTTAGAAGCTGCATACGCACCGAAAACAATCATACTTACGTCTGATGTCGCACGGCCGCTCCCGAGCCGCATGCATGTTACCTGATGTATGACTGGACTCAGTCGGATGTCTGCTCAATGGCAGAGTGAGGCTGAGTGAAGGCAGGCTGGCCGGCCACGAGCGTCAAGCACCAGAGTCAGTAGTCAGCATGGTACTTATATATTGTTCCTCAAACATAAGAGTTGTGAAGTGGATATAACTGAAGGAAGCAAGCAGAAAACGGGTCTTGGACGGCTCTGAAAACGGCGACGTAGTATTTCACTCAGGCAAGAACAGGAAACGTATAGGCGCAGGCACAAGGCACACGTCCGCTCATGGCCAGCAGCAGCTGCTGGAAGGTCTGGGAAGTTGTAGTGAGGCTGTAGAGGTCAAAAAGTGCAGAAGTGCCTGCAAAGCTAGCAAATCAAATCCTCAAGCAACAAGGGCATTTAGACACTAGCCCTGGGGTCCAAGGGCTAGTACAATAGTGCAGACATGAGGTAAACCTGCTGGTGGCCCGAGTCCTCTAGACATGCAAACAAGGGAAGAGAGCACTGCAGTGCAGCCATGAGGCACATCTGTCTGTGGCTCTAGTCTTCTAATCATTCAAGCAAAGGAAGAGAGAGAGATGCAGCAGTGCAACCATGAAATAAATCTGCTGGTGGCTTGCGTCCTCTAATCATTCAAACAAGGACAGAGAGTACTGCAGAGTAGCCATGAGGCATACCTGCTGGTGGCTTGAGCCTTCTAATCATTCAAGCAAACAAGGTGAGAGTATTGCAGCACAACCATGAGGCACACCTGGTTGTGGTCTCTGTCTTCTAATCATGCAAGCAAAGGGTAGAGAGAGGGATGCATGGGTGCAGCCGTGGGGCAAATCTGCTGGTGGCTTGAGTCCTCTAATCATCCAAACAAGGGAAGAGAATACTGCAGCGCAGCCACGAGGCATATCTGTTTGTGGTCTGTGTACATCCGCACCCCGGAAACAAGTTTGCTTTTCGATCAGCAGAGGAAATGGTAACTTTGGAAAGGGAGTCACCTGGCAAGCAACTAGCGAAAAGAGGCGCAACGAAGATGACAGTGATGGGTTGTGGTGCGCCATAGATGCCGAAGCTGTCTCTGAGCCGACTGGCTGTGGCTGCCTGAGTGTGCAGTATAGTGTGTGTGGTGCAGCAGACATGTCACAGGATGTTTGAAGCTGCTGTCGACCTTGCTGCTGTCGGAGTTGTTGCTAACTGCTGTCAGCCGACATATTTGCTGGCACTGAGCAGCAAGCAGCAGGTGGTAGAGCGCAAAGGAGAGTCCCGACGCCGTTATACCTGTAAACCAAAACGTTCCCTATCAGGACAGACCGAGCATCGTTCAGGCACAAGCGTAAATTACTCTAGTATTTGTGAATTTTCAGGTTTTCTTCAAGATAGGTAAAAAGGGGAGTCACCTGTATAGCTCACCAAGGTCAACTTTTGCAATGTCAAGTGCTTATGGAAAGCCTGGGCACTCACACAATATATATATGTCATATATGTCATCATGCTGCAGTGGTCAGACGCCACTGCAAGCGAAGACAAGCAGCCAGACTGCATGCATTGAAACACCAATGAAAGTGCAAGTGACGAAGGGCAATTTTTGTCAACAGCATACAAGTGTCTGTGCACAAGTGACACTGAAAATCATTGTCGACAGGCGCTCAAGACGTCCTGAGTGCCTGCATGTAACACTAACCAGCATTTACCAGGCAATAATCCCAAATGCACTGTTTGCATGGCAAGAGTGGCATGCATGCATACAGTAACAGCCTGTTACTTCGCCTGAGGCGAAGTGATACAGGCGCTGTCACTGACTTGTTCCCCTAGAATGTGTTACATAAGTGCACACAAGTCGACTTGTCAGCTGGCTGAAGCACCACAATCTCTATGATATCGCTAAAGTAGTCGCATGCATCCTCAAGAGCCACGACTCTTCACTGTGGGTTAAGCAAAAGCTTGCGCAACAGAGCAGAGGCTGTATGTACGACAGCGTTACATGAAACAGTCATTGTTGAACTGATGAGATGGGACATGTTGGCCCATATGTGCAACACTTAACTTTTGCTGACAGCAGCTTCACTAATGGGACTGACTTCCGATTCAATGCCTGAAGGTGAGGAGTCTTTGCTGACTGGCTGAAGACGTAGTTGCTGTTCATGGTATGCAGTGAGAGTTGGCCTGTGGCCAACACTGACGAAGGTAACTCCTATCTGCTTCAGAGCCTTGTACAAGAGCTCTTCGTTGTTGGTGTCCAGAGCACTTGTTGCCTCATCCATGATGACTAGCTTTGGCTTGGAGATGATGATCCTGCAGAACTAAGTAAGAATTCATTGACAAATCAACAAGCATGGGTGTCAGACAAGCCTCATGGAATTGGCCCGTGCAAATCTTGCACAATGTCCAAAAACGTCGTGAATGCACCAAGCAAACAATCTAAGGTACATGTTCACTTCAGCTGATAGCTTGTACATGGTCATGTTGAAGGTTCAAGGTTCATATTTTCCAGCAAACAGTGTTTTGCTGCGAGCATATGATGCTGCGGGTTGAGCAATGCTGCAATCCATTTGGTGTGGGCCACAGATGGGTCAAGCAGGACTGGCATGCATTCTACATTTGCAGTACCTGGCAAAGGCTAGGCGCTGCTGCTCGCCTAGGGACAGCATGCTGGCCCAGTCTGCACTCGTGTCCAGGCCAGCGCCTGCATCACCTGACACCCTGTCCAAGAGAGGCCCTAGCTGCACCTGCCTCATGACGTGGCATATGTCCTGGTCAGATGGCACCGCTCGCATGCTTCTGGATGATGGAGAAGCTTCGCTGCCGTTGGTGCCATCAGCACTGGCGCCGCCACTTGATGCTGCATCCCTGCCAGTCAGCAATATGCAAGTCAGCTAGTCTACCAAGGCATACGCACAAGTGGTGCAGGGTGTGTCCATGCTCATTGCAGAAGCACGCATGCTGCGCACTGCTAAGACAGCAGTCGATTGCAATTTGTGCATCTGGCTGCACTTCATGGCCATGCTGATGCTTGCTATTACAAACGCTGCACAGTTGCAGCATGAAAAGAGCACTCCTCGAGTCAGTAGTATGCAAGCAGCCCAAGCACAACTGAAGACTCTGGGAGCAGCAATGATCTGACAGTGTTGTGCTTTGTACCTGCCAGCAGCACTTTGTGTATGAGCGGCATCCTCTGCAGAGGAGGGGTCGGGGGAGGTGGCCCAAGTGGGGTACAGGACTTGCTCCCTCAGGCTGCCTAGCACCATGTAGGGCCGCTGGGGCACAAACATGATGTCTCCCTCCTGCCCTGCCGCCACTGTCTGCCCAAATCTACAAATCAACATAACCCGCTTGCATCAGACAATCTTTCTGCCACAAGCCCACTTGTGCTCTGGTGCAATCACAGAACTGCTTTGCTTTGCTGTGCTGATCTTCTCTGACTTGGGCTGACATGCATGTTGGGCTTGATTGCCAGGTTCACATTGCCTTCTGGGCTGTTTTCTAGTGCAACTCAAGCTGAAGTGCTTTTCAAACTGCAAGGGGACAGCTGTCAGTGGCTTGCTGCTGTCTACTCTGGGAGTAACTGCTGAGACACATAAATGAGTCATCCCTATGAGTATAATATGAAACACGGGCTAGGCAGAAGGGTGGATGTAGAGACTTGGTGACAGACCTGGTGATGGTGCCTGAGCCAGTTGACCACAGGCCTGCTATGGCACGCAGCACAGAGGTCTTACCCACGCCGCTTGGTCCCATCACCAGCAGAGACTCCCCATCTTTCACCTGAGACCACAGGCAGGTGTTTTTGTTTTGTTTCAGATTCGATGTTTTTGCTTGATGCCAGAAGCCTTTTGACAATAGCTTGATTCGACAAGAACTCCAACCTTGGTGTCAGTCTGTAACACCAGAGCTTTGACGCACAATGCAGGCTGTCTCACCAGCAACTATGCACTGGTTAAGAAAATGACGCAAGTTGTGAACCCATCTGAGACACAACGAACACTTCTACTGTCAGGCAATAAGCTTGAAGTCTGTATGCAGTCTGCTGCAAGCGCATCTGGATGTGACCTGCAAATCACTCGCAACAGCAGTGTGCATAGTGATGCACGTTGCTAGGCAGCTTAGCCATACCTTGACAGAAAGGTTCTGGACCAAAGTTGATGCCCCGTCAGGTGTCTGCAATGTGACCCCATCCAGATCTAGCAACACCCCTCCTTGTTCGCTGGGGCCTGGGCACATAAGACAGCATGTCGACAGTGATGACAGCATATAGACAAGTGTACAAGCCAAGAGCTGCATCAGACGAGGACTATCCACCTGGCTGGTCCACAAGCTGTATCAAGGATGGTGCTTGAGTGCTGCTAGGCTGAGAGTCTGCTACATCTGTACTTGTTGATCTGGAGGTAGCTGATGATTCTAGCACTTCCTGGAACTCTCCTAGACGGTCTATGACAGCTCCAAAGTTTGCAATGGATTCGAACTGCAGCACAGATCATGCAGCTGATTGGGTGTCCAAACTTTTGGCATCACATCCTGCCAATGGGCTTGCTGCTTCTGAGAACTGACAGGTCTGCTGTCAAGAGATCTGCTGTCAATATAGGGCAGCAAGAGCACTACAACATGGTCAACCCTGTAGGGCAAATGATGCATGCGATATCAGTGCTTGACATGGTGAAACTCGGTGCTAAGATTGGTGTGAAGCTCAATGTGGAGCGCGCATTTTATAGCAATTGGGCGCTTGAAAAGGTGCTCTGATGCAGCACTCTCAGGACTGACCTGGTACACAACCAACGACACGTCTGACAAGATGTGGTTGAAAGCTGATGAGCTCTGGTTGATGACACCAAAGCCGATCTTTCCTTGAAAGTACAGAGGTGCAACAACTGCAGCTGGCAGAATCTGGATCAGGAACCTGCAGCATTCGCAGGCAACCCAGTCTTGATAATAGACACAATGCCTGGAGGTTCGCAACCGATGAGCTAATTTTGCAAAGCACGTGCACAACTCAGTTGCGAATCTGCCCTGCAGCCAGACCTCAAATTGCCAATAAGTATCAGTCATGAAGGCTACAGGTCAGTCACGGCAATGACTACAGGTCAAAGGCTCCATAGAGACTGTTGCAGCAAGTGTCGGGCTTCTTTTTGTGTGCAACTCTGCTTGCCTGTAAGAGCTGGTGAAGAACTCCAGGTTCCTGCTGGTACTCAGCAGCTGTGCATAGTTTTTTATGACAGCTGAGAGGCGCTGCCAGAGCAGGCGCTGCTCGCTTGCCTCACCACCATAGAAAGCAATGCTCTCAGCATTCTCCCTTACTCTCACTAGCCCATACCTTGCAGAAGTGTGCCATCACATCAGACAACAGACCCGTGCATGTCAGGCAAGCCCAGCTTGATGAGCAGATGCACATTTGCACACATTGCTGTAGGTACTGCATATCTGACATCCTTGCAACACAGCTGCTGAGTAGCCTCTCAAGTCAGATGTTTGCACCTTTGCAGAGTGAAAAGGCTTGTCGCGTGAGCCAGAATGCAGCAATGTGTGCAACAGTTTGCTGAACTTGACCAGCACATGACGTGGGCTTTGATCATGGCTGAATTACCTGAAATTGGCTTCTTGTGCTTCCTGCTGGAAGTTCAGCCCCACTAGCTTTTGACCCAGTTTGATTGATATGCCTGTTCCGCCTACTGAGTACACCACAAGCACCACGAACAACGGAGGGTAGATAGTGTACAGGATCTCAGAAAACGAGACCAAGTCAATGACTGCGTTCAATATGGTCATTGAGAAGGAAAGAGCTGTGTCTGTGAAATTCCTGCAGTCAGGAACAATCATGACATTAATTTGGCCAAGTACAGACAGATTGTGATCATTTCTTTGCAAAACGTCACAATGAGGTGCCAGGTAGCTTTGGAGCCAATGCTGGTCCTTACCTGACGTCATTTGTAATACGCTGATCTGGATTGTCCACCAAATTGCCAGCTTGGACTTGGTAGAACGATCTGTCTTTGAAGTAGTCTGTTGTGAACTCATTTGTCATCCATTCTCTCCACTCAAGCGACAATACACTCACATAGTAATCTCTTAACACATAAACCTGGAGAAACACGATGCTCGCTCTGTGTACATAGCAATCCTTCACCACAAGCAGCATGGCTTCTTAGTCTGCTGAGCAGGTCTCACAAAAAGTGTTTGATTGACTTACTGGAATGCCAACAAACAAGCTGCAAAGCCATTTGATGAGCATCTGAGTGAAGCGCTCAGTGTCCTTCTCAGACAGAGCATTGAAGAAGTCTCTACCAAGAAAGTTAAACCACACGCTGCAGATATAATCCAAGTGAGCTTGTGCGTCTGCTGGACCTGTACAGTTGAGCATATGGCTGATGATGATGATGCAATGCACTTACCTGACTCCTGTTGTGCCCAGCGTGAGTAACACAACTCCAGCAAGCTTCCACTTTGCTTTGGTGGCATCTTCAGACTTGGTCCAATAGGGTATGGTCAGCTGCATACATGCAAGCATTTCAGCAGGCTGAGCAGATGTAGTGCGCAAGTGGCTTTTTACCTTCCACAGTCGACTCCAGATCACTCTGAAGTCGGTGCTTGGGCCCTCTTTCTCAGACACGGCAGCGCGCTTTGCAGGTACAAGCTGAGCACTGTTGCTGGGGCCGCTTTTGGCATAGGTTACGCATGCAGGGCCTCTCAGCGGTTTGCGTTGTTGTACAGCAGGGGCCCGGGTGCGGAAACAGCAGCTTCGACGCAGCTTGTTCTCGCTCAATCTTGAGCTGCGGTGTTCACGCACACGACATGTTGCTGACGCTGTCCGCTGACAGGCAGCTCGACATGTACGCATGCCCTGTCAAACTCGCAGATGTGGTCGGAGCACACCCAGCGTAGCGCTGAAAGACTGCTTACGATTGGAAGATCTACCAGTCGCAGCTACTGCCCTGCTGTCGCGCTGTGCAGTTGTTTGTGCAAAACTCTGTCGGTCATCGCCCTCAGGCTCAAAGTCAAACTTTGTTTCGACAGCAAATTTGCGGCAGAGACAGGCGCTACAATGCTACAGTGAAGCTTGCAAACAAGCCTCCACGAAGTTATTTCTGACGTACCGACGTGCTGCTTGATTGCCATGTCTCGCGCCACACGTTCGCACGCCATGACATGAGTGCAGAACTAGCTGACCAGCATGTCCTGCAGCATCTGCAAAAGCTTTCAGTGAGGTGCGAGCCGCCTGCTTCGCGGCACATATATGAATCCTTGTGTCACCGGACAGCGCATACATATAGCATGTTCAGCATTCAACGCAGTCCTTTCAAGTTGTTGCTTGACTTGCATATAGTGCTGCAGGAGTGATCAGTACAAAAAAGCAGGCTACACAGCAACAGAGGCGTCTGATGCCCGCCGCTCACAAGTCCGCCGTCGTGCTTCTCAGCTTTGATCTTGTTGCATGTACAACGTTCACAACGGTATCAACAGCCTTGCATCAATGATACCAAGTGCCTGCAATCTGGTGCAGGCTGCTGAAGCCAGCAAAAACACAAGGGATGCATTGCTTAGAGTCAAAAGGCTGAAAAGAGGGCCGGTTGAGGCTGTAAGCAATCCTTCTGCTGGACATGTGCAGCCAGAATCACCACAGACCAAGGTCCAGCAGCTGGTCACAACACTCAACACAGCTTCCCTTGCTCAGAAAGCGAAACTGAGAGCCATCTCAGCTCTGCGGCGCATACTCAGCACAGGTACACTCTCTGCCCATTGCCACCCTCCGTTGCGCTGTCACCTGCAGGGCGCACTTGTACTTGCCTGGCACTTGTGCGCAATGGTGACATCACTTTTTGCTGCAGATGATCCCCCATTTGAGGCTGCCATCTGGGCTGGAGCAGGTACTTGTCTCATCAAAGCCCTCTTACTCAGGTAAGCAACAGCAATCAGTGTCTCGATGTCTAGATCTGTCCTAGTCCATGGCTAACAAGGAGCATCAAAATGGAGCAACACAATCATGCATGCAGGCAGCAGTCTGCTATCGATCTGAAGATCATCTTTGAAGCTGCATGGGCGGTCACAAACTTGGCAGCTGGTCCGCATGAATGTGTGGAAGCAGTTCTGCCTGCAGCACCATTGCTTATATTACTGCTGCGCACCCACAGCAGCTCTCACATTGCAGAGCAGAGTGCCTGGGCCTTAGGCAAGTCATTTGTGCAATGCACGGTCAGATTGCAGCTGCTTGGCAGCGCTGAAGCACTGCCAGCATGCATGATATACGCAGTCGTATCAAACATGCATGGCTCATTGCAGCTGTATCAGAGCATGGCAATGCCTTAGCAAGATGGTCAAAAGACCAGACCAGCAGTATGAAGCAAATTGAGGCGAGGCACAGATGTGGTGCAGGAAATCTAGCTGGTGAATCCCCAGAGATCAGAGCGCGACTGCAAGCCAATGGAGCTGTGCAGCCCATGCTGCAGCTTGTGCTGGCTGCCACAGGCCAACCTGGCTTAAGAGTACTATCCACCGCTTTCACTGCTGCATGGGCATTGTCAAGTATGCTTCAGGACAGCAGCACCGCGGTAAGCCTGTGGTGCTGTGCAGTTGATCCATCCCTGCTAACTACTAGCAGCCTGCTTGTGGCATCATGCCATTGACATTCTGCTGGTGAATAGAGCAGCAGTGCTTTTTGGCAGCGCCGTTGAATTTGTAAGGTGGGTGCACAGTTCCCAAGACGGTGCTTTGCACAGGTCAGAGAGGTGCTTGCTGTCGCTGGAGCTGCCCAGGGCCTGGTCCAGCTCCTGAACTCCAGCACAAGTCCAGAGTTGCGTCTTGAGATTGCATGGGTGCTTTGCCATGCCAGTTTCAGCCAAGCAGATTTGAATCGTCTGGTACATCTTGGGCTGCTCAAGGCTGTCATCAGGCAAAGTAGCCTCTGTTTGCAAGCGGTGAGTACGACTTGGCCAGGTCTGTTTACAGATACACAATCTGGAGGCCATTTCCTGCACGAGGAGCCTTCGAGATCCAGTCGCTCTGCCTCAACACGAACACATGTGTGAATTTGCTGATGAGGTTCAAAACAGAAGTGGTACAGCACATCTGCAGGTGATTTGCTTTGTCGGCACAGGCAAATGGTCATTACACTCAGGCATGCAGCTTTCAGTTGCAACACTGTATGGTAGGCTGCTCTCACACAGGGGTCAACAAGCACAGAAGGTGAGCACACAAAACTGCCACTGCTCCGGCCTCTTTTGAGGATCACCGCCAATGTGGCAGCTTTGGGTGGGCGGGGCGCAGCTGCTGAGCTGCTTGCGCCACCTTTGAGTGAGTCTCAGAACCTTGGCCGAGGTTTTAATTGCATATTGCAGATGCGACTGTCCATGTTGTTCTTAAAAAAACTACTGCAGATGCACTTTGATTTAAAAGCAATCTGTTGCCAAGTTTACAGGTCGCCAATCAACTGCAACAGTGCTGCTGTTGGCTGCTGCTAATCTGTGGTCAAAGCTGGCACAGAACTGCAGGTACGGAGGCAGTCAGTCTGGTCCACTATTGCCTGACAAACAGAGAAGCAGGACTTCAGGCTGAAGCTGCTTGGCTGTGCACAAACATGGCAGCCATGCCTGATAGGTAAGCTGATCTGCATGAATGTATGACACTGCCCGTTATATGTCAGCATGTCGTAATTTATTCATGTCAGGCCATAGGTTTACGCATGCATGCAACAAGCTTGGACAATACTGCAGACCAAAAGGAGAGGAAGGCAGGAGTCACAGAGGCCAAGACGCATTACGGCAGCTTTTGCCTGTCCTTGCGCACATCACACTGCATGGAGATTCCTTAGCACAAAGGGAGGCTGCATATGCCATGGCCAATTTGACAGCAGTTGGCACAAGCTGACTTGCACTACATGAAGCATGTAATGCTTGCCAGCATGCATTGTTGCTGGTCAGCATCTATGACCAAAACTGGCACCATGTGAAGTGGAATTATCTCCTGCTGTCTGGCTCATTCAGGCAATCATATACTTGCTGTACTCAGTGCAATTCACTTTCACACATTGTGAAGCCTGCATCAGACCTGCACATGTTGCTGTACAGCAAAGCTCTGATCAGAGTTGCACTTGCATATTTCCAATGGCAGTCTTCCAGAACAAACAACATGATGCATAACAAGCGGGCAATCTGTTTTTGTCAGAGCCGCACCTGATCTTTCATTGCATTTTGCTGATCACCGCCCGCATGCATGTGGCCAACTGGTTGCATCTAGATCTGTGAAAGCTTTACTGTTAGATCCTACTAGTCCAGACACTGAGACATGGACTCGGTATGTGCTACTGACCAACATTTGCATATTCTAGTGTAGCTGCATGACGCATGCAGATTTTAATGATCGGCTGACTGTGGGCATGCAAGCCATAAACCAGTTACGAATTGGCATTGAACTTTATGACTCACGTGTCCAGCGGGGTTGACATATGCAAAGCTGAACATTCTTCACTCCTTGGACTTTTTCTTAGTTATGAATCCGAAGACTCCCTGGACTTTGCAGGTGCAACTTGACAATCGTTCGACATCTGGCAAAGTGTCTTACTCTGACACAATCACCGCAGTACAATCCGCAGCTGACAGCGCGGAAGTGAGCGTCACCCTGTACCTGTGACGCTGAGCAGTTGCTTCAGCAGCTGCCTACACGAAAACTCTACCCGTTTGAAGCCAAAAGTTCGTGACCACGTCGGCCAAAACCTGACTAAGTGCCCATGCAGTCAAGTTAGCAGCTGCTTCTCTAGCTCCGCTGACAAGTCGGCTGAGAGACGTGCGGTGCCCCATGCAGCATCTGGCCTTGACGAATAGGATTTGCTTCGGCATGAATGCGACCTCACTGAATGCTGGGTGCTGCCTGCAATCGTGCTCGCGAAGTTCTATCTGTCTGCAACATGCAGGTGCCATGCATCAACTACGCAGCGGACAATCGCAGATCAAGTAACTGCCGTTGCTTGAGATTCATTCTTTGAGCTCATTTGCTTGTTCGTATATCGACTCGCAACGCACTGTAACGCCGTAGGCCTGCACTGCAGCCCACCTCGTAGTAGGGCTTGAGACGGATTGGTCCGCTGCGCATTTTGTACAAACAGCTGCACCCCTCGTAAGTGTTACAGTATTCCTCTCGCAGACTCGCGAGGTGCTTCACCATCTGCAGGTTAGGACGGAAGTCTGCTGCACTGATGCCTTAACTGCCCATGCCTGCCTGTGCCTTCTTCCCTCGTGTCTCGATCCTCCTGTGGGCCTTATGCGAGCTTGCTCTCATTTTGTTGTTGCATCTTGTTAGATGAACCTCCCCCGTTCATCGGACGCATTGCGGATTTCAGCTGCAGAGCCTGCTGGCCCTGTCCCGACCTTAGGACCACAACAGGTAGATACAACTCTCTTGGATAGATAGTGCCCATGCAACACAAATTGCTGCATAAATATATGACTGGTACGGCCCTTGCCTGCAATGAGCAACTCAAGACTCCTCACCTGCACCCAGACAAGGCCGTTTTGACTCAATGCAGGCTGGCCCATCAAGTGTGCCTCCAGCCCTGGCCAGCAGTCTTGTTCTGACCCCTTCTCCAGACCTTGCCAGCCTTGCTCAGAGCGTAGCAGCCTCAGAAAGCTTACATTCCGGTTCTGGTGACACTGGCGTTGATAGGGGCAGAGGGTCAGGTGCCAGCTGGGGTCGCTCCTCAGAAGAAAGAAGACAGGGAGAAGCTTCTCAGAGCGAGCAGGGGGGACGTGGCTCTGACACCAAGGTACCCCACCCAACCTTCATCACTATCAACTTCTTGTATCTATTTCTCAGCCAATAGCGGCCATGTGTGTACATGCACATGCGATTGTGTATGTAGCACTGTTGAAGTGCCTGCTACGTATAGACAGTCTGTGCATGTGAAGTCCCATATCATGCCTGATGCTCTCAGACTTCAGACGCTTATGCTTGCTCTACCAGCAGCGTTGTCATAAGCACTTGTGAGTGTGCTTCGTGGTCCAGTCATGGTGCATGGAAAGGCAACTGCTGATACATGGGGTGAGTCTGCAGTCCAGAAGGCTAGGGCAGAATCGCGTAGCGGCACGCAAAAGCAGGCAGCGGCGCAAGGAGTATGTGGAATGCCTGGAGGAAGAGGTATGCCTTGCACATGCAAGCAAGCTGACTAGGCCAGACATGGTCTGAATGACGTCAGGGCCTTCCCTCAGGAGGAAGTCATGCATGGCAGCGTCTGACAGCAGCAGTGTATCAGACCACATATCACAAGAGGTGCAGAAGGCATGCAGCAGAAGTATGACAGCAGATGTCACTGCCATGCACATTTCATTTCATCATTTTGTCTCCCTGTTCTTGGTGGCATCAGTAGCTGTCACTGACATGGCTGGCAGACGGGCTTGGACGGTGGTTCAGGCGAGGACACTGAGGGCTGACTTGAAGCAAGAGCGGCAAGGCAGGGGGCGTCCAGCTTCCCCTGCCATGAGGGGTACAGCCTCCCCCACCACACAAGCTGGGCCCTCTGTATCGCCTGTCCCTGTCCGTGCGTCAGTGGAGCCTCCCAGATTCTCCCAGTGAGCCTCCTTTTGTGTCAGCTGTTGCTGTTGCATTAGCTCGCTTGGTTTGCAGTGTGTTGTGCGGCACTCAGGTGTGCAATATACTCACTGTACTTATCAACCGGACTGCACGGTTTGTGCCATGTTGTTCAGACTTAGGTCTCATAGGCTGCCTGTTGTTGTTGGCCGTTTGACCGGTGGCCAGCATGATGCAAGGGCTAATAGGGTGTGCACACACTGTGGTGGTATGGCTATTGCAGACGACTTGCATATGGTTTAAACATGTCCAGTTCTTGAGCCACTTCAGCATCGGTGTGCTGCTTCATTTCTGTGAACACCGATACTATGAGGCCTTTCTTTGCGCTGCAGAATCACATGCAGGTTTTCAACATTGTATAAGAATGTCTTGATTTCCTAATACAACTGTCATTTTCTGAATTCCGTGATCAGATTTGCTGGCTGGCTAAAGCATTGTAACCTCTCTCTCTCATTCAAGCATGACACAAATTTAGCAGATGTCCACATGTTTGGCAGACCTTGCACAGGTGAACCAGCTTTTGGTCAGCATAATGGTCCCCATCCTTGTGGCAATGTACAGCTTAGTCAAGACCTATGTCTAATCGAAGTAAGGACTGTTGTTCAACCTTGCAATTTCTGTGACGATCATGATGCAAATCTCACACCGTGTTGGCGTACGTGTTACATGGCAGAATGATAGACATCCAATGCGATCATGATTGTCCTCAGCACAACATTTGGGCTCATGTAGGTGGCTTCCCTCTTCCGTCTCAAATCCCTTTCAAACGACAGGGGAACAGGGCCCCAATCAGCCAGGGGGCAGCCCAGCACTGGGCCCTTTGGCAGAAGGCAGCTCAGCTGGGCCGTATCGCATTATCTTGCCCATTGCTCAGACACCCTCAGATGCTACATCCAGTGGGGTAGGTTCTCTTCACACACATGTCTAGAATCAAGTCACATGAGCAAATGTCACAAGTAGATGTGAAGAATGCCAAACCTCTGCCTTTTTTCAGATGTCATTTGTTTTCACAGGGTTATATCCTCATGTAGGTACCCAGCCAACAAAATGGCTGGCACACGCATAACTATTGTTCTTATGATATCCACAACCCCACCCAGCATGTTTGTTGTTGGACGAGCATACAGATGCTGTCTGTGTATCCTAGCATAAGCTGGCTCAAACGAGCCAGAAAAGTTGCATAGTGCGGCGTGGCAGTTGTCACTGCACATGCCTCCCTTGCTAGATCCTGATTGGGTGAGCCATCAACAGGCTTGACAGGTCAGCCATGGCGACAGCATCAAGGCAGCGCCTCAGGTGCAATCAGGTTCCAGCTTCTGAATGTGGTGCGTGTGCGGGCAGGTGTTGCATGCCTTTGAGAGGTGGCATGCACAGCACACAGTAAGTGTAAGAGCCTTGTAGGAAGTGCGCAACCAGGGAAACCTAGCAGGGCCTCTTGCACAGCGCCTCACCAATGTCGTTGAACATCTCTTGGAGTTGTTTCGCCTCAAAGCTGCAGTGGTGAGCTCATTCCAGGAGTCAAGATGTGCCGTTGTACAGTGTGGTTGGCATGCATAGCTGTACACAGAGTAACCCTGCGGTTTGGGCACTCACCCACGCTCAACCATCATGCAATCCTGACTGCACATGGCCTTACATGTGACTCAGCTCTCACAGCATGGTGTGCGGAACCGCATGCGCACTGCTTTCAGGCAGATCCTTAAGTCTTATACATCCAAACTACCTGCAGTCCAAATTAGGACACCTGCAGCATCAAGATATGCCCTACAGACATGGCATAACAATGTTGCCTGTGCAGTTACAAGGGGGAGACGCTCACCTGGTCCTAAGCCTGCAGCACCTGCCTCAGGGGCAGCGCCGCTTTGCACCTCTGGGTGTTCTGTCCTGCTCTGACATATGTGCTGGCCTGCTGTACAAGCTAGGCCCCAGCCTGGAGCCCCATCAGCGTGACTTCCTTGAGCAGTACAAGGTACTGCATGACTTCTCAACCACTTCCTTGAGCAGTACAAGGTACTGCATGACCTCTCACATTGTCCTCCTTGCGGCCTGCTGCACCACACTATGCATCACGCTATCCAACCTTTACTATGGGGATCAAGTAAGCACCTGCTGTTGCAGTGTTCATGACATGGGGCAAATTGTTTGTTATGTGAGTGGTAGCCCAATGCACACCCTTTGTTGCATGCAATCCACTCTGGTCAGATAGAGTCCTGACTGTATGGACACTCTGGTGGGACTGGTTTGGGTGGTTTGGCTGCAGACATTGGTAATGAGCCAGGAGGCTGCTCTGCATGTTCTGCTGTCTGGCACCATTGCACAGATGACACAGGTGGTGGCTCAAGTGAGGGTCCCCCTGGGCCTCCCACCCTCCCACCCTATCCAGCTCACCAGCCCCGACATGCAGGCCAAGCTGCAGCTCATGTGAGTCCTCCTCAGACACACCACATCATGACCTTGCTTGTTGTTGCTTTCTGCGGCAGCAGGCGTACATTGAACAGTGTGCATGAGCTTGCGGTCAGCTCTGCTGGTGCTCAACATGATTATGGTTGATTGGGTGATCTGCAGAGCTGTGTAAAGTAGGCATCACATAGGCATCACAATTGTCACTTACACTTTCAAGCCTCGAGTTGTGCTCATGTGCAGAGTCTCCCAATGGGAGGCGTCATGCTGAAAATTGGATATGGTATGATGTGACTACAACCCAGCAAAGCTTGAGTGCAGTGGATATGGTGATGCAGCAATTGGTGGCTGCAGGTGCGATGTGTTCATGGCAGCAGACAGAATCTGGGCAGAGTTCCTGCAGCATGCGGAGCAGTATCTGTCAGTGCCGCAGTTTGTGAGTGTGGTAAGTGCAATGGCTGAGACAGGCGCCGGTTTAGAGGAGGTCTGCCACAGCCAGGCTCGCTCACAACACGCGGTTGCACCTGGCCTGCCCCACGCCATCCCTGCAAGTCAACTACCCATGCAGTGACCAAGCAACAATGCAGTGACAAGCCCAGCTTTTGAATTTTGAGCAACAGACAAAGACGCTTGAGCTGGAGTCTCCTGGATGTCCTAGAAGGTGACTCAGGAGAGCACACAATGGCCTAGCATCAGCAGTGGCGCAATGCTGTGGTGCAAATGAAAGGGCAGGCTGATGTGCCATCCGGGCACACTTGCCTCTCTTGATTTGAATGATGGCCAGAAATAGGGCAAGACTGTCACTGGCTTCAAGGCACCATCACGGACGCAATGGGTTTGAGTAGATGGAAGCCTTGAATTTGACAGTAGCCGACTGCAACTGAGTCTTAGCAGCTCTTGCAGCCTAAGCTTCATGATGGCATCATGTTCCTGCCTGCTAGCTGGAGTGCCAGTAAAGCTTGCTGTACAGTAAGGCAGAGGTGTATCTATGCCAACATACCATGATGTACATATTCATATACAATGTCTGACTCAGGGGTCATAAAGAGTGGGGGGATGTTGTGATAGGTCTACGTATAAAGGCTGAGCATCATGATATATGCTCGGTAACTGTTCCTGAAGTTACTTTTTTGTCTCTATTTATTTGTATGATGTCAGATCTATTGGCATCTGGTCATGCTGATGATGATGATGCTGATAATACTAGCATTGATATTGTGAAGATTATGCCATGCGCTAGTGAAGTACTGCAGCAAACTATGACATTTTTATATTGTAAGCTCACAAATTTACCTGTGAAACCCGGTAGCAAAGATAGCACGGGGATTATGTTTGAGATGACAGTCTACTGATGGATGAAATGGAAAGACAAAGCTGCCACATATATGAAAAAGGTTTTGAATGTGAAAGCACATGTGTTGGCTCTCAGCTGAGTTAAATATCCAGCACACAGGCAGTGTGGCCCAAAGTGCTTGAACTGTATCCGGCCATTCAATGTAACCACATACGCATTTACATACACCACTGCAGACTGGGAGCAGTCTATCAGCAATCTCAAACACTGGACAGATTGCTCTTATTGGACAGGTTGTCCGTCAACCTGTGACTACGCTGTGCTACGCTGTTGTCGGGGGCTTGCCAGCCTTTGCCAGCTCCAAGTTGTGACTGACTTGCTTCCAGTTGACGACATGCCACCAGCTGTTCAGGTAGTCTGGCCTGTTGTTTTGGTACTTGAGGTAGTATGCGTGCTCCCATACATCTAGTCCAAGGATGGGCGTGTGTGCATCCTTCACCACCGCCTTCATTAGTGGGTTGTCTTGATTGCCTGTGTTCAGACAGCAGCAATGAGCAACACTGTGGTAACACACAAGAGTGAAAACTGGTGGTAGGGCTGCTTGAGATGCATCTGACTGCTCATTTGAGCATTTGCACTGAGTTCATCGCTCCTCAGTTCTTGTGTTGTGGCACAGAGCAGGCTGTCTGAGCATGAGGTGATTGATGAGGCTGCACTGGGAAGGAGAGCTATGTGCTGCTCACATGTACACTGCATCCACTATCAGCATGGCCTGAATGCAAACAGGGCTAGAATCCCTGCTGTGCACGTCAGTAAACAGGGTTGGGAACAGAGATCTGCTATGTGCAAAGGCTTTCAGATGTTGATGGCATTTGTACAAACTGCAAAGAAGTGCCAAAAGATGTGCGGCGTGCACCAAATCCTGGAGGAATACACAATCTCACTTGTGGTAGAGATGACAAGTGTGCCTGAGTCATCCACACCCAGCCAAGCCCAGCCAGAGCCGAAGACAGCTGTGGCTGCCTCATTGAACTTTGCCTGGAAGGCATTCAGGGAGCCCCATACTTCTTCTATGCCCTTCTTGAGCTCATCTGAGGCAACAACCTGGTAGTCTGCTTCCTTGGATTCAGCAGGAGTCAGAATTTGCCAAAAAAAGGAATGATTCCAGTGCCCGCCGCCGTTGTTCCTTACTGCTGTTGTGACATCTGATGGAATGTCTCGGGTACCAACAGCTTTGTTCAAGTCATCCTGCATGCATGCGACCCGGTCAGTAGCATTCAGGCCCGGTATATGAAGCCGAGTGGATAGGCACCAGACAGATGGCAAACACAGCCATGATTTGCCCCTGTTGGTGCCTTCTGTTGTGCTTTCACCTAAGGTTGCTTTGCACAGATGCTCAAGTTCTTGAGAGCTCACCAAGCTTTTGCCTTTTAGAGTTGGCGCCTGACTGATTGCTGTCTGCAGTTTTGTGATGTAGGTCTGATGGTGCTTGTCATGGTGGATCTGCATCGTGGCTGTGTCGATGAAGGGCTCTAAGGCATCTGGCGCAAAAGGCAAGGGTGGAAGCTTGTCCAGCGCGACTGTTGATGCCGAGGCCCCCTGTGAGCAGAGTGGCTTTACGAAGGGTCAGGTAGTGCTGAGCAAGACGTTGCAACTGACCTTACTGCTTGATGTAAGGGAGGCCACTTTCGCAGAGACCTTGCTGCCAATGCCTTCTGCACGTGCATCTCTCCCTGTCCCCTGCAGATCCCAGCAAAGAAGACCTTTGGAGGCTTCAAGCTCCATTCCAGCGGATCAATTGACTGTATCATCAAGTTGTGCAGCCAGGTACCAGAATCCTTGGGCAACATCATCAGAAAAGACGGTTGCAATGCATGCAGACTACTGCTGTGCATACCAGCCATACAGCAGCTGCCATAGTCGATGCGGCTAGCACGCTTAGTGGGCTGCTCCATCTAGAAGCCTTCTGAGATTGTTCTGCTACTTTGCTGGGGGTGAGGACAGCTGTGTTGCCTGCAGACGACGCAGCGGAAAAGGATGCTCTGCCTGCAAATGTGTGGCAAAGATTGCTTGCCGAAGTCACAATCAGCCGCTGTCCGACATTCGCTCTCGAACAACTCAACTTGCACAGGGTCTGCATGGCATGCATGTTGACCTCAACCCGTCTACGCTTTCAGCTGATGACGAGCAATGCCAGATGCAAGGATTTAGCGAATTGTACGTTTGTCAGTGCGTTTTCTACCTTGCGCACAGTTCAGATTGCATCAACGCGGTCAACGTGCTGTTTGCTGCTGATTGTTATGTTGGAATACCAAAGCATTAGCAGAAGAAGAGTCCTGCCCTCGTGCAGTCAAAGCAACTGAGTCAGAGCAGCTGTCTAAAAAAAACAAAGGTGCTTTGCAAGTTTATTTCTACAGTAGCATGCTACCAAACTCGTGCACAAGCAGTGCAGCAGAGCGATGAAACAGCAGAAAGGTTGCCACAGCTAGTACTAGTGCACACGGTGCATCTACAGTCTTTGCTTCTATTGTGGTCTACTTGTGCTCGAAAAACAAAACAGAGGCCTGTGTACGGCCAGCAGCACACTTGCCAATGACATGAGCCCAGTCACCGACACGTTGCATGCTGGCATCATCAAACATGAACCAGACATTGTCTGGCATAAGGACAAATGCCAAGTAATGCTGTCCATAGTAGCACACCATGCTGCGTATGTGGTAGATGTGCTTGTGCTGTGGCACGTGCAGGTACACATCACCCAGGTCGAGCTCCTGCGAAACCAGCAAGTGTTTTCAGGCCCCGCAGCAGAAAGTGGTCAAAACTGCAGTGGCATGCACAGCTTAATGTATTCCCACAAGCGCGTAAGAGTCATTTGCATATATGGCTATATAGCAGCAGGCACAGCACAAGCTCCAAAACTCAGGAAACAGATAGTGATGCATGCTTGCGAAGACATAAATGCTCAGCATGTCAGACAGAGCACCTGTGTCATGCCATCCATTGCTTGTCTGATGTCATCAGCACTCTCATTGTTGCTCTGCCATGCAAGCTGCATGGTGAACACACGAGGCGGCGTGCTTAGAAGAATGTGCTGCACAGTGTTCATCACATTGCACCCTCCTGCAGACCACATAAAGCTGCGTGCTGACGACTAAAGTGAGCGGAAACTTGTACACAGCCAGACAGTACCAGACAGACATCAGTGGCATGGGTCTTTGTGGCATCTGCATGTCTGCAAGAAACACAGTGTTTTACAGGCATGCAATGGTCACAGTAAGGCCATTGGAGGAGCAATGGTACCTTTGTCACTATCGCAGGACTTCTGGCTCTGGTTCTCTATGTCCTTGAGGGCTTGGCCCAGGGGTTGGCCAGGGCTTAGCACTCCCTGAACGCTAATGCTTGTGGACATGACATTGAAGAAGTACTGCACATAGCTGTGCTGGTGGGTGTCCTTACCACACTTGTGGCAGTGCACATTCTCCTGCATCAAGCAGAAGCTGGCGTGCATTAGCTTCTTGTTGATTGGTTGCAGCCAACTCGCAACATGGCACTCTGGCTCATGTGCAACAAGCCACTGCAAGCCTAGTGAATAACACTAGTGCAGATGCACACTGCGCAAAGAAGGCAACACAAGGTCAGGATGGTGCCATGCTGCGCCTAAACAGGGGTTGCACCTGCACGTGTAGGCCGAAATTGTCATTCAGGAGAGTGGGATTGCCAGCCTTGGCTGCAACAACTGCCAGCTTCTCATACAAGGCACCCAGCACTTCTGCAGCATCACCCATCTGACCTGCACCACATCATGAGCAAGTATGGTGACAGGTCCTGCTTTGTGGCAACCTCATGAATGACACATGAGTACTCCTTAGTGAACTTGCAGTTGAAACTGGCATGCACAGGTCCATACTTGGTGGGCGCCAGGCAGCCAGCTAGCCTGACCTAGGTGGAGCCTCATGTGCCACTCGTTGTGCACAAACACACAGGATCAAGGGAAGCAAGCAATACAGTTTGGCGCACATGCATAAAAATAGACCTCATTTAGACAGGACAGATAGGCTTTGCGCATGACATGGCAGCAGCTAGGCTGATTGCACAAGCCTTGAATGCCACCACTGTGCAAATAGGGAGGGTGCAGGTTCCGCACCAACTCTGAACTTGTCACCCTCCAGATTGCCCAGGGCTACTCGCAGCTGAGTGGGGTCCACCGCCTGGGAGGCAGCCTTGCTCGTCTCCCTCTCAGCAAAGGCCTTGAACAAGCCAATCAGGGCTGTCACAACTGCATTGTCCTGCAAGCAGTACGCAGGCATCATTTGTTGCTGCTTGAGGAGGCCAATCTGGCGCATTCATCAGCAGTACACACTCACACCTGCACATGGTTGCATAGTCATTGTAGCACGCTGCAGCACTAAGCAGTCTCAAGTCTACGCAGGCTACATGCAGCATATTGTCTTTTCAAAAGCATTGCAAGCCATTGATTGAAAACATTGAGAGAGGATATCAGCAAAACTTTATTGAGCTCATCAAAAGCAGGCATTAGAGGGAGCTTTGCACTAGTGTTGTGTACTGGTAAGGTATGAGGGTGCAGACACTGACCTCATATGCTGCTGGCTCCCACTTCATGACCTGCCTGCGGAAGTCATGGCAGTGCCAAAGGCACTGGATGATGACGTTCAGGAAGCAGTTGTACTCTCCAGTGGCATTGCGCAGGCCCACTACTGAAACACCGTTGGTGCCATCTTCTGGTCCCTGGCGCATCAGCTCACTGGCATACGCCGCCTGCTTCAGCTCAGACTGATTGTCTGCCAGGCTTGCCTGCAACAAAAACACAGCGTGTTTTGCTTACAGAATTTGAGTGTATTTCGCTGCAGAGCGCACAAGAAGGTCAGAGACAGCAAGCTCGGTAAAAGAACTCGTGGTCATCTTTGCTGTGTGTATCACAGTATACTTGTCATGACCTTGAAAGCATGGCAAACAAGAACATGCAGCACTTGTTGCTGGGGCCAGATCTGCCCAATCTTGATGTGCCACTTGGATAAAGTTGGCTTGGGATCCAGGTTGGGCACTGGAGTTTCTGGTTGAGGCGCCAGCACTTGACCACTGGCTGTTTCAGGGGTTTGAGGTTGGGCCACAAAGCAACATCTGCAAATGCAAGGGGCAGAGGTGCTGACCTGCAGAGCCTTCTGAAGATCCTCGTCATCATCCTCTTGCTCTGAGACTGGCAGACCATCTGCATTGACATCCACCCTTGCGGCCCATGACATGGCACCTGCATCATGTCGTTTGAGTCAGATCACACAGAGCATTGACTGATAGCTGCACAACCATCAGCATCAGGATGACAGAGTGACTCAAGTGTTTGCCTCAAGCTGTCTGACTGGATTGACAGCTTGAGGCAGACATCAATTCGTAGAGCAAGGGCAGTGCAGTACATTCAGTGGCGATATATGACCCACCATTGTCACTGATGCCGCATGCATCAACAGATCCCATGCAAAGCATCCGGTCATTGCACACAAGGCCCATGCAGCACAACAGGCTACGGTGGCTTGCACCATTGCGTGGAAGACAGCGTATGACAGGGTGCAAGACCGCTGTTGTTTGTACCTGGTCCTGCAGGTGGAGCGTCAGCCAAGCCAGGCCAGTGTGCAGCGCCGGCACCAGCATCACCAACAGGAGCAGCAGAGTAAATGTCTGACACAGGCCTGTTGTCCAGCTGGTTCTCATTCAGCAAATTAGACAAAAATTCATCACTGTCAAACCCTGGTGACGCTGGTGTTACTACTGGGGCCATGGGCCCCTGATTCATGGCCGGGGGGTTTTTTTCCTGTTTGACAAAATCTCTGAGAGGGCCAGCTGGGTCATAGTGTGACCTGGCAGGAGCTGCGCGCTGTGCAAAGCCAGGACTGACAACAGGATCATTGGGAGACGCCAGCTGCTCATAGTATGTGTGTGGGATCTGTGGGTCAGATGAGTGAGGGCCGAAAGGGGCACCAGGAGCAGACCAGCCTTGGTTGGGTGCGCTCATACCAGGCTGCAGCATGCCTGGGGCCACGGCCACGTGACCCATGTGACCACGGCCTGAGGTGGAGGCACCAGATGAGTCTGTGAGGCCAAGGCTGCGAGCCGAGCTTGGCCTGACACTGGCAGACTGAGGGGCCCAAGCTGAGCCAGGGTGGCGGGTGTCTGTGGGGCCACCCACTCTGTGAGGGGACCGGGGTGGGGGAGATGATGAGAGGTATGATGCATTGTCATCATCATCCCAGGTGTGGCTTGCAGCCTGGTCCACGAGGGATTCTGCCTGGCCCCAGCCAGGGGTGCGGGGTCGGTCAGACTTGGGGTCTGGCTTGCTGACCTTGGGGTCATGCTGACTGGCTAGCCGGGAAGGGCCCCAAGTAGAGCCAGAAGCAGGGGGAGGAGGTGGGGGTTGAGTGAAGGCACCAGAAGTGGCACTTTGGAGGTGCAGGCCTGGTGGCAAGGGCTGGTTGGAGGATGAGGAGGACAAGCTGGGGAACTCAGCAGCCTGCTCCTGCTGACTCTGCCTGCCTGGCTGACTACGCCTGCGCACAGACACTTGCAAGCATCAGCCGTATGCCTTCATGACAAGGCCTTGCATGCACAAAACAGAGCTGCCGTTTGGTGACTCGTCGAAATATTTCAGCACACCAAACTGCAAGCACGCCTGTCCATATGCTGCAGGGGCTTGTTAGCGAACGCGGGGCATGATGGCAGGAAAATGCAGCAACAGCAGGGCAGGAGGGTTCCTGTGAAACTCACTTGAAAGACCTAGTAAGTGGCAAGGTGGTGGTGCTACCCTCAGACTGCTGTTCGCGAGGGCCTCGCCTGCCAGACTTGCCTCGCGGCTGCTCATCCTGGTCTGCAGACCCAGCCTGAGAGGTGCTTGCTGACTGAGAGTCACGCTTGGAGTCAGCATGCCTCCTTGACACAGTGAGCGGAGCAGTTTTGGCAGGAATGGGCAAGACCTTGACAGCCCTGGGTGCCTGCCTGGCGTTTGGGCAAGCAGCCGCTATATGACCATACTGTTGGCAGTTGAAGCACTGAGGAGAACCTCTTGGATCCGGGATGGGGCAGTCCCTGATGCGATGCCCGTACTGCCCACACCTGTGGCACGAAATGTTTGCCAGCCGCTGTTGCTCTGACAGCTGTGCCTCACGTGATCTCTCCTGCTCTGACACAGCCCTGGCGCTGTCTCGCTGATGCCGCTGCTTGCAGTTCTTGATGCTGTGCCCCTTCTGCTGACATCGGTCACAGAACTCTTCAGTGCACCTGCTGGCAGGGTGACCCCACTTGCCACACTTATCACACTGGACGTCAGAGTCACTGTGTCCAGTAGACGTTGCAGCCTCCTGCCCATTCTGGTCACTTGAGCTTGCGGGTGCATCAGCTGTAGCTACCGCTCCTGAAACCTCAGGTGTGGAGTCAAGAAGAGGGCCGGCGTCTTGCCAGCCATCTTCATCTGCGTCCCATGCAGAGGGAATGGCAGCTGCAGCTGTGGCCTCTCCCGGCTTGGTGACTGCTTTGACCTTGCGATCCTTCTTCTTGTCCACTGTGCTCCAGTCCTCCTCCTGGTAAGCGCCTGACATTGCTCGCCGGTAGTCATCCTCCTTTACAGGAGCTGAGAGGGCAGGAGAGGGCGACCTGCGAGAGATTGATATAGTCAAGCGTCACTTTGAGACAACAAGAATGCAGGGGCGCTACAGGCAGCATGTGGGATTTGCAAGGCATAATGCATATGTAATGCTGAGGAACAGCAAGACAAGCATGGAATGCAGAGATCTTCAGCTGTAGGATGCACCAGGTGTAAGAAGCATGGGACTGAGGCTACAAGTGGCTGCAACAGCACCAAGCAATGCTATCATCTTGGACCAGCTGGCTCGGCTTTGCATGCATGTGCAAAGGAAATTACCTGGTGTTGAATTCATTGCCATTCTGCAGTCCAGGGGGCGGTGGCACCTCATTCTCCCAGTCCTGCAAGTAGCAAGACCAAAGTGTTATTTATCAGATTATGTTTTTCAAAGTATCAACAGATCGCTGTTGCATTCAGAACCTTTGAAGGGGCACAGAATCAACATGGAGCAGAGCTGCAAGGTAAGCCCTGTTCTGCTGCATTCAGGAGTGTGAACACGAGTATGCATTTGCTTGTAATGGATGAGTTGATTACCTCTGCGATGGTGTCTGGGTCCTGCTGTTGCAGTTCTGCCTCCTCTTGCTTGTCGCCACGCTGCTTGGAAGCCTGCAAACAACTGCCAGGTCAGCTAATATGTGCAAGCATTACCTTTTTGTTTAGAGCCAAGTATGTATGCAGGTGGACGCTACCTGTACACCAGCAGAAAAGGTTATGCAAAAACGTGAATCACAGCATAGGTTTTGTAAGGCGTGATGCCGCCAGTGAGGCAGGATGCATCTGACTATGCTTAGTCAGACTTGTCTTACCTATGTGAGCCTGTGTGACGGCTTCGCCAAAAGAAACAAGCATACATGAACAGGCTGACCACATGCTGTGCTGTCTCGCACACAGTATGCAGGCAGCATGACTTTGCTCCTCAATGATTGCACAGGTTCATGACAATGCCAAGGCGGGGTTGAGGAATGTATTGAATCATTTGCTGACACTGATAACAAACATGCGTACCTTTTTCTTCTTCTTTGACTTCTTCACGGCACCTTCAGCAATGTGCGACTTGGACTGCTCTTCTACAGCCAGGAGCTCCTTCATCGTCTGGTCTGCAACCTGCTTCTGAGTCATCTCTGCAAGCCAAGCAAGCCAGTCAGTCTAGGTCTTGCATCCAAGATTGTCACATATTCAGCTACACTGGGCTGACACACAAACTGCACCTTGTTCTCCTTCCTTGCAGCAAGCCTAAAATTTATGAGCTAAGTACAGGTGAAATCCTGCAGGCACCAATGCATGACAGGCAGATGCAGCTGTTGCGCAGCTTAGTCGACACATAGCACAGGCTTCACCGCTGGGACTATGCAGCCGACAAAACAAGAGCTTCATTCTGATGTCCCATCCATTACACAGGTGGAGCTTACAGAGAGAGCTGCTAGTTATAGTAAATGCTGATATGTAAGCTGCTGTGCGCACTGAGCAGATAAGCAGCAACTTAACATGCATCATTCTTTTTCTCATCACAGTCAGCATGGGCTTGATGCTTGAGTGACGTGCAGGGCACACCTTTGCTCTGCTTGGCAGCTTCCACAAGCCGTTTACGCAGGAGCATCATGTGGTGCATGTACACAATGGGTTCTATACTTTCGCATCTGGTTTCACAGGCACCACTGCAGCATCAATTGTCAGGTGTGAGACACAATGACCTTGACCTGCTGGCAACAAAAGAAAGGGCACGAATACAGTTGCTTGCGTAGTGTACCCAGGCAGTCAGAACGTCATTAGACATGTGATTCTTTGAATAGCAGCCAGAAAGATTGGTACATTTGCAAAAGATTTATGGCCTTACGTATGATACCACCCAATCTGTAGCACCAGCATGTCCAGGTGCATTGCCAGCTTGCTGATGCTCTGCACAGCTGCGGCCACTGCTCTTTCCAAGGCATCTTGGGTCTTGTCATTCATATCCACAACTGCCTGATCTGGCATATGCCTGGACAAAAGACACCACTTGTATGAAGCCCACTGCATGTTGTTGAATTACCAGAACTGATGTGCACCATGACCCGGCAAGCACAGGCAGCAATTGCATGATGCTGAGTAGTTTGTGCAGGAAGGACACATCAGGACAGGGTGAGTTCAAACGCCACTGCAGTCTCCAAGCTATCCAACACAATCTTGCTCAGACAATGATGCAAGACAGTGCACCAGCAGCAGGGCTTACGCAATGACATTTTGCTGAAGCTTATTGAGGCTGGCCACAGCCACCATCACATTGTTGCGCGCCTTGTCTGCATGTTGACACAAATCAAATACAGCTTCCAAGCCCGTCAAGTCTGCAAACTTGCTCATGCCCTTTGCAAATTCTGGAGTGTCAGAACAGCAATGCTTAAACGCCATGACTGCTGCCCAGCAATTCAGTCAGGCAAATGATGCCCTTTGACATCCACCACAAGGGGTCAGCTTGCAGGACAAGCAGGTGTGTCTACCTGCTTCTACTTGACAGTTCTCCTGCTCCACCCACTCTTGTGACAGCTGTGTGCTTTGGTCATGCAGGTTGTTTGACAGACCAAAGCATGCTCCCTGGAAAGCACAGAGCAGTTGCTTCCTGCAGAATGTACAGCAGCAGTAACACCAGCAGCAGCAGCAGCAGCAACCGCCAAAGCAACCGCCAAAGGACAGACATTTGGGTTCACACAAAGTTGGTGATGTCATCAGTTAGACTTGCCTCCATCTGCATCAGGGTTTCGTTGAACAGCTCAGTCCTCCTGACAATGCCATCTATGTCCCTTACGTGATGATTGCCCATGTTCATGAGCGTATCCATGTGGAATCTGCAATGCCAAACGATGCAACTCAAGACTGGTGGCAAGTTACAATTTGAGCTGAATAGGGATGCAGGACTTTATCATAAAGCAGATATATGGGCAGAACAGGACACGACAAGGGCCACATGCGCACCCGCGAACGCTGCCTTGAAACTGCCTGGCTCGTTTCTGCTGTGCCTTCTTGACCTCGACAGAACGGATCAGCAGATCAACTGGCAATTTGGCAGCAACATGTAGCGCACCTGCAAATGCACAACCCAGGTCAGCAAAGCACAACCCAGCTACTTTACTCCTGCTGCTGCGTCATTGCCAACGCAGGCAAAACCTTGATACCTGCTACTGTCCAAGACCTCTGGACTGCTTCAATTCCGCGCCGGCCAACTGCAGGGTTGATGCTGTCTTGGGCCATCTGCAGAGTCTGTGGATTCTGCAGAACATGGTAAGTTGTAACGGCCGTGTTAAGTTGGTTGCATCAAATGGGAAGTTTTGTCTGAAAAAGAAACATATCTTAGGCAGGATTTGTGGCTGCAGGAGAAACTGCTATCAGGTCCGTACATGCATAAGCCCCTAAGTTCAAGTGCTTGAAAAATACATGCAAGTTGAATTAAAGAGTGACATTTGCCCAGTGCCCAGCTGCGTAAAGATAGCAGCACACCATTTGCAGGACAATGCAGGATGCCTTTGGCCTGACGAGCTGCATGAGCAGAGCTTACCAGGGTTAACCGAGGTGGCAAGATCTGTTTTGTGTTGCAGGCATCTATCTCATACACAAGCCGCGCACACACTTCTCCCACCTTCTTTGCAATGGCTATGGCCTGCATTGGCATAAAGCACAGTCAAGCCTGCGCCACTGTTTTGGCTGGTGCTGTTAGCGTTGCTGCTGGCTGCCACAGAGGGGTATGACTGATGACCTCAGAAAAGGCTTGCCTGATCTTGGACTTGACACCTTGTGTCTGAAGCCACTGAGCGTGACAGCTGCTGAGGCACATGCATACATAAGATAGCCATAGTACTCACCGCAGCAACACTGTCTCGTAGAGCAGTGTCATAGTCTTGAATCATGGTCCTTGTATCTAGCGCCAGCTCTGAGTCCTCCTCTTCCTGCTCAGGTTCGCCAATTTCCATTGGTACAAAGATGTTCTTGACAAGGTGCCGCAGGTAGTCATCATCCACTATCAGCTGCAGATGACACGCTACAGTTGATTGCAGGCCTTATGCTCAGCTACATGTAACTTTAGCTGAACACCTGTGTTAAGCAGATGTAGATGCACATGCCTGCAGCATCTGTCAGATGGGTTGTTATGCGCTCCACAAGTGAATGTGACAATGATCACTAGCTGGTGTGCATAAGGCTACTGTGTGAAACGGTCACATAGGGCAAGCATGTGTGACTTTTCCAGCCTGTCCACATACAAAGCAGTGAAAGGTCATGTTATACAAGTTGTGGAGCACTCTGGTACTGATGCATGCAGCCATGCACAAATTTTCACAGAATGACAAAGCAAATGGGCATGGTAGAGAGACTGACATGCACAATGGGGGCTCGTCTAAAGCCAGGACTGCTGTTGGGGCATAGGCCTAGCTGGGAATACCTTGCTATGCACAGAGCAGCCTTTGGCCAGATGCTCCATGACCTTCTGTTGCTGCTGCTGCTGCTGTGCGTGCTGAGCTTGTTGCTGCTGTTCAGCAGACTGTTGCTCATGTAGCTCAGACTCAAGTCCATCCGTTGCCTGCTTCTGTTCTTCTGCTGCGTTTTCAGCGGCCTGCTGGGCAGCTTCATGCTCTTCCTCTGAGCGCTGCTCGCATGCAAGGTGACGCAAGGATGCTGCCGCATACCTGACTGAGCCATCATCCAGGAACTCGTAGAAGGATTTGGTGTGACACTGCATTGCAGCATGGACATGTGAACAGAAACAAGCAACATTTGGCTTAGCCAGCAAAGCAACAAAGAGAGCAGTGGCTTGTAGCTTTTTGACAGCGACATGTACCTGAGCCTGACATGCATCAATTTGTTTCAGAGGTATCCAGCTGTTCAGCTTCGCATCCCAAAGTCTACATGTGGTCACGCTGGTTCATGCATACAGATGCACCAGCAGCAAGGACAGTGGATGCGGGGCTGACTGGGCAGATAATTACCATCGTAAGGTCTTCAGTCTTTTGGTTGAGTGGCAGAAACATCCACCTGAAGCCTAGCTGTGTCCAAAGAAAGTGGAGAAGCGCTCTGAGTGGCTGCACATCCAGCAACCTGGCATGCTCAAGATACATCACCTGGCGTGCCAGTTGCTTGCTTCCAGACACACTTGCACTGCTGACAAGGCTGGCATTGATATGGGCACTGATGGCTGTTGCAACGCCAACAGTGAACTTGGAAGACTCCAGCAGCGTGGCTGCAGCAAGACGTATCTCCTCCAGTAAGGCTGCCCGCAGCTGCAGGCAACATGATGAAAATTGACTGCTCGACGCCAGGAAGAATATGACACACCAGCCTCAGTGTTCCCTCCTAGACACCAGTATTGACAACCTCACTCACTTACTTTCATCTGCAGCCAAAACATTTACTATATGACTCGCAGCATATTCATGTGTCACTATTGGCACGTTCAACAAATGCAATGCACTCAATGCAACAGTGGTACACAGAGCTCCTACAAACAAACAATTCAGGACCAAAATTGTACTGGACAACAGTGATGAATGCAGGCAACAGCCTGGCTGCCCAAAAATCTGGTAGCTACACAAAGTTGCTGATGCTGTAAACAAAGAGCAAAATCTGACCTCTTCAGTGGTAAAGCGCTGTTCCGCAATCTCCCACCATGCATCCACAGCCTCTCTGATCGACTGTGAGTATCCGTTGCCCATGCCATCTGTTGTGCTGCTGTCTGATCCACTGATACCATTTGCCGTGCTGTGTGCCTCAGCTGCGGCAAAGTCTGCTGCGGACAGACGCCGTCCCTCCAGTCGTGACTGCGCAGCACAGGAACTCAATAAGAGCATGACATAACTCACAGCCAGGTTTGTGGCACAAAGTACAGCGTGTGCAACATTTTTATGGCACAGCTGGTGGTCAACAGACTGACTGGCAACGGTGTGTGGGCATCAGAAAGCTCAGCGCTAGGAGTCAAACCTCAACCCTGAACTCAATGTCGTCCAGATGTAAAGACCCCCTATATGTGTCAAACAGCTGCTGCAGCTGCTGTTGACTGATGTCCTTGCTGTCCAGAGCCTGCAGCTGCTGCCTGAGTGTGACTGTTGCCTGTCCCCGAGTACGTAGAGCCAGCTCTAGGGGTTTCTCATGGAGTGCAGCTACCTGAGACATGCAGAAGACAAGCTTTGCGTCCTGAATGATCAATTGCAACTACAGAAGCAGACGTGGAAATGTGTTGCGCTTATGCTTATTGTCACTATCACTATTATTGCTAAAACAACCGCCTTGTCAATGATGCACGCTTGATACCTGTACACAGGAGAATGAGTGATTGCTGTACAGCATGACACAGCTGACAGCAAAGCAGGTTGTACGGCTGCATTCAGCATACAATCGCGAGTGAACACCATGCAAGAACCGGAAGCATTGCTCCAGCAAAGACGCGACCAGATGCAGCCAAAGGCAGAAAAACACCACTGACCTCGGTCACAGTGACAGCAGTCAGGAACTGGTTGTCAATGTTGGGATGCAGGTCTGGCATCTGGTCATGCATTTCCAGATGCAGGGCACAAGCACCTGCATAGCAGCAGACATCGGAAAGCAATTTGACAAAGCTGCAAGAGGCAAACAAGTCCAGGGCATGCCGTATGAATCAGACCAGACTAAAGTGGTTGTACACAAACAAAGTGCCTGCCCGCACAGTTTGTCTTGTTCCAGCAACAGACCAGGCCAAGCAAGACAAATGTGACAAGTGTGTAGGCCTGCTGTGCATCTGACACCGTGAGACTGTTGCAGCACCAGGAACTACAGAGCAAGCTGCAGAGCAAGATTGCAGTTGGAAGCAATACATGGTGAGCATGTATGCAGCTGCTTACCTCCTGCAAGGTTGTCCATACAAGCAGCAGTCAAAGCAGACAGCCAATGAGCGTCAGCCTTCTTCTTGGTCAGTATATCCAGCAAAAGGTTTCTCCCAGAACTACAAGCAAACATGGTAGAGATGGTCAGGGGCTTCAGCACAAGTGGCATACCTTGCAACAGGTAGCAAGACTCAGCAATCAATACATTTTGAGGAGTGGCGATGAGACTGGGGCAGCATTCTGGATCGATCAGATCAAATCAACGGGAAGCAGAGTTTTAATGCTGTGACGGCCAGCGATATACAACACATCTTTTTAGCGCATGGTCTGAAGCCCAGCAGAATGCCTGCCGCCATGCCATGCAGACTGCCTGGGCAATGAATAGTGTGCTTGCAGTAACGTGTGCTTGCAACAGTGTCAGTATTGGTACACAATAGGCAAATGCCCTCAGCATTGCTTATGCATGGCAGTTTCATCTGGAATCCTCCATTACCTGACTATGTCTTGGTTGCCTGTCAGCCTGGCTGATGGGTCATCATCGCTGATCTTGGTGTGCACAAACTGTCTGATGAAACGACCCAGACCTTCAGATGGCTCATCCAGGGGGGTGGGCTTATACTCAGCTGACTCAGCAGAATGAAGGTGATCATTGAGCGCAGCTACAGAAGACAATGGTGACATGTCAGACGGGATCTGGCCCGTCCATTTGACCCAAGTACCATCCCACACCTGTGCAGGAAACAATGTGGACGCTGCTGCAATACAACAAAGCCGGA
>JAABUP010001222.1_pt1 | contig 54151 bp, 60 predicted proteins | sample 5559201 | NCBI WGS metagenome assembly JAABUP01 (sample SAMN10711887, study PRJNA513373) | rock metagenome | isolation source: Antarctica rocks | place: Antarctica | reverse complement strand
GCCTTCATGAACAGTAGCAGTCGCAAAGCTAAGATGACTGGTGTTCAAGAAGAGACCGAGAGACAGTGAGACCAAAGTGAAAGGCGGCTTGGCACGGGTACTATCTTCTAGCCTGCTTACCTACTCATACCGCCCCCCCCTCGGCGGCCCTTGCCATCGCAATTTGATTAATGAGACTCCCCAAAGACACTATCAACTTTTCTTGTTTCTTCAGTCCGATCGACTAAGCATAGTTGATCCTGTTCGGGGGTGGGCCTAAGGGGGTTGGCCGTTCTTCCAGGGTGACCTTTGGGGGGCTAACCCTTCCATTGGGGGTGACACTTGGGGCTGGTGGCTCTTAGGGTTGACTTTTAGGGGGCCAGGGGAATTTATAAGCTAATAGAACTATGTGCAAGTCTAGATTTCTAGGGCGGAAGATCTATCTATCGTGCCTTCTCCGCCCATTGATCACTGTGTCCTGGATTGGGACCACATTGTCTCCGAAAACTCGGTGTGAAGGTCGCTTTCCTTCCAAGGGCTTGATCTCGTAATTCAAAGCAATGTATGCGAGCAATAGCTTCAGCTGCTGAGCGACGAACCATCTGCCAGGACTGCACGGCGTCAGTGGTCTCTTGCTCTTGGCCTAAAGTTTTACCCGGAAAGAATGAATTCGAGACTTACCAAGCATGACGGCCGTATCCCCAAGGCAGATATGTGTCGCCAGCAGTGGTAAAACCTTGGGCTTTTTGACTTGCCGTCAGCTTGTCAGTACTGATGTCTCCGGCAGACTCGTCAGCAGTCGGTACGGTTTGCCCTCTCGCAAATCGAAAAGCATCATATTCATTCGGTTTGTCGTAGAATCTTCCGTCATGATGAACCCTATCCACAGCGATCCCGACCCAAGTACCTCGAGGCAAATGATGTCCATCAAGTAAATCAATTCCGTCTTTCGGGACGACCTCACGGACCATCCCTCTCGAAAGCAATGGACTTTGACGTAGCGTTTCCCGTATTGCACTATCAGCAAGGACCAAGCTTGGTAGGAGGCTGTAATCGGTCCAATCACGCTCCGTCTTGAACACTGCTGCTGCCTCCTCGTGAATCCTCTCTAACTCGTGATGACTCGGGTCAGAAGTAAGGATGTCTAGAAAGTTATTCGTCGCAGTCAAGATGGTTGGGAATATTTCGGCTAAGCTCTATAGTGAACAGTCAGCACGAAGCATAGAACGGCCTGAAATACAACAATGGCGAGAACGTGGACGTTGAAACTAGCGCAAAGGGGGCGACTACAAGGACCATGCGTGTATTGGAAAGCAGCTCCAGAACAGTAGACCATGGCACTCACGAGAAATAGTATGTTCATTGCTATAGCCTCGGGTGTCAAACCCCGAGTATCCTTGTCTTCCAGGGAGGCCTCAACCATCCAGGCGAGGAGATTCATAGACTTCTTGGAGCCGAAGGATGGATGGACGCAATACTCTTCGTAAGTCTTCTTACCGTGCCGTCTTAGAGCCGAAAATTGCGAGTTGCTGACGAGTCGTGTAGATACAGCAACTGTAGACTATGACAGTGGTCTCCAGGCTCGCCATATCTTCCGATTAGCATCTATGACGGAAAAGCCGATACCTGTCGGGCCAAAGCGATAGACCCTATATGATGGGATTTACACCTTAGTTGTGGGACTTTATTAACAGGAATGTCTGATGTTTGAGCGCACTGCATCGCCATGGACTTTGAAGCAAACATACGATCAGTATTCCCTCTATTCAATCTTACATATGCTGCGAAACCACCTGCCAAGTTATTAAATATTGATACACATTTTCAACCATTCCTACGCCCTGTAACAGGAATCCAAAGAATGGACCGACACAGACCTCTTATTTTGCAAATCAAATTTCAATCACCGTTCTTAAGCCTAATAAAATGTCACGGCCATCACTTGGTTATGGCTCGCCACGTCCGGCACTCCAGTCCCTCCGGTAATGTACGCCTTACCCTCTCCTAGCACTTTCTTCTCGTAGTCAGTGGCAGCCTGATTGGGCCCACCCATCCAATTTCCCATCGTACTGGCAAGGGCCTTTGTCCCATCCGGTTTCTTCATCACCGCCTTCTCTGGCGCATCTTTCAGGATATCTTGCGTGAAGCCATTGCTCCTCTTGCTCCCATCAGTCGAGGAAATAGTAGCAGCGCCATCGCATCCCTGCTCGAGACTGATGTCGCCATGAGCAGCGTGATCGTTGCTAGCGTCGAGTTGAAATTCAGCCCATGTGGCTGGAATGGTGGTTCCGCGCTGGACGCGACCTTTGAAGGACGACGGCAGCGAGACAAAGGACTTGGCATTAGGTGCAACACTAGTAGATTTCAGGGGGTGAGAAAAGTTTGCACCGGCTGTGCCATTGCCATTCCTGTTTCCTGTTAGGGTTTCGGAAGGATTGAAAGACAAGGTCGAGGGAAATACCAGAGATTGTCGTAGAAGAAATAGGTGCACGATTTATCAGATTTGTTGCTGAGGATAATTCCAGGACCGCCATGGTTGTTATCACCTGTGTTATGGACAACGAACTTTTCTTGCAGTCGGTGGGCAAGATGAGGGGGCTGCGAAGGGGTTGCGTCTCCATCAGAATATGTTATTAAGATGTCTTTGTCCCCATGGGCAGCTGAACTCTGTGGCCAAGTTAGGGAAACTCGAATGATCCTCTGAGCGGAGGCCACCCTACCTGTGCGTTATCACTTCCTACGCCAGGGCTTCCTTCCCAAGCTCCGACTCCGATGTAAGTTTTCCCATCCGCAAACGACCTGACGAACCTCTCTAGATTGGGGTGGTCTTTGACGGAGTCGATCCTGATTACGTCGCCTTTACCATTGACGTGTACACAGTCTTTGAGCGAGTCTTTTACTCCAGCGCTGGCAGCATGCCAAGCTTTATTGAGATTCTGCATGAACTTGGGGTCCCCTTTGCGAGTTGATGGCTCGCCGACTTGCTGCACTGTCATGTTCCCCGCAGCGCCGATTATGTTACTGAGATCGACGAAGTCGTTACCTACACATAATCAACCAATCAGTCGCTGCAATAGACCTCAATCAGGTAAAGGCTCAGCATACCCATGAAACCGTCTTTAGTAATCTCGGCTTGCTCACCCTCGTGGCCATCATGGAGAGCAATAATGGCACCAGAGGCTTTATCGGGGGCGTCAAAGACAGCAGTAGCACCCGGCTTGACAGTCAAGTTTTTGTCGTTATTAAAACCATGAACTTCAAATGATTGGTCATGGTCCGACTTATTGTGAACATTGATGAAGTGCATGATGAGTATTTCAGTAAAATGATTTTCTTAAGGAGTAGTGCCTATTTGCGATGGTAGAATGTCGCTGGAACTGCGCAATAAGTCTTCTCTTATATATCATGAAGGTACTCACGCTCCTTTGAGTCAGCAGCTCTTACCATCCCTATCAACATTTAGATGCCTGATTTGCTGACCGGGCCCTCGAGGCTTTTCGCTGACCTCTATGGGAGGAGGCGAAGCCCAGGGAGAGCATCTTGGGACCATTTCCGAAGCTACAATCCAGAACTCCTGCAGAACTCCGATGTCCAGATGACTTAGTGAGAGGATATCTTCTTATTCACAAAGTCACATGGTTTGTCGTATCGGGCCCAAAATCACTACAATCCGAGATCAGCCACTGAAGGAACTCGCGAGCAGTAATGTGACCAGGTGATGCTTGCGTAGCCGAGCCAACAATTGCAGCAACAGAGGGAAGGGTGGTGGTATGCGATCCTATTGTTGACGACTCTACTCACGACTTTTCTCGGACCAAAGATAGGTAGATTGCATGTCAGATGAGCCTGTAAGGAAATCCAACGAGAGGCGCAGCTGAAGGATCGTGTAACCATCAGGCGGGGCAAAGGAAGCCAAAAGAGTGCTGACCGATCCTTCAAGACTCTCCGAATCCCGATTTTGCGCTCCATACTACCATCCGATGTACCTGCAATGCAAATCATGAGCTCGGCCCGAATCGCAAGTGGCATACTGACTTGCAGATTTTGCAAGGCTATGGCCCAAGTAGGAGGGGCTGATGTCCTGCGCTTTTGCGCCGAGGTGGGAATATTCCCAACATATCAGCTGACTGCTCACGTGCAATGCCGTGTCGCCAGTCGTGGGGCGAAGGCTGGATCACGATTTTCCTCTTCTGTGGTTCTTGAGGGGTCGACCGTAATCACAAGCGTTGGCTGACCGCTGACCTCCAGCCTCTGCCATGCATCTGTGTACGTGAGCCGGTCTCTAAGAGCAACGATACAATGCCTCGGCTGGCGTGGATTGAGGTAACAATGGGAACACCGTTCTGCAGCCTAGCAGGATTTCCGCGAAGAAGGCTGTATCACACCAGCTGACTTAATCGTTTTCCATCCATGTAACTGAGATCGACAAGCTACACTATATGTATGCTCTTTGCCGGCTTGCTGTCAAGTTTTTCAATATCGTTCTTTCCAGCCATCTTTCTTCAGCCTCCTCATTTCTAGAAAGAATGTTTTTTGTCCTATCCATAGCCACAATACATATAATTGAATCATAGTTTGGATTTGAAGCCAACGGCGAAAGATTTAAGAGGGTCGAAGATCTATCGAATATGGTCATCAGAAAGCGCTGTCTACTCTGGGATTGGACCAACACGGATGGTCCAGGTCATCATGGCGTACCAGGGGAGATGGACAAAGTCAAATTCGCAGGTCCTATGCGATCAGTCAGCAATTGGAATACCTGGACTCCACCTGAGTTGAAAGGCCGGGCTCCTTTCCATCCTATGATCCACGACCTCGCCAAGCTGTCGGGCGATGATTGGAATCGCATTGAAGCCACCAAGCACGGCATCATCCACTACTTCAACGAGCCCGAAAGAGCTGGGATTTCTGCCGAAAAGGCTGCAGAGATCTGGTTCAAGCAAGTCACACCTCTTCGGAAGGAGAGTAATAGGCTTGTCAGTCCCTCATGTGCCAGTGATCCCGATGGCCAGAAGTGGATCGCCGACTTCATGGACAGAGTCGGACGGGATCCCCCGGACTTTCTAGGACTTCATTGGTACGGTACAGACCATAACGAAGCGATCAAGTACTTCGAAAAGATGCATAGCAAGCATCCGACACAACGGATCTTCGTTACTGAGATTGCTTCGATCTCACGGAATTACAACGATGTGCTGCATTTTACGGTGGAGATTGCCAATTGGATGGATAAGACCGAGTGGATCGAAGAGTATGGGTTCTTTGGTTGCATGCGACAGGTGGCGGATAACTTTGTCAGTCCGCAAGCGCAGCTGATGAAGCCTGATGGCCAATTCACCGATATGATGTATAAGCTGATGAGTGATCAACCAATGAAAGCTTGACGGGATTCTTTACAGGGTTTGAGATGAGAATGGGAGTCTCAAGCACATGATGGGTCAAATATTGTAATAGAGAGATTCAACGTACTCTACGTCTATAGCAGTAAAAGATATGATCTTGATATCGCAACTTTCACCCGGCATCCAAAGACTTGATGTAATAGCATTCGATCACCACATCAAGGTAGTAGCATTCCTATAGATTTCTGCTGTCAGTGGTTCTTGCACACTGAACTATGCAGGTAGCGAGCTCCGACCACTTCAAAGTGCCTTTGAGATCGTAGCTACAAGCGTGAAGGTGATTTTGAGACTGGCCGTGAAGATGCATAGAAACTTAGACTTGCTAGAAAATATTGGAATGTATCAAATACAGACCTATTAAGCCACTACGGCCAACTCGAGGATAGAAAAAAGCCGACAGGCGTTTGTGGCAATTAGGCAGTCTAAAAATCTTCTTAGCGCTTGCAGTCTAGCAGTGTGCTATTTCTGAATCAGCCAGAACCCAATTGAATGATTCGCGAGCGGGGTGACACTAAGCAACGGTTTTTTACCTTAGGTCTGCAACCGCAGTCATCGACGACAACACTTTTTAAGGAGCTCAAAGGGGAAACATATATGAATTGATATTTTGAGCCCGAAATGTAGTTACATTTGATGTTCTCTCACCTGGTCAACGGCGACTCCTGCTCGATGGTCGAAGACACATGTTTCAGTTCAGAACGTTCAGAAGAAAACCGCATTCGAAGTTACAAACTATTACCACAATAGTGTGGTTCTCTACAGGTAAACTCCATCGCTGAACCGTAGGATCATTTAAAATGTCCCATTATACTCGTACAACCGCGGACGTACTGACTTTGATCAAGGACAGCCTTGAAGTCCAAGGCCAAAACAAGGCAAGGTAATGAAGAACAGCTGCGATCATTGTCTTCATGGGATACGCGGCTTAGCGTCATTCAGAGACCGACTACCATACAGAGCCCAATGATCGCGACAGAAAACATTCCAGATGAGCGAAGTAATAAATTGCCATCAGATGTTGCAGTAGCGGATGTAGACGGTACTTTCGTCGCAGACGGGCTGCATCAAGTGATAGTCAGTAGATTAAGAGCGAAGCATATCGACAGAGAACTTACCTCCCGGTCAGACTCGATGCGCTGGGCATTGTACCGGAGTTACCCAACGTCGGTCCGCTCGTTGTTCCACCGCTCTTCTCAAAACAAGGCAGTAGTATGGAGGGCTGGGACTCCCAACAGCTCACCGCCTGCTGTTCGCCAAACTGTGCATCCGCCTTACACGTCGTACCCCATGCTTGCAAGACTTTGACATCAAATCCTTCGTTTGAAAATGATTGCGCCTCCGCGTTCGACTCCCAGCAGCCCACGCAGGTGTTCATTGTCGCCGAGTCAGATTTCGTAACGCACATGCACTGAACGCTTGTTGTATCCATGGTATCACCCACAGCGGTAATGTTGGCGCTCGTTGTCTGGCAGGATTTCAACGCTGCAGTGTATGAGTCGCATGAAGGGCATTGCGCCGTAACGATAGTAGGAAGAAGGAGGGTAAAGAAAGTAAGGTAGGGACGCGTGCAGAGCATTTTGGTCGGAGATAGTGGTAGCTGTCAAATGGTCCAGGATGGGAATGGGAGATAATCGGTGTGAGTGGAAGCTTTATCAGAAATATTCCCCGACTCTGCATGCTCATGTTGTATATATATTGCTCAATTCGACCCCTGTAGAACGTCAAATGGTCCGTTCAGCCTCAACATGCCCTCAGAGGCCTTACACAGAAGCTGTCTGCTCCCCCACGCGCGCTGCTAGTGCAGTCAGCTGTCCATTTGTATATGCTGAACGCAGGAGCTTTGCTTTGAAACTTATTTACAGCGATAGCGCTCGAACATGGGCAGCTCACCCATTTTTTGCTTCAGTTCTCGCCTCTTTTGTCCCTTTGCGGATTTGACATGCCTAGACTGCCCCATTGGGGGCCGGCGGCTAGTTGTGCCAAGTCTGCAGGTCCAACTCAAGGGAATGCAGGTTATCGTTTGGACATGCACACCGATTGCTCGTGGACGAATAGGAGAAGACATGGTCGAGGAGGAGATTGCGGAGTCGAATGCCAAGGTACCATGTGGCATGGTTTCGAGGGGAGCTCGCGGCTCAAAGTTGCCATTCATTCACAGCCTCGTCGACGATTCGCTAGCTATGCTATGCGATGACAAGAAGATGTGATTGTCAGATAGATACCGACACACGGATTTGACAGCTCATCCACATCGCCCCTTGGGCACAACGCTTTCAGCAAAGCGGTCTTCTTGCGCTCGCTTTCAGACCGCCCTACATTAATAGCACAGCTGACGGAGGACGTCGATGAGAAAGAATTGTACGCAAGCTGCCATGCAAGTCTGCCCGCTTGGGTCTAGAATTCTAGAGCATGGACGCGGCATGATGACTCCTGTAAGGGTGGGAAGGTGGGCTGGACGAGGGGAGCTCGAGGAGTTCTTTCTTTCGCGGGATGCGGGCGGACTAGACTCGGGTAGACCCGGGGGTAGACCCCTGAATTGAGAGCCGCAAGACGAGGATGGAGAGAAGGAAGTCCCTCGGAGTGGGTGAAGCGCTAACTCCCGAGCAATCGATTCTAGAGTAATGACAGAGGAGCCCCATGGACGATGAAAGCCGAATTGCGGCACGGCAACCTTCTCACAGCCATCGCTTGTGTAAGCCGTCCCTGTGATTGAGTAGAACGCGAGTCAAGACCTCAAATAAACGTGCAAGCCAGCCGGTCCTTCTTGTAAAGAAGAGACGAGTCTGGCCGATCCTGAGTCGACATCGGAGGAGAGAGACAAAGTGTTAGAGGTATGAAAACATTGATGGAGGCAAATGGTTGACTTGAAACAAGGCTTTGAACACGATCCTTCACCTTCACTGGGTTGGATCTTGACAGGTTGGGTAGGGTGTTCAGAGAGTCGTGTAGGCTACTAGGGCTTTAAGCTTTCGTTTGGTAGCAAGTCATCGTCAATGCATCAGATGCGTACAACGTGCCTCTTCAGGCCTCTTCAGGCATGGTTAGCAAGGGATTGAAAAGCTGTGCCTAGACTTGAGGACATATATGTGATCCAGATGTTCGGAAGCAGCCAACGATAAAGACCACGTTTAGCGAAACGCAATAGGCGTAATCTCCACTTGGCTTCCCCAAATCAGTCCGCAAGATTCTCCAGATGTAGCTGCATGGTTGAGTTAAATGATAAGAGATGAGGCAACAGACGAGTTAGCATATGTCATTCAGGGGTTCGAAGCATGAACGCTTGGCCACTCTTGTGCTTGTCAACGTATCCAGCTGGGACTTTCTCGAGCCGTCGGTTTTTCTTCTGCAAATGACATAGTCGAACCAATTTGCCATTGCTAATGTACATGCTCGATCTCCATGATCAAATGGACCTCTGGGGCTGTTCATAGCGGCCCCTTCCTGCTCGAGCATAGGTCCCACCAGAAGTAACTTTCCGAGATACTACGATTTCGCCGCTCCGGCTTTGATGAGTATTATGTCGCCATCCTATACGATAATCAGCTGCAATCACGGTTGTATGTTTGCACAGCTTACCTCGACTACGTAATCCTTGCCTTTAGTCATGATCTTTCCGGCTGCCCTTAGGGAAGCTTCGTCCTTGTATTCCTTCAATGCCTCATAATTGTAGACAATACATTGAATGAATGTTTTTTCAAAGTCTATCCGAATTCTCGTTAGCATCTTATTGACGTAAAGTGATAGCACGGACGCACCTCCGTGGATCACCCCAGCAGCTTGCGGGGCCTTAGTCCCTTTTCTTACAGTCCACTGCCGTACCTCATCTGTGCCAGTCGTGAAAAAGCTCCCTAGGCCGAGCGACTGCCGCATTGTTGTAATGATTTTGGGCAACGCTGATTTTGTACCGAGCTTCTTGCACTCTTCTGCAGCTTCCTCATCGTTTTCGCATCGTGTCAGGCGCTCTTCAAAGGACACAGATAGGGGGAGAATTGGGTCGCCGGAAGCATGCTCCTTGACCCATTCTGCAATTTTTGGGAGATGCTTGTTCTTCTGTCTGATGTAGTCTTTTTCGCTGAGATTGACCAGGTAGACGACGGGCTTCGCGGTGAGAAGAAACAGGGGGTTTATGACTTCCACCTAGTAACAATATTTCATTAGCGTTTACCAGGAGAAAAGACAAGCAAAAGCGATTGGCTTTTATATTTTGTGTCAGAGTTGGACGTCATCTCAATGCGGTATCTGCGTTGTATTTCGAGCCGCTCAACGAGCTGGGATTATATCGAGCGTTCTAGCTCTTATTCATCATGGAGAAGGTAAACTTATGCAGGGCGAGGAGTGGTCCACGCTTACCTCTTTAGGAGTCCAATTCTCTTTTCGCACATCCTTTCCGTCCTTCAGCCATGCGAGAATTTTCTCCACGGTAGCTTCTTCCTCTTTGAGCTTCTTCATCTCTAAGCTTTGGCCACCCCTCCTCGTCTGCTTTTTCAAGTTTTCTAATGACTTCTCGACGAATTCAATGTCCTTGATACGCAGTTCTTCGCTAATGATATCGAGATCACGCACGGGGTCGACATCCCCTTCAACGTGTATAATCTCAGCATCGTCGAAGCATCGAACGACCTGGAAGATGGCGTCGACTGCTCGAATGTGTGATAAAAACGCGTTTCCGAGACCTGCGCCGGTCGAAGCTCCCCGAGTCAAGCCTGCGATGTCGTAGACTGTTAGGTTGGCGGGAACCCTGGACTTTGGCTTGTATTGCTCGCACAACCAATCATATCTTGCATCAGGCACAATAACCCGGGCCTCCTCCGGCTCAATGGTAGCATATGGAAAGTTCTGAGGATGATTACGTCAGTAGGAACTTCAAATCGATCAGGAATTGACTCACAGCAGGGTTTCCCAGAGAGCATTTGGTAATTGCTTGGAATAAAGTGGATTTTCCAACGTTGGCCAACCCAACCTGTTGAATCATGAGCAAAAGAGAAGACCTTGTCTGCTGAGTGTGGGAGGAGTGCTCCTACATACGATACCGCTCTTCAGGCTGTTTCCGGGGCGTCCTAAGGGCACCTTTTTCTCCTCTTCCTTCTTCTTGGGAGGCATCCTACTTCGAAATGCTGCAGACGTAGTAGAGAAGTGGTAGAGGATTGTAGGGCTACCTCGAAGGTGAATTGAATCGAATGGCAGAATCGAGTTTGAATGGAGTGCAAATGCAGACCCGGCTGCAGAAAAGCGTTTAGTGGCCGCTATCGAAGTGAAGATGGAGAGAGTTCGAGTAGAAACCGTCGCGTTGAAAGAGCCTGAGAGCGAGCTGCAGGCCCTCTCTCTTTCTCGGTGTCAGGTGCAATGCACGGAGTAGTTTATGGTACACTCACGGATTGTTTTGTGCGTGCTAGAATTGATAACGAACGCTTCACATCGCTCCAGCCTTAGAATTAGGCCGCCGTAGCAAACGCCTAGGCGACGTCGGCATTCTCAAAGGCGCCCGAAGCGCCCGGGAGCAGCCTGGAGCAGCTGAGCTAACAATGCTTGTGAGGTAGTTTACTCTCATCGGCTTTTGGATCTAGATACATGCATGTCTTGATTTCACAGCTTCCCCGTTTCATGCTACAAATTGGATCTACTTAGCGCAAAGTACTCGGCCTTCTAATTACAGGACAAACTGACTGATCGACCTCCATCGTTTATTCACTCTTTCAAGCCTACTTTGTCCCATCTAGCTTGATAGAGGGCGAAGATCGAATATCCATCCCCGACCACCAGCAGTAGGCGTGTCAGGATGGCGCCAAGGGCGCAAAGAGCTGAGCGTTCTCCATCATCCCGGGTGCCCCCTAGGGTTCAAAGACCCAAAGAAAGCCGACGGACTTCCTCCACCGTCCAGCGAACCGAGATCCTTATCAATGTCTACGATCTTCTTCCCGTGAGTCCAAGGTGCCAGGACAATAGACGATCAGCTGACCAGCGATTTGAAAGCCAGGTAAGCTAGCCTCTACGCTCTGGTTCTTCGGTAGCTCTCTCCTCCACACCGGCGTCGTAATCAAGAGTTTGAACAGGGAATACGCATTCGGAGGGCATGACCGGCCAGGCGCGTCGGGCGTCTACTGGACAAAGCCCCTCACAGAACCGCCTGGAGGAACTTTTCGCTGCGACTTGCTCCAAGGGTTTTCGTTCCGACCGGAACATGAAATTGAAAGCGTTATCAAAGAGGTCTCGGCAGAATTTTTAGGCTCATCGTACAATTTGCTGTCGAATAATTGCAATCATTTCACCAGCCATCTATGCGAAAGACTCATTGGCAAACCAGCGCCAGCTTGGCTAAACAGAGCGGCTTCGATAGGTGTTGCGCTTCCCTGTGTTGTGCCTCGGGAGTGGATCGCCCCGCCAGATCATGACACTGCAGATGGAGAACTCCTGGAAGAGGATGACGAGGACGAAAGGACGTCAATGCTGCGTCAGGAATATCATCGAGGGTCCAGTTTTCGGGGCCATGCAATGGAAAGTGACGATGATGATGGCTGGAGTAGTGATAGGGATCGGAGAAAAGGTGGTAATGGGAAGGGCAAAAGTGTGATCAGAGATACTGCCGGAAGGGACATACCCGCCAGCGAGCAAGCTCCGCGGCCAAGGGGGCGTTGATGGGCAAATTGTGGTAAGTTTTGTGGATAAGATTAGCGGTAACTCCTAGTGTACGATTCGAAGAGCAGTGGACCAATTTCAGCATTGGGTATAGTGCTGCATGGCAGCGTAGCAATACTCCCAATGACGCCTGATGCAGCAACACCGTCTGATGACATGGCTCGAAGCAGTCTTAGCCCAACCTCCTTGGCTTCGGACTCCTGGTTCCCCCAAACTTCAATCTCGTACTATCCATGATCCTCGAGACCCTACTACGCAGTGCCTGGCCTTCGGCGCTCAGCAATATCTTGGTCACTGCCTCTCTCCCAGGTCCAAAGTCTCTTAGCACAACTTCCAGCTCTTTTATTGGCCCACCTTTCCCCGGGTAATCGGGGCTCAGCAGGCCCTGGTTGTTTATCCTTCCCATCACAAACGTACCAAGCTGATATGCAGCGTCATAAGTTCCCCGTTGCGCCTTCTTGAAGCCAATGTTGCCAGATGAAACAGAGATCAACGCATCGCGATTCCCTCGCGCAAGGGTAATGTGACAGTTGTGCCTTGTGGCGTAGATGTGGAGACGGTGAGGTTTATCAGAGGCTCTAAAGCTCAGACGAGGGGCTCGCGGACTGGCTTGTTGTAAAAGATCAGAAGACTCGAAGTCGGTGTAGTAGGAATCGGCGGCGAGCTTGGGGGTTGTCGCCATAAGCCGCCTGTGAGGGACTGGCGGCGATTGGAAGCCAGAGGCTTGAGCCAACCTTTGGCGACAAGGAGAACCTATTTTTTGTAGTGTAGAGAGTTGGATTATTGAGTGCTTCATGGTGATACTCATAGAAGGTTGAAAAAGATTGGACTCGCTGATCGAATCTGTAGAACTAGAACTAGGACTAGACCAGAATAACCTCGATAGTGGTTCTGGTCGACCGTAGACTTGGCTATCGGCCCTACATCGGATTCACAATTATTAGATATTTGCCTTGTTCGGTATTTCACACTGTGTTCCCTCCAAACCCTTATATTCGCGAGAGCTGCAGACCCGTGTGGAGAAGCCAATGCAGTAAAACTTCAGCACAATACATACTGTAATAGCATGAGACCGCCAGTAAGAACACCGCCAAATCTTCGATTCCGCGGCGGCCTCACAGTACGATGTCTTCACACTTACGCATTGTTTCCCCCATTGAGGACAGCATCATACCGATCATTAAAAAGCCCTCTCCGTAATAACCTTGATCTGTGGTCTACCCAGCTCCAACCGCGCATCATACTTCCTTTCTCGCATCACAATAGTTTCGAACAAATATCAAAAAGTGCTTTCTCTACCACACCCAGAATAAAAGCTATCAGCTTCCGAGACCTCAAGTCGGATGCCGAATCAAAGCCTTCCCCACGGCAGAAGACGAAGACAGAACCATCAGAAGCATCATCCGGCAGTGAGGAGGACCCTGCTGAAAGAGCGTACCGAGAGGCGCAGAAGGAAAGCGAGGCAAACAGGAGAAGAAGCAGACAGGAACAAGAGAGGGAGCAAAGAAACCAAAACCAAAAAGAGGAGACCACGGGAGGCAATGAGGGAGAACGGAAGAAGAGAGACGAGCCGCCACCTCCACCTCCGCATGGCAATAAGTCGCCTTGGCAAGTTTTTACAGAGACTCTGAAATCGGAGTTTCAGGCGTCTAAGGAATGGAACGAGTCAACCAAGCAACTAGCCTCCTCAGCACACCAATTTACCGAGAATGAATCAGTAAAGCGTGCTAGGGCAGCATACACGGCAGCATCGGGGGCTGCCACCTCTAGCACTGCATCTGCGATAAAAGGCACTGGAAAGGTCATTGGGCAAGGAGCTGCCTGGACTTGGGACTCTACCGTTGTCAAAGGCGTAAGGACTGGGGTCAATGCAACTGCCTCCGGCATCGACAAAGTCACAAAGCCTGTTCGGGACACCAAGGTCTACAAAACAGCGGTTGGAGGCGTTAAGGATGTGATTGATGATGGGAGCAGCTCGAGGTACGGCGGATGGGTGGAGAAGGAGGAGCGGCGAAAGCAGCGAGAATTGAGAGAGCTCAATGAAGCCGGGCCAGGGGCCAGACCTGGAAAACGCATGGAGAAAATGGAGGAAGACCCTAAGTGAGTATTGCGGCGCTCAAGAATCACCTTCACATTGAATCTAACATTGACGCAGTGCTGGAACGAACATCACACTTCACAAAGACTCCGCGTTCAGGGAGTCATGGCGGAATTTCAAAGATTCAAATCGAGTGATGCAATCAATTTTCTCTCTAAAGTCAAGCTACAATGAATCCGAAAATCCCCTAATCTCGACTGCGCGAAGCGTCACAGACAGAATTGCTGGGTTCTTCGCCGAGAACGAGACCGCAATGGTCATAAAGAAATTCCGGGAGATGGATCCTGCATTCCAAGTGGAGCCCTTCCTCCGAGAGATGAGAGAGTACATACTTCCGGAAGTCTTAGATGCGTATGTCAAAGGGGACACAGAGACATTGAAGCTCTGGCTCTCAGCTGCGCAATACCAAGTATACGCGGCTCTGGCTCAACAATATACAACAGCAGGCCTAAAGTCAGATGGTCGCATATTGGACATACGGCACGTTGACATTTTGTCGGCCCGCATGTTGGAGAATGACATACCAGTCTTCATCATCACATGTCGGACCCAAGAGGTCCACGTTTACCGCAACGCGAAAACGAACGATCTCGCAGCTGGTATGGAGGACAAAGTTCAGCTTGTCACTTATGCTATCGGAGTCACGCGTGTTGGAGAAGACGTTAATAATCCAGATACCCGAGGATGGCGTTTGATTGAGCTTCAGAAGAGCGCGCGAGATTACATATGATTGGCTCCCGGATGGGTTTGATGTTGCATTTAGCGTGTATCAAAAGCCAGCGTTTCTGTGTACAACATTCTGACAAGTCTGAAGCCAGACAGGTGGGTTGCAACGTGTCTAGGACGCAATCTTTCGGTCGCCACTCTGATGAGGATCTTTGTTTTGTAAATATCACTATTTCTGAGACACAACAAGTATCTCAGTATGACAGATAATCAACGTAGATGAGATACGTCATATGGCATTGCTTCCCCTCTATCCTCTCACTTCAATTCATTATTGAAGCTAGTTACATAGATGCAGTGTGCCCAGGGAGACCGCATTGCGGATGACCTGCAGTCAGCCGTACATCATAAGGCTGAATCCTACGGTCATATATAGCGCCAGTCATTCGTTCTGCATCAAACGGATGTTCTTGATGAGAGGCATCATTGACATCTAATCTACCACCACAATCAGACTGCCCAATGCGCCGACTCATCTTTCCCTTCCGCGTATGCCGCTCTCTGGCCCACTGTCACCCTCACTCTTATGTAGCCTAAAGCATCTCACCCAGGTGAACGCTATTCACCAATTCATCGGGAAAGCCTATCGAAGGACCCTCAGACTGCTCTCATGTCGATTGGATGCACTCCCTCAATCCATTCCTGCGAGCCTTCTTCAAGAGCACACTGCCGGCGCAATGCAACCCGGTCAACAATCATGTACGCTGCGCGCCCTCTCATTACCTTGTCCTTGAAGACTTCCGGTTGGTCGATGTACTAGTCAATGCATGTTCTGACATCAGTCTAGATCCTGCTTGTTCCAACCACCGAATGCCTTCTCACGGGGAGAGACAGAGAAACAAATACTGCCTACACCGATTTAACCACATCCGATGACTTTCTGGCCAGCCATGTACTTCGCATATCAGCGTCACCAGCTCCTGGCAGTAGCAATGTACGAGAGGGTAGAGGCAAAGCGAAACAATTCACTACGATAAATGGGAAGACTGTCGTGGTAAAAGAATCCTTTGTATACAGCAACAAGGGTGGGCCTATCATTGTCACAATGAAAAGGATGGTTTTCTAAACGTTGGACAGGGTTTCGCAATCTCAATCAGACTCAACTGCTGGGCGATCAGCTTCATTACCCTGACAATCTTGACGCGCAACAATGGCTCCTCTACCACATCTCGCGGCCGCTAATAGGCTCTTACGAGCAGGTCAAACAAGCACCTGCCCTTGTCCCAGGTCCTATAAACCAAGTAAAACCACCGAACAGCTCTTCATCCAAGTCCTCGAAAGGACAAGCAGAATCTGGGTCCTCCGCAGGCAAAAAGGAGGACATAAAAACATTCAATTGGCTGCTCAACAATTTCCCTATGATTGCACGGCAAATGCAGCCTGGATTGGAAAGGGTGTTTAAAGAATTCCGAGAGGAAATGCGAGACAGGACAAAAGCTCCATCAAGGAATGGTCCTATACACTCCCGAAGATCCTCAATAGCGTCCACCCAGACCAATGGGTCTATTCATAGCAAAAGCTTCAACGGGCACCTGATTGCACCTGTTCCTATGGCGACATCACACATGGATGATGAAGATCATATGCGAAGGGCATTAGAGACTGCGGTGACCGCGGCAATTGATCTCTTTCAGCAGGTGGACAAGCAGCAACTCTCCTTCCTTGGTGCTACGACCGACCTTACCGGCCCTGCTGTAGAGCGTCTCATAGAGCGCTATGTTGCCGAGCAGTTGCATGATTCCGTCCTATTTCCAGAAATGCGTAGCAGTAGGAAATTGGAAGACTGCGAGCTAGAATCCCGTATCCGTGGCATGCAGCATATTGATATCGCTCAAGTGGGCATTACGATTGAGGATGGTCGGAAAGGCAAAGAGCAGCTCATGGGCAGAATTGCAAAATGTGTGGAGGAGTTTCGGATGCTCGCCGTTGCTGGTAGCCCTCAAGAAATGATGGAAGTCCTTCACAAGACACAAAAGCTCGTTGCATCTGATCCACACACTGAGACTAATGCCGAAACGGCAAATGGGCAGAAGCAGGCATCAGAAGACTCCGAAAAGGCACCCTCAGCTCTGACGATAAACGCTGATACGTTGGTATCGCTGCTGCTCGTCGTCGTAATTCGCTCTCAGGTTCGCCATCTTCAAGCTCGATTGGCGTACATGCGCAATTTTATCTTCGTTGATGACGTTGAAAGCGGCGAGATGGGCTATGCCTTAAGCACCTTCGAAGCTGTCCTTTCATATTTGACCTCAGACTCTGGAGGTCTAAGAAAAGCAAGTCGGAGAAATGAGCGACTATGGCAGGCTACAAAGAAGGGTGATATAGGAGAAATCAAGTCTATCCTCGAACCTACGTCAGCGGGAAACAGCGGGCTTGGCTCCAATGACCAAGCAGATCAAGCCATTGTTTTTGACGAGGACCCCGGAGACAAAGCCAGTCCATATGACGCCAGTTTCGATCAGGACACTGCTGGCACGAGCAGGTGGGATAGGCCTGCAGAAGATGGATACACTTCGGAAGGCTCGACTTTGGCTCACGTTTTTCCCTTCCAAGCTGCTTCAGCTCCTCGTACAGGAAAGCGGGTGTCTATGGACATGAGAAGTCTCTCGAATTCTTCCGAATTCTCATTTGTCTCTCGAACTACAACACTAGACTCCAGGTTCAGTGGTATTGAGGGAGATACATCCATCGAGACGCTTATCCAGACTCAAGACATAGACGGAAACTCGGTTCTTATGATGGCAGTGGAAGCCCGTCAGCCCGAAGCGCTGAGATATCTATTGACCTTAGAGGAATTCTTCCCCCCGAAGGTTATATTAGAAGACTCAAACACGGAAAGTAGCACACTACTCAGCGCTGCAGTACAGTTGGCCCACAGCGAGCTCATTGAAATACTACTGCGCTCTATCTTCCGCATCAGAGACAGGGCTGAAATTGCGACCTATTTTGCAAGACCGGACAGTAGAGGACGAACGGTCGCGCACTACATGTTCAATGCTCCTTACCTGATCCCAAGATTCTGGGATATCCTTCCCTGGAGAAAGAAGGACAAGAATGGCCAGACACCTTTACTGGCATTATGCCGGTCCTACGACCACCCTGAGTACTCTGAGATGGTCAACGACTCGTTGCAATTTGCAACGCATGATCAGAGTGATGGCCAGCCTCTCCATCTGGATGACCATGTAGATGCGAAAGGGAACACTTTGCTCCATGCGGTGAACGATGCTTCACTGGCTGTACGACTACTAAGGCACTGCGACTCCGACGCCAACGCCACTAATGACAAACATTTTACACCGTTGATGGTGGCAAGCAAGTATGGCAGAATGGATATGGTCCGAGCGCTCTTTGGCGACAAAAGGGTTGACACCTTGATCAAGGAATCAAGAGGCATGACAGCCGTTGAGCTGGCGAAAGATGATGAAATTCGCAATCGGATTGACGATATGGTCCTGGTTTCTAACGTCCCTGCTGCCGACGGGAGAGTCACTGCAGTAGTCCGATCTTTCTTTGTTGAGGATGCCTCAATCCGGCTAATCATCAAGTCTGCTATTCGCAATGAGAATGGGACAATAGGGGTCACTACATGTCGGAGATCGCTGACAGATTTCGAGAATCTAGCAAAGTGGCTGTCTCTAGAACATCCTGCATCCTGGCTCTCGTCCATCTTCAACTTTCGATCTCCTTTTCAGATTGCCTCACGGCCGTCAAAAGCCGTTTTACATGATATCCAGTTGCGGCTTGATAAGTTCCTGAAGGTCATGCTCGCTCATTCAACCTTCTCGGCCTATGAGCTCTTGTGGGAATTCATCCTCTTTCCTGAAATACAGCCGGAAATGATGGCGGAGCGGAGTAGAAAGAAAGCAGAGATACGCAATGAGAACATCAGAGAGGAGTACGAGCCTGTAGAAGATACCAGAGAAGTCTCAACCTTTGTAGAGCATGCCAGGGACTCGATAAGAGGCATTGATCATTCGACAAAGAGCGTGACACGGCGAGCGAACAGTGTCGGTATCGGCCTGTCAAGTTAGTCCTTCCTATCCAGCATACCTATTCTCCACTGACAAATCTGCAGATTTTTCAATCGCCATGGATCTGTGTGCCAAGTCTTTTGCATCCTTGTCTTTCCTTTCTCCCGCTCACATTACCGCTTTGTCTCGTTTGGCCAGGTGTTCTCATACACTTCCATCGGATCCTTACAAATTCTTTTTTCAGGACATGCAAGCGATATCAGGGACCATACTTGCCATCCTTTCGTCCCTAGCTCGGCCCCACTCTCTGATCAACTCCCTATTGAGTGTACAGAAAGTCATCGATCGGCATGATTCCTCTCTACGGCGCTCCGATCGCTGGCCGCTTGGGCTTCTTGACGAGACGCGTAAAGGAATCCACGCCGATGCCCAGGAACGAGCAGAGAAAAGCCGGGAAGAGCTCCGGACCGTTGGCTGCGAGTTGCGGTATACGCAGCAGACCGTGGCCGGGGAACTGGCAGGGTGGCAAGACTTGCATGTGAAGCTGGGTAAGCGGGCTGTGAGAGCGTTGGCCGAACGCATGATCGTCCGAGAAAAGGATCGCTTAGAGGGAATGAAGAGAGCGGTCAGAGGAGTTCTGGAGTTACAGGACGCGTGAGACCATCTCAGTGTCGCTCATCTAGCCTGGCAATCGTGGGTATCGGTGTTGTGATCTGGAGTTCCTCGGTCATTTTGAAGATACCCCATTTGTTGGTGATTTTAAGCCTGGGAATTTATTCGCTAGACCTGCCGGTCTCATTTGTCGTTTCGAGAGCAGAAGTTCTTCTTGTACAATTGCATTTCCTTCACACAGAACATTCTGCCCTGATTCATCGACATTTTCACAGCCTGTTGGCAGATTCGTAAGAGATCAGAACTGGGTCCGCCTTCCGGAAAAGGCGAGCCCTATGTACTCTACTTAAGCTTCCGAGCCCAATTTAACCGGTGACAGACCATTGACGGGGCCGGGTAAAAGTGGTTGCAACGGCTGCCCCTCATACGTCACACCCCACCAGTCTGTTTACTCGGGATTCTGTGAAGCATCTTTTCGAGCTTTCAATTCACTCACAACTCCAATAACTTCAGTTCTAGCTCAAGAGTACCCCTTTGATCTATCGCCTACGCTGGATCTTCATTGAATAGGTCCACCGTCATGGCAGGTTCCAAAATAACCCAGTCTGTCCATATCCATTTGCACGTGCTACTGACTGAGCCTGACTTCATGCTACTATAGAAAGACCTTCACTCTCAACACTGGTGCCAAAATCCCAGCCATTGGCCTCGGGACATGGCAGAGCAAGCCGAACGAAGTCCGCGATGCCGTCAAAGTCGCACTTCAAAAAGGATACCGTCACATCGACACCGCTCTGGCGTATGGCAATGAGGCCGAGGTTGGGCAGGGCATCAAAGACTCCGGCGTTCCAAGAGACCAGATATGGTTGACCACGAAACTTGACAATACTTGGCATCACATCGTATCCAAGGGCATCGACACTTCTCTCAAGGATCTAGATACCGACTACGTAGATCTTTACTTGATCGTGAGCAAGGACGAAAGTTCTGACTCGATAGCTGCTGACAAGTCTCCTCGGTAGCATTGGCCATCATCGACGGACCCAGAGGATAAGAAAAAGCATCTGCCAGATTGGGACTTCATCAAGACATGGTATCCCCATTCAACCTACCTTCTTGATCGAGACACTCAGTGTTAAACAGGCAGGAGATGCAAAAGCTCCCCGCAACCGGCAAAGTCAAGAACATCGGCGTCTCGAATTTTGGCATTAAAAATCTCGAAAAGCTGCTCAACGATCCCTCTTGCAAAACTGTTCCAGCCGTAAATCAGATCGAGCTGCATCCTAACAACCCTTCACCGAAACTCGTTGAATACAACAGATCAAAGGGCATACACTGCACCGCCTACTCGTGCCTCGGCTCCACGAATTCACCTCTGTACAAAGACCCTACGCTTCTGAAGATGGCCGAGTCAAAAGGCAAGACGCCGCAGCAAGTGCTGCTTATGTGGGGCTTGCAGCATGAGTGGTCGGTCATCCCTAAGAGTGTGAGCCAGGCCAGGATCGAGAAGAACTTCGAGCTGGATGGATGGGATTTGTCGAGTCAGGAGATGAAAGAGCTGGACGGGCTGACGGATCGCTTCAAGGTTTGTCAGGATGGTTGGCTACCTATCAAAGTGTTTTTTGGCGACGATGAATAGCAACTTCAATAGTGGCATATGTTCGGAATCCGAGTGTCCAAATTGCATCCTGAAGCGCTTATGTACTCGACTTCAAAAGTCATATTCGGCTTGTCCATGAATAATGTCTCAGGCCGAACAATAAGTGGAGACATACAATGCTGACTGGAGACATACAGAGAGACGTCGAAAAGTTTCCGCTTATTTTCCGAGAGTCCTGCGCGTTAATATTTGCGTTGCTGCTGACCCACATCCCAGCTCGGACACATTCTCCAAAAGTTTCCGATAAGATTCCGTGAAGCCAATTCACATATATACGAGACCCATTCCCACCTTCAGAGCTCGCTCTGTCATTCTATGATCACAAAATCGAAATCCCAAGTCATCTATACAAGCTTCCATATCTATACAAGCTTTCATCGTCTTCGCAGACTTCTTACCACGTTTCATTTCCTCCCTCGAGCTACCACCATGGCCGCGCATCATCCTCACGACCACAAAGCCCACATGGAAAACATCCGTGAGTTATTCTCAAGCGACTTCGCACGCACTTACAACGAACGTACGGGCGGATGCAATATCCTGCTTGCCAACCACCTCATCTCCCTCGTCAAACCACACCTTCCTTCCCCTTCATCTGCATCTCAACTCCGCATCCTCGACAGTGCATGTGGCCCACTCGTGCTCTCTACTCAGTGCATGAAAGATGATAGCATCATGCAGCAGTATCCATCCGTGCACATCTCAGCCGTAGATCTCAGCGAGGATTTCATCAAGCACAGTCAGCAGATCATCGACTCCACCCCTGCGTGGAACAGTGATGGCAAGACGATTGACACGGCTGTGATGAACGGAATGGATCTGAAATTCCTGGATAATACCTTCGACGTCGCCTTCACTTCCCTCGCGATCTTTGCTTATCCAGATCCCATCAAGTGCGCAAAGGAACTGCTCAGAACCCTCAAGCCCGGTGGAGTAGCCGCGCTGACGACATGGAAGCGAGTCGGATGGGTGCCACTTCTTCATGAGGTAGAGGCTCTGGTAAGACCGGGTCAGGAGCTGAGCAAATTCCCATTTCTAGAGCCATGGCAAGTGCCCGGGAAACTGGAGCAGACTTTGACAGACGGCGGGCTGCAGGATGTGGTGGAGAGTGACGTATTGGCGTATGCGTGGTTTGATAACGAGGAGAAAGCGGCCAAGAGCTTGAGCGACACGTTGAAGTTGCTTGTTGGGAGTGAATGGGAGGAGGCAGAGAAGGAGAGAATGAGTGATGGCTTCAAGCAGGTGATGGCGAGCGAGAGTAAGTATGTAATGAGAGGGGAAGGAGGAAAGGTAGGGTTTGAGATGGTGGCTTGGACAGGAGTTGGGAAGAAGTAAATCAGATAGAACAGAGTATAGGGAACGTGTTACGATGAACGCTAACCTATGCTTCAAGTAACAAACGCCCTACAATGCTCTTCATTCATGTTATACATGTTGTACAGAATGTCCATTTTCATTTCCCTTTTGTGTCCTTCCTGCGCAACTCGTATGACTCAGCCGAGCTCTCACTCATTCCCACAAGGATCATGTTCTCGTCGTAGTCATCATCGTCCTTGGCTGTGGCATCATTCTCATCGTCTTCTTCATGATACAGCCGGTCGCGCTCCACGTCAGAGATCAACCCATTTTGCTCGTCGCGTTTCGTAGAGTCGTCCTCGAAATCTGGTACGTGGCCGCTTTTGTGGACCAACCATCCTGGATTAAGTGTGAACCATTGGTCAATCTCTTCGAGGCTTTTCTGGGCCGTCTCAACAATCAAATAATAAACCACAGGTACGAAAGAAGCGTTCAGTATGGCGTAGACGAGGTACAGACCCCAATGTAGGTAGTGGATTCCGATCGGTGTGGTTTGCACTACAAAGTAGTTGAAGAGCCAGTCACAAGCGGTAGCCAGAGCAGCACCTTTGGTACGCATACTTAGAGAATTAATCTCAGCAGGATAGAGCCACGGAATCGCAACCCATCCAAAGCCAAAAGCGAGAAAGTAAAGAGTGATAAACACTGTAGCCACAATACCTGGGATCAGAGCTCCATTATCATGACCAATCTCGGTACTTATGGCAATGCCGAGGAAAGCAACGGCTTGTGCTGCAGCCATAGACATTAATAATAGTCTTCGACCGGACCTCTCGATGAAGTAGACGGAGACACCTGTTGAACACGCGTATAAGACTGAGATACCGGTTGACAGAAGCCGAGATGCGAGTTCCGGCAGCTTCACGCTTTTATGCAGGACCAGTGGGAGATAATAGCAAAGAACATTGATCCCAGTAAGCTGTTGGCTAAGAAAATATTAGCACAGGTCCCTTACAATTGTGTTTACTAGGATCTAGTATAGCAAATCAATTCGAGCTAGTCAAGGCAGAAGAGAGACATCGAGAGCCAAGGTGTCCTATGGCAAAGCTTGTAATAGTCCGGGATGTGATAGGTATTGGGTAAAGCGACAAGAGACTGTTTAACGTACCAAATCTGCAAAAGCATTCCGAGCAAGAGACGACGTGTGGCAAGACCACCCCGGAAAATTTGAGCCCAAGAAGCCTGCACTGCCTGCTCTTCGCGCACAGCGTCCCTTATCCCCGTGAACTCTGCCTCGACGTTCTCTTCGCTTAGTCTAGCAAGAACGGTTTTTGCTTCCGCGTCCTGGCCTCGAGCTAACAGCCAGCGAGGTGATTCTGGTAGGCATGGAACAAGTATGAGAATGATGGCGCTAAAAATGAGTTGGATACCCAGGGGAAAGCGCCACTGGGCTTCTGTGTTCAGTCGACTGAAACCGAGGGTGATACCATTCGACAAGACGAAACCCAAGACATTCACTACCATCTCTCTAACCACTGCTTGGCCTTTGGCATGATCATGCGAGGTTTCGACATGCCACACCGGGGCCGTCGCTGTGTTGCCACCATTTCCAATTCCGGCAATGAAACGGCCCCAGATAAGATGGTTCATCGAATGGGCGACAGTCTGGAGGAAAATACCACTTGTCATAATGACGGTGAAGACTATGAGCATACGTTTCCGGCCAAGCCATTCGCCAACAAGGAGAGTAAACAGAGCACCAACGAAACATCCCAAGTCGTAGACACTCGTTACGAATCCTGTCAGAGAGGGTGACGGATGATGAAAGTACTCCTGAAACTCATGCCCGACGATGATGCCCCCAAAAACGCCCTGCTCATAGCCAAAAAGGCACATGACGGTCCCGGCAGCAACAGGGATGAGCCAATGGGTTCGGCGAGTATTGAAGCCATACTTGGCTTGCGGTGCTATACTTGGGTCTTTGGCTTGTAAAGGCGTAACGGATTCTGCAGGCTCAAGGCCATCTTCTTCGTCTATCCGCGTGTATGACATGTTGCCTGAACAGAAAGGAATAATTTTGGGGGGATTATCCGGGATTCGGGATGTATTGCATTGCTCGTCTCAACTCGATGTTGTTAATATCATGACAGTCATTCCATGAAATGTAATGCGCCTTCTGTTTTTTTGACTCGGCGATGACATCTGTTGATGGGAAAGCACGGACGGTGAGTTGTCATGGTCAATCATCTTGCCTTTGCAGGAGAGGCAAGCACGAGTGAGGCTGAAAAAGGGGCAAGGAACGGAAGATCGGAATTCCACGGGCCGAACCCTAGCCCAATCTGGGCACCGCTAGCGCTAACCTATCTCTCGCAAAATTTCACGAGGTGCATAGACGTAGAGCATTATTCACATTGATCGAGCGAAAGTTGGAAAGGTCTTGCAAAGTTCCGGCTGTCTTATTTTGCCCGCTTGAGATGCACTAAGCCGTTTCTAGCATCGCTGTGGTATTCGGCGGTGTACTTGTAAAGCTTATGCTTGACGTTGAGTTTTCTATCAAGAGTTCTGGGGGATTCCTAATATTAGGTACCAGACCAATCAGCTCCAAGAGCTCCTGCTCAGCAATCGAAACAGCAACGGGATCCGGTGAGTGTCTGAGAATATGTACTTTTCCATACATGGATTCTTGATTGTAAAGAACGACCTCGATGTTTTGGCGGTCTCCTAAAAGGAGTGTCAATACTTCGTCCTCATCCGGCATGACATTTCTGTTTTGACATACCATTTCGGACGAGGACACCACCACTGCCACCGTCTCGTGCGCATTCTCGCAGTAAGATCCTGGCTGGCCCTATAAGATTGATCCAGCTCGTTTGGTCATGAGGGACGTCGTTAAAATTAGTCGCAAGTAATATCTGAACAGTACATCCACCTGGGAAGCCATGTCAGCACGGTATGATGCGACATCAGGCCTGCAGTCACTTGAGTACACCCACCAAAAGTCTTTTCGAATGGTAATTGTTGGTTTGGTATAGTCCTTGAGGCATCAGAAGGATCAGTATAGAAATTACGCACGACCGGCCTGCCTCGAGAATCATGTGGTAGGAGTTTGATGGCTTCGTTGCAATCATCAAGTGTCAATTTGCCCAGAGCTTTATCGCATACTGCTCTCGATGGGGCGATTCCGGGAAGACTGTAATTGAATGGTTTGTACAACGTGTTAGAAGATGTATCTGGCGTGTGGGATGATGTTGGCAAAGCAGCAGCATGGCCCCACACGAGGCAGAGCACGACAACAAAGACCCTAGGTGCCGCAAAGCTTCGAGCATACGAGATATGCATCACTACGAGACGAAAAATTCTTCAGCGTTGAGTGGATGAAGAACCCCAATATCAAGAATTCCTAGATCTCACCGGAGGGATCCCGACATATGGTAAGATCTGGCCCCCAACCTCGAAAGTCGTCAAGAATCGCACGGGTAATGCCTCGCTTGCATGCGCATCGTGATTTGCCGACCGGCTCGGGCAGCATATCTACAAAGGCGACTCTCGCCCATCCCTTAGTCCTAGGACTTTCGGAGCGATGACTCCATTCTTCCCAAGGCTGACAATCGAGACACTCATATCCGCAATATCTATTAGGGTTCATACGATGCTATTGAGGTAATTGAGTCGGGCCTGCTTCTTGATCTGCCTTGGAGGTACTCTAGAAGAAGCGGATCGCTTATTCGGAGTGATGCCTTTGCAAATAACCGCCCAGCCGCTGCTTATCCTTTTGGCACACCAAAGCCTCAATTGGGCGCTCCTGACTTTCTCAGTGTAATCACCTTGGACGACAAGTCTCACAGCGGTGCCGCTTCTTGTCGCGGACTCGGCGAATGAAAGGCATTTGAATTCCTGCAGCACGGCACGATGATCCACTACGCTTGAAGATGATCCAATTAAGTTACCAAGGATTTCTTAGCGTTAATTGTATTAGCGCCTGCTCGTCCACAAAAGGGACAAGCAAAATTCATGCTATATCATTGCAATTGATCAGTCTAGCTTTAGGAAGAGGACGCAACAATGCGTTCATCCCAGGATTTGTGGCCGGCATCCTTGTGGTCTCCAAGTTTTGCAAAGCATTAAGACCTCCCTCCGCGGGTTCAGAAAAACATCGGCTATCTTTCAAGGCGCATAACGAGGTACTTGCGAAGTAGCCGCCGAAGAGAGCGTCCAGAATGTATGCGTCAAGATACCAGAGGTACAAGTATGAATTCTGCTAAGCTTAGGTTCCTAGTTTCCTCAAATTACTGTGACAACCTATGCGCTTTCACCGTCTCTTTCGAAAAAGCTTAGAGGATTGTGAGATTTTGTTTGGTCCGTAAATATAGCCCCGCCGCTCTTACTGTTGGAGACATCCAGAGTTGAGCATACCCCAGGTTTCCCCACCATAGCACGTGCAAAGCATGTGAAGCGCGCCGCGAACTGTAGGTCCTACGCAGGAGATTTGCAATAAGCTATTCTCATACTGCATGCGGGCTTCGAGTCCCGCTTCCAATCATCAATGTTAGGGTAGAAGCACAGCCTGTATTGGAAGTCGACGCGTCTTGAGATTCTTGAAGACTGTCCATATAATGGGGAGCTCTGTTTCTGTTGGATTTGAACAATTTGAAAGTCAACTCTCTCCACATCTTGGACACAGATACGTTACTATAAGCCTTCCATAGCCGGAAGCCATGAATCTGTCTTTCGCAGCGCGCCTCCTAGCTGCGAGTCTCGCTCTGGCCCAAGCCCAGTCGAGGGTCCCAGCTGTGGCTGCCACACCGTCCCAACTTGCAGCTGGTACCGACCATTGGTGTGGACCATGGGCTGGAGCGCCTAACCCATCCAATATTCCTTTCGGGCAGCAGCTCCCTCCCAATGACTTTGTGCGACATTTCTTCGTCGAGCCACAATTGCAGAAAGTCCCATTTTCACCCGTCCTTGCTAAGGAGCCGAAAGTTCAAATCCCCAAGATCTGGGGGAACAGTGAGTCTTCTCACGAAGTTCGGAGAAACTCCAGACTAAGACTATTCCTACAAGATGATTTCCGTATAGCACTGCTAAGCTATGCAACTGCCGAACCCACCACGCGCATATACTCAAGTAGCAAATCAAGATGGGCAGATTTTCATGAAGCGCTGGGGAAGCTCATGAGCGAGTGTGTTTCGAAAGGCTCAGGCGGTGCCTGGCTAGTTCCCCGTATGTCCTAGCTCGGAGAATTCGCTCAGCAGTGTTGATAATTGTCAATAGCATCCCCAGGTCTTACGCAGGGCACGCTCGTGGTCTATGCCTACGAAGTGGGCTCTCAATTTGATTTCCAGCTGAATTATGAAATGTCAGTTCCTCAAGGCATAGACCCCGCTAGGCTCGGACAAACCTCCAGCCAGAGTCTCAGCGCTGCCAGTGTCCCCGCGTCTGCTGCCATTGACGATGCAGAAGTCATCGCCGTCCCTTCGTCTGCTGCTCCGGCGCTCGCTGCACGTCCGCCTGTAGGGTACTCCTACGTAGGCTGCTTCAACGAGATCCCCGGGAGGGCTTTCACATCTGCTAATAAAACGGGATCAACAATGACTGCTCACGAGTGTTCGTCCTTTTGTTCGTCAGAGCAATATTTTGGTACAGAATTTGGAACCGAGTGCTACTGCGGTGACAAAATTAGCATTGGCTCGACGCAAGTCTCGGACGGATGCGATACGCCATGTATGGGGGATAAGACGCAGGTTTGTGGTGGGGTACAGCACTTGACTGTGTACCGAAAGGAGACCCAGACCGCTTGAGAGAGAAAGAGCATCTGATATAAGCTGCAAAAGCCTCTCATATTCGAGGCGCATGGGCTACATGCTCTAGGTCAATATTAGATTGGACATGAAAAGCGCATCTGGAACTACATTTATCGGCTGTATTAGTGGTGGTACCGTGAGTCTGTAGGAGTTCGTTTCTGCGTTTCCTCCGCATGGATCGTTCACTGATGATTCTGGCGTATGTACGCATTTCTTGTCATGGCTGCGTCACTGCAAGGATCGACTCAAAGCAATCCATTCCATAGCTCGGTGAATCCTATTGCTGCCACCCATATTACAAACACCTTCATCATTGACCCATCCGCTCCGCTAGAGCTCGCTCCAGATGTCTTCTTACCCATATCGCTGTTTACAGTAGGAATTGAGACAGAGGCCGAAGCCGCAGCACTGGCAGACACCAATCCCGAATCTGTCGCGGAAGGAAATATTACCGCATCTGCCCCAATTACCACTTCCTCACTTCCAAGCGAAATTGGTGTTCCACATATGATAAGCGCAGAGCTACCACGTAGGATTTCCTTCCCATCAATCGCTAGCCCACTAGGATTTGCTGTGAACGTATCATCCCCAATGGTGATAATTGATGGGATCGGCTTAGGCTCCATGGTTGTCAATAACGAAAAAGCAAGATCTTGCTTAGATGTTTCAAATCTATACACGCGGTAATGCGTGCGAGCAATATCGTGCCATTACATTAAGACCAGTGCTCGCCAAGGCCGAAGGCACCGATCAGCGGGCCCTTGCATCGTGGATAGTATAGCTTCTTGGAGAAGACCTCGTAAAGACTGTGTCTGTGCCGCGGCCTCGCAGAACAAAGCCATAGCAGTGGGCAAAATCTCAATCAAGACAGACATCGTGCCAAAACTCTGAGTCTCTCGATATGAAATAAACCACGACGTAGCTAGTATTTAATTGAACATTGATCTCTCCTACCCTACTCTCGCTTCGAATATTGTGTAGCCAAGTCCTTGGTTCGTGAGCACGGAAGTGAAAATTTCCTACCTATTGTGAAAACGTTGTAGTCCCGCATTGAGAGCACGTTTGTGGTACTGACAGGCCCAGGGCAAATCGACCAGGCTTACCACAGAACGATTCTCGAAACTTGTCTGGCCAAAGAATATGCTGAGAGTAAGGCACATGCCACAACCGGACAATTAAATCTTCCAGAAAACAACCACCATATCCAAGCAGGACGTACCGAATTCACCATGGCCTCCACTTATACCATAGCGTCAATACCGGGAAGCTGATAAGTCTGCCAGCACCTCCCATTAGTAGTGAACAGACGCACAGTGCAGTATAGCACTGACCCAGCCCACGACGTCAGATGCTGTAAGGTTACCAGGTTGTGTCGCTATTACGAAAGGGCCAAGGCGGCTGATTGGAAGATTGGTGATGTTTTCAGCGTGGTGTGAGAATTGGCATGCTGGTCCCCGACAGTAAGGTTTCACGAAGCCGCAATCGAAGACGTACCGCATCCCACGACGGATGGTAAAGCACACTTTGCGATCGTTGGTACAACCTAATGCGCTGGAACCTTTTACTGTCGATTTGAGTCTCATCGTTCTGATCCTCGATACGTCTTCCTTGTTGAGGCAGTAGATCCATTCTAGGAATTTCACGTAGTTCCCAGAGACCGTAAGATTGATGTAAAAAGTACAAGTGCTGAAGTAGACAGCAGAGCACTCCCTGCGCAATTGGCTTGAGGCACGAAACAGAGGCAACGAGTAAGCTTCGGTACTGGAAGGTGCGGCGATATCGACTCCATCTGGAAGCATCATTTCGTAGATCATATTACGTATTTCTGGTGGAAGATCAAAGAAACGGAAAGATGCTTGTCGCGGGGATGCTAGTCCCATCGTCATGTTGATAGCACACAATGGCGGGAAGACATACACAAAATTGAGACCAGAGGTGAGGGCTTTGACCTGCTTCCGTCAGTAGATATGGGCTCTATTGCTGATATATAGACGATGCGACAGTGTGACTCATTCGCGTGCCAAGGCTAACAGATTTCGCTAGTGATCTGGCCGCTATTCCTTGTATTTTCCACCATTGTACTGTATTGGTTGGGATTGGTTATCTTGCGTCGATCATGGACTCGAATGAGTTGGTGCAGTGTTGTTAGAATAGTCTCCTCCCTCCAGATCTCTCCTTTTATACTGCCCTTTTCCGCTTTCTGCATAGCCTTGAATGCCCATACCGACTCCGAATGCTTTCGATAAACCCCGAGGACCCCAGCTCCATCCGTGACCTCTTCTAATGGGTAAATGGTACATGCGAAAGCTAATTGACGAGCTTATAATACCCATGAGAGAGCCAAAAATAATGTCGAAACCATGATGCCTAAAGTCAGAGTACCGCGTTGATGCAACATATGTGGCGACAGAAATCGTAATGAGTGGCAGTATAAAGAGATAAGCTGGGGGTGCTGCGGCCTGGCTGCGCGGTGCTATTGACAATTCGTCGCGCGTAGAAAAGACGTTGGTCTTGGATTGATCAGAAACATTGTCTGCTATAGGGCGCATGGGAGACTTCTGTACATCTTGGGATGACAGGAAAGGGTATGGTAGAAGATACGGAATGGTGATTGAGAATTTAGAACACAGATATAGAGTCAGGTAAAACATCCCAGTCCATGAGACTAGTCACCGCAGTCAGCTTCATATCAAAAAGCACAGAGGCTTACCTACAAGAGGAGTGTCCACTCGGAAAACTTGTAAATCCATCATTGAGCTTCGAAGCGTTTGGTTGTCTACACGCAGTAGAGGAGATCAGGAGATTCCAAAGCGGCAATTGCGTCCCTTCGCCACCGAGGGCATACTGTTCCACTGTAGCAGGGTCTAGATCACACCGTGACAGAAGATCTGGCCTTGGTTTTCCAACCAGATTTTTCAAACCCTCAGTGAAGAAGAATGTGGTTGCAAGTCCTAAGGCAAGGCCTAGCCAAGCTGCGTTCCATTCCCACAGCTTGTATTTCCATAATCGTGCTTTGGGAATATCTTTGGACAGGGTAGGTCCAGGCGTGACAGTAAGGGCGACGATAGCTGTAATGATTGCCGGTGCCAGAAATGAAATTACAACGAGGACGCCGGTTGATATCTTTTCATGTTCAACATGGGGAATGAAATGCTCGGATCGACGGGGGAGAAAGGACGGTGGTTGCCTGTGACTTTCCAAAACCCGGCGCCAACGGCTGCAATACCACTGAGTGAGCGTTAGCGATAATTCATACGTTCCTCAAGCCAATACTGACATGATGACGATCCAATCAAGTACATAAGACACCACCAAGCGCTTCGAAAATTGTATAGCTATAGTCATTACAGAAGCAGAATCTGTGGAATCTCGCGATCCTCCCTACTCACGATAGAAGAACGAATATATACGGACTGCATTATGAAACATCAAAAGATCTTTCTTTCGCTTGTGTACGATCACGCGACAGCGGCGACACTTTCGGCTCATCTATCAGATCTGCGCCAGCGCTTGTGCCTTCCCTATGGGGAAAGGCGCGAGATTCGCGAATCTACCTATTTCACGTTCAAGCATTTGATTATTGTTCTATGTCTGACCGCCGTAGAGGTATTTACTTTTCTCCCTTGAAGAGCTCCACATTTGACTGCAATGAGTTTTGGAGGACCTGGCGGGGGACAGAAAAGTGCCAAACCCATACCACCTGAAAGAGGCAGCTTTCCACTTGAGTATTCCACACTGACTTCTCGCCACGGACCTTGCTGACTGAGCTGTGTAGCCACGATGGTAAGAAAAGTCTCAAGAAGATCATATTTTGTTTTCTAAGGCTCACACTCGGTCCAGGAGAATGCAAGCCTATCATAGCAGACTACCTACGCTGTCTACGCAGAGTAAAAGGCGCCAATGACCAGGAATGCAGGTTGATGGCTAAGGAATACCTCAGGTGTCGCATGGACCAGTACGTGTTGCACACAATCTACACCGTTCCTTGAGCAATTTTGCACTGGCTTGTTGGTCCCTGCTAACACGTCTGGAGTAATCTAATGGCACCAGATGAATTCAAGAATCTTGGGTTTGCAGAAAACGACAAGACTGAACCTATACCAAGTCATGCGGGAGGAGCAACAGCGCATAAAGTCCGAGATGATGGGAAGAAGATCTCGTGACACTTCAAAGCATTACCATTGGTTGGCTGCTTCGGGGTGACCCCAGGAACGCAACCGCTCCCAGTGCTTGTTCAAAGAACAAAACGTGTCTAGCCAACAAAGCACGCAACTTGTTTCTCTCTATCAAAGTACCTCACCATGTCCGCACATCCTCTCCCACCGAATCCATGCCTTGTCGCCATTATCCTTGTTGTGAGGACATCTTCTGACCCCTCCATTGCGTTCCATTATCCACCCCGACCAGGTGAAGATAATTCTCGATTCCAGAACTTATTCAAAGACAATAGTGTAGAGAACGAGTCGAGCACTTCTTCATCCGGTGAAGAAAGTTCCGAGTCCGCAGAGGCTTTGAAGTCCCGATCGGAGGCTGAAGCAGATGGCAAGAAGGATAGCCCCCCTGATGGTGATATATTCGGCTCCGCATCGCCCGAAAGGAGCGATGGACTAAGGCCAGAGCACAAGTGGAACGACCTTTTTGGCTTTCAGTCTTCCGTGCTTGCGAGGGTTTTGACTCCTGCCACGACTGGTCACAAGAAGAGGTTCGAAGTGGGTTTGGGCGACAAAGTCTTCATCGGCCGACCAGTATTTGCGCAACCAGACGGAACGTGGAAGAAAGCAAAGAAACAGAGAAGGTCGTCAAGTAGAAGTAATGTTACTGCCGAGAAAGGCAGGAAGGACCGAGAGGATGTCGGCATTGCAAAGGCGAAACGTAGGAGTCTTGAGGAGAAGGAATACAGTGAAGGCTCGGGGCGCGAAGTTTCGGCTGACAGCCAGTCAGATACTCATGGAGAGAGAAAAGCTCACGATGACGGCCCAGATCTTCGCCAATCCGTTCTCACTGGAAAGGAAGCTGGATCCATCAAGCGCGGGGGATCACGTACTGCCAAAAAGCCTCTCGTTATGTTCCATGTGGTTTTCGTGCTTCAGCCGCCTCCGCTGGAATATCACATTCGCGTGGGGGAGATGTACAACGACATTGTTCGCAAGTTTTCCAAAGCGCTGAAGTGGGAACAGTCTCGCTCCAATTACGTGGCTAATGAGGCTGCCTTGATCTCATCTGTGACAAAGGCCACTCACAGAATGAGCAGTCAGGAGCAGCCCTTGGGAAAATTGTATCATGACCTTGTCGCACAATCAAGTCTTGCTCGAGCAATAGCGACTCTCTACAACAGCGTTTCCAGCTTGCGGGTTGCTCATCTGAGCCTGACCCCATCACTATCATTGTCTCTACAGATCCCGATCTCGACGGCTATCTCTGTCCTACCGACTCCGCTGTCACCACAACTCCCTGGACTCTGGCTGACCACAGCCAATTCTATGCCCACGGACGATGATGCCCAGACCACTGGCACTCAGCTCGGATCACATTTCACTTTACTGCTCTTGTCAGACCTTCACTCGATTCTCTCTGACGTCAATGCTACCTCCTCCCCCATCACAGACGCGTTGACTCATTATCTCCGTGCGTCCACGCCCACCAAATCCTTCTATCAGATCTCGCAATCTTCAGGCATACCTTTGCAGGACATTCAATTCTTAGCCTCACACCTCATTTACTGGCGTCGTGCTCGAGCAATACCTCCTCTGCACCAGCGTGACACTTACATTGTGTCTCCAAATGCTGACATGCGAAAGCTGTCAATTGCTGCATCAACCTTTGCCAAAATCTTCCCTGCCTTACCATCCTTGCCTTACATCCTGAGTTCGCTCTCTTCTCGGCTCAGGCCTTACTCCGGCATGATTCCGAGCAAAGATCACAAAGAGGCTTACATGGAAATTCTGGCCTGGCTGATGCGTGGCGGTTGGGTGACTCAGCTGCGGACGTTCGCCTGGGTTCGGGTACCAAGTCATATCAAGGAATCTGTTGCTAAACAGAAATCCTCAACCGAATTGGACACATCGTCGAAGAGGTCCACGGCAGATGAAAGCGATAGCGTGGCAGACGAAAGCGATAAAGCCAGCAGCTCACACCTTGACGTACCTCGTTCCCAATCACGCTCAGTATCTCCATCCTCCAGTACACATATTATTTCACCCCTACGACAGACGGCTCCTCACCCTGCAAGCTTACTACCTAATCCACGTCTCGCTTCCGATCTACCATCTCGTCACCTCCATGCCATTTCGCAATTCATCCTCGAGAATCAAGGTCCAGATTCTCAATCTGCCTGGGTGGAATGCATCAAACATTTCGATGGCAAGCATGCTCTCGAGACCATTCCTGTCAGGGAAGGCTGGAAGAGGAAAGGGGCGAAAGAGTTGCTGGATGGATGGGTGGAGCTAGGAGTGCTGGTAAGAGGAAGACATTGGTAGTGCTTGAAAGTTCTTCTAAGCGGTGATAAGAGTGGAGGCCAATGTCTCCACATCCAGAGCAGCAATCGAAGAAGTCATTCGCATCGGCTGATTCAGGTAATCGCTACGGCGAGAATGTTTTCGAATTGCTTCCGTTCCCAAGTATTGACTTCTCCTTCTGCTCGTTCAGTCGACCGGGCTCCTTTTCAAGGCGACCTGGTCATGTGCCCACTGCTAGCGTCTACGAAGACCTCTTGCAGAGTAAAAGCCGTTGAGTAAGATATGCTCGGCGGGCGATGAAGCTCGGACAGGACAAGTCATCAGGTCTAGGGTGTTAAAATAAAGACCATCATTGAGCATTCGTAACATCTAAGTCGCTCGATATCTGATGTATAAGGGAATTCATTCAATTTTCGTTTTCATGATCCTCTACCTGCTCCTGCGCCTCTACCTCCGCCTCCCATCATGTTTCGTGCCCTGAAGGTACGTTAGCGAAATTCAATGGCCAAGTCACAGCCAGGAGATTAGACTCACATCTCAGCAATGCTCGGATCCTGCATCAGCGACGCAAGATCAGGCATACCTCCCCCTCCGCCTCCGCCTCTCCCAGCTCCATCTCCAGCTCCAGCTCCAGCCCCTGCACCAGCACCGGCCCCTGCCCCAGGACTACCGCCTCCACCGCCACCTAGCCCAAATCTCTCCGCCATCCCCCTCAATTGCGGATTATTCATTAATCCCTGCAGTGCGTCGGGATTGCTCATCAAGTTTTGTGCCATACTCGCAAACATGGGGTTGTTCATGATGGCACTCATATCCGGCATGCCTCCCCCACGGCCTCCGCCCCCACCACCCATCATACCAGCCAGAGCGCTGAGATCTGGCATACCACCGGCTCCTCCAGCAGCACCACCCTGTGTACTGCCTGGTGCCTCGTCGACATCATCTGCCATCCCACTCGCCTCGCTCTCCCGCTCTAATTCTTCCACCTTCTCTTTTGCAGTCTTGAACCCTTTCTTCATTGCTTCGCTGCCTCCATTACCCTCATGCTCGATCCCCTTTTCGTACGCTTCCATACTTCCCTTCGCATCCCCAAGCACGAATCGCGCCAAGCCTAGTCTCGACCAGGCCTTCGTATATTTCGGGTCTGCGGCGACTGCCATCTCGGCGTCGGTACAGGCTTCGGTGTGCTTGTGACTAGCACTGTAAGCGGCAGCGCGGTTGGAAAGGTAGATGGGATTGGTGGGGGAGATGGCGATGGCTTTGCTGTAGAGGTCGATTGCCATTTGATGATCTTTCCGGGCCATTGCTGCGTTGCCTTGACTCTTAAATAACTCTGAATCAGGTGTTGTAGCGCTAGGTCCTCCTTTGTCTCCCGCTGCTCCATCCTTAGCCGTAGGTGTAGCTGGTCTTCCTTCTGTCGCACTGCTTGCTCCGCTGGTACTTGCGGTAGACTTCCCCTTCAACTTCTCGTAGACACCATAGATTGAGAGTAGCGACTGTGAGCCGATCGCGTCGGTCATGTGGGCTTTGTTGGTGGGGTCGACATGGAAGGTGTCTGCAATGCAAGAGGTAGCAATTTCGATGGATTCGGTATCTTCGGAGGTGAGGGTGCCATCTTTTTGAGAGGTTGAGAGGAAGTCGATGATGGCGAGAGCAAGACGCTTCTTGGAGTCGAGAGTCGAGGCCTGTGGACGGCAGTCAGTCAGTAGAAACAGATTAAAGATGGAGACTCTGGAGCTATTACCATAATGGCGTGGGGAATAAAGGAGGTAGTTTAATATGTCTGGGTTCGACAAGGAGCGCAAAGACGAGAGTTTATGCTGTAGTATAGCTTGTGCAACGCTCTGTCGATGCGTTTTTGAACCCGAATCTGGTTAAACAGTATTTTGTTTTGTAAATCAAAGTTAGAACGATGCACTTCCCTCGGTCTTCCTTGTTCGCAAACCCGGTATTTAGCCGACAAGTTGCAAGGTCGCTCAAAGTAGAGTAGCGTCCGTTAAGCATGAAGGAACTTGATTCAATCTCAGTCTCCTACGAAACTTCTATGTACAATACATCTGGAAAGACTCCTGACCCTCAACACCCGCTCGGAATTAGGTCGATGGTCCGGCAACCTGCAGTGGCTATTTGCTGTCGAGTCTTAGACCAAATGTTGTGCTGTTCAGTAAACTTGCCAATCCATCCACCCTGGGCCCCGGATCCACGCCCGTAACACTCACAAAGAATCCACTCTGACCGCTGATCTTAGCCACTCCTCCGAGCTGGCATGTCCGCATCACCTCAGATGCGAAATAAACGACTTTAAGCAGACTGAACACGTCCGAGCTGGAATAGTGGGCATGTGTGTTCACTTGGAACCAACAGTGCCCCACATGCTCGACAAATGGAACATGTATACCCCTTGTTGATTCGGTCGTGAAGGGTCTCTGGGTTAAAACCTGTGGATCGCTGAGGATAGTCTTTGCTGTGGCCGCGCAGTCATCGATATTAATGGTTCCGGCCGCGGCAGGCATGCCAGGCTTAACGCAAGCGATAGGCAATTTAACACTGCTTGAGTAGATGAGATCGAAAAGGTCATCGGACCGTCTGTCAAGGCTTCCCATCTCGGAATTCTTGAGTGTAACAGACTCAGGGTCAGCGCCTGGAGGGGGGGCGAGTGATGTGTGACTGGGTGGGAGAGGTTTCAAACCTCCAACGATCAGATGGAAGTCTTTCAGAATCGATCCGATATTGACCGTCCCTCCAAGTGCGTCTTTAGTTCCCACAATGCATCTTTGAACTATCCTCTGAACCGCAACGGCCACATCCAGAGGCCTGAAATAATCTTCCTGAGTCTGGTCCTGACTGTCGAGGGTTACCACGCATTGTCCATGGTGCCAATGTCGATTTTCTCGGAGACCCAAGTCAATGTCTGCAAACTCGTCGAAGCCAAACGATTGCTCTTGCATCGGGTTCGGCAACCTTAAGATTATCTCGTTGATGACAAACTCGCAATCTGCGGCGATAGCGATTTGCAAGTCGTATGGACTTGGCATAAAGCAATCAATGGGATATGTTGGGAGAACTCTTAAGCCAGTCGTGAGATTTACCGGTGAGAGACGTAGGCTTGGTCGCGTTGGTCCTGTCCGAGCAGCTTGGACATTACGTGCAGCTGAAGAATCATCGACCCCTGCACGAGGTATGGTATGGCGAGTAGAAGCCCATGAGGTTGCACTTGTTATCAGCGCTAGCAAAAGGAGCACAAAGCTAAGCATTCTTATAAGACGGTATAAGTACCCTCTCCTTTCCTCCAGTTGTTCGCACACAGTTCAGAGTCATCGAAAACATGGATTGATGTTAACAAAGGAAAGTGTCTCCTACGCGCATCTCGCCGTCGCAAATCCCAGCCGGTGCGGATGTATTGAGAGCTGGCGAACAAATCATCTCACGCAGATTCAGTATCAAGGAAATCTCGCAGGATAGAAAGCTTAACAATCGTCGATTTCATATCAAGAAGTAGATAAGAGCTGTTTCTTGTCTTTCTGAAAAAGACAAGCTCCTGCGTCTGACAGCACGATAGAAGTGCAATCATTTTACCCTCTCACTTACAGCTCACAGTCCAGCGCGCGCGTCATGAATCGTATTGTGATTTTGAGATTACATTGCGACCAAGAAATTGGTAACTCCGTACACGGCTTTGAAGCCACAATAATGGCGAGAAATAGAAAGGAGAGAACTTTATCGTCCATGGACATAAGCGCTGAACGAGCCTAATTCCGGGCTGTGATGTCTTCAGCAACTAGAATATCTAAAGCCCCGCCTCCCTCATTGTAATCTTCAATTCCGTCGCGAAGTCAGAGAGGATGGTATCCGGCTTACTGGACCTTCCTCTGGAAGTTCTACATACCATCTTGGTTCACACAAACCCTCAAGATCTGGCAAGCGTTTGCTGCTGTCGCTTTCTCAACGTCATCATCAAGAACGACACTCTGATACACAAAGAGCTGTACTTGAGGATCTTCGTATGGAACTTATCGCATCCAAGCTACAACGTTATTGATAACCTGTGGAATGATAGGATGAGCCGCCCTCGGATCCCAACACTCCTGAACCTTCCTGGAGCAATCAATTGAAAGAGCTGGTCAACTTGCAAAAGATTCTCGAGTCGAAGAATTTTATACTCAAAGTAAGCCACCAGACCCGTCGACAGTTTGATCGCTCTAAAACCATTTTAGTGCTCTCAATTGGAGCAGATCGTGCATACGGTAGAATATCTCTTGTCGACAGCCTCAACGGGATCCAAGCCATCCCTCAATATCTCCTTTCTCGGGAAGCTCTTCGGGTCCCACCTAAATACAGATACTTTGTTATGCAGATCATCCCTCTATAACTGGGCCAGAGAAGAGTCATGGGGACAATCATCCGTCACACGAGAAAAAGGAGACCATACTTCAAGGATCACAGAAGGTACTCAAAGCAACAAGTCTTTGATGAATAAGGATGCAAAAGAAGAGGCGACATTGGACCACTTGTGGAAATCGGAATTAGGGGACTTGACTGATGTTCATCCTTATTTGAATCGACGCTCGGCAGAATCCGACAAGTCCTGGCGTCCGTCTCAATCGTCACTTCGACAGCTGAGCGCAAAGCTACATTGCCTCCACGGCGTCTCAACCGACTCAGTGCGTAAAGACGCAGAGTCAACTTCGCGATACAGCCTGCGCAGCGACACAGTGCCTGTCCATCCCTACGCTCGTTCTTTGGTATACGACCTCCGACAACATACAGACCATACATTCTGGGGTCCCTTTCTCGGTGATGGGTCGTATAGTGTCGATTGGGAGAAAGTTGAGGCATTAATGGTCATTCTCGACCACAATTTGGAGCTATCTGCAGATACCTACCACGGGATGCCGGATTTCCTGAAGAGGCCTTTCGCGGGCGCTTCACCGAAGAGCTATATTTCCCAGCCGTCAACAATCCCAATCGAGCCTTCATTACCTCTTGAGTCACAGGATCCATACAATATTACAGGAACCTGGATGCGGGTCGTATGTTTCCTAGACTACACCGAGTTGTACGACTTCAACTTTGGTGGCGAGAGACTTCCAGACGACCAACCACGCCGAGCTCTTGATACAGACGAGGCGACACGGTTTATCACGATGAAGATACGTGTCACAAAGATCGAACGTCCTGGTGAAGAAGACGGCCAGCGGCTTCCCGTTGTACATTTCAAAGGCAGCGGATCTTCTTTCAACCCCTCAATCGATCCCAACGCCAACTCGATGACCAAAGGTTGTATTCGTTTCCAACTGTCATATTCGTCCGGCTAATGAAGGGTGTGACTAGGCACCGTGCGACTGACACCTCAAGGTGATGTGAGATGGACAACTTTGACTATGATTCATGGGTAAGTACTCATCGCTACTCTCGTTGGGACTGCATTGCTCCATTCTAGTATCTACATACTGACTTTGGTATCCAGTGAGGAACGGTGGCGAAGCGAGAGCATTCAAATAGGAGGCGTGCAATCTGCTCGTGGCGTTTTAGGCTTTTGGTTTGAGAAGTACATTTGGTTGACCCTTCTCCGTTGACTTTGGCTAAAGTATCGTTTAGAGATTACGACGAATATGGCCCGGCGGGTCCAACATCGTTCTGGAAGATACGTGACGGAGTCGAGGAGAAAAAGCCCTCTGGGGCTCACAGTCCCATGACACAATTCACAGTGCCACTTTATTAACATCCAGCGGCTGAATTGCTAGCGTTTACCAGTCAATGAGTTTAATTCTTCAGCAAGGAGTCAACGAAGAATATTTGTCCAGCACCACCCATTCGCAAATAGCTTTGTTCAATCGCACAGGATCATCATTGCAGACCTCTCTCTTCTCGTTGCAGCTTGGCCATGAATGCAAGGCATCCATCATCATCTGCCAGTCGACTCACATTAGTAACTGTACGAAGTCTCACAGGCTGCGAACCTTGGGCTTCGATATCAGCACTCCTTGGGAGATCGAAATCATCCCAGCTTCATCCGCATGCCCAAAGATTCGACCATCACCCGAAATCGCTCAATCCCGAAGCAATCATTCAGCGACCTTCAACTTTTCAAGTCCACCCAACGCATCTTCTCCCTCCTCGTCCTCTTCCACCCTACCCGCCAGCCCCTTCTCCCACAACATTCTCCCCGTCATCTTCACCTCCTCCCCTCTCGCAATCTCCTTCTTACTTTTCCCATCCTCCACTGCCTTCTTTCTCTCCTCCGCCTCCTTTTCCATTTCTTCTCTAAATTTGCTCCTCCAAGCCAGGAAGCTCTCCCTCGTAACCGCTTCGCCGTGGAACTTTGCATTCTCTAGCTCCTCTGCCTTCGCCTTCTCCTTGTCCCGTACGGCTTCTTCATCATCGAGACGGGCGCTTATGAGCGCCTCGGCACCATCTTTGAGAGTGCTGATTAGAGTGAAGATCATGGCTTGGCCTATGGATTCTGAGATCGAGTCGTCGAGGGTTGAGAGGAGATATGGGGCGTCATCTGGCAGGGCGAAATGTGGGTGTTTTGGGACGGTTGGGTGAGATGATAGGGAGAGGTTTGGGGGTTCGTCGGGGTACGCAGAGGGATAGGAGACTGTGAGGAGCATCGTTGCTAGAGAAGTTAGTCTTAGCGCTGGCTAGCGAATGATTCTAGGAGATGGGAGTCTCGCTGTAAGGAACAAAGGAAAGGAGACTGACGTACTGCGTTCGAAGTCTTCATTTTGACCAGGCACATCCAATGCTATCGATACACGGAAAGAGGTCTCTGAGATATCTGATGCCAGGCAAGGAGGGGTTAATTTGAATCTTCTGCTGAAACGGCGCGGAGGTCTCACCCGTGATCTCGTCTGGGAATATGGAACCAAGGACCTCTCGCTCCTCAAGTTGCTCCTCACGGCCCATGGTTCCATCTCGTCAAGGAAGATGCCCAAAGTGTAGTTGGAGTCTGCATAGTCAACTTTAAGCGAGCTATGAGCGGTTGGCACACACGGCGCTAGTTGGCCCTGACGAATTTCACAACAATCTTGCGGGCAAAAATGCCTGTTAAGATCGGTTGGCGAGGACTTGGATTTTCGCTAGCTTTTGTGATTGGTGGAGCTATATGGCTACGAGAAACGGACCCACCAGCGGTACAAGAAGCAAGGTTGAAACGACGGCTCCAGGCAAAGTCCGAGGTCGAAAGAGCGGCCGCAACGATAGCACAGAGAGAGAACTCCTCCGCCGAATCAAGGGACCAAGCATGAAGTCGAAGAGATCGAATTTGACCTGGTCCGCCCTCCTGACGCAGGCCGAGCAATGCCTACGAGAGGGGCGCCCTGACGATGCTCTGCCCATCGCCAAACGTGCTTTGGCATGCTTGCAGCCTGCTGGGCGAGAGCTAGCCACCACATCTCTACCGGTGCTGAATCTACTCGCCGAGATTAATCTAGAATTGGGGGATGGAGAAGCCGCGCGGGATATCTTTCTACAAGCAGTTGATCTCGACCCTGAGGGTAGTATCCCTGAGAGGCAAGGTGGAGGAGCTGAGAAATTCCTATGGCTGGCACAGCTGAGTCAAGATGGCGGCCATGACAGCGTGGAGTGGTTTGAGAAAGGTGCTGAGGTATTGAAGAGGGAGATTACAGCTCAGATGAAAGGAGGTGATGGAGAGCCAGATGACGCAGTGAAGGCGACCATGAAAAAGCTGGCGAGTGCCTTGTGTGGCATTGTGGAGATTTACATGACAGACCTGTCGTACGTTCTTTCTGTCTAGATCTCACGGACTCGTGGTTTCCACACGTCTTTCTGTACACCCTACGCTAATTTATTGAATAGATGGGAAGAAGACGCCGAACCCCACTGCGAAAAGCTCATCACAGAAGCTCTTCTATCAGCACCTCACTCCCCAGAACCACTCCAAACACTCGCCTCGATCCGAATATCCCAGGCTAGAATACCCGAAGCAAAGCAAGCGTTATCAGCTAGCATGGAGCTATGGAAGGATCTTCCTCCAGAGGACGCCGCGGTTCCAGATTTTCCCACACGCATCTCGCTCGCACGATTGCTTATGGAAGTCGAGATGGAAGAGGAGGCACTTGAGGTGGTCGAGAGACTAGTGGGAGAAGACGATCAGAGCATCGAAGCCTGGTATTTAGGCGGATGGTGTCTCTATCTTCTAGGACAAAAGCGGCGGAAAGAGCAAGGGCAAGAGAAAGATGCCATGGATCACAGCGCAGACGCAGGGACCGAAGTTGAAGAGATCTACACTGCGTCGCTCCTATCTAGTCGCGAATGGCTACGGCAAAGTCTCACGCTCTATCAATTATTGGATTACGAGGACGACCGATTACGAGATCATGCTGTCGAGCTTGTGGACGAGCTTGATGAACGGCTGCAGGGCCATGATAGTAATGGAGCAGAGGAGGAAGGTGATCAGGTGGATCAGGAGTGGGAAAGCGAGGGAGATGAGGATGGAGAGGATGAAGACGAAGAGATGGATGGCACCTAAGAATCTGCTTAGACGATTCTTGACTGGCATCAGAGACACACCAGGACGAAAAGCAAAATTCATGTTGACAAGTCCAGATAACGAAGCACGCAGGCTCATGAGTTCGATGCAAAGGAGTCAGGTCTACACTGCTCCCAGAGACTCAAGTCACCATCCAGCAGCTCTCGATCGAAACCTTTGAGCTCTTTCACGAATAGCGAAACCTATTCGAAAACAATTTAATTTGCAATTGCCATCAAAGCGAAATCCTACTGCGATGACTTCCACGGTACTCGTACTTCATTCAACGAGCAATTCGTCACCCTCCCACTCAACTTCTCCACAAACTTCCTTCGTGTACCTCTGCATTTCTTGCAACTGTTCCACGATATCAGTCAACGCCCCAGAATAGGCGTATTGATACACATCCGCCCATCTCCTCCCCTTTTCATGCTGCGATCTTCCTTCTTTCACTGTCGCCTCCTCTCGCCGAGTCTGTTCCGCTTCAAAAATCTCCATGTGATCCAGCAACTTCCGTCTTGCGGCCGCCGCGCTGGGTAAATATCTCGGAACAGGCTGATCTGCTCTCAGGGCGCTAGCCAAGATGTAGAGGTTCAAAAGAATGACGGCAACGGCATCGCGACGGGGAGCAGTTAGAGACGAGACGGTCTTGGGTTCGGAGGCGAGCGTTGATGGTTTGAAATAAAGACTCGATTGACGGACTTGGACCAGGTGCTCGAAGAAAGACTCGCAAGCAGTGATGAGAGCACTGTACGGCAACGGGTTGAAAGGGGCTCTGAGTCGTATCTCATGCCGTGTGAGCTCCATGAGTTGTCGCATCCGCACAAAGCCTTCTCGCAAGCGTCCTTCGAGCATCTCCGACCTGGCTATGTCTTCCGGGCCTGGCTCTTTCCCTTTGGAGAAGTAAATGTACTTGGCAACAACGCCACGATACAGAATGGCCGAATGAAGCATCATTGCCGACAATGATTTCCTGAGCTCGTGACGTGCGATGAAGGGCCAAAGGATCCAATTGACAATGAGAGCTGCGACCACTCCTACGACGAAGCCAAGACCTCTGGTCCAGGCAAATGTTACAATTGATGGCTTGCCACCTTCTGTGTATGCGCTTAGGGATATCACCGTAAAGCTTACGCATCCGGTAATTCCAGATCAGGGATGCGAACTCTGCGTGAATCGAAAGAGCATTGGTATCATATAAATCACCGCAAAGACAGCCATGACATACGGATTGCCGTTACCGGCCGCATGAGCAAATGCTGCCCACAACGCACCAATCGCAGCGCAGAAAGCCCGGACTGCAAGGTCTTGGAATGTACCACCGACACGAGGATGCATCATGATCCAGACGGTCACGACTGCCCACCAGCTTTCGTATACATTCCACCAGTCTCGGCTCTGTGGTAGCCATGCGGGGACTGAGAGTAGCGTAGTGACCAGTGTCACCTTAAAAGCAAAGCGAGACTCGAACCCCTGGAGCCGATGCATTACCTCCCACAGCTGATATCGAAATCTGACCATTTTTGGTACATCCGGATGCTTCCCCGAAGCCATTTCCTGTTCCATTTGGTACTCGCCCATCACTGAATCCTGGTTTGGGTCGCCGCCAGTGGCTTCGTCTCGTCTTGCGGGAATGTACGCGGTACTTGATAGATCGGCCATTGTCTTGTCTAATTGTCTTTTGCTACGAAAATAGAAGCCAGCTGTCAAGCCCCCACGGTCATGCCTCACTTGAGGATTGGTACGCATGAGAGCTTTAAAAAGTGGGTACGAAGGCGCTCGAATCCTCCAGTGCCTGCTGGTCGATTGCATCTCACAGATCTTGGCAATGAGACTCTCTACTTTGTCCGCTGTCTGCTTTACCGGGTGAATGAAAAGGAAAAGCTCAGCTACATCAGGACTTTTATGATATAGTGAAGGTAGCTCTGGGCTGGCTACCAGGGCAGCATCAGCCGAGTCAAAGGCCGCCTTAGCTGATCGCAGACGGTCAAGAGACATGAGCGATGCCCTCGAATCTTGGGATACATTCTGCCCACCAGTTTGTAGGATGATGGCGTCTGCGCATTTGACGCTATCGATCATAGCATCAATGACCTGCCTAGTTGGATCTCGGAGGCTACTACAGATCAAACGCGTGGTACTTCCGCTATCATGAGATGGCGTCGATGAAAAAAGGTTTGATGTCACACCAGAAGTGGACTGACTGGGTGAAGCATCGGCATCGAACAGGCTCGTATCGGGCCTGATAGCTAGTATGGACCGATCGACGGCTTGTATCAGATTACGTATCGAGCGAACGTCGTTGGGCACAAAACGGGAAATGGTCAAGTCGATGGTGAAATCCCGCACTGACTGGGAGACTTTAACAAATTGCCAGGCTAGCTCCTGCCTCAATTGAGGTGAGTCTTCATGGGGCAAATCGAGTCCAACCAGGATAGTTTGTAAGGAGTCATGAAGGGCTAGACTGGATTAATGTGAGATATGAGAATCCTGACCAAAGGTTTAGGAATGGTCTTACGCAAGAGATCGTGAACCAGCATCCGGAAAGACCACAGCCGATACAACCAGACAAATTGCCTGACCAAGTAGCCAAGGTATACCATAGTCAAAGACTTTGGTCCAGCTGACATCCCGAGACGTGTCTGCAAGACAAACATAGCAAATTGCAATACCAGAGCACAGAACAGCTTGATAGAATCTAAGAAAAACGCACCGTAGCCAGCCAATGGCTGCAGCGAAAACGACAAGGAAAGTAGCTAGGACACCACCGTAGCCACTTTGAGCTGTGGGAGTAGATGTTGAGACGAATAATGCCAATGACCCCCAGCCCAGCCCTGCAGCGGTCCCAATTATTGTCAGCAATGCACCATCAAGTTGGGATCCAATCGCTCTCCCTGGGTGATTGAGAATCGCTGAAACGACCATGATATAATTGTATCGACCTAACCAATCCCTTGAAGCTGGTATCAAGCAAATTATGTACGTGAGGAAGAATCCAAGAAACGACTTGAGCAGTCTGATGCCAGACTTCGAGGTGCTTATTTGACCGAAGAAGCTCCTGAGTTCACGCAACTGCTGCGGGAAGAATCGGCGTACTGAAAGAGGATGATTCTTGTGTTTGAAAGAGTCGGGTAAAGTCAAAGAAGCTTTTTGCATCAGATCGTCATGATGCCGTCGGAGAGGTCGATAGAAGGAGGCATCAAAGAAACCATCTCGCAACTCATCGACGCCGTAAGTCTCAAGATCAGCATCGACGGCATGCAACAAGTGCTTGAGTTGCACATGACTCGTACTCGCCCGAGGCGATGGTATCGGGGATTCTCGATACGCGCGACCATCTAGTGAGGCTCGAGGAGATGCTCGAGCATATGAGCCTAGATAGACTTCGTGGCCTGACGTCGAGCGGTTAGATTGTGGATCTGCTATCCGTAGCTGTTTTGTATTCCTTGATCTCAAGACTGAGGGGTGTCGAGAAGACTTCGTCTTTCCAACCTTCCTTCGATCAGCACTGCTCGAGGCCACTGAGGTCTCAATGTCCACACCATCTGACCGAAATGTTGGAGTTCTCAAGTTAATCTGAGGGTCGCTGGCAGTGGCCATCTGCAAATCATCGGAAACTCCGCTTTTTCTTGTAAGCCATGTCGAGCAACTCTCGAAAGACCTATATGATGCCTTTCGAAGTTCACATTATGTTTCGCTAGACTCGAGACGGGAAGGCAAGATGGAGAGTCAGACTTGCCCAAATTGCCAGATCTTGTGACAATCCCAGGTCACCAGCGGGCGTTTTCTACTGCATATGTAGAAGGGGTCACCCCTCAAATGGGCATACTGCTCAAATGGACGGACCTATAGGGCTGAAACTACCCTTTGGAACATCAATTTTCTAAGATCATTTTGAGCAAAAACTCTGTATGTAAGAATTATAGATATTGTGATTCGGAGCAGATTTTGTATTGGGTACGACTTATCATCTGCTTTCGTTTTCGAAATATAGGGGAATATCCACTTGAGCAGTATGTCCATTTGAGGGGTGACCCCTTCTAGGGCTGATTTAGACTTTGAATCCATCCTACGGACTAGATGAAAGTACCAGGCACGGGGGTGACAAAAAAAACGGGACACCTAGGCCCAATTGGGCCACCCCACGAAATGCGCACAAATCGTCTACTTTCTCGATTTCTTCTTTATTTGCTCCACACCTAGCTGTCGTATTTACTTATTTATTTAGTATGTCGTCTCCTACCCACTATGAGATAGAAGAAATCGAGAAAGTAGACGATTTGTGCGCATTTCGTGGGGTGGCCCAATTGGGCCTAGGTGTCCCGTTTTTTTTGTCACCCCCGTGCCAGGCTAGCGAGGCTGGAGGAGTAGAATTAGGGTTGAAATATTTAAGAAGACGTCGATCTGTCGATATTCGTACCATGCCACAACGAGAGGTCACGGAGATTCGAAGTTTACGATATGATCATTTCCAGAGCGATGAGAGAATGGAGGAAATCGTAAGTGGACATAGCCCATATTCATCAGGTGGCTTCATGAGGTTCACATGCCTAGGATTATGAATTTCCAATGTATCAGAAACGACTAGAGTCATGGTAAGAAAAAGAAAGAGTGCTAATGGCGGTGAGAAAAGGCCCAGCTCTCGAGCTCAGTGCGGCTGACTGTGATATTTTGACATGCTTTCATAGGGTAGTATCGAGCTGAACCCTGCAAAGGATTAAGTTGCGAAACGCAAGCCTCACGGCACAGCCTGCAGTTGAACCCGGCGCCATGGATCAGGCATTTGATCTTCAGACCAGGATTTTGTAGTTGTCCAGGCTTCGCATTGGCTAAATACAGGTGGAAACGAAGTGAAGGGCTGACCTGTCATGCCCAAAGGACTGAAATACCTCTCAAGAGTCGATATACATACACATTTGTGTGCGCATTGGCGTCCTTGACACCCCCCGAAAACACCAAGCACGAAAGGAAACACAAACTCGACTCAGGTAGCAGAGAGATGACCGAGCAATGCTATTATATTCCTGAAGCGCCATAGCTGCATCTCCCACATGGTCAACTCTGCTCGGATCATGACGGCGGGCCTTGTCAGCGGATTAGGGAATCGGGTCCGTGAGCCTGAAACTTCGATGGTCAGCGTCCTCGACAGGTAATGAGTCGGCCTCTTAGAGTTGATACATATGGCAACGTAATTTGTGAGGTACAGAGGGACGACATGGCCCAAGGGTCGATTAATACCTTTTATCCCGGACCTCTTCCAGAAACCACGAATAACCGAACGAGGGTCAGTCAAATAAGTCGTGGCTGGTAGGGCGAAAAGATCTTGATGTTTGCACAGTCAAATAAGTCTACCGCAACACTTCTAATTTTCTTTAAACTTTCAAGTAAACTATTTGAGAAGTCTAGGATTGCCCTAGAATTATTTCGAACTTTTTGGGGCTTAGTGCTATTGGTGAGACCCCGCGTAAGTCGAATTTCTTGAAGTTGGAACATCGGCTACGACTTATTTGACCGACCCTCGGAAGGAAGAGATCTTAAAGCCTGTGACAGAAGTTTGTGAGAGTCCTCGTTGAGTCAGAAGAGCCGTAAATTGGCGAACAAGAACGTTATGTCAAAAGATAATTCGCGAGCTTCCGGGCGAGTTCGATCTCCTTTCTGGCATGTCCCGAAGCATTAACATCATCAAACAGCGGACACCATCCATCCCAGTCAGGGCATCAATCTTCGCATAGAGTTGGGTAAAGCGATAGTGGTCGAGTAGACTCCAAATTTCTGTGCCCCGTACTCTCGGCCCAGGAATACTCACGTTCAGAAGCCCAAGTTGTAGATAATCATGACCTAAAACATTCATCTGCTTCTGTGTGCCTTCACTCCTCCCTCTTCTCGGTCATCATCAAGTTGACCCATCCATGGAGTCTGATGTTCGGTAACATACTGTCCCTTCGAGGCTCTAGTCGTCTATGCCAGAGGTATCGGAGCATATTGTGCTCCAACTAGCAACCCCCCGACGGCATTCGTAGGGGGACGCCACGATCGATGATGAGTGGGAGAGACATTGGACATCCAAGGCAAGTACTATATATTAGGAATTCGTCCCGGCGAAAACAGATGATGGAATGGCTTTCTCTCGTGTTCTAAGAAGGAGAGTCCGGAATTGGTCTAGCGTATCCGGCAGATGAATAGAGCCAATAGCCGACGTCTATGAAATAATACCTAATACATTTCGCGTTCCCAATTGACTCAGTCCTGAGAAACTCCAGGTGCATCCTAGATGGCCGAAGGTGCTGAGACTCGGTGGCAGGCGCCACTCAAGATCCCTGCCATTGAAGTCGTGGACCTGGCCTCCGCCACTTCTGGTGAAGTGATACAAGGAACGTTGTTGGAAGCCGCTGGAGAGAAGCGCGACGCGTCAGGGGCGGAGAGTGATAGCGAAGCAAACAGTCAGTGGGAGGACAGTCAATGGTCGCTCTACGAAGATGCGATCCTAGGCGAAGAGGATGACGGACCGGTACACGGCAGTAAGCATTTCCAGATTACTTGCCCTAGGCAAACTACTAACATTGACATAGGCGAGGGGGCGTGCACTCTTGAGGAAGCCGCGCTATATCGGAAACGTTTGAGGATTGTAGGCGGAGACCGGTTCCTGGACGAAACAGTCAATGCGGGGGTAACATCAGCAAAGAAGCTGTGCACTGCTTTTGGAATCCGACCGCCCCTCTTTCTCGAAGATGCCCCAGATGAGGCCTTTCACTCAATTCTGAATCTTGGGATTTGTCGCGAGCTGTCACGACGGGTCAAGCTTTCGGAATACAATACTGTCGATGACGCTGTGTCTTTGCTAAAGAAGTCACGCAACATTATTGTTCTTACTGGAGCAGGGGTGGGCTCCCTAGATAAGCAGTCATGGCTTTCACTGACCGTTCATACAGATATCTACAAGCCTCGGTATACCAGACTTCCGTTCAAAGGAGACCGGTCTCTACTCTCAACTGCAACATCTGGGCCTCAGTGACCCTCAGGAGGTTTTTGACATCGGTCTGTTTCGTGAGGACCCAAGTATATTCTACTCTGTCGCCAAAGACATACTGCCTTCATCAAAGAAATTCTCGCCCACACACGCATTCATACGACTTTTACAGGACAAGGGAAAATTACTCACCAACTTCACCCAAAACATTGACAATCTCGAGGGTCATGCCGGTATACTCCCTGAGAAGCTCATACAGTGCCACGGATCGTTCGCCACTGCCACATGCCTTGAGTGCAAATACAAAGTTCCGTGTGAGAAGATTTACTATGATCTGAAGGCCGGGAAGGTAGCTCGATGTGATAATTGCATCAAGACGATACGACAGGCCAAGCCAGGGATGAAGCGTAAAAGAACTTCCAATGGCTCATTACCGCCGAAAAAGAAGCGCCAAGATTACGAGGATAGTACGGATGACGAGGATGATGATATTGCAGTCGCTGGCGTTATGAAGGCATGCAGCTCCGTCTGAGGTATGAAATTAGTCTCGCTAACTAGCATAACAGCCAGACATCACCTTCTTTGGTGAGGGGTTACCAGCAACCTTCCATGACCGCTTGATGAAGCACGATCGAGACCTTGTGGACCTCGTCGTTGTGATAGGAACTTCGTTGAAGGTTGCTCCAGTATCTGAAGTCGTTGGTATCCTACCCCCGGACATTCCACAGCTGTACATATCGCGAGAGGTAGGGTTTACGCGATCCCTTCTCTGGTCCTCGGCTAATCTACGCAATAGCCATGTTCACATGTCGACTTCGACGTCGATATGCTTGGTGATTGTGATACGATTGTCACTGAGCTTTGCCGACGCGCTGGATGGGACCTACAGCATGAAATGATCATCAAGGACGAGGAGATCAATGTGAAGCTGCAGGATGGTTACGATTCTCGGTTTTCCTTCCAAGTCGTCAAAGCATAGCGTGGGGATACTGGCATTTGAATGGCGTTTTTCTTTCAGATACCCTACGGCTGACATTTCGAACGATCTTATTTGCAGAGAGGCGTTGGTAAAGCGATTCAGGGTCTGCCCAGCTGGGAACATACACAGATCACCTGTACAGAGCTTGGATACTAGACTTTGGGCATTTGATACATTGACTTCAGGCATTAGGCTCATATGGAAAACACTCTTCAAACGTAAACCCTCCCCCAACCATGGATCCCACTACCGCACAAACAAACTACGCATCCCACCTCGCCATCCCCTACTCCGCCCACTCCTCCCTAAATACCCTCGACATCCACACCCCTAGAGCCCCCACGGCTAACCCCACATACTGGCTCATTTACGTCCACGGTGGTGCTTTCCGCGACCCCCTCGTTAGCTCCGTCTCCCTCCTTCCCTCTCTCCCAAGTCTGTTCGCAAATCCCCACATCGCCGCTATCGCATCCATCAATTACCGCCTTTCGCCTTATCCCGATCATCCCACCCATCCCTCATCTCCGGACGATGAGGGTAGGAATGCCAAATGGCCTGAGCATATTGATGACGTGAGGGATGCGATAGACTGGCTGAAGGAAAACGGGGGCATGGAAGGGAAGGAGTGGATGATTGCGGGACACAGTGTCGGGGGGACGATGGCTCTGATGCTTAGCTTGCAGGCTCGTGAGCAGGAAGGAGATATGAAATGGGGCAAGGAGGGGGCAATGGAGGGATTGAAAGGCGTGATCAGTATCGAGGGAATCTTTGATTTCGTTGCACTTAGGGATGCGCATTTGGAGTATAGGGAGATCTACGACGCCTTTACGACTGGGGCCTTTGGTTCAGAAGAGGACGGATGTTGGGAGCGAGGGAATGTTTTGAGGGGTCGAAGAAAAGTGAGGGAAGGGATTATGGTTGTTTTGGTGGTACATAGTCGTGAAGATGAGCTTGTGGAATGGGAGCAGGCCGAACAGATGGTGCAAAGGCTGGAGGAGGAAAAGGGGAAGAGGGATGGAGTAGGAGTTCTCATGGAGGTGAACGGGAAGCATCAGGAGATTGTTACAGAGGGTGTAGTCATTGGGAAGGTCGTAGATCAGGCCTTGAGAATGTTGATTAAACGCGGGAAGGGAGAATCGTAGCAGCTTCTTAGATCAAAAAGTATCGTCACAAGATTGGAAGTGGACAGATCGGAGTCGATGATTTTGTCTAAGCACTGAAGAGACTATGGTTCCCTTTGAGACTGCTCGCTCTGGTGAGCGTCAATCAATCTTCTGCTCTTTGTCCCCTCTAGCAGGCGGTCTGCATCCTCGGGAGTCGAATGCTTATGTGTCGGTAGCCGTTGTAAGGTCCCAGTATTGGTAGATTCCTCAAGTGCCCAGCTTGTTTCGCCAGAACAGGACATTCTCGGCCTGCCTTTTCGCCTTTTCGGATTTTTGCTTCAATCTCTCCTCCCTTCGCCTGACTCTTGCTGATTTGATATCTGCCACCTCTTCATCCGTCCTAGAGTGTTCATTTTCTGCTCCCATCTGTTCGATTTCCTCCCTGGTCTTGTAATGGTCCTTGTCATGCACAGCCATGTCTGGCTTGAGCTTATCAGGTGCTGCTTCAGCGCTGTCCAACAGCCTTTCCTGCTCTACCACTGGTGTCGGATTCTCTTTACGAGCCAGACGTCTATCCTTTATACGTTGATACTTCTCCTTCTTCATTAATTGCTCCTCTTCCGCTGCAAGCATTTTCTCCTGTTCAACGATTGAGTGCATTCGCGCGGAAAGATCAGCCCGCTTTTGGATGGCTGACGTTTGTAAGTTTTGATTTTCATGGATGGCTTGATGCAGCTCGTGTGACCACGCACTTCCGGTCACTTCCTCCAATCCAAACACTTTGAAAATAATGTCATCCCACTTATCCTCGGTTTGGGCAATCGGGATTTGCTCAGCTAATCTGGCAGATAACGCAATTCGTTTTTCGCGTGTTTTGACCGTATTTCGTATGATACGACTTACGTAAGGCGATTGAGGTTTCTTCACCCGTAAGAAGGGGACCCTGTTCGCATTTACGAGCTTGGGGACTTGTCGGCGACCAGAGAGGTCATGGTATGGTCTATCCAACATTTTGCTGGCATCTGGATGTGGCCATACACGTGGTCGACCAGAAGTTGCGTCTGACGGTGTAGTATTACTGGCCTTAGGATCTGAGATTGCCTTGAGGTCGTCTTGTCGTTGCTGTGCGATTCTCTGACCTCCCAGCTCAAGGACGCGAGTCAGTATAACTCGCCATGCTGTGGGGCTGCGGAGTGCGTGGAGAGCCTGAGGGACAGCATAAGCATAACAAGAATAATATTATCAATGGGCGCACCTCATGTCCTAATTGTATAGCTTTAGTGATTTCTTGCGGACTCTGAAGCTGCTTGTTCCTCTTTATTACTGCTCGAAATTGGTTGCCAATGGTGATCTGTTGTTGTCCTGCGAGAGGCAGCTGCTTTACCTGCCGGAGCAGCGCGCGAAAGAGCCAGAAGCCTAGGGAATCACTCGTCAGGCATGCGACAATCTGTAGAGGGATCTTGATACATACATGCTGCGCGGTGCACACCTGATTTTCTGGGAATCAGGTACCCGCGCATTCAATATTCCATCATAGAGAGGGTGTGAGTGTCTTGGGGAGTTCCGGCGGATGCAGATCTTAAATTTGTGGGAAGGTCACGTGCACTTGCTCTCAAGTTCAACAATAATTGGATTTGATTTCATGTTTTAAGCAACAGTCACAGCTATATGCTTAGTAGTACTGAGCAGCTAGTTTCACGTGCCATCAAGACGCCGGCCAATGCAAGGATTCTAAATCCTACGCCCGCTGATCGTAACTTCATGCCTTCAATCTTCCCAACTCACTTCGCGCCATTGTATTACGAGAACGTTGATCCTTCGGCAGGCTGGGGAAGCTTCTTATGCTGTGGTAATGCCATGAATCTGAATGACAGCGGTCAGACCATAGAGTGGAAGAATTAGGCCTACATACCTCCTCAGTTCGATTAAGATTGTTTCCATTGTGTATTCCCGCTTCCACTGGAACAGGCAT
>JAABUP010001221.1_pt1 | contig 54191 bp, 69 predicted proteins | sample 5559201 | NCBI WGS metagenome assembly JAABUP01 (sample SAMN10711887, study PRJNA513373) | rock metagenome | isolation source: Antarctica rocks | place: Antarctica | reverse complement strand
TGCAGTGCAGCTGGAAGATGTGATCCTGCCCCAAGACCAGAAGAAGCTGATTGTCGAGACTGTGGAGAACTTTGCTGCCTACAAAAAGGTCCGCAAATCTCTGGGCCTTGACAAGTCAGGTCAGTCACCCCCTGATGCATGCAGTTGAGGGCTCGCTGCTGGTCTGCCATGTTAAAAGTCATACGTGGCAAGGACAAGAACACCATTGCAAGTGCAATCAGCCAACAGCTAACGAGCCATCCAGCCAAAGGATTTGCTGCAAAGTGACTGCCTGCCGAATCAGGGTCTTATACAGGGAGCTACTCAGAACTGCGCATATCTGACATCAGGCACAGGCCATCGTTGGTTGAATGAACAAACAGACAAATGAACAAACAGTTGAACCCTACCTGTATCTTGCATGGTTTTTGCTTTGCAGTTGGGGGTTCTGGGGGGTTGGTGCTGCTGTTTCATGGGGCCAGTGGAGTAGGCAAGACCATGATGGCCAATGCTGTCGCCAAGCATGTCCATAGGAAGGTGCTGCTCATCAACTTTCCCTCCCTAGGCAGCAATGAAGCAGGCCAAGCAATCCGCTTCATCTTCAGGTGCCCATCTGCCTCCCTGTCATGTGACATGCTTATTCAGTGTGGCTTGGACCGTATCAAGTCGTGTTTTTGTTGGTATTCTGACCATCAAATCAGCACCTCATTCAGGGAGGTACTCTATACAGTACTGCTTGTGTTGCGTGAAGACACGCAAATTCAGTATTCACTGTGTAGAGTATCTCCCTGTTTGAGGTTCTGACTTGAAGACACGTGGAGAATGACTGTATTAATGACGTCTCCCTGTATGAGGTTCTGACTTGAAGACATGTGGAGAATGACTGCATTAATGACGTGCATGTGTCAGATTACAAGGTAACTCTGCAAGCATGTGCCGCATGCATGGCTTGAGAGTGAACTGGATTGCATGTAGGCCCTGTCTGTCTGCTCTTGCAGCAGCATATGCAAGTTGCAGTATAGAATATTGAAGAAACGATCATGCCAGCATACCATAGTGCTCAGCGCAGATATGGCATGTTGGCATGCTCGTTTCTTCAGTATTCTACACTGCATGGACTTTGCATACCTGACTGTCTCTCACAAGCTTTTGCATGCACCAACCTCCCACTCTAACAGGCTGTTGGCGCTAGTGTCTGTGCTCGTCTCTGTAGCTCTCATTCAGATCTCATACCTTACAGTCTGGGGTGTGAAGCCAGTTGTGATTCATCAGACATCCTGGCTTGAAAGCACAGGTAGGACATGCAGTGACATAGGACCATCTGGTACAGGTTTGCAAACAGCGTGTTGCCTGGGCATGCAGGGAGGCCAAGATCCATGATGCTTTGCTGTTCTTTGATGAGTGTGAGGCCATCTTTGAAGACAGGGAGAAGCACGGCAGCAACCACGTCAACATGCTCCTCACAGAAGTGGAGAAGCATGAGGGCATCATCATCATGGCTACCAACAGGTGCTGTACTACAATGCCTCCTTATGTTTTATGGTGATGATCAGATTCTGATGACGGTGCATGTTTATAAACCCGAATTGCCGCGGGGAGCAATGGCTTTCAGTCTGTCCCTTTCCAGATTATCTTTCCACCTTCAGTACATGCATGTTGCTCATTCAGTGGCTGAGGCGAGCGCATGCGCTCCCTCGGCACACGATATAGTGCAACTGGTTTCCCAAATTCTAACAGACTTACTACCCAATCTCATTCTAGATGCAACTCATCATTGCAGAGGCCTTATGCCTGTATACCACGTGATTGGAGACACTCACTCTCTAGCAGCACTCCACATCATTTGATTTGATCTGGGACCATGCTTCGTTTTCACAGATACATTGCAGCAGACCATTTTTGACATCCCACATTGCCCTTTATCTAGCATTGGAATGAATGTCATCTCACCTCTTGAGTTTCTAAATTTTCTGCCAGTTACAGACAAGTTTCACACCCTATTTACCCCTTAGTCTGTGCCCAGGCTACATTGCCCAACAAAGTGCGACTGCTGTCATGCACACACTGTTTACTATTGTCCCCTTGACATGAAGAATCCATTCTCGTTGTCTTGCACACGCTTTTCACTTTCATCTCATTGTCAAGAGTGATCCTTTCAATTTAATGATTTTGCATTAAAAGGGATGCAGCCTTTGTTGGGCAGGGTCAGGCTTCATGCCTTCTCAGTGGCCCTGTCGTGCTCGGAGGTCTTCTCTGTGCCCCCACTGCTGCTGCATCCCCACATCAACACTGCTATCATAGTACTGCTGCAGACTGGGGCATTCTGTGCCCTGCTTCCACCTGCAGCCGTCTCCAATCATCAGTACATTCACATGACTACTTACCACACTAACAAGTATTGTACCTTCAAAGCTGACTGTTTTGGCTCATTGATTTGTCGTATCTGAAGCACCGGCGGCATGCACTGTAAGCACACTGCACACTGCACTGATACTGGCAGACACCAATTTTCAGCTCTCTCTTGCCATCACAAGCCCACACTTTGCCTGACTCCTGCCTTGCATTTGGACCCTGCTTTTGTTTGTGTCAATTTTCCGGATGCTGTCTATTGATACTCTGCTCAGCCAAGGAAGGGGCATGACCACTGGTGCGCAACAGCTGCAGTCTTGAGTGTTTCAAATGTTTTTGCCTCAATGTCTAATGGCTGTGACTATTCTTGCCGCTTTGACACAATGTGAGTAGTTGTCTGCACCCTGACAAAGTATTGTAACTTGATAGGGTGCCAAGACAACTTCTCACATTGTGTCAAAGCGGCAAGAGTAGTCACACCCATGAGACATTGAGGCAAACTGAGTTACTGTTGTAACTTGATAGCCAGTTTCTGCCCTCTGCCTACGCAGACAATGTTGTCACTTTCAGTCTCAACCTTCAGCTTCAGAAGAGTGCACAGATAACTAGTACGGTCTCTCCCTGATAATCGGCATTACTTGCTCATAATCTAGGTTTCCATTCATCTGCAGTACAACGATTACGTCATCACACATTCCCGCTGCTGCGCTGCTCAGCCTTGCCGACTTCTTGCCGTTTCGATGACAGCTTACAAAGAACTGTTGCTGTCCCCCAAGACCAGGCACATATATCTGCAAAGAACTATTGTTGTCCCCCAGACACAGACTAGGCCCATACATGCAAACATCAAAAGTGTGTGTGCAGGCCTCATGACTTGGATGAAGCCATGCACAGACGCATCACCATGACCTTTGAGTTCAGAAGGCCTGACCACACCCAGCGGCAACAGATCTGGCGGCGTCAGCTGCCAGACAAGATCCAACGCACAGATGATGTTGACATCAACCTGCTGGCGCTGAAGTATGAGCTCAGTGGGGGCTACATCAGAAACGCTATACAAGCTGCTCTGTCCAGGTAAACCAGCATTCGACCAGTTTCTTCGTCTGAAGGCATGGTCATTTGCCTGAAGCCTGAGCAGGGACATGAGATACTGATGTTCTGAGTGAGCATCTGCGTGACGTCTTTTCTGCGGCGAGTTTTGCGGCCTTTTTGAGTGGCACAGCTGCAGCCATATCTATTGCTCAACAGCTTGTTACTATTCTGTAACGCTGCTCCAAGCCCTCTGTCTGTCACCATTGTCTGCAGACTGTACATTTCTGCAGCGTCACGCCACATAGAACTAGTGATTTATTCCTTCATTACTTATCCTGTGCATGTTTCAGCTGCCTGTTCTCTGAGAACCTCACACTTGGCTTCACCAGCCGTCAAGCCCAAGTTGGGCCTGCGCCCCACAGGGCCCATACACTTGTGCTTTCAACCCAGGATGTCTGATAAGCCACAACTGGCTCCACATCCCAGACTGTAAGGTATCAAACTCATTTTGAATACAGGGCAACAGCCAGGGATGGGGAGGCTCCAGTGGTGTCCCAGGCGGATCTGCTCCATGGTGCTCAGCTACAGCTCAGAGGTGCTTTGAGGATGAAGGACTTCGACCGGCGGCGCATCCCCACCAGAGGCCTGGAAGCTGTTCTGCTGCCCAAGGAGCTCAAGGCCAACCTGGACAAGATCGTCCATCATGAAAAGGTGGGTGGTCTTTGGTATAGCACTTTGCAATGATGCCTTTTGTTTAATGTTTTGAGTGTATCTTCCGGCAGTGGCATTCATAGGTCACTTTAGCCTCCACTTTAGCACTGACGCTGTTTGCTTGAATGGCTTGTGTGCATTTCTATTTGTGGGCATATGGTCTGGTTGAGATGCCTTGCGGCAAGCATTGGCAGGCACACTGATGTCACGAGTAGATGGTTCATGTGATGAGTAGACTGTTCATGTGATGAGTAGTCAGTTCATATGGTGCAGCTGCAAGCCCGATTAAGCTTGTGCCTGATTCACCTTACTACCATGTTCTGTCATATAACACCTCAACAAGAACAGAAAACGTGACAGCGCAAGACACAAGATAAACATAAATGATTAGGACTATAAAGCATTGCTATGATGCACCCCTGGCCTGACTCAGCATGCTTGCCCTGTTTTGTGCCCCTGCCTGCTGCTGCATTATCAGTAAGAGCAGTGTCTGCTGACCACTACAGGCTAATCAGAGATTGCAACAAGGTGCACTGACGCACACCTTGGCTTGGACATGAATGCCTGCCTTCTTTGCGCTCCTGTGTGCTGCTGCTCTGCAGGCAGGCATGACTAGAGTCTGATGACCCTCACAGGCTGATCAGAGACTGCAACTAGGTGCCTTGATGCACACCGTGGCCTGGACATGAAGTGCTTGCCCTCTTTGTACTCCTGCCTGCTGCTGCTCTGCAGGCTTGAGCAGTATCTCATGACCATCACAGCTAACCACAGGCTGCGATACGGTGCATTGATGCACACCTTGGCTTGGGTATGCATTCTGGCCTGTCTCCCTTTCATGCTGCTGCCTGCTGTGTAGGCAAGAGCAGTGTTGATGGGGCAGTGGGGCTTCGGCAAGAACGGCGACCTGGCCGGCACTGTCTGTCTTTTCACCGGCGAGCCCGGCACAGGCAAGACTCTAGCAGCTGAGGCTGTGGGCTTTGAGACCGGCAAACCTCTCAAGGTCTGTCCCCCAACATACTGTCTGTGGCCTCCTGCACAGATCTTTATACCCTGATACAGAATCCACACTGGGTCTGAGTGTTCTCAGATGCAGCAGGCATCCTTGCTGTTGGCGGTAGCTTACTGGCTCCAACGTTCCATGAGTCATGACTTGTGCAACACCTCACAACTCAACATGCCATTTGCAGCATCAACTGACAGTGTGTGCTGTCCTCCTGCTATAAATCACATTGTGTTCGGACTTGTTCCTTCACGCAATCTTGTTGCTGCCGCCACTTACCCTACAGGATTGTCAGAAACACACCCTGGTGTTGTGCAGATTGTGAACTGTGCTGGGCTGGTGTCCAAGTGGGTAGGCGACACCCCAAAGAACATCGATGCCCTGTTCCAAGAAGCCAGAGCCACTGATGCTGTTCTGTGCTTTGATGAAGCAGAGGGCCTCTTTGGCACCCGGTCCAGTGACATGGGCAACTCCACAGACAGATATGCTGCCATGGATGTGGGTGAGTACCCCTCACAGCATTGAAAGGCAAGAAAAGAAAAGAAAACAAAACAAAACAAAACAAAACAAAACAAAACAAAACAAAACAAAACAAAACAAAACAAAATAAAAATAAAATAAAATAAAATAAACATTAAAAGGGGGGGAAAAGGGATTACAGCTTTTGGCGTAGTCACCAATTTTATGAGAAGCCAAAGACTACACCGGGCTGCTCAGGCAATGTGATATGATATAACTGCAGAAACAGGACCATTGCTGTAAACTGCATCCAGCCAACTCTGCGTGTGTGTCCCTTCATAACGAAAGAGTGTTTGGCACTCATCTGTGCATCAGCATTGGGTTCCACTCAGACTCAGAATGTCGACACAGTAAGCAGTGATCAACTCCAAAGCCAGTGTCCTGGATGGTGTCAGCACTGAAGCAGTCTAGCAAGGTATTGTGTCAAATCTGCAACATTGTATTGCCTTGCAGGTGTGCTGTTGCATCATCTGGAGACTCACATTGGCATTGTGGTGCTGATCACTAACAAGCCAGAAGCCATTGACACAGCCTTCCAGCGCCGCATCCGCTTCAGCATGACCTTCCCCATGCCAGATGCACCTCTCAGGTAAATACTGTCTCCCCAAAATGTGCAACCCAGCAGTCAAACACATGTCAAAGTGCCCATGCTAAGCGCAGGCACAAAACATCCACGGCGCTTTGTTGGCAGCAACATGCAGCCTCGCCTGCATACACTGGTCTGCCTTTCAATCAAATAGTCAATCAATCAGTCAATCAACCACTCATTCAATCAAGTCATTCATTACTCGGTTGACAAAAAACCAGCCTGCATCAGCCATATGGCTTTGTGCAGTATGCTGATCCAGACTGAGGGAAGACTTCATACAGCTCTTGTTGCAGCCATGGAAACTCACACTCTGTCTGTCTGGCTTGGGTGCAGGGCTAAGCTGTGGAGGGCATCAGTCCCAGAGCAAGCTCCAGTGGCCAGTGATGTTGACTGGGAGTCCCTGGGCAAGGGCTACCAACTGGCTGGGGGGTCCATCAAGCAGGCTGTTGTGCGCGCCGCCACACAAGCCGCCCTCAGGATTGAGGTGGGCTGTTGTGCTTTGCTGCAGCTGCACATACATAAACGCCTGCAACTTTTTTCTTGACATTCTGTAGAATGCCCAGCTCCAAGGACTTACTCTGGCATTCTTCAAAATGACGTTGACCAGCCTGACAGTAGCATGTATATCTCCTACGTACTTGCATTTTTCTGTGGTGGCTGCTGTGAATCGTCAGCAAATGTCATTGGTAGGCCGCTGTCCTCTATCATAGTGTGACTTTGCAGCTGCCTGCAAACCTTGCTTGATGTGCCATGGCATGCAAGATTCATGGCGTCACTCTGACGGTCTACAGGATGATATGGAACAGATCAGCAATGGCATATGCATCTGTGATAATCTTGTAGTGTGGTGTGGTGGCCCTTGAGAACTGCCGGTCATCGGCTAGATAATGCAAAGGGCATGTCATGCTCTAGGCACCTACTGGCAGATGGATCTCATGTCAAGGTCTGAATGTGCAGGATGGTGCAGCAATGATCAAGATGGAGGATCTCAAAGCTGAGGCTCAAGAAGAGATTAAGAAGGGTGAAGGGTCTGCCAGACCAGCTGGAATGTACATATAGAGTGTATGTCCAATGCGCTTAGCAGCTAGCTCATTGCGACACAGGGATGCTACAGTAGCTCAAATCTAGCTCATACACTATGTTTTGCAACACAGCAAATCACATTCTAAAATACGCGAATGTAAACTGCCATGATGGCTGCTCACACTGCCTGCCATCATTACATGTAGGACAATGCACTGCCTCGGGATTTAGTGTAGCAGCTAAAATCACGATGGTTCATGCCCATGTACTCTGTTGCCAATCACATGAGCATGGAGGCAGTTTGGCCCTGGGTCCCATTGTGTCATAACTTAAATGTGGAACCTCACAGCAAATATGCGTCACAAGCATGCTTGCTTTTCAGCATATATCAAATGTGTTTCTGCAGTAACAGCGCTGTAGCTACAGGCTATAGGCAGAAGCAGTGCATGGAAGTCTTTTGAAGTTATGAACAATTGGTTTTTGTTTGCAACAGTAGAATGGCCCAGTGGGCATCAGGCCCTGGTACGGTACATTTGAGTAATCAAGGTGATTGCAGTATTGCGATGTCTCCTGAATCACATGCAAGCAACACGATGAGTGCACTATACTTTCTAAAGGCACTCTGCGCTGCAAGCGTTTCTGCTCGTGAAAACTTGCCCGCATTCAGCAATGCTAATTTCAAATTTCAGTGGCCAAATTGCCAAAGCCAGGTGATCTGCCTACTATCAACCATGCCTACAGGCTACGCGCAGGTCTTGCCAGGCTTCCGGTGATCTCTGTTGCAAATGGCCTCAAACGCCTCAGCAAGCATTGTTCAGGTTGGCGTCAGGCTCAAAGAGTCGGCCATAGGCAAGGCTTTCAACCCCTACACTCTTGATCTCTCCAAGACTCTCGTGTCAGGCTCTCCATCAGGGACAACCGGGTTCTGGCGTGATTGGAAATGTTCTAATGACAGGTGGTGGGCTTTCCTTCGCAATGATGTCGATGTCCGACACATAATTGCGGCGTTTTGCAGCCATCACGGCTTGAATCCCGATCAGTGCCAGTTGTATTTGGCTGACCTCGCGTTGCACGCGGATCAAACTGTACGGCAGGTAAGCAGACACGCTCGATCACAGTTGCGACGATGTCTGCGTGGCTTGAACGGCAATACACTTTGTCGTCCGCGTTGCTTACGTTTCGCTTGATCTCAGCTAGTACTTGTTTTTGACCTAGGTACTGCATACAGCGCACAGAACAGCTATTGGTCGCGTTACAGACACGTTAGACTTGTCGGCAGACGTACAGCCGACGCTAGCGTTCTGTACCTGGCAAGCGTTTCCCCAACCACTCGTTGAGGAAGAGAATCTTGCACAGTTGTGGCAGCAAACTCTTGAGGGTTTCAGCATTGATTTTCCTTGGCTCTATGGTTCGAGGATTGTAGTAGACCATGAGCAGCTGCTGGAACTTGTTCACCTTAAACCCAGTCAGGTCCTACCGAGCAGCAGCTTGCTGTGCGCGCCAAGTGTTGTGCCGGTGGACCCAGCTTCTGACTTGAATTTGTACCAGATGCCTTTTAGATTTGAGCACCCAACAGCAGTTGGCTCAATTGTATCAGCTGTTGAGCAAATGCTGTGCGACATGTTGAATGTTCAAGATGCTAGCGGCAAACCAGTAGTTTCAGCTGCCTCTCAGAGTAATCTGGATCAGCTCCTGGTTGCAACCAATCAGACACAGCCAGCCGGTCAGCAGATGCAGGTTGTTCTGCTGCGTGGCGCTTTGCTGGCGCTGAAACTAGCCACTATTTCAGCAGCAGCCAAAGGGACAGCAAGCGCAACAGCAGTATTGTGGAGGTCCCTCAAGCGGATCACTCTGCATATTCAAGGATACCATGCAACCAGTCTTTGCTATGCAGAAAGCCAGCTTAATCAAGAATTGACCGCTGATGCTGAAGCCGTGGCAGAGCAGCAGCGATTTCTTTCCACTCTGATAGTCCAACTTCTGGTGCCCAGCCTTCGGCAGAGCGTCTCAGTTGCTGCACCTGAAGCTCGCTTTGGCTTGATGCTGCTTTCAACCCTAATGACCACAGGGGGCAGTCTCATATGGCAAGCAGTTGCCACAGACATTGTCCATCTAGGTATTTGAATCCCGTATGTTGACAAAACACATTGCTGGCTTGCATTTTTCCTTGTACCAATCATTGCAGGTGACTCAACATGGAAGCCATGTTCAAATCACACATGAAAGCCTGACATGTGACAGAATTGTGCAGGAGGGTTACCAGTCCTGCTCAAAGCCCTTGGGCAAAGCAAGTCAGTTGCATCCAAGGCACTGCCTGTGGTCCAGCAACTTGTGTCTCAAGAACATGTGCCTCTTGAGCAAGTGAGGGACAACATGACACTCATCTTGCGCATGCATGGGCTTTCTTTTCTGGCCAATCTGCTCTTTCCAGCAGACATCAACCTACAACAATGCAAATGGGGTAAGAGGTCATTCATTTAGCCGTTGTTACTGAGTGTGCAATGAGTTTGATGTGTGCGCTTTGCGGCTCTGCCAGAAACCTTTTCAGGCATTATCATTTCATGGGCACTCCATGTGTTTGCTTGCTTCTCCCTGTTGGCTTCCTGGCATTGACAGATGCTGCACTCTTGAGCACCACACACAGCACAGACAGTTGCCATGCTCACACACGGGGCTTCTTTGCGCTGCAGATGCAACGTTGTACTCAAGGGGCGCTGGCAGGGATGACTTGCATGATGTTGATGTTGAACAGCATTTTGACATGGTCCAAGGTGTCATACAGCTGATGACACAGCTGTTGCGTCAATCCCAATGGCAGACGCCAGATAGCAGCTTTGGAAACACAACAGACATTGCTCAGGCTCCTAGTGTCAATGGCGCATCAACAGAAGCCATAGACAGCCAAGCTGTGCATGCGGACCACCTTTCTGCAGATGCTGACTCTTGGATGGCCTCATGTTGTGAGGCACCAGGCTGGCCTACACCCAGCGCAGCTACTTGGGCAGACATCAGTGCTGCAGCCACAAGAGCTGCTTTCACACTGGAAACCCTTGCGCCTCAGCTTGCACCAGACAGTGCCTCTGTGAGTGCAGAGCAGCTGGAGTTGAGGTTAGCTCTGATTGGGCTACTGCACAGTCTGCTTGCTGGGCACATCATGGACCCTCAGCTGGACATGCGGCCAGTCTTTCTGTTTGCAATGATCCCATTGCTACAGGAATGGCAGAACTTGTTGACGGAGGTTCGACCGTTGAACGTTCTGTGCTCAGCACTATTGGCGCGATTGGGGGCAGACAAGGCACTCCTTTCCACCACGGAACCAGAGGATGGTGAAGGCATGTGGGATCGTGAGCTGCAAACTGTGACTGCTGTGGCTCAGACATACTGTGAGTCTGTGCAATCTGTACAGTTACATGATGCATGCTATCATTATCAGTCAATTTGCGAGCCGTGAGAAATCTGCCGTGAGCATAGATTCTGGGGTTGTGTCCCGCATTTAGGTTCATGCATTGCTTCCAAGGCAGTCTTCACACATTGACTGTATGAAGATTTCCACAGTGTAATTGCTAGCAATGCAGCGTAACCTATGCCAAGATCAGGAAAATTATGCTGATGCTCAGTCTATTGGTGCCAAGTCATGTATGCCCTTTGCAAGTGAAGGATGCAGCAGCAAGACATTGCAAACAGCAGCAGCACTTCACATACCGGCCTTGTACATTATATTGTCCAGTCCTCATCACCGCAACAAGGTTGCGCGTGTGTCCAGCTTGGACGTCAAATTGCAAGCTGTGACTGGAGATGAGATCACCACACTGACAGCTTCTGCTTGCTACGGTCTGTTATGGGTGTTTGCACTTCAAACAGTACCATTCTACAGCAAGCATGAGAAGCTGCTGAGTAACATTGCAAAGGCTCGCTTGCTCACATTGAAGCGCGTGTTGGAGGCGATGAAAGTGAGTTCCCCAAGTCTTGCTGCCAGGAATTGAATTAAAAATGGGCCGCTGTTTTGATAAAACATTGTGAATGTATTTTGAATGTCTTGTATGTCCGAAGCTTGAGGCATGCTTGGTTTGCTTAGCAAAGCAACATTACCATTCATTACGACATCATGCATCTTCTGTCACCTCACTACTAGTATTTTCTTGTTGCTGAACACGATGTGTTTTGCAGACCAGGCCACCTTGGTCACCTGGATATTGCATAGCATTAATCCGGGTCATGCGCTGTACCTCAGACTTGAGCATCATGCTGCAGTCAGATTTGCATAGGCAGGTGAGACAGCTTTCCGTTTCAGCGGATGATGTTGTGGCAAGATGTGCCTTTGTAGTCATAATGATTGCATCCCGTCACAATGATTGCATCCTGTCGCAATGCGCTCTGTCTTTTGTTGGGTTTTGCTCATGCGTTGCTGTTGAGGTAGGGTGGCCTCTCCTGGTGAGAAATTTCTTTAGTATACTTGTATGGGCGCTTTGTGCTTTGATGTTCCAACATTGCATGTTGTGCAAAGTCTGCTCAGCTGCCCTGGTCATGCATCATACTAGCAGACTTTTTCCAAGCCATGGTGATTGTAAAGCTGCAAGCTTTATGCCATCACATGGGCGTGTCACATGTTGCAAACCTTAGTGACCTTGCTATCAGCTTGAGCACATGCAGCTTTGCATTGTTCTTGATTGTTTCCTTAGAGTTGTGGACAAGCTTGTCTGGCTTGCAGCCCATGGCGGAAGCAACAAACTCAGCTGCCCATGCCTCCATCTGCAACATGCTGCAGCAGCTGCCAGATACAACAGAAGTGCTAGTGCTACAAGGGCACTTGATGCTAGAAGGTATTAGGCTGCTGAGTCTGTGGAATCTGACACCTCTGATGTCATCTGATCATCCAGACCACACCATCATTAAGGTGAGCTTATACCAGCCTTTGGAAGCTCCTACTGTTACAGCATCACCCACACCAAAAAGCTAGTTGATGTGCTTGTCCAAACAAGCATGTGACATGCAATCGGCATGCCTGTCATGTGATCAGCATGGCTACGAGTATGCAGCACGTAAACATGAAAGTATATACAGTCACAGCAGTTCATACATGGTGTTTCGTGTTGTTGTCCACATTACTGCGCTTGCATGTGCAAAGAGACTCACAAACTTACCTTATGTTGTGCTTCTAGGGTCTGCCAGAGGTGTTGATTGACGCATTGGTGGAAAATTCTATAAGCACCACGGTGTCAGCAGGAAACTCCACAACAGAGCTTGCCCATGATGATGCATCACTACGCAACCCTCATCTCCTGCAGTGCCGGATCCTTGCAATCTTGATGCAAGTTGTCGGCAGTCTCAAGGACTGGTCCACCTTCCGCCAACATGCATTTGGACCTTGCTTGACCACCTTTGTGGAGCACGCAAAGAGCTGTTATATGCAAGACGTCTTTGAAGGCTGTGTCAAAAGTGGTCATACCATCCCGCCTGAAGCAGATCCTGTACCATACATCAACATGCTAGGTATGCTCAAGACAACGCACTCAACATATGTTGCCTTGTCCATGTTTGTGATTGCTTGAACAACAGCATTTGATATTACGAAGTTATGCTTGTGAATGTGCATCAATTATCACTCACAACGCACTCAACATATGTTGCCTTGTCCATGTTTGTGATTGCTTGAACAACAGCATTTGATATTACAAAGTTATGCTTGTGAATGTGCATCAATTATCACTCTGCTGACCAAGCCACCTTTTACATGTGTTGCAGCCAACTATCACCACACATGGTCCCTCAAGTCACCATCTTCAAACAGCTTGCATGAGGGAGCAGCAGCAGTGTTGCGCATCCTTTTTTGGTTGATCCGTTTGCTTGCTCACTGTGGAGAGACAAGCTTGGAGCAGAAGCGGCTTCAACTGTACGACAAGTTGTTCAACTTGCAGAATATGAACATCCAGGAGGAGGAGATGGGTGTCAAGCTCACGGCAGCTGCTTATCAAGCAGACAAGTCAGCTTTGAAGTCGCTGCTGGGCAAGTGTTTGTACACACATAATTTTTCATGTCAGTCATCTGCATGCATTCGTTGCTACATTGAACACCACATGTGCACTTGCGTTGACTTGTTGTTTTGCACATAGAGTGGGTTGTCTATGCATGGCATTCAACTGCCTCCGGTGTAAGGCATTGGTGTCATTGCAGCGCCTTGCCAAGGTGTCAAGCATGAAGCTTCTGCCAAAAAAGACCATAGAAGAAATTCGAGCTTGCTTTCCTATGGTCCAGGCAAGTGACTACACATGACCCTTTGGCATGGCAGTGAAGGACTTGACAACTTGGGTGTGTTAATGATAAGGTGCAACTTGTTTGAGATGCACTAAGTCAATACACTGTTGCCTCCAGTCTTACTTACTGCTATTGCACAATTCAACATTTCTTTAGACAGGCAGCATGAGCTATTGTAATTGATGGAATTACTCACCTGTTGCGTAGGCGTGCATCAACATGTCACACAACACTGCAGGTGATGCAGCCTGCACAAACTGAACAGGCAGCCTTGAGGATTGGGCAGCAGCTGATAGAAGAAGAGCAGAGGTCACAAGCCCGGGCTGCCACCAAGAAGGCCAAGAAACAGAGGCAGAAGGACAAACGTGACTCTGATTCAACATCTGCTGCTGTCCAGCAGCAACAGCTTTCCACAGCACAGACAGAAGAGGAATCAGAGCAAGCTAGGCACATGGATGACCAGCTGCCCAAGCACACTCAGCGTGCACAGCAGGCTCAGCACGCTCAGCATGCACTGCAACATATGGCACCTCAGCCTGCACAACAGGCTCAGCATGCGGTCCTACAAGGGCATGACCACAGGCAGCCATGCACCACCGAATGTGCACCCTTGCTCAGTGACTCTGTAACGTCAAGTTCCAGCCAGGCTTCTTCTCTTATACAAAAGCATGAGATGGCCACAACAGCAAATGGTGCAAGAGTAGACACAGATGCCGTCTTTGTTCAGCAGTTGTTCTGTTGCCCCATTACAAAGGTACGCCTACTCTTTTTGCTGACCATGTCTTGCTGGCATGTTGTGAATGATAGCAGGTGGTGTGTGTGTGTCTGTGTGTCTGGGTGTGATGTGGTCATGATCATAATTCTCACCTTTTGGCATCTCAATTGGTCAAAACAGCATTGTTTGGATGTTGGCGACCAAGTCCTTGCAAGTCATTGTGTGCCATTTGTAAGATGCACACAGCCAGGTTGCCTATCAATATGTGTTCGGTGTGACTCTTGAAGCCTGACAAGGCACAAATTCATACCTTATGCTTGACAGCTGTCACATTCTTGTGGCAGGTGTTGCTGGTGGATCTGATGGGCACACATACGAACGGTCAGCAGCAGAGCTGTGGCTGCACACGCAAGTGACATCACCAGTCACTGGAGCCCTGTTACCCCACACACGCTTGGTGCCAAATGTCATCATTAAAGGTGCAATAGCAAGTCAGCTCAACCACTGATGCAGCAGCAGCAGTGGCGGCAGGGAAAACAGCAGCAGCAAGCTTGAGGCATGCAAATCAGCAACCTTGAGGCATGCAAGTCAAAGTCCGTCAGCAGAACTGTGCTTGCATCACTACCATCAAACAATGCCACATGCTGATTAGTTGCAGCTCGTATTAATTTCTGCAACAGGGTGACTTGGGCTGATGTATCGAGCGTTGCTGTTGTCCTACGTGTAATGATGTCAGACAGTGTGAGCTACGATCATGACAGTTTTGTATTATGTTTTGTGATCTGCTGTATTGTAAAGCATAAGGAATGGCCTACATTTGAAGGTTGCCAGCAGGCGCTTTAGCTTGCAACATGACATGCATCTTGTGGCAAATGAGTCAGACGCCAATGATGTTTGATAGGGGCTGAAAGGGCCACCACAAATATGAACTCGCGTATGTAAGAGCTCCATCTGCCACTGCCATGCCATACATATGTCAATGCAGGTAAAAAGGGAAATCTCTCAGAAGAGTTGGCAGATCTCTACAGCAAACAGCAGCTGATGTGTGTTAGTCATGCCAAGACTGGCAGAAAGCAAACATGCAAAGTGTCAATGCAGAGTATCAACCACTCAGGAGGCGTGCATGCATGCGCATGAACTAGATGCATTCCAAAGAGTTGACCAGTTGCGTCTTCTACACCATAAGTCCAGATCAAAATGCTCCTTTTAAAGCTGCAGAGATCTCAGAACTAACACACACCAACCTGGGGAAACATAAGAGCTGTAACAATTGCCAGGACTGCACTGGCAATGCTACATTTTTGGAGACAAGACAGCTTGCACTGCTGCTTGAGACCTTGAGACCACTGTTGCTGCTGCTGCTGCTGCTGCTGCTGCTGCTGCTGCTGCTGCTGCTGCTGCTGCTGCTGCTGCTGCTGCTGCTGTGCATGCTGAGTCCCCAACAGTTGCTCTTGCATTCTGCCCCATGCCATCATACAGCTGACATGCCTTTTAGGCTTGACATGTGTTGGCTAGGTGATAGCAGGCATCATAGACAGGTTCGGTTAAGGCTTAAGCACAGCGCCAAGGGGCCAGCGTGAAGGGGCTGGGAGAGCCTATGAAGACTCCACCATCAATCAATCTTGTGGACCAGTTGCACTGAGCACAAGGTGACCGGCGCTGCCACAGAGTGCACCAAGCTGAGTTGCCCGGGCTGTTCTGCTTGTGAGAGAGGTGCACTTCTGTAAGAGACAGCTATGGCTGTCAGTGCAATGGCTGTCAATGCTGGTCAGTGTCAGACACGCCAACAAGCAGCATGTTAATGTTCTGTGCTTCAGCAGTCAAAGCTTGTGCACTGCAATTTTAGCTAGTCTTCTCAGTGATCGTATGGTGTGGTTTTGCCAAAAGTGGCTGCTTGTGGTCGTGCTTGTTTACCGCCTTTTGCTGATCTGTTAGACAACAGCTTGCATAGACTTACTAGTTACATGTGGCAGCTCATATAATGTGAGCGTATGCTTCAAAACTGTTGTCTCTTGCTTACTTCAGAAAAGTGTGTGTTATGTCAAAACGCTACAAGCATGAGTGTAGAAAGCATCAGGAAAACATTTTTGGACACGCATGCAAGATCAGAACAGGCAAGACAAAGCTGAATGTATCCAGTTGGGGCAAATTGCAAGGCAATCAATCTGAATTCAAGCCCTTCGAAGCTTGACAAGAAGATGTCACAAACACAGAGAAAGACTAGAGAGTGGTAGGCCAGGAAAGGCAACAGGTTGAGCAAAGCCTAGCCTGTCAGGAACTTGTCAAATTCACTTGCAAACACCAACATGAGTCATTTACAGTATTTGCAATTCAAACTCTGCAAGATACCTTGAACCAGGCAATTTGCTGTTTGATGTTAACTAGCATGGATTTAGCTAAAGTTTGATGATTGAAGTCATGCAAGATTGGCACACTTCAAACAAGGCTACACCTGTATTTAGACAAATGCTAGTAGGACATCAATGATAGATATCTTCAGCATCAATCTGATAAGGCATCAGCCGTCGGTCATCCGTGTAAATTTAACAACACATCAGATTTGGCCGGTCTGATGGACACTCAGTGGCACCCGGAACATTGGGATTGTTGTAAAGGTTCATGCAGTTTGTCCCTGCAAAATGCACATGTCATTGCACAATGAGACAGTGTGATCACAGCTACCAGAGGTGCTTGTGCATGCACATATTATATTGATGGAATAGCAATGTCACATCCAGGTCAGTAGTCTCGCGGATAGATGTTGAGCGCATCATGGTGTTGATGAAATAAAGATGAATGTGTCAACCCAAGCCTTTGTATAAGACCCAAATTGGTTACATCCTAGAAAAGGGTATTGCTGTTAGATGAAGAGTTCATCTATCTGTTTAGACGCAAACAATTAGATGTCATATGTGAAATGCTTTGCAAACTGACAGCTTCCATTTAGTTTCAATTTGGTTCAAGTTGATTGTTGTGACAACAATGTTAGTGGTGCCCTTAAGTTGCATCTTGATGTAGCGACTTAGGATGCTAAAACATCTGTGACATTGTCAATGCAACAGGTTCTACATTTAGTGCCTCAACTTTCATCAAGGTGCAACAGGTATAGGCTGAAGCTTACCACCATGACCCATAGGTCCAACAGATGCACAGCAAAATGCAAAATCCTGCATGCAACATACAGCTTGTGAGGGGTTGAAACAAACATGTCACAAGGTCAGTGCAAGGTCAGTGCTGCCAAGCTTGAGGACAAAAGCTTCAGGACCTGCATGACAACGCTGTACATATATGTATATATGTGTATTGACATCATATGATGCATGATGGTACCAATTGCAATATTTGTGACAACGTAACATGCACATTAGGCTTTATCATACGTATACTTTGGTCAACTTACTTTACTCACATATATGTGTGTTATATTTTGTACGTATTTGTGTTATGTTGCTGTTCCTAAGAGTTGCAGAGTATGTGCACAATTGCCTTTGATTTTGCATGCCAGCTCAGCGCAGCATAAGTGCAACACCTTTTGGCGGTGAAGGAAGCCAGGGTGTAACACCAGTTGACGGCCAGTAGCGGTGTGTCCTTTTGAATTCAAATCAAGGGCTCAAGTCCGCTCACCGTATCGCATTGGTGATCGGCCACAACAAAGTTGCTAGAATAGCAATTTCCTGGCAGATCCAACTGTTTGCAGCAGAACGCCGCCCAATCTGGCGAACATGTTTCTGAAGGGTCTTCAGACTGAATAGGACCGTCGGCGAAGGTCGTGGCGCATGCCGCTTCAAAACCAACAGATGGATCGCAGCACAACCCAACCTGAGGAGACTTGCACACTGGTCCGCCCGGCGTATCAGAGGCAGGAGAGCAACTTATGCCTGTGCCTTGATTCCTGCGGCAGACATATCACGCTCGGTGGGAAGACAACACCAAAACCTGCGTTTTCGAGTCGGCAGTTTATACTATGCGAAACAGGCAAGCTTGTCCATTAAGGGCTCAGAGGAAGCTTACCCTTCTTTATGAGGACTCTGATTATAAGCTGGGCAGGAAATGAGAAAGGACGCCAGACACACGCAAGCTAGCATGCGCCGCATCTTTCGACTAAGTCTTGCAAATGCCAATGGTGCGTGCACAGTCAGAATCGCACAAGCCATTATAGGTGGTTGTCACAGCTATCACAAGACACATGTGCTGACAATAGCGATGCAGGTTGAGCATATTACGCACCTGCAAGCACATGAGAACTGGTCGAGACAGCCAGACTGTGTGCCGGGGCAACATTCCACAACAGTTTTCACGGCTCACCATTGAATTGCATGGTGGTACTTCCAGGGGCTGGGGCAGTAATGTTGGTCTGATTTGCATTGAGGCCTGCAAACATGATCACAGTGCTATACAGACACTTCGATTGCAGTTGCAATGCTAATGTGTAGACTACATTTGCTCTGCAGTGTTTAGGAGTCAGAATCATGCTGAGTGCAGCATGCATGACAGCCTCAGAACTGCTTCCAACATGTGTTATAGTCTTAGAAGCAAAGCCATGTTTGACACATCTTGTAAATGATTGCCATTGATGAACATGTGCCAATCAGATTGCTTTACATGAGGGAACATATGACATGCACCCTTAGCTAGTTACAACCACTTGCCTGTCATAGCGAGGAGTGACCTGCCAGGATGGGTCGTCTCCGGTACGTCCAGGGTTTCAATCATTGCAGAGGCCTGCAGCAAACATAACTTGGCGACGGCAGGCATTGACGTCGTCGGTGTGTAGGTGGGTAATGCAACAGTAAATCCTTGTCAGAGGCAATCACTTTTCGGCGCTCGACACGGCACGACGGGACACGAAATTGCGAAGGATAAAGAGGTACCTCGGGGTTAACGAGCGTAAAGTATCAGCACGCAGTACAGGTTTTGTGAACAGCAGTAGATAGGTCGCAGTTATGCAAGCTTAAGTGATCGCTGCAGCAGTGAGTCCAGCTTACCAAGAGGGCCATGAACAACACAGCGAAGCTCTCTGATGCCATCGGGCACTATTTTTGGTTGACCACAGTTGACAAGCGTTAGCGAGGTGCTGGCCAGTGCGTAAACGATGAGACTGCTGACGCGGCCAACATCTGCAGCCTTCTTACACGGATTGCTAGGCATCGCGGCTATATACGCAATACGTCATCAAGCTTCGGATCGAGCTTCATATGGAGCGCGTCGCTATTTGCTAAGCTTTATGCGCATCTGCGCAATTTCATCGAAGCTCAATACGAAAACAGCCCCTCACGGGGACATGACGGTCCCGGACGTGGGATCATCACTTTACAATCCTCCAATCCGATGACCAAACTGCAATTCCTTGATAGATTGGATCTCAGAGACACTTTCCCAAGGATACACTAATTTTAAAATAAACTCTGAAGGATACGCTAATTTGCAGAGCTTGGTAAAGTGCCTGGATCATAGGGGTATTGCATCTGATACAGTATGCGGTCAAGCAAGGTTGTGTTAGGCTGCGCAATGCATTGAAATGCATCTCGGAGGCTATTTTTACAGTCACGGAGACGAAAGTCGCTGACTGAGAAGCTGCTGTGACAATGAACGTGGCGTCTGTTGCTGACTGTTAGGGCGAGGCTGACAGTCCTTACGGCCGGCCACGAGCGCAAGCACAACGCATGTGGAGCTGATATTAGAGGTTGTGTCAGTGGTTATACCTATATCAGCAAAGTAAAAAGCCCTCAGAATGTGTGTTGAGGCTCTGTCGAAGAGTGCATTCAGGCACATGCAGGTACTTGTCCACAAAACCAGGCACAAGGCAGACAGGCTCGTGACCGGCGCGCTGGAGCTGCTGTTCCGAAACTGCAATTGTCTGCTCTCAGGTTCAGGTCTGTTCACTGCTGTCAGCTGCTGACAGCTTGCAGTATGTCAGCACCCAACCAGCCCTGTTGTAATACAATACTTCCGACATGCCTATCAATGCATGCCTTTCAACATATTTTGCAGTCACACTTTGTCACATACACACTGAATTCGAACTTTGAGGCACCTGTTGAACAAAAGGTAATACATAATAGGAATAGGTTGCCATCATTCAGCCTTGCCATCACTCATTCTTGCTGTGAACTACAGTGATATTACACAGCATTGGCGGCATGAAACAACATATCTGACAGCAAATACAAACACATACGACACCTCAGCTGCTTCACAATCCCTCGTGACGCTACGTGTACAGTTACAATCATACTCTACACACTCGTACAAGGACCCAAACATGCCTGCAGCTGTTCTAAAGCAGCTCTGCAGCCTGTCGGTCACTGGTCATCAGCTACAATAGCATACATTGGGGAAGTGGTGATGCCACATGCATGGTGCTGTCGAGATATTGCAACATAGCCTCTGTCACCCCAGTGAGTGGACCATGAGTTCCTGCAAGCAAAGCTAGGAGCTGTTACAGTCTCCACCCTGCTGCATGGCATCCAGTCTACATATTGCGCTTTGCAGAAACAACAGCTCACGTGTGCGACACACCTCACAGGCTCGCATGTGATATTGACCCTCATGCACCAATCTATCTAGTGCATGCACTGCGCTTTGCAGAATTGACAATACATATGTGCCACGCATCACACAGGCTTCAGGACTGATGTCACTAAAGGAGTTCAAATTGTAAGGAATGCCCACAACGCAATTTAGCTGCTCCTGACAGCAAGAAGCTGTTGGAAGCTAGCCAATGCATCCTCAGCCAGCAGCACCCTAGACTACAAGCCTGACCAGGGCCCTCCTGCTGCCCAAGCTATACCCAAATCATGGTGCAATGCACTGCTTGCATGCCCAACATGCCTTGTACAACAGCAAGCTTACTTGATGAGCCAGTAGTCTTCCCCTTGCTCACTGGTGCCGTAGCCCATGAGGGTGACAGCATGGTCCAACTCCTCTGCCTTCCACATGCAGCTCGGCTCCTTGTAAACACCTGCACCACACCTGCATGCCTCAACATGAACAACCTGCGCCACACTTGCATGCCTCAAAATGAACAACGCAGTGGACACAAGTGAATTGTGAATGTTTTGGTGTGTCCACAATCAGGTTGCCACCCAACGTGAAGTGTGTGTCTGGCAAGGCAGGCTCATTTTGACTGCTCTGGGTCTTTCAAAAGGGGGGCAACGGGGACTGTCTTTCCCTTTGGGCTATGGCCTATGGTCATAGCTTGAGCATGTTTTCCATGGGAGTAGAATCTGAAGGGATGTGGGGACCAAAAAAATGAGCATGTCTACCATGGGAGTAGAATCTGAAGGGATGTGGGGACCAAAAGATGAGCATGTCTACCATGAGAATAGAATCTGAAGGAGCGGTGGCTGGCATCAAGGGATACTGCTATGGGGCCTCTGCTGTACACGGCTTCCTTCAGAGCTTCCTCATCGCCCTCAGGAACAAATGCATAACCCTGCACCAGAGTAAACAACGACATCAGCAGCAGAAACCACATGACGGTCTGAAAACAAAAAGCAGCTGTTGACGCTTTGAACATTTAGTGCTTAGTGTATATTGTTTTCCCAGTTATTGTCTATTGACTCCCCTGATGAGTCCTAAAGACAAGAGGTGTAATTGAATGATTGATTGATCGATGTCAACAGCAGAAAGCACATGACTTCTGGCGCCTCTGTATTACATGTCGTATAGTTGGAGAGACATACACCCATGGCAGCAGACGTGCAGCAGAGCATCATGAACATGTACTGTCAGTCAGAGAGCTGCTGCTATGACGCCTTCAAGGTGATTTGGCAATGGATCAGCTTTCTGCATGCTTGACTGAGGCAAGCGGATTTGAGACCCTGAAGTTCTGCAAGGAAAAACCGCCTTGCCCCTTGATAGACTACATCAGGTCAAGCACACAGAAAACAGCTGCACACACAGCACAACAGCCGGTGCCCCCTCATGAGGTAGGGCCTTATTCCCAGTGGGAGATTTGTAATCTATGCTGGCCACCATCATAGGGTGATGTCTTGTACAATAGGCCTATCATCGACTAAATAACAGTAAAACAGCTGCACTGCAGAGTGTGTTGGGTGACAAACTACAGTGTTCAGACAGAGCTCATTCTCAGCAGACACCCCCATCCATCAGGTGCATGCAGTATGCCACAAAACCAGAGATCCATTGCTGCTAACTGCTCATGTGATCATCACCACATGCTATGACACAGAGGAGATCCAGCCAGTAACAAAGCAACCTCACCTTGAACTTGGTAAGGTTGGTGGTGTGTGTGTCTGAGTGGTTCCTGTCCAAGCACCAGCCGTCCTGGCCTAGGTACTCATAGTCTGAGTCCAGCACAGCACCTCCGGCGTCAATGAGGTAATCCAGCGCACCATCGTAGTTACCGCCGTCACAGGCTGAGTTGCCTTCATAATCCCAGGAGCAGTCCATCAACTGCTGCTCTGAAAAGTGTGCTGCCTTGCCTGCAGCATAAACTAATAGTAACAATAATAATAAACTCGCTTTCCAGCTCATGATGAGCTAGGTATGTGCGGGATGCAGCATGATGGCTACAATGAAGTCATGTAGATGCCAGTCTGGATCAAGGTCTGAATGAGCAGGTTAAGTTGTAAATAACGATAATAGGGACAATAGCAAAAGTTATGATGATGATGATATCCAATGACAAATTTTATGCTCACCAGATCAGCATGAGCTAGGTGCATGCAGGGCGATTGTCTCTCAGCAGCCTGTCCTGTGCATCCCTATATGACCTACTAGTACTGCAGTTAGAACACAATGGGTATGACATTGATGAGAAGCTCATGCACTGGTACATGAGGGAAACTCCAGTTGTCTTTGAACCAGGCGTGCTGCTTTGCCTGCAGCATAACATGCAGGCATCTGGCTGGTGCATCTGTGTGCGCATGGGTGGGGTTTTGCAATAGCAATGACTTGGCAAGGCGTGACTTTGCAGCTAAATGGATGCCCAACAAGCAGCGCAAGAGCCAGCACATGCAGTTCTTTCAAACTACTAAGGATGCCACAGTGACAGCGGATGAGCCCAAAGACGCCCTGGCTCTGACAGGCAATAAAGAGTTACATATGGAGCAATACCAATCACCCCTGCCTCAAGACTGCTTTGTTCCATGACACACAAGTGACACTTCATGAAGCAAAGCCTGACCTGTTTTCATCCAGACTGCCCCTTGCAGGGCCGCAGCAGTGGCAAAGGCCCAGCAGCTGCCACACACTGCTTGATCAGTCACCATTCCTCCTCCTCCAGTGCCCACCCAGCTCACCGTGCTTGGCACAGACGCAGCTTCACTCAGTGGCTCATGCTGCAGCAGATGCCTGCCCATGTTGTTGGCGCCCTTATTGTGCTTGGGCAGCATGATGGCGTCAAACTCTTCCTGCAGATGCACTTGGTGACTCACAAATCGTAGCACAGTATGCCACGTGGAAGTCGCTTGGATGGCCGCAGTAAATGTGTTGTTTCACGCTGCTGAAGTCCAATGCAAATAGCACCAATGGCATCAAAGCTGCTCCATAAACACACTAGACCCATATTAAGTAAGGAGATGCAGCGTCCGATACTCACAGAGTGCTCTAGACAAACAGTGGCTTTGTGATTGCAGGGTGAAGGTGCGCATAGCTCAGTGTTGGCATGATGGGGCAATTCTTCCTAGCCCAGAAAGAATGGCATGCTATGGCACTGAGTGCTGATATTACCTAGGACTACATGCATGAGCAAGCCACTGAACAAGCAAGTGAGTGATTGAGTGGGTGGGTGGGTGGGTGGGTGGGTGGGTGGGTGGGTGAGTGGGTGAGTGAGTGAGTGAGTGAGTGAGTGAGTGAGTGAGTGAGTGAGTGAGTTTTTAATGAACCGAGCCAGCAAGTGGATAGGGCCAGCAGCTTGATAAAAAGGATATGATTTTGCATGCATGAACCAAGCTACCTGAGTCCAGTCAGCAAAGTGGTTGAGGCCAAGCATGTGGCTGTCACTGCTGTCTGCTTGTGCATTCCAGTCATCAATGAAGCAGCGGTTGTCATGAAAGACTCCTCTGCGGTGCTCGTACTCTTCAAGTGAGGAATGGTGGCGACCAAAAGATGCCGCAAAGTCATCATACACTTCATCACCACCTGCATGCGCACAGGCAAAGCTTATGACTCATCAGCAGCACAACAAGAAATTTGCAGCATACACATGCCATTGCACATACAAATCGTGGCATGATGGCATCTAAAATGCTCTTCCCTGCACGCAGTTGACTGCTTGTCAAGTGCTTTTGCGCTGGTGCTGCATGCTTTGAAATTGACTCTTTGCCATGTGATTGTACGACTTGCATGCAGAAGTGTGCAGCCAAACTAGGATGCTGTGAGCTGGCTGATGCATATACTTGGTCAGTTTCAAAGCATCAGCCAGTTGACGGCATCCTGGTCTGGCTGCAAAGTTCTGCATGCAAATTGTACAATCACATGGCAAAGCGACCATGATATGAGGCTGTGCATTTGGATCTAAGGAGGAGAGGCAGGGCTGCAGGGCTTACTGTGTCTGGTAGAGGGCAGCAGCATGCTCATCTGAAAGGCAACAGTAGGAAAAGAGTGCCTTTCAGGCTTTGGCGAGAGGGCACAAAGCTCTGGGAAGGTAAAGACAGAATCATCTGGCCTGCCAGCCTTGTAGTATGTGAAGTCTGCCAGGTACTCATCTGCAGGGGATTGCACGTTTGATCAGCAGATGCATACAAGACAAGTTGCGGGCAGGAATCAGTCTTGCTGCTCTACCAACATGTTGAAAAAGTTACAGGATCTGACTGGTGTGACTGCAGGGTAACAGCCGCTTTGCAGGAACAGCAAAATCAAGATTTGTGATCATATGAAATGCAAAAAAATTTGTCTTTGCAGCTTTTATGGACATTGTGGACCGCCATGATTGCTGGGACTACAAACGGTTATGCCAGTACACAACATATTTGCTGTCATTCTGATGCAACAGCACTGGAAGCCTTGTAATGTGCAATACTGTATACTAGACTGTATACTAAACTGTATATTATACTGTGCAATGCAAACATTCATGCAACGACACATAGATATCTTACCAAAATGGGCTCCACTGGAGATGTCATTGCCATGCATGTGCAGCCGCAGTGGTTCACCATCTGATGTAGCATAGTACTTGTAGATGGTGGTTTTTTGCCCATGCCTGCATCAACCAAAAGGTAGCTGTTGTTGCTTACCTGAGAGCGCACATCCATCACAAACCCTACTGTGACGCGACCAGAGACCACTCAAATTGCATTGCTGCATTTCTTTGGATGCAGCAAGAGCGTCTTGCAACATGGGTGTTGAGATTTACCCTTCTATGTTGATCTTTTGACAGACCAACATGCCGGCTTTGGTGTTGTGGACCATGCAGAGCAGAGCAGAGCAGAGCAGAGCAGAGCAGAGCAGAGCAGAGCAGAGCAGAGCAGAGCAGAGCAGAGCAGAGCAGAGCAGAGCAGAGCACAAGTTGTGCAGAGCATTGTGCAGGCAAGTGGGGCAGCCAACAAGCAGACCAGTCTCCAGCTTGAAAGGATGCCTTGTGAGCTTTGTGCAGGAGGGTGGTGCAGCCAACAAGAAGACGGCCTCAAGCTTATAAGAACGCCTGATGAGCTTTGTGCCACGAGAGTGTCTCAGTAATGCCCCAAAGATGCACATTGAAAGCTGCAAGACCTGTGCAGTGTGTGTGTGTACCTCTGTCTCAGCTCCCACAAGTGACATGGCTGGTTGCGCACTTCTTCCTTCCCCTTGTAGTCCCACTTGGACACATCAGGCAAAACCTAGCAGCAAGACCAACACACTTCAGCTCGGGTCATGCTTTGGCTCATGCTGCTTGTGAAGCAGCTTACGACAAATGATGTGACGTACAGTCCAGCGCAACTCAGCATCTTTGGGAGGCATTTGAGCTGCAGTAGGGTTTTGAACTTGACACGACATCGTTCATCAAGCAGCAATTGTTGTGGTTCTGCAGTTCGCAGCTCATGGGCAGTCAGGGCATGTTTTGTGTGTGCGCGTATGATCAAAGTCTTGTGCACGTTGAAGACAATATGGCAAGCAAAGGTGTAGGCACCATGCAGACGGAAGTCAGCAAGACAAGTTGCTGCTGAGAGTACAGCTGAGACACTGGGGGCGCCCACAAACACTTGCGGAGGCGTTCTGGAGGGAAGTACTCACCGAAGCACCAAGCATCATGGAGTTGACTGAGCCAAGGCCATGAGGCAGATATGGTCCAACATCATCACAGTCTAGGGAGTCTATCCTGGGAGAGATGATCACAGCATCATCCTGGAAGTATGCAGCAGTATTTGGCCATGACAGCTCAAAAGTTCGACAGCAACAGCCGCAGTTGAGTGGATAGTCTATACCTTAGTGGTGATCAGGGAGTTTGTGTGGTTGTAGGTGTCCATCCTGAGTTTTTGGGACTCGGCATCCTTCCAAATGTGGACAGGATACCTGCAGTGCGGGCCAAATGTCAAGTGCAGGTTACCTGTGCCATTCGAAGCAAGCACAGGACAGGATTTACTTGACGCCGTCTGTCTGGATCTTCTTTTCGTATGGGAGTGAAAATGTGTATTGCAGCTGCGTAGATGCAAGCAATCGTCAGAAAACAATTATCATAGCAGAGCAGCCAATGGGCAGTTTTGAGAACCTCAAAGGATTCCGCCAATTTCGGTGCCCGAGGTTCGTGAGTCACAATTGACGCAGCCTGCTGCAGGTTTATGTCAGCAGCAAACGCATTTGCAAGGCTTGCAAACCCTGTCAGCAGACTTAGCAAAAGGCACTGCATCATATCGAGACCTCAGGTCGAGGCAGATGGTGTCCGAGCGGCTGTGATCATCAACGAGCCTTTTGTGACTGTTGTGCATGCATGCATGCAGTTGCACGGATGAGTCATGATGACTGATATCGGCACGGATAAAGTGTCGCAGGCTCATGCCAAAGTCGCGGGACTGCTGGCCAAGAGCAAAGTTGGCCCCACGCGTTGATGAAATAATAACTTCGAACTGCAGGACAGTCACGAGGTCCCAAAAATCATGCTGCTGATGGTGCTATATGTATACATTGATGCACAGCAGAGCTGCAAAGTTGCAAACGCATGAGTGCATGTTATGCTGTATCTGTTTGCTTGCAAACAGTGGACGGTGTTGGTGACGTGCAGATTGTATTCCAGCACAGCTGTTGGGTAGACAGAGGGAGCCATGCGCATGTGCATCCAGATGCCAGCTGAGTCAACATCAAACCTACGAGGGTTCTGAAACCGCTCTGCAAGGGAAGTGTCGGTGCGATCAAGGCTCGTCGCGCAAGGGTCTCGATTGCCGTACAATTTAGGTGTACTGTGTCTGCTACGGCGTCCTGTCTGGAGCTGCGCACGGTCTTCGAGCGGTGCGTGTAATCTGAGCAATACTGCGGGTGATCAGTCACTCACAAGCCGCTCAAAGCACACGTTTCGGTTATGAACTTTCTGCCGGTTGTTGATGACGATTCAGGTGAGATATCGAGGAACAGTTAAAAAGTCATGCCCTTCAGGCCAAACATTTCCTAGTCTGCAAGCGTTTATGCTTATGCAGACAACAGAGAGGAAAACCCTGCTGAGGTGACGATTGCACAACAGAGCTCTTCTCAGCGCTTGGCTACTCACGTTCCCAAGGCTGCGCAAACAGCCAAGGGCAAAACTCCTGCTGGTGCCAAACAAGTTTCTGCCAACAAGTCTAAAGCCAGCAAACAGTCAAAGACTCCAAATGCGGCTGATGCTCGCAAGAAGGCCGTGTATAGGGCCATGGAACAGCTTCTGGAGCACGGAGCCTTCTCTGATGCTGATCTGCTGAGGTCGATCCCAAACTTGAGTGGCGATGAGTTTCTTCAGGTACTGCTTGTTTTCCTGCACTCAGCCAGCTGTACTCAAAACTTTGTGGCAATAACATACATCATGTCAAGTCAAGCCGCTGCAAATACACGCAAGCTTGATAGAATGTTCCCTCAGAGCACCACTCTCGTATCAATCCAAGACCCCTGCTCTGGATGATGTCATAAAGGCTGTACCTTCTGGTTGTTGCTTGACACGGCGTCTGCGTTCAGCTGTGTTGACAGCAAGGTCGTATGAGTTACAGAACATGGCTGGTGCAGATTGCTGAAGAAAGAGCACTTGCTGGGCTCTGTGGCAACCCTCGTTGCCCCCATAGTCTCAAGTCTCAGAAACCTGCTGCCCACTACAAAATCCAGGGAAGGGTTGTGTATGACATGGAGGATGAGTCAAGATGCACATGCAGGTGTTTACCACAGCACCATCTGCTTGTACCTCACTCACCCATGTACCAAACGTGCATGACTTAGCACATGCTTTAGAGCAACATAAATCAGCATATTGCATACAAAATCAGCAGTGCTCTGCAGCACAGCTCTAGCACAGCACAGAGCACAATATGTGCAATTTATATAAGCTGAAACTCCATTGTGTCCATGAGATGTCCCTGCTCGTACAACTCAGGCCAATTTTGGACCACACACGCTTACACGTGAGGCTGTTGTGAGCGCAGTGAGAAGTGCCAGGCAGTCATCAGCATGATAGCGCAGAAGCTAGGCAATGAAGATGCAGCTTTGTACAGATTCACCCACCCCGTGAAGCCTGACCAGCCCCTAGTGCCCGCCCCAAAGCCAGCGCTGTCAAACACTGTGGTGGAGCGTGACCCATTGCAAAAAGCATCACAGCACCCATCTCAACTGCCACCCTTGTATGTTGCACCCCCACCCCCACAAGCAAGACCCCCACAGGCACCTTTGCAGCAACACCAAGGCGGAGTCAAGAGCAGTGTGGGGAGTGCTTCACATCCACCTAGGAAGGGGACTAATGCGGCCCCTCAGTATGCGGCTGGCAATGCAAAAACGCCCATCATGCTCGCTGAGATCAAGGTCTGATGCTGCTGTTCTCCATGCAAGGAAATACCAAGCAGGATCAGCATGCACTGACACCCACTGGCTTCCTGGTTGCATTGAGAGAAATTACTGTTACAAGTGCACTTTCATACAAGGAAACAAACTCACAAAGCATGCATCCTTGACTGCAAAACATATGCACAAGGCTTAGCCATAAGCACGTGCGCAAGGGCGACTGGTCCATTCCACAGTCTTGAATGCAGGCGTTTTGGTTCACAGCAAGGTCTGCAACAGTGTCTCATGTTAGTGCATGTTGGCTCACAGGACTAGGGTTTAGGCACACCTAGTGGGTACCTGGCAAGAACGATTAGCTGGAACGCCTATAATTGTTGTTATTAAGGTCTGCAAGCTCTTGGCTCTTCATTGGTTCAGCATATTCTCTCGGTTCTGGGTTCTGCCTGCAGACCTTAATAACAGGGTTTAGGGTTTAGGTAAACCCTAAACTCTCAACCCTAAAACCTTGGCTCTTCACCGCTCAGCATGTTCTCTGAGTACTGGGTTCTGCCTGCAGGAGAAAGACCCATCAGCAGATGAAGCTTTTGCAGCAGCTGCTGCGCTCAAGCAGCAGAGCATAATCACTGCAGCTGGGGACCAGTCAGCTGCACATGCAGTGGATGGCTTCATCCCAAAGCCCAGACCCACAAACGCCTTCAAGGCTAAAGCAAGCTTGCGCAAGCAGACAGCAAGCATGTCTGTGTCAGCGGCAACCCAGACCGATGTTGAAGCTTCCCACAGCAAGGACACGAATCCTGCCAGTGTCAGTTCTGTACAAGCTGCGGCGGCAACTCCTGCTGATGCACTGCCAAATGATACTGGATCAAGTTTTGCTGATGCTCTGCCAAATGACACCGGATTAAGTGACAGCGCACGCTCTTCCTGCACTGCTGGCAACTCAGCAGAACAACGACATGACTGGGCACAGCAGCCTCAGAGTAGCCCTGCCCCTCAGAGTAGCCCTGCCCCTCATCAGCCTGTAGCGCAGTCTGGTGGGTCAAGTCAGACAGACAGACAGACTGTGCTAGGCAGTCTGGACCTAGAAGCGTTGCCAGCTGGCGCTCCTGTGATCTCCTTTGAGATAGATGATGCAGAAGGGCCTTTGGAAGGAGCTGCCAATGACCTGTCTTCCCAGTTTGGCCGCCTGAAGGTAACAGGCTGCTTGTATGAAAGTGCACGTGGCTGCAGACATTGACACTCTGTCTCACCCAGAGAACATTACTGCAACAGGCCACAGGAATGCATGGTCTTGTGTGTGTCGGTGCTTGGAGGGCGTTCCTGCATCATCAAGCATCTTGACAGACATACCATCCATTGTACGTGCAATGTCTTGATCATGGGGTGTACATTTGGCCTGTAAATTATTACTATTAGTATGAGGTGTACATTTGACCCATGGCTGGGCAATTATGCATGATGATCTGACTGCGGTTGCTGCTCCTTGCATGGAGACAAAGGAGATCGACTGGATGCCTGTTCTGCAGGTAATTGACCCCTCGCAGACCCAGCCAGTTGATCAAATCCAACCTACAGCTCGGTCAGATTCCTCCCATCTTGCCCAGGATTACAGAGAGCATCCGGATGAGGATCAAGCCAGCTCATCTCATGATGGCACAGATGATCTAATCAGTGAGCTGGATCCAGAGGAATTAGTCAGTGATGATGAAGATGGTGGGCCAAGCACCTGGTTGGAAGATCCTCCCAAAGGTGAGACAGCCATTCAATGCTGGTTTCATTGCTGAAAAGTTGATTTTCTGCGTTTTGGATCTCGATTTCCTCGTTTGTGTCACAAAGAACTTTTCTATGACAGCTCACCCGACATGCAGACTTGAAGGAAGCAAGTCTTTTGTGGTTTGCAGTGCTAGTATGTGCATGACTGAAGAACTCTCCTTTGCAGACTTGCAACACTGCAGAATTGTGCACATGCAAGGAAACGTGGTTGTGTCTGCTGCCTATTTGTCTGCTCGCCAGCTGAACCCTTTTCTTTAGCTTCACATTTCACACCACCTGGCAAAGCAGTTTTGTGTGGCTCCTTGCGCACCCACTGTCCTTACCATTGAAAGGGTTGACCTGAAAGCATGCGAACCAATCATGTTGCATTACAGCCTCCTAAAGCATCTCCACAATGTAGAAACGCGTTTTTCCTGTCTCCGATTGTTTCTGAGTTTGAGTTTCCAGTGTGGAGATGACATTTCTGAATTGAACTAGACGTTTCAGGATTGAAAAGAGCTTCTGTAGACCAAGCAGTGTGTGAATCAATCAACACAAGGCTGAGTTTTGCCCTGCTTGGTGCAGATTTCAGGATGGAAATGTCGCCCTTTGGTGCCATCTACACACTGCTAGAGTCCTGGCCAACAGAGTCCACCAGAGCTTATCTTGCAGCAGAAGATGGTGCAGACAGGCAGCTCAGGCAGTCACACATACTTGGCACCGAACAGCAAATGCTGAAGACCATGTCCACCATCTTTGCAAGGGTGGTGCCTTCAATTGTGAGGGAGATGCAGATTCGTGTACCAAGATCCACAGTGGAGAAGCACCTGTATGAGGTTCTGGCCAGTATGCATTTCCCAACTCCCATACCAGCCATCAAGGTGATACTCAGAAGCTGTTTCTGGGGTTGCGAGTGTTGACACACTGCATGATTGTGGGCAACCATGTTTTTACTGGCTGGGCAGCAGGTTGCATGCACAGAAGCTGTCTGCAAATTAGCAGGCATCAAATAGTGCTGTGCAGAGCTACATGACAAACAGCGCAATGCCCATTGGTTTCTGCCCTTCTTTAACACTCTCATGACAGCACCTGCGCATGCTTAAACAATGAGGTCGTCACTAGACCAGCAGGGCTGTCACTAGAACCAGGGCTTTGCCTTATCATAATGAATCGCACCCGGGAAAAAACGGCATATATTCCTCTAAAGTTTGTGCGAACCTCAAAAATAACCAATTACACCATAATGGATGTGCAATGTTATGCAGGACACCCAGTGGCAAGTCGTGGTGCTGGTGCTCATGAAGGCGCTGTCTCTGCACCGCATCCCTGCCTTGCAAGACACTTTGGAGAGCAGACACTGCCTGGCAGCTCTTGACAAACTGCTCAAGTCTCAGGAGTTCAGCAGTGAAATGTTTGATGCTCTGCTGGAGGTACTCCTGGAAGGCTGACTCTGTTCCAGCTGAAGCTTACAATGCTATGAAGTTTTCTGTGAGTTGCAGCCTCACTAGACACTACTGATCTGGTCGTGTGATCTGAGGCGTGAACACTGAGCATGTTTCTTGCTGCTTCTGCTGGGGTCCGTTAGCCAATAGCTCTTCAGTTGATGCTGAGCTATGCTGTGGAGGCGCAATGTGTCCAGCTGGACACAGTCTGATGTGAATGTGAACTAAATGGTCAGTCTGATCCTATCAAAATCACATGTTATGCACTTACTGCACCTCCTGCTCAACATCAACAAACCATGAGAATGATGTCAAGTAAAAATAGCTTGTTATCATCCAACCGACCAGATCTCCGCATTAGTGTAGTCTGGTTTAGCATACTTGGCTTTCACCCAAGCGACCCGGGTTCAAATCCCGGATGCGGAATCGCTTAGCAGCGCAGCTGCTTCACAACAATTTTTTGGCTTCGTTAGCGATACTCCAAAGGCGTAGCCGTCTTCTGGCATGGCTGTTTGATCACATGGGTGTTTCAGAGCATTGATGCTTTACAGTATGCAAGATGCATCATGCACGCCATGGCGTGCCCAGCTGTCTGTAACTTATTTTTTTATTGATGGGTCTCCAATAATGGTACATCTTTCCCAAAATGCACTGACTTGCCTGTTAACATGCCTGGAGATATTGTGGCATAGCATGCAGTCATGCAGGATTGGGTGGCGAGTTTGGGCGATGGTGTATCTCGGCGGCTATATTCACAGTCATTGTAGGTAGATCCGCTGATTTGCAAGCTGCTGAGCAATATTTGTAGCATCCGTTGCTGACTGATAGGTCAAAGCTGACAGTGCTAGCGCTAAAGCCTGGTCACGAGTGCAAGCACAACACATGTAGAGATGAGGTTGGAGGGGTTTTCATTAATGATGTTGGGCATATCCATATTAGCAGAGTGAACCGCCCTTGGAATGTGTATCGAGCCCCTTTTGTAGAGTGGACTCAGGCACAAGCAGATGCTAATCCGTAACTTCTTGCAGGCTGGTTACAGGTGAAGATTTTGAAATCTGCCATGACATCTCTCACAAATTCGACATCGACAGCTGATGTCAGCTTGAGGAGCAACTTGGCTGGAAAGATGGCATAAAGGACACAAGGTGATGACAACAGCGCATATGGTCAACACAACTGAAGACATGCACTGGCATTGCTACCATTGCAAGTACAAGACATTCACAAACCCTGAATGAAGGAATGCCGCAAAATAACCACAGCCACTCTGCACCTCAAAGGACTTGCTTCTTGAAAGTCATATGAAAGCAACGCTGAGCTGAAACCAGAAGAGAGAGTGAGCATAAAATCAGTACAAACAGATTCTGCTGTCAGCTTGAGCATGAGTTCATTAGTGGACACACTTGGCCGGAGCAGTGCAACAGGCTTGTGTCTGCAACAGTGGAAATTGTAATCCACAATATGACCAACATGCATGATACACATGTATTAAAGAATGCATGAGTTCTGGTACATGTTGCTGCAATGTCAAGGACCAAGCACAGCCTTTATTGTGTGCTGCTGGGCTGCGCCTGCCGGGTAACAAACCAAGCTCTGGATTCCAAGCTTGGCTTCTATGCTGTCTCGCTCTGCAAACTGGGGGTGGTCAATATGTTAGACCAGTTTGATTTGGGCCTTGCAAGTTTGCTTAGCCGGTCCCATCCAGAATGTGACTGTGCTTCTGATGCATGTCACCAAAGGCAATGTGCAGTGCTCCATGGAGCAGGTTCCAGTCGACAGCAAAGTTCATGACCATGTCATCACAGCCGGGCAGGCCGCCAGGAGGGCAGATGCCTGTCTCTAGCAGTGTGGCCCTTTCCTCTGCATTTAGCCTTTCATATTCTGGTTGGAAGATGTACCTCTGCAACTCACACCAGCTTTGGTCAAGACAACAATACAGCCAAGCAATCAATCAATTTAAATCTCTTATCTTGAGGACTCGTTAGGGGAGTCAACAGGCGATAACTGGGAAAGCAACATACAATGATTGGGCTGAGGCATGTGCAGCAACTTCATGTGGCTGACTGTCAAGCAATGAAGGCAACATGTTGCAGAAGAGCAGGTACCATATGTTGTAAATTGACCAGCAGGATGAACTCAGCATGGATGCAGATGCCTGGCTGCTCTCCAAAAAAAAGCAAAATGAAGGGGTATTTTCTGGTACCGCCTATGTGTATGCATTGAGTGCAGTGCTCCTGTCTCAGGTTGCAGGCAGTGTCACTGAGTCCCGAGTGGCTTCTGATTACAATCCTGAGCACAGTGAGGAACGCTGCTTATGCATACGCACAGCTTGTAAATTAATTACCTCCTTTTGGGGGTAAATGAATCGCCTGTCTTCCGTACTCAGGCCAACAAAGTTGACTGGAAGGGCCAAATCATTCATGTAGTCTGTGACCCAGGTATGGGGAGACAGGGTGTCCCTCTTCAGCCAGTTGTACAGCACAACAACGCTGTCCTGCAAATGCACTTGTACGTCATGTTTTGACATAAATGACATACAGTTTTTTGACATACAGTTTTTGCACAAGGATCTGCAGCTGTTGCGTTATGACCGCCAGCAATACATTTGACAGGAAATGTACATTTGACAGAAACAGCAGTCCTGCAGAGTCACCAGCATGACGTGAGATTTGCACACAAAGATATGAACTCACGGCATCACAACTAACAAGTAACACAGTCTACAAGACGACACGGGTCATGGGCAGCAGCAATATTCATGACCAAGGCATTCTGAGAGTGTGCACAATGAGATGGGATGAGATGAGGATTTGCAGCTTGTGCCCGGACAAGCTGGGGTGTACCTTTGGCATGAACATGATGTTAACAAGAGCGGCTCCATGAGTCATGAGCAGCACTTGTGAGGACGCATACACCTTGATCTGCTCCTTGAAGGGCAATGGCTCCATGTACACAATCCTGCAAACCACACGGCATCAGAGCACGTATCACCAAGTACCATGTCAGCAATGCAAGTGAGTTTGAATCAAGCTTGAGACACGCGGCTGCGAGGGGCGTGTTTCCACATGTTGTGCATACACACTGGGTAGAACAGTGTGTCAACAGAAGACCAAGGCAAGATGCGTATAGACAGCCACTTCTGCTCCAGCTTTTGTACAACAGATGACAAGACAGGGGGACTCAAAGCAACAGCATCCAGAGTGCAAACAAGCGGTCAAACGATAAGGGATAGCAGACCATAGGATAAAACAAGAAACTAATAAAACAAGAAATCCAAACATGGTGGAGGGTAGATTACAGGACAGATGGTCAAAATGCAATGAAGAGCTTGCTCTGGAAATGCATCACAACCTCAGGTGTGTAATGATAGCAGCTGTATGTTGACAAGGTCCAAAGACAAGGGAAGCAACAGCATGGCTGACCTGGTGCTCTGCACTTCAGGCATCTCCTCTATCTTCTGAGCAATCTCCAGGGAGTTGACCATGTGCCTGCCCTTGTGGTACTGCCTGTTCACAATGGTCACCTTGTATGGACCCTCCGGCTGCAACACAAATGGACGTTGGTTTTAGAAAGAAAAGAAAAGAAAGAAAAGAAGAGACTGCGCCCTTCGACATCAATTCATTGAGAAACCAAATGTTATACCGGGTGCCCAGACATTGGTTTCATACTAGCATGCTTAGCACATGCATACTGCTATAGAGTGTTTTGGCACTCGCGTGCTCAGCAAATGTGTTGTGACAGCCAAGAACTTGCTGAGCACATGCAAACATGAGGCAGTAAATGCATACAACAGACACCTGATCTTGTTAAGACAAAAGCATGGTCTGTGTGACGCTCAACATGGAGCAACACACTGGAGCAGTACACAATCTGAGAATGTGCAAAGCAGCACACTTGCAAGAATGTAGGCTTGAGCAGCACACTGTTGAGATTAGTGCTGATGCAGTGCAAAGACAGTGACATACGTTGAAATTCTCATACTCCAAGCCATAACACTTGATCAGCCTTTCTCGGTAGGCTACACTGACCCGCTTGTCCACGGCCGCATACACATGCTTGAACCTGCAAGCAAAAACGCATCAAGTGCATACATGCTTGAACCTGCAAGCAAACACCCATCAAGTGCATACCTTATCGTGTGAAGGTGTGAAATGTACAGCAGTGGATGCGATGCAAAATCGTCTGACAGTTTTCACCAACACAGCGCAAAGCCACACATACACACACATCCACACACATCATGTGCAGATGCAAAGCAAACAGATACACACACTATCAAGCACAGATGCAAAGCACACAGACACACACACCATCACGTGCAGCTGCAAAGCAATAGACACACAACAAGAAGCCACTCATCAAACAAGGAGCTGCAGCGTCATTCGGATTGTTTACCAGCATTTTAATAATAATAGGACAAAAAAACCTGATGTGACAAAAAAAAGCCTGACAAAAATGGCCTGACAAAAAATGCCAAGAGTGAGAGCTCACTCTTCTCCCTGGTCAAAGAAGCCGCGCCACTTCCGGTTGTACGGCCCAACGCCAGCAGCTGATGTCTTCAGCAAAAACATCTGCAGCGCCCCAATACATTATCAACTTTGCCATGCTATACAAACTAGAATTTTGGGTGAAGTTGTGCTACTGACTCTGCTGCAGCAGCAGCAGCACACTCTACAGCATGCCAAAGTACTTGATGGAACCTACACTGGACATGAACGTGTTGAACCAAAGTTTCCACGTTGATTGTCTAGCAGAGACAGGGGTAGTCACAGCTGCAGTCTCTCTTCAGGAAGCGCTGCCTTGCTCAACAACAAGTACTGGTGTCACAAACAGGAGCTGAACAGCAGGCTCATCCCAAAGCTGACTTGACATGAAACACAGGGCCAGCATTGCTTTGGCAAACATGACAAACCGCAAGAAAGGTCGCTTTCAGTGACACAAACAGTACCTTATCGCGTATCCTGTCATCCCCAATGAAGTGGTTAGGCCCAGGGAAGAGACACTTGAGTGCTGACTCAGCAGCAGGTAGGAACTGGGCCCAGGAAGCTTGATCCCCCGGCCTCTCAATGAAGATAGGAGCCAGGTCTGTGCTGTTGGCTGCCCCACAGTAGCCTAGCCACTTGCAAGCAAGGGAGTGCACCTCAAAGACTGACTCCCCGAGACCGTGGTAGTAGTTTAGATGCCACTGGCGCCATGTCAGCGTAGCTGCTGTGATGACTTCTGCCTGAGCCTGCAGGGGGGATGAATCAGAGCATTGCAGGTGGTCAGATGAAGAAAAGAAAAGAAAACAAAATAACATAAAATAAAATAAAATAAATAAAATAAAATATGGTATGGTGGAGAGCATATGAGATTGTCATGCTAAGGGCCCCACTTAACACAATGCAAGATGGACTAAGCAACGATCCCCAATAGCAAAGCGAGTTGCATGGTATGTTGATGTAGGTGTGTCAAACACAACTGATTGTCTGCTCAGACAGGATGTAAGTGTATCCAAGAACTTACCGCGGCTGCATGCATCTCTGGGCTGATCTCTGAGATGTGAAGCTGGGTCACCTCAAAGTGGAAATCATGATGGAAGTTCACAATGATGTCTGGAATATCTGGACGCAGATCTGCAGCAAAATCAAAGGGTTCCTGCCAAAGCTGCTGATGATAATCAACTTGACAACCACAAGCTCTGGTGTCACTGTGTGTGCACACATTTGTACCAAACCTCACAGACAGACAACCAAGTGCAGCACGCAAACTGAAGTGCCTTTCTAACTGACCATCTAATGCAGCATGCAAATTTGAGTGCCAGCTGCAGGCTTTGTGAGGTTGCAGCATAGCAGCAGGCACCAGTTGTTGAATGTAAATGCAAGCAGATTCTTGCCTGTATAAAGGTAGAAAAGCCGCCCCTGAAACATGAGCAAGTTGTTGAATACGCACACGCGCCGCTGTGGGTCACCATCATCATATGGGCACTGCACAGTATGGCATTGGTAAGATTCATCGTGCATGCTGGACTCATAGCTAGCATGTCAAGCCTGGTATGATACACAGGAGAAAGAAGCATGTCAAGCTCTGTCATGGTCATGCAGCACCATTGATGAAATGCAGCAGCAATGTCTGCCAAACAGATGATTAGGGCTGCACCTGATGACTTGAGACAACTTTGCTTAGATCTATTGTTGTCTCCTTGTTGTCAATCCAGTGCTTGACACCAAGACCCAGGCAGCCAGTCAAGAAGAGAGCTAGCAGTACAGCCAGTTTCCATGCATTTGCTGCAAAGAAGGCTTCCACAGGGCTGCGCTGAGGCCTGCTGGTTGAGGCTTCTGTCTGCACTTTGCTGTCTATCAATGGAAGGGAAGACTCTGACATTGGGAATTGCCTGCAGCACAGTGGCGTCGCAGCTTCCGGACACGGTCAACCTCGGTCGGGCGCTTTACCCGGTTGCCTTCACAATGATTACAATGATCAACATGAAACACATGCTGAAACATGCTGAAAACACATGCACACCTGAGCGGTGAAGAACAGGGCTGTCGACCGTGCAGTTCCCGTCAACTGCATTGGTGCATTGTGCAGAGCCCTTCTGACGGACTACAAAGATCTGCCTGAGCGATTGCACGCGTTTGCACGCTGCAGAACAGCAAAAATCTAAGAGCAGCACAGTACTTGGCAGACCAAGGTAGCTGCAGCTCCTGGCCAGTGTGATCCGGCACTAGCTCACTGCGGTGTGAATATAGTAAAAGGCACAAAGCGCGTTACCTTAGTGTGTATGTGCGTCGCTGCTGGGCCTGCGGCGACCCCTGGACGCTGAAGTCGTGAGATCGCACTCAAAGTCTGCGCATAGGCAGGTACGAGTCCTCGGCAGATGCTAGCGACGAGGCGCTGCGTACCTAAAGAGGACGGCCAACAAGCCAAAAGGTCAAGGAGGTGTGAGTCACGCCAGCTTTGACCAGCACGGGTTTCGACTGCGTACAAGGGTCTCTTGCCTAAAGCACTTTTTCAAGCAGTGCAGGGCAGCGTCGACGTGACTTGTAGCTGGTTTCGGAGCACTTAACGCGCGAAATTCTTTATGACAGCGTATTGCCTGCTTTGGCTAGGCCACGTGAGGAAAGCGTTTCGGCTCTCAGGCGGGCCCTCCCTCATCTGGTGTAGAGGAAGAGGGGGGTGTGGTGTGCAATAGCTCTCAGCCAGCATTAGTTACAAAGTGCTTGCAGAGATCGCAAAAGCGCTTGTCCGCACCAAAAAGGTTGTCAGCTACACTCCACTGGCTATGATGATGATCAATAATTTGTATGCAGCCACTCCGAAACAGACTACGCAGCTCAGTCAGCAAGGTGCACCTAAAGAAGACTGCACACACAAATGTAGGTTTAGACACTGCACGAGCTTGTATGTGCCAACCTCTGTCCCAACACCGGTCCCTTTTGGATGCACAATCAAGAGCTGAGACTGTTTTGTGGCTAATTCTGCCCTGAAGCAGCAGGCTGCCTACAAACTCTTTGCAGCAGACACTGCAGTTATTTTTTCAGCACCTTTTGACGTCAGCAGCTCTACTCAACTGAAAATTAGTCTCCGAGATGCGTTTCAATGCATTTTAGTGCATTGCGCAGCCTAATACAACCTTGCTTGACCTCATACTGTATCTGACATGTATATTACTATGATCCAGACATTTCACGGGGCTCTGCAAATCAGTGCATCCTTGGGGATGTGTATCTGAGATCCAATCCGTCAAGGAACCCTTTGCAGTGAAGTCACACATAAATATTTGACACCAACATCTGCGCAGAATGTGCACCGCCTGTACCTGTGAGCACAGGAGTTTCAGTTAGCGCTGTCCAGTATAATTTGTAAAGTCCAATGTTGCCTGAGCTACTTTGCAATTGTTTGGGCGCCACCAAATCAGGCCATGGCTGCTGCTGTCACCTGTGCGACTCTGCATGGCTCATGCTGATTTCTTGAGGTGATCAGAGGTAACACAGAAATCGCTTGACTCAAGCACCCTGCAAGGTACAGCACCCAATTGAACAATGCATACACCCAACAACAGGCACACTATATGGTTCAAGCCAGCGCTTCAAATTGTCAGTTGGCACAAGCCACACCTAGCAATGCAGCAGATCTGCTCTACAATCCATCCCAAATCACCTGCCTGGGCTTGCTGCAGACAGCAATACACATTCAGGCTCAACGACAACATGAAGGCAGTCTCATGTTTGCACTGAAAAGCCAGGCAACAAGCAGTGCCAATGAGCCAATATAGTGCTCTGCATGTACTTGCGTGTAAGCAGTCTAGGCTTGCAACATATTGGCACAAGGAATGCACTGTGCATGATGCGGCTTTTGCAAGCCAGAATCAGCTTCAGCACCTGATGACAGTAATGCACTGCATCTCTCACTCAAGTCACCCACACAGAGTCCTGCTAACAAGCAAGGGCTCCATGTGGGTAAGTTGAGCGAGAACTACAATGGCATTTTCATCGTAGGTGCCGAATGCAAAGAATGGATTGCAATGGCTGCTAAGGCCTTTGAGCCTCAGTCTCAGCAGGCTGAAACATGAACACTCAATGCTTCGAGCAACATTGTGTTATGGCAGAGCCTGAAGTGCCTGCATCCTGCTGCTGGCGCTGACACATGCATATCAGGCATGCTTATACTATGCCATACACTCTGTTATATATTGTGCTATGCTGTGCTCTGCATTATGCTGTCAGCAGAATGCTCTCAGCTGTGGTGAATGAGCAATGATCAAGCCTGTGTTGAAACATGCATGCTCTCACTGCATCTTTACAGTGCATTCATCAACAGCAGTTTGCTCGAGCAAGGCTCTGCTTACATACTCAACTGTGTTGGTCTAGCGTGTTGTCCTGCCCACATTGCTAACACAAATGTGAAGCTAAATGCATGCAGATACAGAAGTACAGTGGCTTACATGAGTTTTACTGTACACAATTCTCAAAATGCCTAGCACATTCGAACCCATGGCCCTCACGCCTAGCACGGCCTGCGCAAAAAAGCGTTCATCTGTTGACATACCTGTTGTGCATAATAACAAAACTTATTTGCAATCAGGGCCAAGAAACCACGCTTCATGCAAGGGGTCGCCAAGATGCACAAGCAGCAAGCGAGTCACATCCATCACAGATGTTTACCAGCAAGGGCCAGCGCCAGAAATGGTAGGACAGTATAAAGGTCTATGGCTCTCTGCCCGACGCAACAGCAACCAAAAACGGCCAACAAGAGTCAAGCTGCTTGCAACAGGTGCGAGACACGTCAGTCTGAAGGTCAAGGGCCCCCTTCTGGGACTTCGAGTCATCGGAGTGAGCGTGGCCAGCCAGCAAGTCGACCCGAACTGATCTCTAGGTATTGATCAATACTTGACTGTGTCTTCCAGAGTGGGCTCTTGCGTCCTGAGGGTTATCATGTCGATGCGATGCTCGATGGGTGAGCATCAAAGCCTTGTTCGGATGCGAATCTTGCCGTAACGAGCTGCATAAGAAGCCCCTTGAAGCCGAGCTGGCGTTTATTCGTTCGATGATCCTAACAAGAGAGCCAAAGTGCGCTTTTATGATGAGTCATCAACTTCTTGCATCACCGGAAGCTTCCAGGCTCAAGCTTCGCCTGATCAGTTACGCACCGACGTGCCAATCTGAGCGGGAAAAGATGTCGAGACAAAGATGATGGTGCATGACATGACCTACGCAGCATCTTGGCCATGCATGGCGTATGCAATGATGCGTAGTAAGTGAGACTCACTGAAAGCTTTTGCTTGTACGATGACTTGTTACTCGTGGATTGTTTGAGAGATCGCAGCATGAAGCCATACATTTCAGAGCGCTGATTGCAAGTATACAAAGTCATATTCAAGACAAAATTATATCAAGGCTTTAGCTCAAGATTAAGGGACATCAAAACACTGACACTGTCTACAAACACTGAGAATAAAGGCTGAGACAACAGCTGAGAATTGGGCTTTGCAGCAATCCTGTGTTTATAGTACATCAGGAGAGCCAGCCAGCCAGCCCTTGTCACAGGCAATCTGTCAGAGATAACATCACACACTACGCAGGTGCTAAGCTACAAACGAACAATCCACAACAGACAAAACGCTGCTTCAGTAACACTTCCCTCTAAGGCAAATGACTGACTGCACATCTACACTACAGAGCTAACAAATCTAGCATCACAGCATAGTATGACTCTCTCACTTTGCAGACAAAAAGCCACCAAGAATACCCATCAGTGATATCATCGATCGATCGATCCTGGCGACAAACAAATACTGCAAAAGTGTGTGATTGCTGCTTTGTGCGACTAAGACGGTACCTCGCTGTCCAAAGGAAGAAACTTCATCAGTTGCTGGTGAGCAACATCACCAATCAGCATACATCTATGAGTAAAGGACTGAACTTTACTAAACTACCTGCAGTGCCTAGTTTGCTCAGTGAGCCAGCAAAGCAGTACTCAGACCTTGCAGCACTTCTGTACAAGGAATCATGGTCACCAGATATGGCTCCCTGGACATTTACAGCCCTGGATTGCAAGTCTGCATTTCATAAAATGTATCAAAATTGGCACAGCCGATACACCAGTACACCAATAAAATCTTGAAGAAGTTTTCCCAAACGATTTGTTCCACAAAATCCAGGCTATCTTGTCTCTGTGAATGGGATCACATTTGCATAGCATTCTTGACCAGCCGCAGCAGATGTGCATGGTCGCTCCAGACGTGCACTTGAGCAACAACCCTTTCAGTTTCATCCTGACTCTGAGACCGGGCTGCAATCAGCTTCTCCAATGCATGACCCTGCAACGTGTTACCATCAAAATATCGTGTCTATACTATTCATTGATACATTAGTTGTCTCCTTAGCTTTTCCAACACAGTGACATAAAGCTCTTGGCTGTTATCTGGGAAGCTGCTACAACTGCCAACATGCAAATACTTTTCTACAATTCTCGTGCTGCAGCACCACATACCATTGATCTCATCAAGCAATGACGACGCATGTTTGGGCTCCTAAAGGGGCTCGAGTATCATCAGCAACTACTACACCCTTCACGACCTTAGCGCTGGCAGCATGTTGGAGGCTGATGCATACATGCATTCCGCCCACCACAACACACAGCAAGCGCACTAGCACAGCCAATGGCATTATGCATTACATGACATCTGCTGCAAATGCATGGGCTGAGTTGCATGTGACAGTGACACACCTTCCTTGCCAGCACAACATCTCCAGGAGCAAGTGCCAAGGCTGGGCAGAGGTCATTGGCACCATCACCACAGTATACAATGTGCTGGTAAGGCGTTGCAGCACGCAGAGCTTCCAGCTCTTGGCCCTATAGCAAACAGTAAAACACTAATCTCCATGGTAATTGCTCACACACTTCCCATGCTTGCAGTTTGTGTGCACAGCTCTTGTCCCTATAGCAAACAGTAGAACACTGATATCCAGTCATTGGGCCATAATAACAGCTCACACACTTCCCATGCTTGAAGTTTGTGTGCACACAGCACGACGTGAATGCTGCGTCGTGACTTTGAAGCCAACCAATTAGGTTGTACAGATGTGCCAGGGTTGTCAATAACCTGGTCAGTACTAAGCGTTCTTCAAGTTGACACAGTCTGAAATGAATTTGTAAACAATTATGCAATCCTTCTGGGCAAAGAGTTCAGGGGTGGAACCATACCTTGCACAGATTAGCAGGGCAGAGAGGGCAGCCATGTGACGAGACAGTCCAGTCATGCCTGGGCTGTATCACCATGCGATGACTCGCTGCTGCCTTGACAGCTGCTGCATCACCACTGCTGGCACCCCATGTGGCACCACCAGCTGACTCAGATCCAGAAGATGCTGACTGGACCTTGCCTGGACTGGCAGTTGAGGACTCGGCATCTGAGTGAGCTGAGTCAGCCTGGCTTGCGCTCTGAGGATCACTGGAAGGCTGGCAGCGCACAAAGCTTGAGAGGTTTGTGATGACCTCCTGAACTCTGGTGTTCACCTTGGCGCCAGTAAGCATGTGGCTGATGAACACGCTGTTGCAGTCTGACAAGATGCGCATGTCAATGCCCTGCTGATGAGCCCACTGCATCATGCACATCACATTTCACAATCCACCTGCCATTTCAACATTGACATGCTGATGATGATCATGATGATGATGATGTTACGATCAGGATGTGAGCAAACTGTGACCCAGGTTCACTCTTAATGGCACAGAGCAGCTGTTGTTTGAGCAAGGCATAGGGTTACGTCACTGGGCAAGAAAGCTGCAAGTGGCATTTGAGGCACATGGTGGGGACCTCATGACCAAAAACGAGGCAAACGGGCTTCTAAATCCTGGAAAGCTTGTATTGGTCTATGCCAATGGCATGGCGTCTTTTGTCTGCAGGGGGAGATTGACAAACCAAAAGGCCAAAATAGTGGAGCTGCACGATGCACAATGCACTGACGCTGCTTCAGCATCAAACCTGCATCATCTCCACAGAGTCCTGTGGCAGCTCGGTGCCCATCTTGCGTAATGCAGTCAGGATTTGCTGCCGTCCAATTCCCCTCCTGGCCATCTCAGCAAAGACAGCGTTGGTGACGGGCACAAAGTTGGCTGGCATTTCCAGTGATGCCAGCATGGGTACCAACTCGGGAGCCAGCTCTTCCACCAGGCGCTCACCTGCATGAACACAATCAGGACAGCAAGAATAAGTCAGTATGATTTATCATCATCACACCAACATGAATCAAAATGTCTATTTGTTTTCCTAATCGTAGAGACAGAATTCATTTTTGACCCACAACAGAGTGTTTTTAATGAGGGTGCATTCTGCAATGCATGCTTCTCCATGTGCAAAACAACGGTCCAGATTTCTTGTGGTCGTACAATTGACCTTGATCAGTAATGTAAAGTCCTGCATATGCAGAAACATTGACAACTGCTGCTGTGTCTGTCTCAACTGGTGCTGCTTTTGGGCACAAGTCACAGAGTCCAGCTTGAACATAGGCTTGTGGTGCAGCAACAGCTGGCAACAGCAACACAATATATATCAAGATTGGCAGCTGTCACAGCATGTTGCTGTGAAGCTCTGCACACAGAATGTATGCCCACATGATTTGACGCTTTGACCCAAAACAAGCCATTGCTCTCACCAGCGTCAAAGTCAGCAATGGTCTTGTCAAAGTCACACAGCAGCAGCCTTGAAGGCTTCTGGCTTGCTGAGGGTTGCTGAGCCTGGTGTCTGCTGCTGATGCGGTCAGGACCAGACTGTGCCTTGGTCAGCTGCAGCTTCCGCTTGACGGGCACTTCTGGCCTGGAGGCATGACTCATCAGCTTGACTGGGACCCCTTGGGCCCTGAACCACCTGAAGTAGGGCAGGGCAAGGCAGCTCAGGGCACTGCCTTGAGGCTGGCCTAGCAGTGCTGCATCAGCAAGGCATACCAGCAGCGCTGTCATGGCATGCTGATGTGCAGCGCCCTGTGCAACAGGTGGGAAAGTGCATCCCATCTGGAATTAGCACCTCCTAAAGTGGGCCAGCAACCAGGCACAAGACAGGTCGGGGTTATGTCAGCTGACCATCTTGTGACAAGGACAGCAGTGTTGCTGTGAGCTGTACAGAGCACATCTTGCATGATATACCCATGGGTATACCCATGGGCATACCCATGGGCATACAGCTGTGTGCCAAGAGCAAGAAGGGGGGGCAAGTTTAGGTGTCTCACTGTGGCATGCCAAAGCGCTTGTGAAGGACAGGCCGCACATCCTGTGCATCAGCCAAGCTTTCTAGCAGTGGCAGCATGGCTTCTGTCAACATCCTGTCATCAACATCACCTCTGCAAAGCACACAAGCAGAGCAGATCAGTGATCTGAATGCAAACAGCAAGCAAGGGCACACACTGTATGCAGGAGTCCTTGCTTGTGCTATGTTGATGGTCAAGACAGGCCTGAAGAAGTTCCCAGCCTTTTGTAGGCATCACTGGTTTCTGAATCTTCCCTTTCGGCTGTGCTACATATGGGCGGTGAGCCAGCACTTGATTGCTGGCTTGCTGTGAAGTGACCATCTAAACCAACCAATTTACATTTCTTGTCTTCACGACTCATCAGGGGAGTCGACACACAATGAATGGGAAAACAACATACACTAAGCATATGTCTAGTGATGGCAGGTGCCTGAAGACTTGTCACATGCAGGTATGTCTCACCTGAAGCCGTAGATGGGAATGCCATTGTCAGGCTGGTTGAGAAACGCCAGTGGGGTGTCATCAATCAGCACTGTGCGCTTCAGATCCCTGCCCAGCCTGGAGAGGTCCTTGATGCAGGGGTACAGGTCACATGACACTGTGGCTGGCCTATATAGGCGACGCCCTTGGAAGCAGAAGCGGTAGTTGTGGTCCAGGGCATCCACAATGGGCCTTGCATAGTCCTCCAGCCCAGCAGTGAACAGCACTATCTCTGCACGTCACACGAGAAACATCACTGACGGGATCTCAGGCAGGACGACCAAACAATAGCTAACATAACTCTGCTGACGAATGAAGATCTGAGTATCACCATTGTTATGTACAATGCACGTTTGTGCTGCTTGAAGCAATGCTAAGCTTGCATGGCAGCTTGCATGGGGTCACATGTTTATGCAGCCATGTCAATGCTGCGTTATGTTGATAAGCACAGGAAAGGAATGTACATGCCATGCGCTGCCATGACAGCTACCTGCAAAGGTTGACAGCTGTCTGAAGAACTCCTGCAGGCCTGGACGCTCCACAACAAAGACCCCCTGTGGGTTCAGGCGGCCGCCCTTGCCCACAATGTAACTGGTTGACCCAGGGGGCAGGCGGGGGGCGCGCCGGGGGGTGAAGCTGCTGATCAAAGTGCCGTCCAGATCCAGCACTACTGTCAGCTTCCCCTGCAGCGTTCACATCATTCACACCGTGTCATGTTACATTACCATAAAGTGTCCAGACACCACTGTTCCCGCCAAGCACACCAACATGCCTGGTATCACATGAGACCATCAATTCAGCAACATGCCAGTTGCTCAGGGAAGCACCGTATCACCTGGCAGCTCAGCTTTAATCAGTAGAGCTTTGAAAGCCCAGGTCGCGACAATAACAATGGTAGTAAGTGCTAGCTGTTGTTTACTAAATACTTATTAGGCATGTCTGAATCTATCTGTACGCCAGCGTCTGCTATTAGTAGCGTCACTTCAAGGGCCAAGCCACAAGCAGCGCAGCAAAGCAAGCATGTGGACCCATCTCGGCCTATGCCAGCATAAAGTCAACTTGATAAAGCGAGCCAACATCATGCTTCATGCTAATGCTGGTGTAGTGGTAGCAATGCTGCCCTACAAGGGGGTGTGCAAAGCCTACAAGGGGGCCCTACAACGGGGTGTGCAAAGCCTACAAAGGGGTGCGCAAAGCCTACAAGGGGGCCCTAAAAGGGGGTGTGCAAAGCCTACAAGGGGGACCTGCAAGGGAATGTGCAAAGCCTACAAGGGGGTGTGCAAAACCTACAAGGGGGCCCTACAAGGGGGTGTGCACAGCCTACCTTGTGCTCAGGCCTCTGAGGGGGCAGCAATGGGGGTTCCTGATGGGCGGCAACTGCAGCGACAGGCACAGCTACAGCCTGCTCGGACAGAGTCTCAGTTGGCCGGCGGTCCAGGCATCCCAGCTGCTGTGCTTTTGCATGTTGAGACCCCACCTCTGCTGCTGGTGATGACACAGCACCTACAGCAAGCCCTAGTCTGTGACTTGATTGCAAGCAGAGTTTACTCAACTCCAGTGTTTCTTGCTGGAGGATTCTCGCAGTGCACTCTGCACCTGAAACCGCAAACCTATGTAGCTTGGTTGCAGAGGTAACAGAACAAACGCTGCAAGTATGTATTATGCCTCATTGTGTCCTGCTGAGCCATGGTCTTGCTATGCTGGTGAGGAACGTATGCGCTATGTTGTTGTGGTGCTGCAAAGGAACATTGCCAAGAGCGTTGAATAACAATAACAATAATAATTACGCTTTCCACCTCACGATGAGCTAGGTACATTGCCAAGAGCGTTTACATCAAAGGAAAGCAGGTGAACCAAGCTTAGACTTTAGATCTTAATCAAGAGCATGTAACAGCTGGAAAGAAGTGGTAGCATACTATTTCCCAAGTCCTTGTGTAGCGAGCTGTTGCAATGCAACTTAGGCCATAGTTGGGTTTGAGAACCACAACAGCTTACCAGGAGACACTGCCGCTACAACTGTCTCCGCTAGTTGACTGTCAGCAGAAGCTGACGGCGAAGGCTCTGGCATGCTGACCGCAGCTTGCAAGCTCTGTGGTGCAGTGCTAGCCTGCTCACTTGGTGAGTCAGGTACTGTCAAGGGAAGCATGAGAGCTGCCAGCCTGCTGTGTTGCTGTACACTGGCATGACTGGGTGTGGTGGTGGGTGTGACAGCTAGTGGGTCCACTTGACGCAGCTTGAGGTCAGCAATGAAGTTGCTCAGATGGGCATCCACCTGCAGCAATGTGTTCACGATCAGACCTGTTCTTGGACAACATGCACCAAATAGTTTGTCAAGGATGCGAGTCTTAGCATAAAGCAATGCCTTACCTACTCTCTCAAGATCGAGCTTGGAAAGCAAAGCATGCACAGTTCTGCAATCACAGCAGACTGTGCTGCAAGGTGCATGCTTTTGTCACCAGTCACTACAGCTGTCACCTGTGATTCGTCTTGTTTCACAACAGCATGCTGGTCAAGTTGTGAATGACGCATGACGCGCAGTGACTGGCCAGACAGGTTGTGTTGCAGTGAAAGCTCAGCAGCTTTACCTGCAGCCTGTCCAGATCCAAGATCTGGGCTTTCCTGCATATTGGGCAGTTGTATGTCGATACTCCAGACGCGCAGTGCATCTCAGCAGCCACCACATGCACTGGCTGGCTGCTGTCTGGCTTGCTGTCCTTGCTGTTATCACCCCCATGACCTGCTCATCACACCATATTGTTTGCATATGCATACCCCAATGACAATGGCCACACAACACCACAGTCACTGCAGAAAAGAATGCACAGATACACAAGGGTGGCATGTGAAGTGAGCAGATACTCCTGTCATGAACTACAAACCAATAACAGAAAAGACAAAACAGGCAACTGCAGGTTTGGTCAGCACTGAAGCAAGAGCAAAGCTGCCATCGCCTGGCACAGGCTCCATATGTGCATGCACTGCATGTGTGCATGGTACATGCTCACCGTGCGCTACACCATGTGCATGCCTGTTGCTGAGAAGGGTGGAGCAGTGGGTGACTAGGCAACCCCAGCAGAACCTGTGGGCACATGTGAGCACCACAGGGTTGTGCAGAACCCCAAGACAGATGGCGCACTGGTAGTCCTGCAACACTTCTTCAGGCTCCTCATCCTGACCCACCTCCTGCATTAACACCATGGCATTCCACAACCTGCTTACAAGTCTGGATGTCAATGCCTACTGCTGCAATTCACGGCAAATGGTGAAGAATGATCAGACCCAGTCTTTCAAATCTAATTGTAATTCACCAACAAACATGCTGCAAAATGTAGATGAAATTCCTTGTCTTCAAAGCTCTGCATCCTTTATATTACATTAAAAGGGAATTCTAGCAGATTAAGGACATACAGACAGCATCTTTGCTGTCCTCTAAAATCTCCACATACAGCACATGCTGTGGTCTGTGCAGCTGGGCTGTGCAACCTGCACATACCTTAGTCATGATCTCTGCCTCAGTTGCCAGGCTAGCCAGCTTTGTGCTGGTGAAGAAGTACTGCTGACTCAGCAAGTCCACTGCATCCACAGCAACCGCTGTGCTGTCCTTGCATGCTGCCTGCACAAGCAGAAGGGCAGATCTCAACTTCAGCAAGCCAGCAGGAGCAGCCTCAGCAGCAGTGAGATGAGGCAGTGTGCACTGTCATCTACACTCCACTGTGCCAGGAAGTGGCAGACGGCAACAGATGTGCATATGAAATTGGCTGAAACATGCCAGCTATCCAGGCACGGCGCAAAAATGCTGGACTTCCTTGCAACAAGCAATGTGAAACAATATTGCAGTCTCTCAAGAGACATTAGTTCAGGCAAGTGAGTTACCTGCAAGTGTCTGTTGCGCTTCTTGAAAGCTTTGATCACAGCAATGTAATTGAGGACAACAAACTTGCGCAAATCAGTGACCTCAGAGCGGAACTGAGCAAACGAAGTCTGGCTGCTGTGTTGAAGGTCTGCCAGTGCAGCCTGCAACCAACAGGATTGTTAAGTGCTTGGTCTGTGGGTTGAGGACAATAGCAAACACCTCAGGCCCATCCTTTGACGCCAGCTTGGTCACTACCTCCAGCTGTTGCTCTTGTTCACTGTAGAAAGCATTGATCCTCTCCAGCTCTTGCTGTATTGCTGCAGCAAATTGGGGTCCAGAAGGGTCTGCAGGTGAGCATGACAGCATTTAGCAGCTGCTGCATTCCCAGCACATCCTGTGGATTACGGGCTGTGGGTGTCAGACCTCTGGCACGCACGTCATGCTGAATAGCACGTTTGACTGTTTTGTAGTCCAAATAGAAAGGTCTCCACCGCCTTGAGGCTTCAGAAGCCAGCCTCTTTCCAAACTTCATACCAATATGCCACTGCAGACACCACTGCCTGAGTTTTGAAAACTTCACTTGAAAGCCGCTCGAGAGTCACGTTGAGCTTGCAGTGTGCAAACAGGATGCACAATACCGTACTTAAACGAGGAACACAGCGCAGGAGAGCCAACCTGTAAGGGCAAGGCCTCAAATCGTCTTTGTGTGAGATACTGCTTCCAGATTCGTACACCGGTCGGACGCGCAAGTCCAACTTTGCTTCCGACAGGTGCCGTCTGAAATTCGCAGATCAAACAAACACGGTCAGCACGATACAGGGTGGCACAGCAGGATCTTGGCGTGGCCGGCAAGTGAGGTGTGCGAGCACCTCTGCCAGCGGCTTGAACGCTGACATCAGAAGCCAATGGGATGCGCATAAAGCTGGCGCAACTTAAGATGCTTTTTTCGACATAATACGATTCCGTGTGCAATTTCGCAGTGCGAAACTTAAAAGCTGGCAGGTTATAAATTCGGTCTGCTGCACTGCAGTGCAGTTTGGGCTGGTCTAGCGATGCAGTCTGAACCAGAAGGAAAGACTCTGCAGCTTGCCTAGCTGTGCGTGAGAGGTGTGCCCTGTGCTATGCAACTGGAAGGCGTATAGGCATACAGGACTTGTTCCTTGCTTATACACCAGGGCCAAGTAGCTTGCCGAGACGCAGAACAGACGTGTGTAGCAGGACATCGAGCATGGATGCTGCCCTGCTCACTACAGTGGAGCAGTTATCTGACGACGGTCCCGGAAATCGGGGTGCTGCTTGGCCAGCAGGCGTGCTGGTCACTTCTCCGCAGTCTGGTCAACCTGCACTTAGCGCTGACGTTCAAGACGATAGCAGGGACCATCGAAACGGCGCCATGGAACCCAACAACAGGTCCGCTCGAGCGTCGAAGGCAACCCATGCCTCAGCTAGCTCGTTCCTGACCTCGCTATAGATCACTCGTAGGTGTGTCTTGCAGCGTGCCTATTGCTTCATCAACTGTAGAGCCCTCGCAGCCACAAGGAGTTGCATGGCGTGGTGCACCACAGGAAAGACTGCTGGATTGGTCGTCTTCTCTGGCCTCACAGCACCTCACTGACGAAGCTCCTGGGGTCTTCACAATCACAGACAGAAAGGTGGGTCTAATTTGGCATACATATTTTGCGACATACAGAATGTGCACGCGCATGTTCTGCAAATTGGTGTTGTATATAGTCTGAAATATACAGCACAGTGTCATAACCGACACAATTGTGGCGCCTTTGCACGACCTTGGTGCATGCATAGAAGCAAACGGCGTATGCTCAATAGTGCATTACTCATCACGCAATACTTGCTTTATACAGGTGCGCGGCGGTGATGACCCACTAGATATTCCCATATACACCATGTGTCGAAGATGGGTCAGAAATGATCCGTATAATGATGAAGCGTCCGTGGCTGAGCCCCATGTAGGACTTTCCATCTGCACATGTGTGTATGTATAGATGTATTCTCAAACATCATCCAGCTGTATACATATACATGTCTTGATGTCCCGCTGCTGGCCAATGATGTGTCTTCAATTCATGCAGGACCTTGTCGCTTTGCTTTGTAGCCACCCATATGAACAATATGTATAGCCATGTATCTTACTTTCTTATCTACAGCATCATCATTCAATGCAGGTGTATGGCAGCTCACATATGATGCACTGGAAATACTGACTTTGTGTGCTGTCAACTTGAATTTATCCGTGCTGTTGTGACTGCATGAGGCACACAATAGCGCGAGTAAGCTCAAGTCGACAGCTTTCTACACCTGCACATGGACGTGTAACAGCAAACATAAGTGGTGGAGAGGGTTGAGTCTGCAGCATGTCTGCAGGGCAGCACAGAAGGGCTCTTCACGCTACCAGACCCATTGCCTGCCCAAAGTGGTGCAGATAGCCCTTACCCAATTGAGGGGCCTGTGCCTACTCTCAGCAATGGAGAGCCTGATGCTGAGGTACAGCCTGCTTGTGCATGGCTATGTGTGCATGCTGCTGTATGGCATGCATGCTTGTTTCAAATTTCATCATGTGTCTCAGCAGTTCACAGTAGCTCACGCCTCAAATAAAATTGCTGGCCAAGTTTCAACAAGCACGGAGCGCTGCAAGGCAGCATGGTGCTTTTGTTGGGCACATGCTGCACGTGTCTGCATTGCAAGATCACTGATGTAGATCCTTTGTACATGCTTGTTGCCTGACAGCTTTGCACATCTGTGTATGGTGTCACACTCAGACACCGAGTGCCCAGCTGACTGCAAAGCAGCACATTGCCACAACAGATGCTATGCTGACAAAGTAGCCCACAGTAACATGCAACGTTCAGCCTCCCACGTTGTGAGTGTCGTCATATGTTGCAGTACTTGCTGGAGCATCACATGAACCACTGGCTGAAGGTCAGGGAACACCATGTGAAGAAGATCAAAAGGAAATGTGATAGGTACAAGATTCGTCTCAAGTGGCTGTTGCAGCAGACTCACCCTAGTGATTTTCAGGAGTTGACTGAAGATCAGCCTGGCAAACAGCAGGACCTGGCTGCAGGTCTATGACTGCGTCAGTTGTATCATGCCATGAAGTACAGTCCCATGATGCTTGCCATACATGCATCTTAGTCAGACTGTAATACTCAGTGACACCTGCGTTTGCACACAGCGTGACTGCTGCTTGATTAGCAGGTGTGTGACTTGGACATGCAGTCTGCTCTGACTGAGGTGGGAAACTTCAAGTTGTGTGTTGATCAAGGGCAGAGTCAGTGTCTCTTGAATGCTATTACGCGTATGGGCTTCAGCTCTTGTGGGTCAATCAAAGTAAAGATGCCAAGCCTTTGCTGATTTTGGCTTGCTTTCAACAGTACTGGTACTCATACCACAGTTTCTGGCTTGGATGCGTTTCTTTGATAGATCAGATCTCATTCTTGGTACCTTGTTATGCCAGCTCTACATACCATATATACACGTTTATATACTTATGCATATATATACACACATATACATATATATGTATATATATGTATGTGTATGTATGTATGAATGTTGATGATACAGATATTTGATGATATATTATGGTGATGCATAAGTACTGAATCATGTGTCTCTGCGTATGTACAGATCTGAAGCTCGTTTTTGATACCAAACGGTTGCAAAGTGTGTCCGACCTGCTGCACAATCTGATTTCGGTTGACCTTATCAAAGATACTTTCGGTGGGTCCCAGAGAAACGACTAAAAAGTCGCCCGAAAGCGAAATAGCGAAAACAATCATACTCACGTGTGATGTCGCACGGTCGCTCCCGAGCCGCGTGCACGTTACCTGAACCTTGACGTGGTGACTCAGATGTTTG